>Ga0310811_10011727_pt1 | contig 11379 bp, 6 predicted proteins | sample YCmetagenome_FD_207642 | JGI IMG/M metagenome (GOLD analysis project Ga0310811, IMG submission 207642) | Soil microbial communities from experimental microcosm in Duke University, North Carolina, United States - YC | ecosystem: Engineered > Artificial ecosystem > Soil microcosm > Unclassified ... | reverse complement strand
GACGCTGAGTCCGCCGATGGGGACCGCTTCGCCGGCCTGGAAGCTTTTTACCAGCGACGGATCGGGGGGATAGCGGCATTGTCCCAGGGTCGGACCGGTGATATAGACGGGCAGCTGGTAGCGGCGGGAGAGGATCTCCAGGCCGCGGATATGATCGTCGTGCTCATGGGAGATAAAGATGGCTTTTACGCGATCGAGGGCCAGGCCCAGCCGGCGCATCCGCTTTTCGGTCTCGCGGCAGGAGAGGCCCGCGTCGATGAGGACGGCCTCCTGGTCGTTCCCAATGTAATAGCAGTTGCCGTTGCTGCCCGAATTAAGCGATGCAATATAGAGCGTCATGGATGGGCAAATTTAATTGTAATATTTTGGTTAACCGGACGTTTTTGTGATAGGGAGGATTATATATGAAGAGAATTCTATATTTAGGGATCGTTCTGATCCCGTTTTTGGGTAGGACGCAGAATTATCATGAGCTTTACCGCCCGGGGTTCCATTTCTCGCCCAAGGAGAAATGGATGAACGATCCCAATGGGATGGTCCGGTTCGACGGGGTCTATCATCTTTTCTTTCAATATTATCCAAACGATATCGTCTGGGGGCCGATGCACTGGGGGCATGCGACGAGCAAGGACCTTGTTCACTGGCAGCAGCAGCCGATCGCGTTGTATCCCGATAGCCTGGGGTATATCTTTTCGGGGAGCGCCGTGGTGGACTCGGCCAATACGAGCGGTCTTGGCCAGCCTGGTAAGACGCCGCTGGTGGCCGTTTTTACGCATCATGATCCTGTGGGGGAGAAGCAGCATACCAACACCTTTCAAAACCAGAGCCTCGCCTATAGTCTTGACAAGGGAGCCAGCTGGACGAAGTATCCGGGCAATCCGGTGCTGAAGAACCCGGGGATCAGGGATTTCCGGGACCCGAATGTCAGCTGGTGGTCCAGGGGTAAGAAATGGATCATGACGCTTGCCACCAAGGACCGGATCAGCTTTTATTCTTCGCCCGACCTGAAGAGCTGGACCAAGGAGAGTGAGTTTGGGGAGGACATCGGAGCGCATGGCGGGGTGTGGGAGTGTCCCGATCTTTTCTCCTTTACGCGGAAAGAGGGGGACAAGGAGCGGACCTACTGGATCCTGCTGGTAAGCAATAATCCCGGCGGTCCGAATGGCGGATCGGGGACGCAATATTTTATCGGTGATTGGGACGGGCATGTGTTCAAGCCGTTGGACCGGTCGACCCGGTGGATCGATTATGGTCCGGACGACTATGCGGGGGTGCTTTGGAACAATGCCGGACGCCGGCGCATCTTCATGGGTTGGATGAGCAACTGGGATTATGCGGGGCAGGTGCCAACGGCGACCTGGAGGAATGCGATGACCATACCCCGGAATGTATTCCTGCTGGATGCCAACGGGAAGCCTTATCTCGCTTCGCTGCCGGCGCCCGAGGTGCTGAGCCTGGCAAAGCGCAAGATGACGCTACGCCGGATCCCGGTGGACAGCAGCGCCGATGTTTCCTCACAGCTGAAGGATGATGCGGGGCGATATATCCTGGATGTGCGGGGGGCTGCCGATCAGAGCGTGGCGTTTGTCTTCTATGATAAGGCGGGGGAGCAGGTCGTGTTCGGGTTCAATAATGTGAAACAGGAGTATTATATCGACCGCAGCGCAGCGGGGAAGACGGATTTTCATCCGGGCTTTGGCGGGATCTATACTGCACCGCGGATCAGCAAGGATAAGGAGCTGAATGTGCAGTTCGTGATGGACAGGAGCTCGCTGGAGGTATTTGCGGATGGGGGATTGACGGTGATGACGGCGGTGTATTTTTCGCAGCAGCCGTTGACGCGGGTGAAGGTGAATACTACGGACCGGTGGATGATCAGGGAATTGAACTATGGGGCGATGGGGTCCATTTGGTGACAGCGGGTGTATCGATAGCGAACAACACGGGTTTTGAATTGTTTTATAAGCGGCTGGTTATTATCATATTGGAAACCGGCATTTTATTGGCGGCATTCGCGGTATGCTAAGCACCTATTTAAAGACCGCCTGGCGGAACATCGTCCGCGGCAAAGTTTACAGCCTTTTAAATTTATTGGGATTGGCGACGGGGATGGCCGTTGCGCTGGTGATCGGGCTTTGGGTGACCAACCAGGTCTCTTATGACCGGTTCATTCCGGGATATGAGCGGGCTTACCAGGTGCGATTCCGAATGAGCGATAATGGCGTTATGCGGAACCAGGTGGATGTGAGCTTGCCTGTTGGGGATGCGTTGAAGCGGGATGTCCCGGAGATCGCTTATGTGGCGCCCAGTTTTGGGTCGGGGGATGAGCTGATCGTCGATGACAAGCGGATAGCGGGGAACGGGCGTTTTGTGGGGCCGGAGTTTCTGCAGGTGTTCCCTTTTCCGTTGGTGGAGGGGGATGCGTCGACGGCATTGAAAGAACCGGGCTCTGTAGTGATCTCCGAATCGATGGCGAAGGCCGCGTTTGGCAATGCATCCGCGTTGAACAAGACGATCAGGCTGGTCAACAGGGGGCCGAGGAAAGTGACGGCGGTGGTGAAGGACCTGCCGCGAAATTCCAGCTTTCAGTTTGATCTTTTATTCCCTTTCCAGGAGTTTGCCGCCGGCGGTTGGGTGAAGGCGGCGGAGACGAAATGGGGCGATGCCTATTTTGAGCTATATGCGGCGTTGAAGCCGGGAGCCGACGTGGTTCAGGCACAGCAGAAGGCGTCGCAGCTGGTGAAGCGTTATTCGCCGGAGACCTATGCGAGCTTTCGACGGGAGCCCATCTTGTTCCCGATGAAGGACTGGCATCTTGTAACGGATAGTAAAGATGGCTGGCCTTCCGGCGGGCTCATCGATTACGTACGAATGTTCAGTATTGTCGGGGTGCTTGTGTTACTGATCGCGTGTATCAACTTTATGAACCTGTCGACGGCGCGGAGCGAGAAGCGGGCGAGAGAGGTTGGCGTTCGGAAGGTGATCGGTGGATCGAGAAGGGGATTGATCCTGCAGTTCCTGATCGAATCGCTGGTGATGACGTTTGCATCGTTTGTCCTGGCCTTGTTGATCGTGCAGATGGTGTTGCCGGCCTTTACGGCGATGACCGGCGAGATCATCCGCATCCCCTGGCGGAATGGTCTTTTCTGGTTGGTGATGACGGGCTATGTCCTTGTAACGGGGCTATTGGCGGGGAGCCGGCCGGCGTTCTATCTTTCATCCTTCCAACCTGTAAAAGTTTTGAAAGGAACCGCAAGGTTCCGAACGAGCCCGGGGCAAGGGACGACGCCCTGGGCGAAGTTCATGCGGATCGGGCGGGCAGCGACATTGCCGAGGAAGGTCCTTGTCGTGCTACAGTTTACGTGCAGCATCGGGCTGATCATCGGTACGGGGATCGTGTATCAGCAGATCGAACATGCCAGGGAGCGGCCGAGAGGATATGATCCCGACCGGTTGCTGATATCCGGTGACCCGGGAGGTAACTATACTTCCTTCAGGCAGGAGGTGCTGCAAACCGGTGTGGTGACCGGCGTGACGAGATCGCTGAGCCCCGCGACGGAGGTGCATTCGCACAATATAGTCGATCAGTGGCCGGGTATGCAGCCGGGGGAAGCCTTTGCGCCGGTGATGAATGCCGTGGCGGACAATGATTTTTTCAAGACATTGGGTATTGGGTTTGTGGAAGGGAGCAACTTTGCGGGTAACCCTGCGGTGGATTCCACCTGTGTGATCCTGAACGAGGTGGCGGTAAAGCGGATGCGGCTGGTGCAACCAATCAATGCCTATATCCACTGGCCGATAGCCAATGCACCTCAGCGGCTGCGGATCATCGGGGTGGTAAAAAATATCCTGACGAACAATCCCTTTGGGACGCCGGAGCCGACGATCTATGTTTATCAGCCGGATTGGACCTGGACGGTCACGTACCGGATCTCGCCGAGGGTTTCGACGGCGGAGGCATTGACGAAGCTGAAGACCGTTTATGGGAAGTACAATCACGATGTTGCTTTCAATTATTCATTTGTAGACGATCAATATGCGTCCAAGTTCGCCCTGGAGACCCTGATCGGGAAGCTGGCGGGGATCTTTGCGGGGCTGGCGATCTTTATCTCGTGTCTTGGGTTGTTTGGGCTGGCGGCATATACGGCCGAGCAGCGGACGAAGGAGATCGGGATCAGGAAGGTGCTTGGGGCCTCGGTGGGGCAGGTGATGGTGCTGTTGTCGGGGGATTTTATCAAGCTGGTGGTGGTGAGCTGCGCGATCGCCTCGCCCATTGCTTATTATCTTTTGCATCAATGGCTGGCGGGGTATTATTATCGAATCGCCATCAACCCGCTTGTATTTGTTTTGGCGGCATTGATGGCGATCGTGATTACTGCCCTTACTGTTGGCTTTCAGTCCGTACGGACTGCGTTGATGAATCCTGTCGAGTCTTTGCGTAGCGAGTGATCTAATTCGAGATGATACCGCCCTGGCTGTTGGAGCGTTTGCTTTCTTCTTCGGCTGCCGACTTGTGCGTACGGGCAGCCTTGACCTGGGAGTTCCCGAATTTATAGGTGAAATACAATTTTAGCTGGCGGCTTTCATTGTGGCCGGTGGCCTGGAGATACTGCCCGGCGAAGTTGCTGGTGGCGGTAAAGTGCAGGGTCCTGAACACATCGCTCACGGAGAGTTTTATCAGGCCTTTCTTGTTCCAAATGGCTTTTTGGAGACCGGCGTCGAGGTTGCCGATGGCGTGGGTCTTGAAGGTACCCTGGTAGATGGAGGGGGAGGAGTAGAAGCCGGAGAGATCGGCGCTCCAGTCTTTGCCGAGGCGGAAGCTTTGCTGGGCGAAGACATTTACGGCATATACGTCGAGGTTGACGGTGCGGCCGGCGCCGAAATCGGCGTTGTATTTCGAATAATACGCATTGACGTTGGCGAAGATACTATAGCGGCCGATGGACCAGGGATAGCTGACGTTAAGGCTGGTGATGTCCTGGGTTGCGAGATTCTTCTTGGTCAGAAAGGCCTTCGAGCGGGAGGTGGTATCTACCAGCTGGGTGAAGACATCCTTTACATGGCTGTAGTTGACGGTAGTGACCAGCTTCCCTTTAAATACATGGGTGAGGCCGATGCTGTTGGTGTATTGGGGACGGAGATCGGTATTGCCTTTCTGGTAGGTGTATTCATCCAGCTTGAACTCGAAGGGGTTGAGGTCCTGGTAGGCCGGGCGATCGATCCGGCGGCTATAGCTGAGGGTAAACAGCTGGGCAGGATTCAAGTTGTATGTAACGGAGCCGCTGGGGAAGAAGCCGGTATAATGCCGGTTGAAGGACGAGTCGAAGGGCTGATAGCGGTCGGGTCCTGCATGGTAACCGGTGCTGGTCCCTTTGGCGTTGGTGTTCTCGACGCGAAGGCCTGCCTGGAGGGCCCAGCCTTTGAAGGGGCGGCTGTAGTTGGCGTATACGGCATTGACATTCTCCTTGTAATCAAAATTGCTGCTGTTTAGCGTGTCGGGGCGTTTGGTGTTGGACACGACATCGTATTGCCGGAAGTCGTTGCCGCTGGTGACATAAGAGGACTTTACGCCCAGGCCGAGACGCCCTTTTTTGAAGGGTTGTTCGTAATCGGTCTTGAATGTATAGATATCGATGTTGGTGGGTGCGAGGATATCGAAGATATTGCTGTAGAGCAGGGTAGTCTGGGTCGGGTCGAGATAGATATTGGGTTGGTATTGGTCGCTTCGATTGCGATAGATGCCATAGTCGGCATCCATGCTGAGGTCGCGGCCGAGGGAATCGGTGTGGTGATAGTTCAGGTCGAAGTTGCCGTTGTTGCGATGGCCGCGGGCGTTGTTGTTGGCCTGCAGGATACGGTTCAATTGCAGGTGGTCGGTGGTGCCATCGGGCAGGTAGTTGATATGGGTGTTGCTGTTGGTGGGGTTGCTGAAATCGGAGAGCGAGCCATCGACCATGATGCCGAGCGTGTTGTACTTATCCCAATAATAATCAAGGCCGGTCTTGAAGGTATGGCTTGTGATGTGGGGAGTGATGACGGAATGCTGATCGAACAGCGTGTCGAGCTGGATGCGATAGAGGTTCAGGTTTGTCGCATTGATCGTGTTGTTGTAGTCATAGTTGCCGAACCAGTTGAAGCGGGCGTCCCGGTGGTTGAGGGAGAGGCCGCCGTTGTAATTGGAGTGTGTGCCGAAGTGATAGCCGCCGGTGACGGAGCCATTGTTGCCGAAGGACCTGTTCCTTTTGAGGCGGATATTGATGATGCCCGCGTTGCCGGAAGCATCGTATTTGGCGGATGGATTGGAGATGAGCTCGATGGACTCGATCTGGGAGGACTGGAGGGTTTTCAGGTAGTCGGCGAGGTCGGAGCCGTTGAGGGGTACCTGGCGGCCGTCGACGTAGAGCTTAACGCCGTTCTTCCCGCTCAGGCTGATATTATTGTCTTTGTCGACCATGACGCCGGGGGATTTGCGCAGGAGCTCGAGGGCGTCCTGGCCGACGGAGTTGATGGTGCCTTCGACGTTAACGATGGTGCGATCGGCCTTGACCTCCACCGGCGGTTTCTTGCCGTTGACGGTGACCGCTTTGAGGCTGTCGGCTTTATCCGCCGAGGAGAGGTGGCTGCCGCGGTCGGTGGTTTTGGAACTCTGGCCGCGAACGGTGATGGGCTGCAGGATGCAGTTGAGCGCGAGCAGCAGGATAGTGATGGTGGCAATTAGTTGTTGCATACGATTAGCTTTTGTCCGGTAAAGCTAATCTGGCGTTTTCCCGTGGGGAGGCGTTATTCGCCGGGCGACGGGGATTTCGCTGAATGGTTTTGTTTACACGACGAATGACATTTTTTGCGGGCTACTTTCCGAGTTTCCGGAAAACGTCGGGGCGATTTTCGCGGGAGACGGGGATCAGTTTTCCGGCGATATCGACGCAGTTGCCGTCGATGCCGATTATCTTGTCGAGGGCGATGGTATAGCTGCGATGGACACGGGCGAACTGATCGGCGGGGAGCTTGTCGGTGATCTCGGTGAGGGATTGGTAGGTGATGTAGGCGCCGTCGCGGGTATGGACCCGGACATAGTCTTTGAGGCTTTCTATGTAGAGGATGTCGACGATGAGGACCTTGATGAATTTTTTGTCCACTTTTAGGAAGAGATGGTCTTTGTTGCCGGGGTCTTGGGTGGTGGCGGGCTCTTTTCTGGCGGTTTTTACGATCTTCTCGAGGGCCTTCATGAATCGGGGGAAGGAGATGGGTTTTACGAGATAGTCGGTGACCTCGAGCTCGAAGCCTTCGACGGCATAGTCGCGGTAGGCGGTGGTGATGATGATGGCGGGGGGCTCTTTGAGGGATTTGAGCAGGTCGAGGCCGGAGAGGAGGGGCATTTCGATGTCGAGAAAGATACAATCGACGGCTTTTTTTTGCAGGAGCTGGAAGGCTTCGACGGCGTTGCCGCAGCGGGTGATATGGGCGGCTTCGAGACGCAGGAGATAGTTCTCGATGACATCGATGGCCAGGGGCTCGTCATCGATGATCATATAATGGAGGTCTTTCAACATAGCGGCATTTTTAGGGATACGATAAAGACCTTGTTCTCTTCGCGGATGTCGAGAGTGTAGCTTTCGCCGTAGAGGAGGTCGAGACGGCGGCGGACGTTCTTTAGCCCGATGCCTTTGGTGTCCGGTTCCTTTTCCTCGTCGGAGACGGGGTTCTCGACGAGGAAGAAGAGGTAGCCGTCGTCTACTTTGAGGCGGATGGTCAGCAGGATATCGCTGATATTGTGTTTTACCCCGTGTTTGAAGCTGTTCTCGAGAAAGAGAATAAGGATCATGGGCGGGATCTGGACGCCGGTTGTGATCCCTGTGATGGAGAAATCGATCGTGAGGCGATGGCCGAAGCGGAGCTGTTCGACATCGAGGTAGTTACGCAGGTAGTCGATCTCTTTTGCCAGCGGTACGAGGGGGGCGGTGGACTCGTAGAGCATATAGCTCATGAGATCGGACAGCTTCAGGATGATATCGGGCGCCTGGTCGGATTTTTTGAGGGTGAGGGAGTAGATGTTGTTCAGGGTGTTGAAGAAGAAATGCGGTTGGATCTGGGCGCGCAGGAATTTGAGCTCGGTTTCGAGATAGTGTTTTTCCCGTTCTTTTTGGAGATGCTGATTGATGAGGGTATCCTTTGCGAATTTCACCCCGGTGGCGAGGCCGATGGCATAGATGCAGATGATGATCTCGACGATATAGCTGGGAATGGAGAAGAACTTCATGGCTTTCGTCCTTTCCGGGGCGGCCCAAAGGCCATAGAGGTACTCGAGGCTTTGGAAGACCATCGGGCAGATGACGAGGAGTGCGATGAGGGACAGCGTATACCAGCCGTATTTGCGGGTAAATAGCAGGCGGGGGATGAGGAAGTAGGTGTTGATGCAGAAGAAGGCGGCCTGGACGGCGACCATGATCGCGGTGGTCGCGAAGGTTCCGGCTTTGATGGGTTCGTGCAGGCCGCTATAGAGGGCGATGGTCATGCTGTAGTAGAGCAGCCAGTACAGGAAGTGGTAGAGCCAGCGTATTTTCAGCAGGCGGGTATTGCGGACGTCGGAAGCAAGCTGCGCCGAGACTTCCGCGGGAATGGTATGAAGAGTCGTTTCTGCCACGGGGAACCGGGTTTGGCCGGTTGGGATAAAGGTAGGAGTTTTGGGTTTGACGGGTTGGTTTCTTCGCTGTTTGGTGCGATTTACCCGATGAATGACATTAGAAGGGAGCCGGGCTACGTGGGGGTGCGGCTTGCTTTACATATTTGTCCAGCCAGGCGTTTTCTTCATATAAAAGATGTAGGAGATTTTCCCGGCCACGGTAGCCGTGGGCTTCGTAGGGTAAGACAACGTAGCGTACCGTTCCTCCATGTCCTTTGATGGCATTATAGAGCCGTTCGCTCTGGATGGGGAAGGTACCGCTGTTGTCGTCCATTTCACCGTGGACCATCAGCAGGGGTGTGGTGATCTTGTCGGCGTAGTTGAAGGGGCTCATATCGAAGTAGAGCTGCGGATCCTGCCAGTAGGTGCGATCTTCGTTCTGGAAGCCGAAGGGAGTGAGGGTGCGGTTGTAGGCGCCGCTGCGGGCGATACCAGCGCGGAAGAGCTTTGTGTGGGCGAGGAGATTGACCGTCATGAAGGCGCCATAGCTGTGGCCGCCTACGGCGACGCGGTTGCTGTCGCCGACGCCCATGGTGGCGAGCCTTTGGATGGCGGCGTGGGCATTGAGCGTGAGCTGGTTGATAAAGTCGTCGTTGGGTTTCTTTGCACTGTCGGTGGAGACGATGGGCATCTCGGCATTATCGAGGATGGCATAGCCCTGGGTCACCCAGAAGATGGGCGAGCCCCAGCTGACCGTTGGGAAACGGTTCTGGCTACCGCGAACCTGGCCGGCGTCGGCGGCGGAGTTGAATTCACGGGGGTAGGCCCAGATCACGACCGGCAGGGGACCGTCCTTTTTGGGGTCGTAGGCTTTTGGCAGGTAGAGATCGCCGGTGAGATCAACGCCATCGGCGCGTTTGTAGCTGATCTTTTCCCGGGTGATCCCGTCCAGCAGGGGATAGGGATCTTTGAAGGCCGTGACGGGCTTGTCGTTGCCGGGGTGGTCGAGTGTTTTTATAAAATAGTTGGGGGGATCTTTTTGTGTCTCGCGGCGGCTGAGGAGGATGCCTTTCCCGGGGTCGATGACCTCGCTGATAAATTCGAAGGAGCCTTCCGGGCAGCGCCAGACGATCTCGTTGTGATGGGTTGTGAGATCGAATTTGGCGAGGAAGGGAAGGTCCCCTTTTGGGGAGCTGCCGGTGGGGTTGTTGAGCAGCAACTTTGTGCCATTGTCCGTCGTAGTGAGGACCCACTCGTCGAATTTGTTGCGGGTAAGAACGGGGAATCCGGGAGCGTTGTAAGCGTCGGTCATGTTTCGTTCGAGCAATAAAGTAACGGCGCCGGTGGCGGGGTTGTAACGAAGAAGGTGTTCGATCTGTTTGCTCCGCAGGATTTCGGTCACGGTGGCGGTGCTATCATTGCCCCAGAGAATGTCGGCGAAACGTAGTTTTGTTTTGAAAAGCTCTTTTGGTCGGGCGGAGAAGGGAGCCGGCAGCTCGTAGACCGCGTCATGGAATTCCTGTTGCTTTCGCATGATGCCGCTGTCGAGAGGCATGCACCAGGTGAGAGTGGCGGGGCGGTCGTAGCGCCAGTCGTAATCGCGCGGAGCGTTCTGGGTATTATCGAAGCCGCGGGGCTGGGATTCGCCCGATGGAAGATCGATGATGGGCTTTGTCTCGCCGGTGGCGGTGGTGAGGATGCTGACGGTGGATGGGAAGCGGAAGGCGGGTACGAGATAGGAGAAAGGATGACGGGCCGTTCTCAGCAGGATATATTTTTTATCGGGCGAGGGTGCGACGGAAAGATAGATAGCGGGTTTGCCGAGCGGGGTCTCGACGCCGCCGGTGTTGGTTACGAGCTGGGACTGGCCATAGAAGGCGAAGAGTGCCTCGTCGTAGGGGGACTTTATCAGATCTTCGAAGGTGGCGCTGGGCGCTGCTTTCCCGAGGTTTTCCTGGATGGTGGGGCCGTCGGGGGTGAGCTGTTTTGGTGGGGCCGCTGTTGCGGGTTTGAGGATGATCTTATAGAGGAGGGTCTTGTCGTCGAGCCAGCGATAGGCGCCGCCGGTGATGATATTGAGCGCGGTCTTGTTGATGCGGGTGGCTTTCTTTGTGGCTATGTCGATGACATAGAGATCGACCTGCTTGTTGGTGGTGTTGGTGAAGGCGATGTGGTCTTCTTTGGGGCTCCAGCTGATGTTGCCGGCACGCAGGGGGGAGGGGAGGCCGGTAATGGGGTATTCTTTTCCTGTTTGCAGGGATTTTATCGAGAAGCCATTGATAAAGTTCTGGCGGCTGAGGGCGAAGTTGTCGGGGTTGAAGCGGAGGCCGGCGATGCGGAGTTCGGGTTGGGCGAGTTCTTCGACGGGGGGATAGGAGCTGCGGCTGCTGAGGAGCATCCATTCGGCTTTGCGGTCGATGCTGACAGCGGGCGTGGGTGGGGCGAGGAGGAGGTCGGCGAGGTCTTTTGGTGGCAGCTGGTAGCCTTTGGTGGCGGCTTGCTTTGCAGCGGGCTGCCTTGTGGCGGCGCTGGGTTGGGCGAATGCGTTGGCGGCGGCCAGGGCCGCGGTTAGGATAAGCAGTAGTCGTCTCATGAACCTAAGCTACGGAATTTTTGTCGGCTTGAGGCTGCCGATCACGTGGCAAGGGTGCATTTTTCCGGGGCCGGGTGCGGGCTTTGGCATGACCACGGCGATGGGTGGGGGTGTGGTGAGGCGGCAGGTGGGCGGGGGTTCGGGGGTGATGATGGTGGGTTTGGCG
>Ga0310811_10011726_pt1 | contig 11379 bp, 11 predicted proteins | sample YCmetagenome_FD_207642 | JGI IMG/M metagenome (GOLD analysis project Ga0310811, IMG submission 207642) | Soil microbial communities from experimental microcosm in Duke University, North Carolina, United States - YC | ecosystem: Engineered > Artificial ecosystem > Soil microcosm > Unclassified ... | reverse complement strand
CATCACAAACGATAAAAGAAGGCCGCAGCGCGAGGGCCCTGGCAATTACGATCCGCTGTCTCTGTCCGCCCGAAAATTCATGCGGATACCTGTCGTAGTGCTCCGCCTTCAGGCTTACTTTTTCCAGCAAACTGACTACCTGTTCCCGTCGTTGGTTGTCCGTTGTGGCTTTCCCGTGTACTTTTAATGTTTCGGCGATCGCAGACCCGATCGTCATCCGTGGATTCAGCGACGAATAGGGGTCCTGAAAGATAAGTTGTATATGCGGTCTTAGTCTTTTCAAATCATCCGCTTGCAGGGTCGCCAGATCTGTTCCCCCGAAGAATATCCGCCCTTCTGTTGGTTCGGTCAGTCTCAATAATGCTCTTCCCAGTGTCGTCTTGCCGCAACCCGATTCTCCTACCAAACCCAATGTCTCGCCTTCATAAACGGCGAAGCTTACGTCGTCTACTGCTTTTGTATATTCCAGCACTTTTCCCAGAAAGGTTTTGCGTTTGGGGTACCATACTTTTAAATTTTCCACCTGCACCAGCACTTTGGGGTCTGTCTGCGCAGGCGCTTTGGGGTCTTCATGCGTGGTCTGGGTAGTTGCGAGTCGTCCAGCTACGGTCGCGGGCCGTTCCGTCGCGGTTGCGGTCGCCGTCCCCTCTATAAAATCGCTCACCATCGGCAACCTTTCCCCCTTTTTATGCAGCGCCGGTCTGCAGGCCAGCAAACCCTTTGTATATGGATGCTGCGGCCGGCGGAACAGACTTTCTACCGTCCCTTCCTCTACGACCTTTCCCCGGTACAAAACCAATGCCCGGTCCGCAATCTCCGCCACAACTCCCAGATCATGCGTAATAAAGATGACTCCCATATCTTCCGTCTGCTGTAAATGTCTTATCAGCTGCAGGATGGTATGCTGTACCGTGACATCCAATGCCGTCGTCGGCTCGTCGCAGATCAGCAGGGAAGGACGGCTGCTCATCGCCATAGCGATCATCACCCGCTGCTTCTGACCGCCGCTGAGCTGATGCGGCCATCGTGAAAAAATAGCTTCGGGCTCAGGCAGCTGCACCTTTCCGAACAAGGCGATGGCCTCCTGCCGGGCCTCGTCAGCAGAGATCTTCCGGTGTGCGCGGATCGCCTCCGTGACCTGATCTCCGCAGGTAAACACCGGATTTAAAGAAGTCATAGGCTCCTGGAAGATCATAGCGATCTCTGCTCCGCGAATGGCCTGAAGCTGCCGCGGCGTTTGCCGTAATAGATCGATCGTTTGAGCGTTCCTGCCTGTAAAAAGGATCTCACCGGAAAGATACCGGGTCGGCGGCTGAGGCAGCAGCTGAAGGATCGAAAGGGATGTAATGGATTTTCCGGAGCCCGACTCGCCTACCAGCGCGACGATCTCCCCTCTGCGAACCTCGAGATAGACATGCTCAACACCTGGCGCAATGTCTGTTCGCGTTTGAAAGCCAATGCTCAGGTCGCGGATAGATAATAGTGGGGTCAAAATCTTAAATGCCTTACAGTAAGGCCGCCGTTGATGAGTTGTTTTAAACTATCGATACCGATCCTGATATGGTTCTCGACATAATCAGTTGTTACTTTGAGATCGCTCTCCGCAGTTTTTACCCCTTCCGGGACCATCGGAGAATCGCTTACCAGTAACAGCGCGCCCGTAGGGATCTTATTGTAAAATCCGACCGAGAAAATAGTAGCAGTTTCCATATCGATGGCATACGCCCTTATCTTTTGCAGATATTCTTTGAATACCTCGTCGTGTTCCCACACCCGCCGGTTGGTGGTATAAACCGTTCCTGTCCAATAGTCAACGCCATAATCCCGGATCGTCGTGGAGATCGCCTTTTGAAGAGCAAAGGCCGGCAGGGCCGGTACTTCCGGCGGGAAATAGTCGTTGGAAGTACCTTCTCCCCGGATAGCCGCGATCGGCAGGATCAGGTCGCCGAGCTTATTACGCTTCTTCAGACCACCGCATTTTCCCAGGAACAACACGGCTTTCGGAGTTATTGCTGTCAGCAGGTCCATGACTGTAGCCGCACCCGGGCTGCCCATGCCGAAATTTATGATGGTGATATCTCCGGAAGTGGCGCATTGCATCGCCTTGTGCTCGCCGATCACTTCCACATTATGCCATTCGGCAAACAAATGCACATAATTGTAAAAGTTGGTCAGCAGGATATACTTGCCGAAATTCTCCAAATTTTCCCCCGTATACCTCGGGAGCCAATTGCTTACAATTTCTTCTTTACTCTTCATAATTGGGTTGATCGTTTAAGTTTGAGGCGTGATTCGTAAATTTAGCAAATAGTTTTCGCTAATGATCAAAATCTACTATCCGGCATACCCCTTTAAGATCAGAGAACCCGAACGAAAAAAAGAGGAGATCTGGGACGAACTTCGCAAACAATGGGTCCGCCTGACCCCGGAAGAGTGGGTTCGTCAGAATTTTATCCAATATCTCCTGCAGGTAAAGAATTACCCGGCTTCCTATATGGCCGTCGAACGCCGAATGAAACTGGGCGAGCTCAACAAACGCTTCGACCTCCTCATCTTTGATAAAGCCGCCCAGCCCTGGATGCTCGTCGAGTGCAAGGCCATGAGCGAACGGCTCGATAGCCGTGTACTCTGGCAGGTTCTACGCTATAATATGGCCATCCCGGTCAAATACATCGTCATTACCAATGGCGAAGAATGTCATGCCTTTATCAAGGGAGAAAGGGACTTTGAAGACCTCACCGCCCTGCCGGGGTATGACGAATAAGGGTTGTTTACGCACTGCCGTACCGACGGTCCTCATTCCGGTCTCAGCACCCCGCTGTACATCTTCGTATCATATCTCACCCTTACTTTCCCATTTACAGCATAGTGTGCAAACAATTTGTCCAAGGCCCGGATCATGGTCTCAAACCTTTCGCCTTCCTTCGGAATATAGGATGAAGACAACAGTCTCCCCTTTAATCCATCAAAATCAAAGTCCTGCCAGTTCAGGAACTGCTGCAGCATAAAATCCGCGGGGTTAAAGAATTCTCCGATCTGGCTGTCAGTGATATTCTTATGATTGATCGTCTTGTAATCGCCTGCGTACTGCAGGATCAGCTCTTCATACTCCTTTTCGAACGGTAATTCCATCAACCGTTCGTTCCAGATCAGCGCTGTGACAGCTCCCGGCCGGCTGATGCGCACAAACTCAGCCCTTGAGCTCACCGGATCGAACCAGTGGAACGCCTGTCCCGCTACGATCAGGTCAAAAGACCCGGCAGCCAGTCCAGTTGCCTCGGCCTTCCCGTTCACCGATACAAAACCCGGATAATGGGATAATAACTCTTCCGCTTTCGTCCGCATCGCTTCATTGGGTTCTACTGCATGGACACGGCAGCCTGCACGCAGGAACAGTTCCGTCGAAATGCCCGTACCCGATCCTATATCGGCCACCGCCCAGTCAGGGCTGACGTGTAAAGCAGAAAGAATGTCTTCAGGATAATCCGGCCGGTATTTGACATAATCGGCGACGCGATCACTAAAACGTTTCGTACTATCCATACTCTAAATTAAATAAAAAAAGCAGGCTCACTGATTAAAAGTCGAGCCTGCCTTTTAGCTTATAAGCGCAAATAATATTACGGGAAGATCCCGAGTTCTGCATACGAAGTTCCCACCTTATTGATGGCCACTACATAAGCAGCCGTCCGCATATCCGGGATACTGGGGTTCGCCTTCCAGGCATCCATGATCTCGCGGGTCGCTGCAATCATCGTCTCTTCCAGACCACTGTATACCAGGTCAACCTCATCGGCCCCGTGCATAATGAATTCTTTTTCCTTCTGGCTTACCTTCTTACCCGTCAGTCCTTCTATCTGGCTGAGGATATGTGTATTCATATTCTCGGTAAACCGTTTTTCCATCCTGCCGTAACGCACATGGCTGAGGTTTTTCAACCATTCGAAATAAGATACTGTTACACCGCCGGCGTTGAGGTACATATCCGGTATAACCAGGATGCCCTTTTTCACGAAGATCTCATCAGCTTCGGGTGTCAGTGGTCCATTGGCCGCTTCCCCGATGATCTTTGCTTTTATATTCGGTGCATTTGTTCCATTGATGACATTCTCCAGGGCCGCGGGGATCAGGATATCGCAATCAAGTTCCAGGGCATCACCCGAATTGGGAATATTGGTTGCGCCGGGGAAATTGAGGATGCTGCCTGTTTTCTTCCGGTGCTGGAAAACTTCTTCTTCATTCAGGCCATTGGGGTTCATTATCGCGCCTTCGAACTCTGCCAGGGCGATGACTTTTGCTCCGCCTTCCCGGAAGAATTTAGCGGCATGATAACCGACATTTCCCATTCCCTGTACAACGACTGTCTTTCCTTCCACACCGGGCTTTAATTTCAACTTTGCCATGATGTCTTCCATATGACAGACTTCCCGGATGCCGTAAAAGACGCCCAGACCTGTTGCTTCCCGACGACCACGAACTCCGCCCTGTGATACAGGTTTTCCTGTTACGCAAGCAAGAGCGTCGATCTCTCCGGGGCGCATGCTCATGTAGGTGTCGAGGATCCAGGCCATCTCGCGTTCCCCTGTACCATAGTCGGGAGCAGGTACATCCGTTCCCGGACCGATAAAGTTCTTTTTGATCAGCTCGGAAGTGTACCGCCGGGTGATCTTCTCCAGTTCATAAGGCGTATATTTCTTGGGATCGATACTGATCCCACCCTTTGCCCCTCCAAAGGGAACGTTGACGATCGCACACTTGAAGGTCATCAGTGCAGCCAGCGCCATCACCTCGTCCAGGTTCACCGAAAGAGCGAACCGGATACCGCCTTTACAGGGGGTCTTGTGTTGGGAATGCTGAACCCGATACGCCTTGATGACTTCGATCTTGTCTCCGATCTTAACGGGGAAGAACATGCGGTACACCGCGTTACATTGTTTGATCTGTTCCAGGATGCCGGGGTCCCAGCTGGTGTGAACTGCTGCCTTGTCGAAACTTTTTTCTACGGCTTCAAAAAACTTGTACTCAATTTGGCTTGCCATAATCGTTATTTATTAAAGTCTTTCTCTAACTTGTTTATCTTTTTATCCAGACGGGCTACGTATATGAACAATCCGAGTAATATTGTAACCAGTACGGCTATCACGACATAGATCTTTCCGTCAGCCCTGAACTTGTCGGCCATCTCGGCTTTTTTCGGGTCGCCGTTGGCCTGTGCCCATACAGAAACGGTCAGCAGGCTGCAGAACAACGTGGAAATGAGTGCGTATATTTTCTTATGCATTTGCGAATTTTGTTTTTGTGTTAGTCTTTTTCAGACGGATTGCTCGCTGCTCCGCTGCGGCTCTGCTTTTTCCTGACGTATTGCTCGCTGCTTGGCTGCGGCTCTGCTTTGCAGAGCCTAACCGGGGCTAATTTATTATCGCGCTGCGCGCGATCCACCACGCTCAGATTCGGCTAAGAGACTTAGCCGAATTCTGAGCGTGGTTATCCAGACCCCTAACAACGTCCATCCCGGCACAGCGCCCGGCCAAAAGACCACTCTCATCCGGCTATCGATATCATGTGTATCCAATGCAGGATTGCCCATACCCCCCGGATGAAGGCTTTCCACCATCCGCGGGATGATCCATATCGTCGGGAATAACATAGCAAACGCAAAAATGTTATAAACAGCACCGATCCTCGCTCGTTTATCCATGTCCGTCATAGAATTGCGCAATACCAGGTAGGCAAAATAGATCAGAAGGGCAATCACCGCCCCCAGCTGTTTGGGATCACTGCTCCAGAAGGCTCCCCAGGTCCACCGGGCCCAAATGGAACCCGTCAGCACTCCCAGTGTACCAAAGACGATCCCTCCTTTGGCATATTCCAGGGCATAGATATCGAATACATGATTGTTGGTCCGCAGATACTTAATGGAATAAACCAGGGAAATAATGAACAGGATCATCATCGAGAACCACATCGCCACGTGAAAATAGAGATTGCGGATCGTCTCATTGAGGATAGGCTTCGCGGGCACGGCTCCCAGGAATCCCGCTATAAATGTATAGACAAGCAAGACCACGCATACTATTTTCCACCAGCTCTGACGAATCATATGAATTTCTTTTAGAATATCGGCGCCTTCCCCCCTATTTGGGAGGCAAAGTTAATAGGATTCTTTAGTCCTTCCATAAAAATGGAAAAAGAATCAGCGCCAGCGCAACGATCATCACGTCCAAACCGGACAGCAATAAGATCATCCCTGCCAGCCCGCCCTGTATCACCTCCTCAAACGCTATATTTGATATTTTACTCAGCAGCAGCAGTTGTGGAATGACCAGTGGGAACCCTAAAATAGCCATCAGCGCAGCGCTTTGCTGAGCACGTGCAGCAATAGCTGCCAGGAAAGTAAATACCAGGCTCAGGCTCACTCCACCCAGGCAGCTGATCAGCACAAAAGAAAATGGATTTGGCATCGGGTCACCCAGCATCAGTACGAAAAGGCCCATACTGACGAGGCTCATCAGGAGCATCAGGAGGGCGTTGAACATCAATTTGGACAGGATAAAATCCCTGGGACCGGCTATCGTGTAGAAATAAAGCAACCGGCCTTTTCCTTCCTGAAGGAAGCTCTTGGCGACGGCATTGACGCAGATGAACAGCTGCATCATCCAGAACAACCCCTTCCATACCGTTCCTTCGGGTTCACCCATCGACAGATAAAGTACAAAAATGGTGGAGGCGACATATAATAAGACCCCGTAAAAGGTATATTGCTGTCGTACTTCCAGGAGAAGATCTTTTCGAAAAAGCGTTAGTATATGCCTGAATGAACCGATGGAAGTAAAATTTGGGGCCAAAAGTAAATCAATAAAACGTTAAAATTTACTCAAATAGCTGTCCCCAAATCTCCGGGCAGCGTCTTCCGGGCTGTAAATTTTGCGCAGATCGGGCTAGGGTAAGGTATAATAACAATGACGGCAACGTGGTTCGTAAGAGTCTTTTTCGCCCAGCAGGATCTGTCCGGATTGCGCCTTTTTGCGATAGGAATAGTTAGCAATGTTTCCACATTTCACACAAATGGCATGCAACTTGGTTATATACTCTGCTTTAGCGAGCAGGTTAGGCATCTGGCCAAACGGTTTGGCTGTGTAGTCCATATCCAAGCCGGCGACGATTACCCGGGATCCGCGAACAGCAAGCTGGTCGCAGACTTCCGGCAACTGATCATCGAAAAACTGGGCCTCGTCTATACCGATCACATCAACATCTCCGGCCATCAAAAGAATGGTCTGGGAGTTGTCAATAGGCGTCGATTGGATGGCATTTTCGTCATGTGATACTATTTGATGCTCATGATAGCGGGTATCCATGGCTGGCTTAAAGATCTCTACTTTCAGATTGGCAATTTTAGCACGTTTTAGCCTTCTGATCAGTTCTTCTGTTTTTCCAGAGAACATCGATCCGCAAATGACTTCGATCCAGCCGCGCTTTTCACCCTTAAGATGGGGTTCAATGAACATAGACTACTTATAAATTAGGTTCGGAATTTGTTATAACTTTATAGGACACTACACACAACCTGGATTACTAACCCAAAAGTGCTCTCAAACAGTGCTATGGAACGACTTAAAGAACTGATTACCCAATTGAAAGAGCAGTTTGACCACAAGGCCGAGCCTGCTCAGCTACTCGAGATTACCCTGCTTCTCGAAGCTGAAATCCGTTTGATGGCCAGTCAGCCTGCTGCCCCTGCAAGAGTAATGCCGACAAAAATAGCGGTTATGATGCCATCCTCCACGAAAATAGTTGCAGGACAGTCAACTGTCTCAGCAGCAGCTGTTTCACCCGGTTCTGTCTCCAGCGCTGCGGCCACGGTGCAGTCCAGTGGTCCGGCTGTCGGGCAGTCCAATGGACCGGTTGTGGGGCAGTCAAATAGTCCGGTTGTGGGGCAGTCAAATAGTCCGGTTGTGGGGCAGTCCAATGGCCCGGTCGTCGGCCAGTCAAATAGCCCGGCGGCCGCTGTCGCCTCGACCGTGTCTGCTCCGGCGGCGATGGCACCAGTCTCTGGCGCTCAAGCCGCAGTTGCTCCGACCGCGGTCGTCAATGGCAACGGCACTGTGACCCTGAAAGCCAGTCCCGAGAGGGGGCAGTGGCCTTTCGATCCTCTTGCCGAGAAACCTACCGACCGCTTCACCCTTTCCCAGAAAGCACGTGAGGTTAATGACGTCATTGGCACAGCCAACAGCAGTTCCCTCAATGATAAGCTTCGGTCTGACGTGGTAGATCTCAAATCCACTCTGAACGACTCTCCTGTCCGCGACCTGAGAAAGGCCATTGGCCTAAATGATCGTTATCTCTTTATCAATCAGTTATTTAGAGGGGATGAAGTCATGTATGAACGGAGTCTTAAGACGATAAATGGATTTAGGATCCTGCCAGAAGCTGAATACTGGATGGAAAGAGAGCTAAAGGTCAAGCTTGGCTGGGATGAAAACCGCGAGACTACCCGTCATTTCTATCAACTGGTCAAAAGACGTTTTTCGTGACCAAACCGGGCGGAGCCCGGTTCAAGACATTAGCCGTTACGATGAAAAAATTTACTTTTCTAATAATTTTTTCATCGTGATATAATGGATGATCCGTTCGGTAGCGCCCTTCTTTGAATGTACATAGTTCCTGGATGCTTCACCTGCTTCCCTGCACTCCTGAGGGTCCTGCAAAAGACGATTGAACACCTTTTCGGCTTCCAGAGCGCTGTCAATGATCAGTCCTCCTCCACTCTCGGTCAGCTCCACCGCCTCGATATACTTTTCGATCACCGGTCCAAAAACAACGGGCTTGCCATACACCGCAGCCTCCAGCACATTGTGGACTCCGTCGCCGCCAAACCCGCCGCCTATGTAAGTTATTGTCGCATAGCGATATAGCCTGGATAACAGCCCGATATTGTCGATGATCAGCACGTTTGGCTCGGGCCATCCGACCGGGGGAGCGCCTGCTCCGGTCCCCGGTGCCAGGGAAGCCGTACCACTCCCGATCGCGCCATCGGCCGCTGCTGCATTCGCCAGTTTCGAATATCGCACTGCATGACGGAACAGCCCTTCCACTTCCCGCAGCCTTTCTTCCCCGATCTCATGCGGAGCAACTATGAAACGTAATTCGGGATGTGTATTTGCGTAATGATCCAGTTCCTCTTCATCTTCCTCCCAGGTGCTGCCAGCGACGATAACCGGCCGGTCTCCGCAAAAATCGGCTATCAGCGGAAGGGGAGCTCCACTTTCCGCAATCTCTATCACCCGATCGAATCTTGTATCCCCGCTCACGCTCACCTGCTCTTTTAATCGCAGCTTTTCCAGAAGGGCCTTTGACCCTTCGGTTTGAACAAAGAGATGTGTAAAACACTCCAGCATGTAACGATGCAGCCGGCCATACCAATGGAAAAAAGGCTGGTCGGGCCGGAAAATACCGGATATCAGCAATACAGGTATGTTCCTTTTTTTCAGCTCAGCAAGAAAATAATACCAGTAATCGTATTTGACCCATAACACCAGGTCCGGCTTTATCAAACTGACAAACTGCCGGGCATTCCTGGGACTGTCCAGCGGTAAATAAAAGATATGATCAGCTCCCTTGTAGTCTTTTTTTGTCTCATAACCCGAGGGCGAAAAGAAGGTCAGCACGATCCGGCATTCCGGAGATTCCTTACGCAGTCTTTCCAGTACCGGGCGGCCCTGTTCAAACTCTCCCAGTGATGAGCAATGCATCCAGATCACAGTCCCGCCCTGGCGGGTGCCGATATCTGCCCCTAAACGTTCAAAAAGGCCTTTTCTCCCCTCCAGCCACAACTTCGCCTTCTGGTTCCAGGGCGATATCAGCCGGATACCTATCTTATACAACCATAAAAAAACATGATAAAAAAGAATACTCAAAATCTCCTGTTTAAGTTCCTGAATAGTTTTCGCACCCCCTTAACTATGACTCCATCGCATTGGATAAACCACATTTTTGCAGTAGGTTTGTGCCCCCAACCACAACATTCAAATAAGGACAGAATATGCGGCCCATCCAAATGGTAGATCTTAAACGGCAATATACAAATATAAAGAGTGAAGTTGACTCGGCCATCCAGGACGTGCTGGATAATGCAGCCTTTATACAGGGCAAGGCTGTCACCGATCTCGCGGCGGGCCTGGCCGCTTATACCGGCTCGAAATACGTCATTCCCTGCGCCAATGGCACCGATGCCCTGCAGATAGCGATGATGGCCCTCGACCTTCAACCCGGCGATGAGGTCATCACCCCGTCCTTTACCTATGTGGCTACCACCGAGGTCGTCGCCCTGCTCCGGCTGACACCTGTCTTTGTCGAAGTCGATCCCAAAACCTTTTGCATCGACCCTGCCGCCATCGAACGGGCCATTACCCCCCGGACCAAAGCCATCGTCCCCGTCCACCTCTACGGTCAGGCCGCTCCGATGGAAGAGATCCTCCGGATAGCGCAAAAGCACAACCTTTATATCATAGAAGACAATGCCCAGGCGATCGGAAGCAGCTATACCTTTGCGGACGGCACCACAAAAAAGACGGGCGCCATGGGTATCATTGGCACAACATCCTTCTTCCCTTCAAAAAATTTGGGTTGTTATGGAGACGGGGGGGCAATATTTACAGATGACGAAACGTTAGCTAGCCGGTTGAAAATGATTGCGAACCATGGGCAGAGCCGACGTTATTATCACGACCTGGTAGGCTGCAACAGTCGCCTGGATTCCATTCAGGCAGCCGTGTTGAATGTGAAACTGAAAAAGCTGGACGAATATATCTCCGCCAGACGTACCGCCGCCGACTATTACGATAATGCCTTTAAAGCTCATCCTAAAATCTCAACGCCCTATCGGGCATCCTATAGCCACCATGTATTTCATCAGTACACGCTTACCCTGGAAGGTGTTGACCGCAACGGCCTCAACGAGTTTCTGGCCGGGAAGAATATACCATCGATGATCTACTACCCCGTACCCGCTCACCGTCAACAAATGTTTGCAGCATCTGGTGGTGGAAATTTTCACCTTGAAACAACAGACTGGCTAACGGAAAGGGTCATTTCACTTCCGATGCACACAGAACTTGATCATGAGCAGCTTGAAACTATAACGACAGCTGTCTTGGAATTTATTAACTAAAAATTGATTTCAAACTCTTAAAAAGGATCTTTTATGAAAATTGCTGTGATCGGCACGGGCTATGTAGGACTTGTTACGGGAACCTGTTTTGCAGAAACAGGTAATGACGTCATTTGCGTTGACATCGACACCACCAAGGTGCAAAAACTTTCTAACGGCCAGATTACTATCTATGAACCCGGCCTGGAAAAGCTTTTTTTACGCAACCT
>Ga0310811_10011725_pt1 | contig 11379 bp, 12 predicted proteins | sample YCmetagenome_FD_207642 | JGI IMG/M metagenome (GOLD analysis project Ga0310811, IMG submission 207642) | Soil microbial communities from experimental microcosm in Duke University, North Carolina, United States - YC | ecosystem: Engineered > Artificial ecosystem > Soil microcosm > Unclassified ... | reverse complement strand
GCTCCCGACCTGCCGACGATCGCTGAAGCCGGTCTGCCCGGTTACAACACCGGCGTCTGGTTCGGCATCCTGACGCCCGCCGGAACCCCCGCCCCCGTCATCGACAAGTTGTCGAAGACGACCAACGACGCGCTCAAGGACCCTGCGGTCCTCAAGGAGCTTCACACGCAGGGGCTGGATGCGATCGGCGGCAGCCCGGACGATTTCGCCCGCTTCATCAAGAGCGAGACGGAGCGTTGGGCGAGCGTTGTTCACAAGATGGATGACGCGAAGCCAAAATGACGACGGCTGCGCTGCACGCGCATCCGCTAAAGCCGACAAGAGCCGGATGAACCGGCCGACATAGGAGCGAACGACAGGGAGAAGACATGTCACGCGGAGTGAAGGCGCGTCGATCTTTTTTACACATTGTCGCCGGCATCCGGCGAAAGAAGTTGCGGCGCGGTTTTCTGTCTTCGCTTTCTCATGAAACGGCGCGCCTTGTGGGCGCGCTGACCCTCCTGAACGTGGCGATGGCCGGCGGCTTGGCGCAGGCCCAGCCAAGCCAGGCGGATATCGTCCACCTCCCCGACGGTGACGTGCAGGGTATCCACCGCGACGGCATCGCGGAATTCCTCGGCATCCCCTATGCGGCGCCGCCGGTCGGTGATCTGCGCTGGCGCCCGCCGCAGAACCCGGCGCACTGGTCACACCTTCTGCACGCGGACAAATTCGCGAACACCTGCGCGCAGCCGCAACGCGGCGTCTTCGCCGCGCCGAGCAAGACCGAGGACTGCCTTTATCTGAATATCTTCACGCCGCAGAGCGACGGCGCTTCCTCGCACAGGCGCCCCGTGATGGTCTGGTTTCATGGCGGCGGCCTGTTCAGCGGCGAGAGCAATGACTATGACGGCAGCAAACTGGCCAAGCGCGGCGGCGTCGTTCTGGTGACGCTGAACTACCGCGTCGGCGCGTTCGGCTTCTTCTCGCACCCCGCGATCAATGCCGAAGGCCATGCGTCGATCAATTACGGCATCATGGATCAGCAGTTCGCGCTCAAATGGGTGCAACGGAACATCGCCGCCTTCGGCGGCGACGCGGGCAACGTCACGATCTTCGGCCAGTCGGCGGGCGGCACCAGCGTGATGGCCAACCTCGCATCGCCGAAATCGGATGGACTGTTTCAGCGCGCCATCGTCGAAAGCGGAGTCCGCATCGGTGTGACCCCGCCTCCGGTCGCGCTGAAGGCCGGCGAAGACCTTGCGGCCGCCGCCGGATGCACGGATCAAACCGCCAAATGCCTGCGCTCGCTGAGCGTCGAGCAGATCCTCAACAACGAGTCCGGCATTCTCAAATATGTCGTCGATTACCCCTCGGTTGACGGAACGGTCATCACGAAGAGCGCCTTCGAGGCTTACGACAGCGGCCATTTCAACCGCGTGCCGATCCTCGCCGGCGTCGTCGCCGACGAACAGGCCTTCTTCCTTCCCGAGCTGAACACGCACAAGCCGCTGACGGCCGACGAGTACAAGGCTTACGCCAAGACCTTCGGCGAAAGCCACGTTGAGGCGCTCCTCAACAAATATCAGCTCTCGGACTATGCCAGCCCAAGTCTCGCCGAGATCGCGATGGCGCAAGGCCTCAAATCATGCACGGCGCGGCTGCTCGACCAGACCTGGTCGAAATACGTGCCCGTCTATGCCTATGAATTCCGCGACCGCACCGCGCCGTCCTACTTCCCGGCGGTGAGTTACCCGATGAAGGCCTATCATACGTCCGAGCTGCAATATCTTTTTCCTCTCTTCCACGGCGGCCAGGGAACGCCGAACCCGTTGAACGCCGCGCAGGAAAAGCTGTCGGACGCGATGGTCGATTACTGGACGACGTTTGCGCGGACCGGCGTGCCGGATCACGGAGGTGATCGCACGCATGCGCCATGGTCCCGCTATTCGCCGAATCGAGACAATGTCCAGGCGCTGAACATCCCGGCGCCGGAAGAGACCGACGCGTATGGCAAAGCCAACGATTGCGATCTCTGGAACCCGATCGTTCACGAGCTCGCGGCCGGTACGCTGCACTGATGCCGGCATAGCCGACATGCCGCAATCTCGCCTGGCGCGTGTGGAGACCGTCCAATAGCCTCACTGAACTAAACTGCCGATGCACGATAGATGCCGCAAGCAATTTGGAATGAGGGAGATGACCATGCCCAAACACGATTCACGTCACGCGCTGAGCCGGCGCAACTTCCTGAGTACGGTCGCCGCGGCCGGCGCGGTCACCGCGGTGACCGATCTCGACAGCAAAGCCGTCGCGGCGCCCGCCGCGCCGGCGCCTGCAAAACCCTCCGCCGTTCGCCCCTCGGCGAAGGTCGCCGCCGCTGAGACCGGTACACCGGAAGTCTCCGAACATGGCCCCGGCGCGCCGACGTCGGACTTCATGGTCGATGTCATCAAATCCCTCGACTTCGACTATGTGGCCGCCAACCCCGCCGATAGCTTCCGCGGCCTGCATGAGTCGCTGCTCACTTATGGCGGCAACAAGAAGCCCGAATTCCTCACCTGCATGCACGAGGAATCTGCGGTCGCCATGGCGCACGGCTATTTCAAGATCGCCGGCAAGCCGATGCTGGTCTTGTGCCACGGCACGGTCGGCATGCAGCACGCGGCGATGGCGATCTACAATGCCTGGTGCGACCACGTACCGGTCGTGATCATCGGCGGCAACGACCTCGATGCGGACAAGCGCACGCCACTCGTCCCGACCTATCATTCGGCGCAGGACATCGGCGCGCTGGTGCGCGATTTCATCAAGTGGGACGACACGCCCATTTCGGCGCCGCACTTCGCCGAGTCGTTCGTGCGCGCCTACAAGCTGGCGATGACGCCGCCGCATGAGCCGGTCATGATCGCGCTCGACACCGGCTTGCAGGAAGAGGCGATGCAGGACCGGGCGCGGCTGTCGATCCCCCGCTACGTGCCGACGGCCCCGCCGCAGGGCGATTCCGGCGCCGTTCGCGAAGCCGCCAAGCTGCTCGTCAATGCGCAGAACCCTGTGATCGTCGCCGATCGGGCCGCGCGCACGCCGAAAGGCATCGGCCTTTTGGTCGAGCTGGCCGAACTGCTGAACGTTCCCGTCATAGATCAACACAACCGGCTGAATTTCCCGACCACGCATTACCTGCACCAGACGGGGCGCTCGGGCACCCTGATCGGCCAGGCGGACGTGATCCTCGGGCTCGAACTCTCCGACTATTACGGGACGGTGACCACGTTCATCGACAATGGTGAATATACCCGCGAGCCGAAAACAAAGTCCGGCGTTAAACTGATCAGCATCACGTCGGCCGACTATTATCTGAAATCCAACTACCAGGACTTCCAGCGCTTCCAGCCGGTCGACGTCTCGATCGCGGGCGATGCGGAGGCGACGCTGCCGGCGCTGATCGAAGCCGTCAAAGTCGCGCTGCCTGCCGACCGCAAAGCGGCGATCGAGAAGCGCGCCGACGCCATGCGCAAGGCCTGGTCCGAGACGCGTCAGCGCACCCTGAAGGCGGCGACTTATGCCTGGGACGCCAGCCCGATCAGCACGGCGCGGATGTGCGCCGAGGTCTGGGCTCAGATCAAAGATTCGGACTGGTCCTTGGTCGGCTCGGATCGCATGTTTAGCGCCTGGCCAACCCGCCTTTGGCCGATGGAGAAGCACTACCAGTTCATCGGCGGACCGGGCGGCTATGGCGTGGGCTACGGTTCGCCGGCGGCGGTCGGTGCGGCGTTGGCGAACCGCGCGGAAGGACGCCTCTCCGTCAACATCCAGACCGACGGCGACATGATGTATGCGCCGGGCGTGCTGTGGACGGCCGCGCATCACCGCATCCCCCTGCTCAATGTGATGCATAACAACCGCGGCTATCACCAGGAGGTCATGCACGTGCAGCGCATGGCCGACCGCCGTAACCGCGTGCTCAATGACGGCCCGATCGGCACGCAGATCATGGGACCCGATATCGACTACGCGAAGCTCGCCCAATCCATGGGATGGTGGGCCAGCGGGCCGATCACGGATCCGAATGAGCTCGCGCCGGCGCTCAAGCGCGCCGTCGAGGTTGTGAAGGCCGGCGAGCCGGCCCTCGTCGATGTCGTCACCCAGCCGCGCTGAGGACCGAACCATGCGCAACATTGCATTCAACGTCGCCGGCGCGACGATCGCCCTCCTGTCCGTCCTCGGTACCGCAAACGCCGCACCGTCGGCGGAGCACGGCAAGGTCATGTTCATGAAGAAGGGCTGCTGGGAGTGCCACGGCACGCAAGGCCAGGGCGCCGTCACCGGACCGCGGCTCGCACCCGATCCGATCCCCTACGACGCGCTCTCCGCGTTCGTTCGCACGACGAACCGCGCGATGCCGCCGTATCGGGAGCACATCCTGTCGGATGCCGATCTCGCCGATATCTACGCCTACCTCCAGTCGATCCCGAAGCCTCCCGACCTGAAGAGCGTTCCGCTCCTCAATCAATGGGCCGACAAGCCGAAATGACGTCGTCGTCGCGGCTGAGGATCGGCCTCAGCCGCGACAACGATCAATTTCTATTTGCGCAGCGGCACTGCTAACATCGGCCAAGCTGAAGCGACCAAGTCCGGCGGTCGTCCGCCGCGATCCTCTCAGCAGCCGAAAGAGATGCCGTGTCCGCACTGTCTCTCCTGCTCAATGTCCTCTGGATCGTCACCGGCGGCCTCTGGATGGCCGTCGGCTGGTGCATCGCGGCGCTGGTGATGGCCATCACCATCATCGGTCTCCCCTGGACCAAGGCCGCCTTCACGATCGCCGGCTACACCCTCCTGCCCTTCGGGCAGAAGGCGGTCTCCCGCGCCGAATATTACGGCACGGCCGATATCGGCACCGGGCCGTTCGGCTTCATCGGCAACGTGATCTGGCTCGTGCTTGCCGGCTGGTGGCTGGCGCTGGGCCACATCATCACGGCCATCCTTCTCGCCGTGACCATCATCGGCATCCCCTTTGCGTGGGCGCACCTCAAGCTCGCCGGCATCGCGCTCTGGCCGATCGGCAAGGTCATTGTGCCCGCTTAAGGCTCCGGTGATGCCGCTTCATTCCGAGGCAGCCCTTGTGCGTCAACGCGACGCGCCGGCTGCGACTGATTCGGTGCAAAACCCCCAAGGGTTTACGAGCTCTTAACCGATTGCCTTGCATCTTCTGTAAAACGGAGTGTGCAATGCAACATCAATATATTCCTCAGGAAGAAGCCTGCCCGATCCCGGAGAGCCTGCTCGGCGACATGTACCGCGCCAAGCCGGAAGGCCTGCAGGAACTCGTGCGCTCGGTTTCCCCCTTCGTGCGCGCCATGCTCGCCGTCTATTGCCGGCGCCGCGCGCATCTGTCGGATATCGGGCTGACGATCGCATCGACCTGCGAGAAGGAAGATCTCATCAATGCCGGCGGGGACTTCGGCGCCATGCTCTACGAGCAAGCGCGCAGGACGCCGCGCGAGATGGCGACGCTGCTCGCACGCGAAGGCTTTCGCAGGGTTGTCGCGCAGGACCTGATCTGACTGAGCTGTCGCGCTTGGCGTATGCGCTCCACGCGCCGCGTGAGCGCGCTGTTGTCCGCAACGGCGGACCACGGTGACATCAGCTTCTCTCGCTGCGGCACGTCGTCACTGTGTCTTTTGACATAAGCGATTGCGCGGCTCTGCTCGCAAAAAATCACCGAACCGATTTATGCATCGTGCTCTGACGAAAGCGGAACGAGACATCGCGCACGCCGTTGGTACTTGTAAATAACACCAACAAGGGAGACGTCCCAATGGCCATGCAGCAGACGACAGACCAGCGTGAAACAGGCTCGCTCATCGCCAGCGACAAAGTCGAAGGAACCAATGTTTATCGCTCCAATGGCGAAAGCGTTGGCGAGATCGAACGGGTGATGATCGACAAGCGGAGCGGCAAGGTCGCCTATGCCGTCATGAGCTTCGGCGGTTTCTTGGGGATCGGCGAAGACTACTACCCGCTTCCATGGTCGCGTCTCACCTACAACGAGCGGCTCGGCGGCTACGAGGTCAACATCAACGAAGACGAGCTGAAAAACGCGCCGAAATACGGCAGGCAGCAGAGCTGGGATTGGAGCGATCAACGGATGAACGAACTCAACTCATACTACAGCGGCGTCCACTGAGGCGCCGACAAGAGCGCGCAAACTGAGCCGGGCGCGCGTAGCCCGGCTTTTTCTTGCCTCGGCGCGATCAAATGACGGCACCGTATTTGACGACCACCACCATCTCGTCGTGGCAGACCGGGCATTCGAAGGTGCGCCTGTCGTAACCGGGCTTGTCGGGCTGGATGCGCGCCAGCCACATCGCGATGTCGCAGGTCGGGCACCAGGGGCGCTCGAGCGGACACGATTCATTCTCGGTGATGACTTGCCGCGCCATGAGGTCTCCCTATGTCAGGCGGGAGCACGACCGGCTCTCAGTCACTGGTGCCTGGACAACGCCACTGCCAGCGATGAGGCGAACATGGGTAGCTTGCCTGGCCAGGTCCATTGTCAAAAGACACGCGCGGCAAATTAAAGCGGGGACGTCCCTGGCCGCCTGCGGCCGTCACGAATCGATGCAGAGCAGCACGACCACCGGCGCCACGGACAGCCGCAACGCAGCATGAATGCCAGTGACACATCGACTCTTCCGGATCATTGAAGAAATTTAATCCCGAACTTGAGCGCACTGCAGTGCAATGCCTTTAACCACCGGCGGCCGCGACAAGATGCAGCGCCGGCCCACCGATCCGATTGGAAAAGCTAAAGAACTACCCGCCGGTTACGCGCATGTTACGCACTGTTACAAGTCGATAATACACATCCAAAGACCATACATATCTAAGTATGCGACCGAACGCCGCCAAAGGTCAGCACCGGTTACCTGATTCATTTTGATGCTGCGCCGCAGCGCTTTTCTGCATTCGGCTGACTCCCTCTGTCACGAAAAGTTATTGCTGCGGCCATCACGCCTTCATTGCTCGGTCTCAGCGGCGCCATGATGTGCCTCTACTCATGGTCACGTTCGCGGGGCAACAGAAGAGAAGAGGAGGCAGAGATATGTTGCTTCAATGCAATTCGGCGAAGCTCTCCGCTATCCGCGCTTTCGCCGCGCCCGCGCGTTGCCCCCAATGCGGCGACTGGATGGTCGCACCCGTGTCATCGGAGTTCGTCGAAGGCGGCGAGATCCGGCATCACTGGGAGTGCGAATCCTGTGGCGAGCCCTCCTCCACCAGCATCCCGATTGAAGAACCGGCCGCTGCGTGAGCGCCGGTCGCGCTCCAACTGCGGCCGCCTCCTTTATGCGCCGCTGGGGTCAACCCAGCGGCCACAGTTATCCTGCGTCCGGGGCAGTGACCGCCCGCTCGCGTCACATCGCTCTCCGGAATAGGTGCTAGAATGTGGTGTTGGCTCATCGGCCGCACCGCGGCCGAAAGCCCCACGGAGGAGCACAGATGATGACGCCGTTTCTGCGGTCCGCGTTGACCGCCCTCGCCTGCACGGCAGCGATCGCTTTCGCGGCGCCGGCTTTTGCCGAAATGGTTGCCCTCAAGGCGGATATGAAGGCCTCGAGCGAAGTGCCGCCGACCGGCAGCAGCGGCACCGGCACGCTGACCGCAACTTACGACACGACATCGAAGCAGCTGTCCTGGACCGGCAAGGTGTCCGGCCTCACCGGCCCCGCCACCATGGCTCACTTTCATGCCGGCGAGGTCGGCAAGAATGGCGCGGTCGTAATCCCGATCTCAGGCGCCGACAAAGGCACCTTCGAAGGCACCGCAACGCTGACCGATGATCAGGCTTCCGACCTGCTGGCCGGACGGTGGTATGTCAATGTCCACACCGCCGCGAACAAGGCGGGCGAGATCCGCGGCCAAGTCACGAAGTAAGCGTCTCTCATTCTGGGGGCGCTCGCCCACGGCGAGCGAGCCCGGACTTAATAACATCTCGATTTCCTCGGCCTCGCGCCCGGCGTGCTTTGCGTCCGGGCGCGTCGCGTTTTATGGTCTAACCAACCCACATAACCCTTTCCATCTCAGAGGAAATACCCAATGGCTCACGGCAATGGCTCGGTGCCCATTCTCATTTCCGGCGGCGGCATTGGCGGACTGATCACCGCCTACGCCCTCGCTCACAAGGGCTTCCCGGTCCGGCTGTTCGAGCAGTCGTCTGAGTTCAAGGAGGTCGGCGCCGGCATTCAGCTCGGCCCCAATATCTTCCGCGTGCTCGAGACGATCGGCCTCAAGGACGCCGTTCTCGCCGACGCGCATGTTCCGCCGGCGCAGGAAATGCGCGATGCCCTGACCGGCAAGCTGATCACCCGCATTCCGCTCGACGAGGCCTTTTCCAAGCGCTTCAGCGGTCAGCCTTACGCCGTTACCCATCGGGCCGACATCCACGCCACCTTCCTGCACGCCTGCCAAAGCAGCAACCTGATCACGCTGGAGACCAACCGCCGGGTCGACGCGTACGCGGACCACGGCGACCACGTCACAGTCACCCTCAACACCGGCGAGACGGCCAGCGGCCGCGCGCTGATCGGCTGCGACGGGATGTGGTCGACGATCCGCGACACCATCGTCGGCGACGGCAAGCCGCGCGTCTCCGGCCACATCGCCTACCGCGCCGTGCTCAAGCGCGAGGACGTTCCGGACGACCTGTGGGGACCGGATGTGGTCCTGTGGGCCGGCCCGCGCACCCACTTCGTTCACTACCCCCTGCGCCGGGGGGAACTGTTCAACCTCGTCGCCGTCTTCCACTCCGACCACTACGAGGAAGGCTGGAACGCGGAAGGCAGCAAGGAACTGCTCTGGGAGCACTTCAAGATGCAGGTGCCGCAGGTGCTGCGCCTGCTCGAGCGCATCGACACCTGGCGCATGTGGGTGCTGTGTGATCGCGAACCGGTGAAGACCTGGACCAAGGGCAACGTGACGCTGCTCGGCGATGCCGCGCATCCGATGCTGCAATACCTCGCGCAGGGCGCCTGCATGGCCACCGAGGACGCCGTTGTCCTGGCCGACAAGATCGCCGCCTCGCCGGACGACCTGCCGAAGGCGTTCCACGCCTACGAACAGGACCGTTACCTGCGCACGGGCCGCACGCAGATCATGGCGCGCGTCTATGGCGAGTTCTACCACGCCCGCGGCGTCGCCGCCGAACTGCGCGACATGGCGGTCGGCAGCCGCACGCCGGAACAGAGCTACGACGGCATCGCCTGGCTCTATGGCGGGCCGTAAAGAAGGCCCTCAGCGGGTTCTGAATTTGATCCGTCACCCTGAGGTGGCCGCCGAAGGCGGCCCTCGAAGGGCGACGGCCCCGGCATCGCCGCCATCCTTCGAGGCTCGCGGAGTTTATCATCGGGCCGCGCTTCGCGCGGACCCGTTGGCTCGCACCTCAGGATGACGGCTAGAAGCCTACCCCTCCTTCAGCCCCCTCACCTCACCCAGCGTCAAGGAGCGCGGCGCTGAACCGTCGAAATACACGAACCGCAGCTTGCGCCGGTGCGTCACCATGCGCGCCGGCAGCGGGTCGTAGCGCAGCGAGCCGCCGCCGACGTGCGGCATCAGCGCGCCGACGTCGGTGACCGCTTCGGTCTCCACCCGCAACATCACGAGCCGCTGACCCTCGGCATCCGCCGCCTCGAACGGAATGCGCGCCAGGCGCAGGAAACTGGCCGGGTCCTTGGCCGAAGCAAACCCCTCGACGAAGGCCATCTCGACCAGATCGAGGTCCGGCTCGCCGTGATCGTGGTCGTGCTTGTGGTCCGGCGGCAGATGCGGCGTCTGCCACTGCAGGGCGCCGCGCGGCTGGGCGTGATTGTGCCCAGCCCCGGCCGCGCCGTTGCCGTGATGGTGATGCTGGTGCTCGTGATCATGATCCCGGTGCATCGTCTTCCCCCTCAATACGCGACCGGCTTGTCGATCAGCTTCTTGTGGCTGCCGAGCTTGCCGTGCGCGACCATCGAGCCGAGCGCCTCAACGACGACGCGCACGCCGATCAGCGCGGTGATGTCGGACGTGTCGTAAGGCGGCGAGACCTCGACCACCTCGAGCCCGCAGAGGCCTTCGGCGGCAACCAGGCCCAGAATCTTCAGCGCCTCGCGCGGGAGGAATCCGCCCGGCTCCGGCCAGCCGGTGCCGGGAACGAAGCCGCAGTCGATCGAGTCGACGTCGAAGGAGATGTAGACCGCGTCAGCATCCTTCCACGCCAGTTCGAGCGCGATCTCGGCGGTCTTCTCCAGGCCGATCTTCTCGATGTCGGCGATGGTAAGTACGTTGGTGTTTCGCTTGCGCGCCTCCTGCACGCCGTAGCGCGGCACCTGCCAGCCGCCGATGCCGAGCTGCACCAGGTTGGTCGGCTTAACGTTCGGCAAGTTCGTCGCCCAGAACCAGGGCGTTGTGTGCATGCGCTCGTCGAGATCCTTCTCCTGGATATCGATGTGGCGATCGAAATGGATGATGCCGATGCGCTTGGACGTGCACTGCGCAATGCCGCGCACGCACGGGAAGCCGATCGAATGGTCGCCGCCGAGCATGATCGGCAGCGCGCCCGACGAGAACACATGCGCGACGCCGCGCGAAATCTGGTCGAAGCTTTTCTCCAGATTGCCGGGAATGGTGAACACGTCGCCGGCGTCGCACAACGTCATCTGCTCGCGCAGGTCGACGCCGAGCTCATAATTGTACGGCGTATAGAGCGCCGAGATGCGGCGGATGCCTTGCGGCCCGAAGCGCGTGCCCGGCCGATAGGTCGTGCCGGAATCGAACGGGATGCCCATGACCGCCGCGTCGTATTTGGCGACGTCACGCACGTTCTCGACGTACGGCGCCTTGAGGAACGTATTGATGCCGGCGAAATGCGGCAGCTCGCCGCGCGAGAAGGTCGGAATCGACTTGTCGGTAAGCGAGTCAGAACCGGGCAGGCCCATGTCGAGCGCCCATTGCTGCTCTTTGCGCCAGCCCGCTTCCGAGAGCTTGCCTTCGGCATCGAGCGCCTTCCACCCTTGCGTCGCCATCTTGTCGAAGTCCGGATGGTGGTGGTGCACACGCGTCCGCGCCGGAAACGATCCGGCGCCGCGGGTGGTCGTTTTACGTCCATGGTCAGTCATCAATGCGCTCCCTGGCTTTGCGCTTGAGGTTCAGGCTTGGTGAGAGGTTTGAAGCCCAATACGGGCACCGCGCTGTTGCGCGTGAGGTCGAGGTCGTAGGTGATGACGGCGCCGAAACGCTCCGGCGCCTGCGGATCGCGCCGCTTCTTGTCAAGCGCGATCAGCCGCGTACCGAGCGCGAAGGCTTCCTTGATGTCGTGCGTGACCATGACGATGGTCATGCCGCAGTCCTCCCAGAGGAAGCGGA
>Ga0310811_10011724_pt1 | contig 11380 bp, 10 predicted proteins | sample YCmetagenome_FD_207642 | JGI IMG/M metagenome (GOLD analysis project Ga0310811, IMG submission 207642) | Soil microbial communities from experimental microcosm in Duke University, North Carolina, United States - YC | ecosystem: Engineered > Artificial ecosystem > Soil microcosm > Unclassified ... | reverse complement strand
GGGCGAGCGCAAGCGCGCCGAGATCGCCGCCGAACTGCTGGCAGTTCCTGCGGCGATCTTCCTCGACGAGCCGACGGCGTTCCTGGATCCGGCGCAGGCCGCTCAGGTACTGCGCTTGCTGCGCCGTCTGTCCGACGCCGGCAGCACCGTGCTGCTCACTACGAACAACCCGCTCGACGCCGCCCGCTGCGCCAAGGTAGCCGTGCTCGCCACCGGCGGCCACCTGGCGTTCTTCGGCACGCCCGCCGCGGCGCGCGGCTACTTCGGCGCCGACTCCCTCGAAGAGATCTACGAGCGGCTGGCCGGCCTGGGCGACCCAGCCGCGGCTTGGTCTCGCCGATTTCTCTATTTCTCCAGAACGGCCGGTGGCTCCGCCCTCATCCCCACCACGCCGCGCGCCCCGGGCCCGGCGTTCCTGATCCCGGACCAGGCAGGACCGCACTCCGCGGGCCGCCCCAGCGTGCCCGCCACCCGCAACGGCTACCCCGAGGAGTATGGCCGTGAGCTGGACCTCGGCGAGCAGAACGCCGCGGTCCCCGCCCAGGGCCGCGGCCTGGCCCGCGAGGACGGAATCGACCTGGACCCTAGAGACGACGCGTCCCTTGCCGAGACCCCCGGGCGCCAGCCCGTTGCCCGCCCCGCGAGGAAGCGCGGTGCGCTTGGCCAACTTCCCGTCTTGATCAGCCGCAACGCCGAGGTCCTGGCCAGGGCCAGGCGGCAGCAGGTGATCATGGCGGCCGCGCCGCTCGCTGTAGTCTTGGTGTTCTGCTTGCTCCTCGGCGTCGGCGCACTCGACGGCTCCGCCGCGGTAACCCTGGCCTGGGCGATCCTCGGCGGCCTGGCGACGGGCATGGCCTACGAACTCCCCGTGCGCGCCACGGAGGCGGGCGTGCTGCGCCGCGAGCGCTTCTCAGGTTTGAGCACGCCGGCGTTCTTGTCCGCGAAGGCCATCGTGCTGCTCCCGGCCCTGGCGGTCGCCGACGTGATCATCCTGGCCGTCCCGGGACTGGCGGACCGCCTTCAGCAAGGCTTCGGCTTGTCTTACTTGGCGGTCTTCGCCGCCTCGGTGGTCGGCCTGGCCGGCGCCATGGCCACCCTCGTCCCGCGAAAATCGCCGCGTGATCACTCTTCTTTGCCCGCTCCGCGCCCATGATCAAACGCCGTGCGGCCAGCAAGAAACGGTGCAATTTCACAGGGAACTGGCGGTGGAGGCTGACGTCCCGCAGGGCCGGTTCACTAGGGTGTTGACCGAAGTCGATTTCTCCTGATGACCCCCGGCGCGAGGAGACTTAAGGCATGAGCGCAGACCGGACCGTGGCGGACCTGCTAGCCGATTACCTCCGCCAAGCCGGGGTTACGCACGTGTTCGGGTACCCGGGAGAATCGCTTGTCGATTTCATCGAGGTGGCCCGCCTGGCCGGGCCCCAGGTCGTTTCCGCTGCTCGCGAGGCGTCGGCCGCGTTTATGGCCGAGGGCGCGGCGATGCGCACCGGGACCATCGGCGTGTGCCTGTCCACGCTCGGCCCCGGGTCGACCGCGCTGCTCAACGGCGTGGCGTCCGCGCAACTCGACCGGGTGCCCATGCTCGCGGTGTCCGGGCAGGTAGACAGTTCCCGCGAGCAGTTCTGGACGCACCAGCTCATCGACCATAACCGGCTGTTCGCGCCGGTCACCAAGCTCACCGCGCGGCTTGACGCGGCGTCGGGGGAAACCGTGCTGCGCCGCGCCCTCCGGACTGCCACGGCGGAGCGCCCCGGGGCCGTGCACCTCACGGTAACAATGGACTCGTTCGGGAAAACCGGTGCGGGAACCGGGGGCGACGGGAAAGTCCCGCCGCTGACCTCTGCCAGCGCAGGCCTTGAGTTCTTCGGCGACGAGCCGCTGCGCGCGCTGCGCGCCGCGCGGCGGCCGGTGCTGCTTGCCGGGGCCGGGGCGGTGCGCTGCGGGGCAAGCGGCGTGCTCGCCGAACTCGCCGCGCACGCGGGGCTGCCGGTCGTGGTCGGGGCGATGGCCAAGGGCGTCCTGTCCGAGGACAGCCCCTGGTACGCGGGAACGATCGACATGGCGGGGCACCAGGTGATCTGGCAGCTGCTCGCCTCGGCGGACCTGATCGTGACGGCGGGATTCGACCCGGTGGAGCTCATCACGCCATGGCGGTTGTCCGTGCCGGTGCTGCACGTGGACACGGTGCCGAACACCGACCAGGTGTACCCGGCCGCCATCGAGGTCGTCGGGAACGTGGGGAGCGCGCTCGCATGGTTCCTCGCCAACTGGGACGACGGCCCCCGCTGGTCGGAGGCGGAGCTGGCGGAGCACCGCGCTTCGCTGCGGGCCGCCTATCACGCCGGATACGCACCCGGTCGGCTGAACCCGTCTGAGCTCGTCGAAACGGTCCGTTCCGTTGCCCCCGCAGGCACCGTGGTAACCGCCGACGTCGGCTCACACAAGATCATGACGGGACAGGCGTGGCCGACCTACGCGCCCCGGGAGACGCTGATCACCAACGGCCTGTCCGCGATGGGCTTCGGGCTGCCCGCGGCGATCGGCGCCGCCCTGTCGTCGGTGCCCGGCACGCCGGTCGTGTCGATGATCGGGGACGGCGGGTTCGCGATGACCGCCTCCGAACTCGCCGTCGCGTCGCGCCTCGGCCTCGGCCTGGTCGTCGTGGTGTTCTCCGACGGCGGGCTCAACCGCATCGAGCTGCACCAGGCGTCGGTGGGCTACCCGCTGGCCGCGACCTCAGTGGACCGGACCGACATCCCGCTGCTCGCCGAGTCCCTGGGCTGCGACGGCATCCGGGTGGAGAGCGTCTCCTCCCTCGAAAAGGCGCTGTCGGGCGCGTTCGGGTCCGGCCGCACCCGCCCGCTGGTCATCGAGGCACGCGTCGACACGGCGCAGTACTCGGCCCAGTTCTAGCCCGGGTCAGCCGGCGGTGCCGCTCGGCTGCTAAAGCACCGCCAGGTCAGCGCCGTTCAGGTCGACGGCGTGGCGCGGGATCACGACCAAGATGCCGAGGCCGCCCTCTGGCTGGCTGCGGGCGGAGATGGTCGCGCGGTGCGCGGCGGCGACCGACCGGGCGATAGACAAGCCAAGGCCGACGCCGTCGCGGCTGCCAGTCCTCGACTCCAGGCGCCGGAACGGCTCGAACAGCGCGGGCACGGCGTCGTCCTGAATGAACGGCCCGCTGTTGGCGATCTCCAGGTAGGCGCCAGCGTCCCTGCGCCCGGTGCACAGCCGGATCCAGCCGCCGGGCTCGTTGTGCCGCACGGCGTTGTCGACCAGGTTGGCGACCAACCGGGAAAGCAACTGCGGGTCGCCGATCATCTCGGCTGGGGCAAGCTGTGCGTCGACCTTGAGGTCCAGCCGCCCGATTTCGGGGGCGGCGGAGTCGAGCGCATCCTCGGCCCACGTGGCCAGGTCGGTGTACTCGGTGCTCAGCTTGCCCTGGTCGCTCACCGCAAGCGTGAGCAGGGCCTCGATCATGCTCTCGGCCTTGTCGATCGAGCGCCGCACGCGCACGGCCATGTCGGTGAGCTGCTGCGCCGTCGGGGACGGCTTGGCCAGGGTCACGTCGATCGCGGTGCGCATCACGGTCAGCGGCGTGCGCAGCTCGTGCGAGGCGTTGGCGACGAACCGGCGCTGCGTGGCGAACGCCGTGTCCAGGCGTTCGAGCATGTCGTCGAACGTGTCGCCCAGCTCTCTGAGCTCGTCCCTGGCCCCGGTCAGCGCGAGCCGCTCGCCGAGGTGCTGCTCGGAGGCCCGGCGGGCGGTCTCCGTGATGACCTGGACCGGGCGGAGCACGCGTCCCGCCATGTACCAGCCGAGGCCGCCCGACACAGCCGTCATGATGGCGAGGCCGAGAAGCGCGAACCTTAGGAGCTTGGCCAGTTCTTGCGCGCGCTGCGCCTGGAAGCCCGCGGCGGTGCCGGCGTAGTAGGCGGCCTCCGCCTGCTTGCACCCGCCTACGTCCTTCGCGACGGGGACCGGTGGATTGCCTGGGCCCTTGGACGCGTAGCTCCCCGTCTGGCACGCCTCATGCATTTCGGTCAGCACCTGGCTGTTGATCGTCATGTTCGCGGGCGGCTGCGTCGGGAGGCTGGCGGCGAGCAGCCCGTAGGTCAGCGCGAGCAGTGCTACGCCAGCGGCGAGGAACAACCCGGCGTAGGTGAGCGTGAGCCTGGTCCTGACCTTCTGCGGCCACAGGCGGGGGAGCGCGGGCCTGTTCATGTTCACTGGAGCCGGTATCCGCTGCCGATGATGGTGTCGATCGGGTCGGGCTCGCCGAGCTTGCGCCGCAGGCGCCCGATCGTCACGGTGACCGTGCGGGTGAACGGGTCAGCGTTCTCGTCCCACACCCGGTCGAGCAGGTCCTCGGTACTGACCACGGCCCCGTCGGCGACCAGGAGCTCCTCAAGGATGCCCATTTCCTTGCGGGTGAGCGACAGCGCCCTGCCCGCGCGGCTGGCCCGGCGGCGGGCGCGGTCGAGCACGATGTCGCCGCGCGCGATCACCGGGGCGGCGGCCGGGGCGCGCCGGGCCAGCGCCCGGACCCGCGCGACGAGTTCCTCGAACGCGAACGGCTTGCCGAGGTAGTCGTCGGCGCCGAGGTTGAGGCCCTGGACCCGGTCGCCGACCGTGGCGGCCGCCGTCAGCATCAGGATGCGCGCCGTCGAGCCGGAACCGACCAGCGTGGCGCACACCGCGTCGCCGTGCACCTTCGGCAGGTCCCGGTCCAGGACCACCACGTCGTACGGGTTCATCAGCGCCTTCTCGATCCCGGCCGGGCCGTCGTAGGCCACGTCCGCGCCCATGCCCTGGTCACGCAGGCCGTCGGCGATGTCGTCCGCCAGCTCGGCCTGGTCTTCGACCACTAGGACACGCATATCTCCATAGTGCCTTCTCGGACATCACACGGACATCACATGACGTCACCCCGCCTGCCTCCCCTGCCGACCCGTGACCTGGCCTTCTGTGTGGTGTCTGACGGTGCGGCGCACCTGCGGACGCCCGCCGCGTGTGACGCCCGTGTGACGGCCGGCCCCGTATCCCTTGACGTGACCGGGCACGGTGCCCGGCCGTGAGGCGCTGTGGACCGCCCGACCCTACCTGGCTAAGCACCGGCCGTTACGGAGGAGAGGAAGTAGTTCTGTGCGAGAACATAGGAACATCCTTGAGGCCAACGGCCTCGGCAAGCGCTACGGCAGTACGTGGGCGCTGCGGGAGTGCACGCTTGCGGTACCCGAGGGTCGGGTAACCGCGCTGGTCGACCCCAACGGTGCGGGTAAGTCCACGCTGCTGAACCTGGCGGTCGGCCTGGTCGCGCCGTCGGCGGGCAAGGTCACCGTGCTGGGCGGCCGGCTGCCCGGGTCGCGGCCGGCGCTGGACGGCATCGCGTTCGTCGCGCAAGATGCGCCGCTGTACAAGAACCTGTCGGTCGCGGACATGATCTACGTGACCCGCAACCTGAACCGGCGCTTCGACCGGCGCTACGCCGAGGACCGGCTGGCTGAGCTGGAGATCCCGGCGAAGCGGAAGGCGGGGAAGCTGTCCGGCGGTCAGCAGGCGCAGGTCGCGCTGACCCTGGCACTGGCGCGCCGGCCGCGGCTGCTGGTGCTCGATGAGCCGGTGGCGATGCTCGACCCGATCGCCCGGCATGACTTCATGGCCACGGTGCTAGCGGCGGCTTCCGCCGACGGGGTGTCAGTGCTGTTGTCCTCGCACGTGCTCACCGAACTGGAGCGGGTGGCGAGCTACCTCGTCCTGTTGTCCTGTGGCCGGGTACGGCTGGCCGGCGAGGTCGAGGCCCTGCTCGCCACGCACCACCTCGGCAGCCTCGAGGAACTCGCCCTGGCTTACCTGCGGGAGAACGTGACGGAGGTCGCGCAGTGACCGCGTTGACCATGCCCGCTGCACCAGAGGCGGACGCCAGCCTGCGGCCGGTGCCGTGGCGGCGGATGGCCGGGATCATCTGGCGGCAGCACCGCGTCGCGCTGACCGGCGTGGCCGTACTGCTCGGGGTGGTGGCCGTCCTGATATGGATCGCCGGCACGTCAATGCATCACAGCTATGCCATCGCGGTCGCCTGCCAGCCGCCAGGGTCGCCGGCGTGCCAGGAAGCGGACCTCGCCTTCCTGGGCAGTTACGGCTTCCTGGCGAACGGCATCATGCTGCAAGTGCTCCCGGTGCTGATCGGGGCGTTCGTCGGAGCGCCGCTCCTGGCCAGGGAGATAGAGACCGGGACCTTCCGGTACGCCTGGACCCAGGGCTTCGGCCGCTGGCGCTGGGCGCTGGCCAAGCTGGTCTCGCTCGCGCTGGCCGTGACGGGCCCCGCCTGGTTGTTCAGCCTGCTCTTGTCCTGGTACTACCAGCCGTACTTCTTCTCAGGCAACCAGTCCCTGGGCCTCACCGAGTACACCCCGTTCTTTCCCGGCCTGTTCGACCTGCACGGGGTGGCGTTCGCTGCCTGGACGCTGACTGCCTTCGCGATCGGCGCCCTGGCCGGCATGCTGATCCGCCGGGTTGTCCCCGCGATCGCCGCCACCCTGGCCGTGTACGCCGGGCTTGCCTTCGCGGTCGGCGGGCTCCTGCGGGGGCACTACCTGACGCCGCTGTTGACGACCAGCCCGAACGTGCCCGGCTCCGCCTGGATCCTCGGCCAGTGGTGGACCAAGGGCGGCGTGACGCTCAGCCACGCCACGATGGATCACGTCTTCAACTCCACGATGCCCACGGTCGCGCCCACAGGGCCTGCGGTTAACGGCCCGGCGGGGAAGGATCAGGCCTTCAGCAGCATGCTGCAGTACCTCAGCCAGCACGGCTACACGCAGTGGACCAGGTACCAGCCCGGCAGCCGGTTCTGGCCGTTCCAGTGGATCGAGAGCGGCTGGCTGCTCGCACTGTCCGTGCTGCTCATCGCCACGACCATCTGGCTGGTCCGCCGCCGCGCGGCCTAGGGAAAGCAGGGGTTCCGTTGACAGCACAGATAAACGTCGTGGAGGCCAGCGGCCTTGGCAAGCGCTACGGCAGTACATGGGCATTGCGTGAGTGCACGCTGGCGATTCCGGCCGGGCATGTGACCGCACTGGTGGGACCGAACGGCGCGGGCAAGTCCACGCTGCTGAACCTGGCGGTCGGCCTGGCCGCGCCGTCCACGGGGGAGGTCACTGTGCTGGGCGGCCGGCTGCCCGGGTCTCCGGCGGCGCTGGACGGCATCGCGTTCGTCGCCCAGGACACGCCGCTGTACAAAACCCTGTCGGTCGCCGACATGCTGCACCTGACCCGCAACCTGACGCGCCGCTTCGACCAGGCGCACGCGCAGGCCCGGCTAGCCGAACTGGACATCCCGCTGCAGCGCAAGGCCGGGAAGCTGTCAGGCGGCCAGCAGGCGCAGGTCGCTCTCACCCTGGCGCTCGCGCGCCGGCCGCGGCTGCTGGTGCTCGACGAGCCGGTGGCGATGCTCGACCCGATCGCCCGGCATGACTTCATGGCCACGGTGCTGGCCGCAGCCTCGGCTGACGGCGTATCGGTGCTGCTGTCCTCGCACGTCCTCACCGAACTGGAGCGTGTTGCCAGCTACCTCGTCCTCCTGGCGCGAGGCCGGGTGCGGCTGGCCGGCGAGGTCGGTGACCTGCTTGGCCGGTACGGCCAGGCCAATCTGGAGGAACTCGCCTTGCATTACCTGCGGGATAACCCGACGGGAGTTGCGCCATGACCGCGCTGACGATACCTGCCCGCCCTGAGGAAGACGACGCGAGCCTGCGGCCGGTGCCGTGGCGGCAACTGGCCTGGGTCACCTGGCGGCAGCACCGCTTCGCACTGGGCGGCGTGGCCATGCTGTTCGGGGGCCTGGCGCTGTACCTGTGGCTCTCCGGTTCATCGATGCACCACGCCTACGCCACAGCGATCGCTTGTCACCCGGCAAGCTCGTATGCCTGCCAGAACCAGGTCATCAACTTCGACTCGGCTTACGGCTCCACAGTGCAGGCAATCGCGACCCTGCTGTTGGCGGTGCCCATGCTGATCGGGGCGTTCGTTGGCGCGCCGGTGCTGGCCAGGGAACTGGAGACCGGCACGTTCCGGTACGCCTGGACCCTGGGCGTCGGTCGGCGACGCTGGACAGTGGCCAAGCTGGTGCCGCTCGCGGTCACGGTGGCAGTCGCCGGCGGCCTGTTCAGCCTGCTTTTCTCCTGGTACTACGAGCCGCTTTTCGCCGATGGCAACAGCATCCCGCTTGACCCGGCGCTGTTCGGCCTGCGCGGGGTAGCGTATGCCGCCTGGACGCTGGCCGGATTCGCGATCGGCGCCTTGGTTGGCCTGCTTATCCGCCGCGTCGTCCCCGCGGTCGCGGTCACCCTGGCTGCCTGCTTTGGTCTCACCTTCGCGACCGGGGTGTACCTGCGACAGCACTACCTGGCACCGCTGCTCGGCAGAAACCTGGCCAGCCCGCCGGCTGGGGCGTGGGTCCTCAGCGGATGGTGGACGAAAGGCGGCGCGACAGTCAGCCGAGCGGTGATGAACCAGGTTGAAACCAGCCTGTTCCAGCGGGTTATGACTGCGACAGTGCCCAAGAACGTCAAGAGCGACAACATCAAGTTCTACAAGGGGCCAGCCAACTCCCAGGTGATGAACTACCTCCTCCATCACGGCTATGCGCAGTGGACTAGCTACCAGCCTGGCAGCCGGTTCTGGCCCTTCCAGTGGATTGAGGGCGGCTGGCTGCTGGCCCTGTCGGTCCTGCTGATCGCGGCAACCGTCTGGCTAGTAGGCCGCCGGGCAGTCTGACCGTCCCAGTACTCCGCACGGTCCTCAGATGGAGATGACGATCTTCCCGCTTGCGTGGCCTTCGGCGAGGTAGCGGATGGCCTCGGGGGCGTCGGCAAGCGAGTAGGTCCGGTCCACGACCGGGGTGACCTTGCCGGATTCGATCAGCGAGCCAAGCTCCTCCAGGTCCGCGGCGCGTTCGCGGGAAGCCAGCGGGCGCAGCCGTTGGGTGACGAACGCCGATACCAGGGGCGCGCGCAGCTGGCGGGTGTACCCGCCGAGTAGTCCGCCCGCGTCGTGCCCGCCGCCGGCCAGGACCAGCGTTCCGCGCGGGGTCAGGGCCCGCCTTAGCAGCGACAGCGGGCGGCACCCGGCGGTATCGATGATGACGTCGTATCGCGGGCCGTCGCGGTCGACTTCGTCGCGGGTGTAGTCGATGACGTCTTCGGCGCCCAGCGACCGGACGAGGTCCGCCTTGCCGGCACTGCACACGCCGGTCACCCGGGCGCCGAGCGCCGTGGCGATCTGCACCGCGAACGACCCGATGCCGCCGGCCGCCCCGATGATCATCACCCGCTGCCCCGCTTGCACCTGGCCGCCGTCGCGGACGCTTTCCAGCGCGGTCACCCCGGAGATTGGCACCGCCGCCGCCTGCTCGAATGACAGGGCGGCAGGCTTGGGCGCGAGCCGCTGCCCGTTAGTGACGGTGTACTCGGCGAACGTGCCGCCCAGGCTGGTCCCGTACACCTCATCGCCAGGCTGGAACCGCTGGACGCCGGCGCCGACCGCCGTTACTACTCCTGCCAGCGCCCGGCCGCGGACCGCGACCTTGGGCTTGGTCAGCCCGAATGCCGCCCGCGCGGCATACGGCCGACCGGTCATGCAGATCCAGACTCCCGGGTCGACGCCGGCGGCCCGCACCTTGACCAGCACCTCGTCCTTGCCTGGCGCTGGTTGGGCTACGTCGCGCAACTGGAGGACGTCGGCGCTGCCGTACTTGTCCTGAGTGATCGCTTTCATTTCGTCTCCTCCCCGGAGTCCGGGTACTGGAACACCTCATCGAGCGGAACCTTGAACACGCGCGCGATCTGGAATGCCATCTCCAGGGACGGCGAGTAGCGGCCCTGCTCGATGGCGATGACGGTCTGCCGGGTCACGCCGATGCGCTCGGCGAGCTCGGCCTGGGTCATCTCGCCGCGGTCGAACCGCAGCGCCCGGATCCGGTTGGTCACCCTGGTCGGCTTCACCATTGCGGGAAGCCCCCGCGGTACACGATGACCTTGGTGACGTTGCCGAGAACCGCGGAGAGGACGAAGCACAGGTAAATCACGTTCGCGATCCAGAAGCGCTCCCACCCGGCCATCGCCATGAGCATCGCCGCGACCGCGCCGATCACGACGAACGACTGGCCGACGTAGTCGCCTAGGCGCCCGATCTCCCGGTCGCGCACGTCCTTGACCCGGGACATCTTCCGGTTCGCCATGCCGGTTGCCGTCTCGATCACGATCGCGGCGGCGATGGCCGCTCCCACGCTCCACAGCAAGGTCGCGGCATAGGACGTTTCAGCCAGCGGCCGGCCCCCAGCCCGTCCCAGGACCACGGCCACGTATGCGCCGTACGCGCCCACGGCCGTTACCAGCCTGATCCAGGCCCGTCTCTCCTCAAGTGTCATGACCCAGCCCTCGATGTAAATAATCTTTGACACTTCGAGAGTAGAGAATTTTTGACCTGATGTAAAGAAAGGTAGACATTCCCTTGCCTGTGCGACGCTCGGCACGGACCCGTTGGGCTGCGAGTCTTTAATAGACTCGGCGTCTGTGAGCCTGTCTATCGGAATCGTCGGGCTGCCCAACGTGGGCAAGTCCACCCTGTTCAACGCGCTGACCAAGGCCGGGGCGCTTGCCGCGAACTACCCGTTCGCCACGATCGAGCCGAACGTTGGTGTTGTTGGCGTGCCCGATCCCCGGCTCGCCGCGCTGGCGAAGCTGTACGACTCGGCGCGGATCGTGCCGGCCTCGGTGCGGTTCACCGACATCGCCGGGCTCGTGAAGGGCGCGTCGCAAGGGCAGGGGCTCGGCAACCAGTTCCTCGGCCACATCCGGGAAACCGACGCGATCTGCCAGGTCGTCCGGGTCTTCCGCGACCCCGACGTGACGCGCGTGGAGGGCTCCGACGAGCCGGAAGGCGACATCGAGACCGTTGTCACCGAGCTGATCCTCGCCGACCTGCAGACCCTGGAGAAGGCCGCGCCCCGGCTGGCGAAGGAAACCAAGTTCACCAAGGACCCGGAGAAGCTGGAAACCGCCGCGGCCGCCCAGGCGGCAGTGGCGGTCCTCGACTCGGGCAAGACTCTGTTCGCGGGAGCGAAGGACGCCGGGATCTCGCTGCACGCGCTGCGCGAGCTGCACCTGCTGACCGCCAAGCCGTTCCTGTACGTGTTCAACATGGACGTCGCCGACCTGTCGGACGAGGGCCTGAAGAAGCAACTGTCCGCGCTCGTGGCCCCCGCCGAGGCGATCTTCCTCGATGCGAAGACCGAGGCCGACCTCGCCGAACTCTCCGATGACGAGGCAGCCGAGCTGCTCGCGGAAGCGGGCCTCGGCGAGCCGGGCCTGGCCCA
>Ga0310811_10011722_pt1 | contig 11382 bp, 7 predicted proteins | sample YCmetagenome_FD_207642 | JGI IMG/M metagenome (GOLD analysis project Ga0310811, IMG submission 207642) | Soil microbial communities from experimental microcosm in Duke University, North Carolina, United States - YC | ecosystem: Engineered > Artificial ecosystem > Soil microcosm > Unclassified ... | reverse complement strand
AAATGCCAGTCCAGCGTCTTGGCCGATGTCGTGCCCAGTTCGCCGGGGTAACCAGCCATCGCATAGAGGCGCTGGTGGTCAGTCCCGGTGGTGGGCAGATACAGCAGTTTGGTGCCCCGGTAGCGTTTGCCGACCGTGCCAGCCCCGTACAGCGTGCCGAAGCTGGCAAAGTCACTAAAGCCCGAGGTTTCCGCGCTGTTGTAACTGGCCGCGTATGCCCCGGCCCCGAACAAATCTCCGGCAACCAGCGTGACATCCCATTCGATGACAAAATACTGTGCCGTCGAAGTTAGGCCCAGATCGACCGAAGAGTCGGTGAACAAGCCGTGGTTATGGCCCGCGCCGCACACCATGCGGACAGCATAGGCAGACCGCAGGCCCGTTGCTTGAGCGTATGACCCCCCGGCTTCCAGCGACCAGACGGCCCACTTGGTTGGATATGTCTGGCCCGTCGGCCAGTCAGCAAAGGCCGCGTTTCGATTCAACTGCCCGCCGTTGACTGATGCGGACACAACGGCACTCAAGTTGGCCGCCACCGCCGACGCATTGGCCAGCGCGGCCTGCGTGGTGGCCGTCGTGGCATACCCGCTGGCCGTGTCGCGGTAGCCTTGCGACTGGTCCCGGTAGGTGGCCGAATTATTGCTGTACGTAAGGCTGTTCGCCTCGCTTGCGCTGGCATTGACCGCGCTGCCATTTGCCGCCGTGGCGCTGGCCGCTGCCGCCAACTCGCTGGTGCGGTCCACCGGGTACAGCGCCCGGATGTCAGTTGTGCGCGCCGCGTTAGACGTTAGGTCGATGTCCCGGTTGCACAGCACGCCGAAGCGCACGAATGCCGTCCCGGCCGTGGCCCCGGTCATGGTGTACGGGAAGGTGGCTGTGCCATAGCCTCCGCCCGGAATCGCTACCACCGAGCCTGCCAGCGCGCTGCCGATGTTCGTCCCGCTGGCGTCGAAGAACAAGACGTAGCCCGTGCCATAATCGGCCCCGGGTCCGGCTTGGTAGAACCACTCGGTCACGATGTCGTATTGGCGGCCCGCTTGGTATGGGATGATCTCGCGCATGAACAGGCCGAAGGCATAGTTGAGCGTGCTCGCCCCGTTGACCCGCGCCACCGTCCCGCTGCTGACCAGTTCGGACGCATCCCAAACCGGCGCGGGAATGTTGTAAAAGCTGTTGGTGAACGCCTGCGCGCTGACCTTGTGCGGGAACTGCGCAGCCAAGGCCAAGCCTGCCGCGTCCCGGTAGGTGGCCGCCAACGCGCTGGCTGTGGCCGCGCTACCGGCGGACGCGCTGGCCGCGCTGGCATAGCCCGAGGCGGCCGCCGCACTGGCGGCCGCGCTCGCCGTGCTGCCATACGTGGTGGTCAGGGCGGCAATGTCCGACACCGCCGTGGTCAGGCTGGTGCTGGCCAGCGGGTCCAGTGCGGACAGGGTGGTGGGCCGCCCCTGCGTGCGCGTCCACTTTGGCTCGTGGCCTTGCTGTCCATGAACTGGGTGCGGACCCAGTAGTGGCCTGCGGCGGTGACCGGGTACTCGCGCGCATCGGTCAGGCCCAAGGTGGCCGCCACGGTCACATCGTTGACGGTCGCGTGGTAAAGCACCTCAAAGCGCAGCGGCCGGGTGTCGTTGGGCGGGGTCCACTTAAGCGCGGCGGTCAGGGCGTCGTCGTCGCTGACCAGTGACAGGCCGGTCACATTGGGCGGCGCGGACTGCTGGCCCCCCAGCATGTAGGTCTTGCCCACCCAGCCCGTCTTGCGCCCCAGCGTGTCCAGCGCACGCACGCGGAACTCCCAGGAACCAGGTTCGGCCCCGCGCACCTCGCGCGCCGTGTCGATCGAGTCCGCAAAGGCCTCAAATCGCCCACCCGGACGGCGGAACTGCGCTTGGTAGAACGCCACCCGGGGGTCCGGGCTGCCCACCCAACTGACCTGCACGCACGGGATGGCCGCGTTGCCGTCCTGATACAAAAACTCGAGAATGGCCAAGTCTTGCGGCGGGGTCAGCGGCCCGGTGGGCACGCCCCCCAGATAGTTAGGCACGGCGATGTCCCGGTCCTGCTCCACCCGGTCATACTTGGTGGGGTCATGCAGGATGCCGCGCACCTTGTAGGGCGGCTTGTCGGCCGTGATTTTCTTGATGCGGAACTGCCGGTTGGCAATCTCGCTGGATTCCAGTTGCCAGACCGCGTTCACGATGGGCGGGGTGGCCCATGCGCCGCCGCCCAAGTTTAGCACCGTGACCTGTCCGGCCGCGTTGGTGACCGGGCGCACCGAGGTTTGCCCGTCTGGCAGGACCACGTTCAACGTGTAGGTGACGCCCGCCTCAAGGGTAAACGGCGCGTCCATGGTCAGCGTGTTGGCCGTCGCGGCCTTGACCCGGCCGCCGCGCCGCTCGGCCGCGTACATCGGGTCGGCCACGGTGGCGATGCGCCCCGGGGCCGCGAATGCATGGTCCTGCCCCGCTTGGTACTCCACCGAGGCGTTGCTGGGCTGGCTCTGGTCCTCCAACAGCCACAGGCCATGGCGGTGCGCCTCGCCCCGGTTATTGCAGGCAAAGGCCGTCACTTCATCGCCAGGTTCCCAGCCGATGCGCCGGATAAGGTCTTGGTCCTCGACCACCTCGGGGGTGAGCCGGCCACCGTCATTGGGGTCATTCCAATAGACCACCGCGACGCTGCGGCGCTGGTCCAGCGGGGTCACCCGGTCATAGATGAACTCGCCATCCACCGCGTTGGCCGGGGTAACCAGCACGCTGGGGTCTTCCGGCGCGTCCTGCGCAAAGGTGATGCGGCTTGAGCCCCAGTAAGACCAACCCCGGAACGTGCTGGCCAGCGAGGCGATGATGTCATAGGCGGCCGCCGGGCTATCAATGACGCCGTTGAACGTGTGGCGGGGCTGCGTGCCGCCCTGAAAGTCAGGGACCAGCCCGTCACACCGCTGCCCGATGGCATACAGCGCCCACTTGTCCCGCGCCCACTCGGGCACGCGGCGGCCAAGGCCATACCGCTTGCTCGACACCACGTCATAGGTGACCCACGCGGGGTTGTCGGTCCATGCGCGCTTGAACGTGCCATCCCAAACCCCGGTGTAGGTCCGGGTGTCCGGGTCATAGTTGGTGGGCACGTCCACGATGAGGCCGTAAATGTCATAGGACCGGGTGGGGATATTTGAGCCAAACTGGCGGGCGTCCACGGTCAGGCCGAACATGGCGGTGTTCGGGTAGATCAGCTTGGCCTCAATAATCTCGGTCAGCAAATCCCACCACGTCTCGTTGGCCACGCTGGCCAAGTCGCTGTCCGGCGTGACCCGCTCCACGCGGATGTCATGGGGCGCGCCGCCCTTGGGCAGCCGCACGTCAAAGCTGCGCTGGTACGGCGCGGTGTTCTTACCGTTGAACGTGTGGTTGACCACCTCGGTGAAGCCGCCGCCGTTCGATTGCAGCAGGATGCGGATTTGCACCGAGGACCGCTTCATGTCCCCGTTGGTGGTGTCCTGCTGGTATAGCTGGGGCAGCCGGATGGTGACCCGGGCCACGTCCACGTCCTCATCGCTTACCGTGCGGGTTACCGGGCCGGTCAGCACCTTGACCTGCGTGTTGATGTCCTCGCTGGCCTCGGACTGCGAGAAGCCCGGCATGGGGTCTTGGTCCGGCAGGCCCACGCGCTGCTCAATCGCCACCCCGGCGAAGTTGAAGCTGTCATCGGGATTTTGCAGCGGGGTGTCGTCAAAAGAGATAGACTTGAGGCCGTTGACCAAGCCCCGGATTTCACCCTCGCCCACCATGTCCACAATTTTGGCCGTGGCTTGGCTCTGTAGGTTGTTCGGGTCTTCCTGCGCGGCGCGCGCGCTGCCGCTGCCACCCTTGCCGCCTTTGGCCAAGTGCATGGCGTACCATTCATCGCCAAAGACCGCCCCGGCGATGCCGGGCAGCTGGCCCACATAGCCCGTGTCCTGCGTTAGATAATCGGTCCCAATGTCCGTGGTGCTGATACCGGCGCTGCCCACGATGGAGCCGACGCGCACACGCCCATAGGCCAAGGCCAGCGGGTGGCCCTGCTCGGTGCGGTTCTGCGCCCCGTCGAACAGGTACGAATCCGTCTTGGTCGCGTCCTCGCGCTCGGCGGCCTTCTGGGCGCGCGGCATAGACATCAGGGTCACGATGGTCAGCGCGGCCGTGACCACCAGCGCGCCAATGAGCAGCACGATTTCGGTCCCGCCCAGTGCGCCTGCCGGGACCACGTGCAGGACCGGCTTGCGGCCCAAGCCCATGGTCAGCGTGTCGGCGTCAACCGGGCGCGTGCCCGGGGCCAGGTTGCGCCCCTCTTTCAGCGCGTCATCGGCCGCCACCAAGGCGAAGCGGCGCGCGGCAAAGTAGGATTCGAACCCGGGCAGCAGGATGCACAGGGCGCGCACCGCCTCCTGCGCGGTGTTTACAGCGAGGCGATGCTCGCGGCCAAACCGCTTGCCAAGCTGGCCGTGGAGGCGAATCGTGCGGAGCAGTTCAAGGCCTCCTGACCCACTGGACAATATAGGGATTCCACCGTGCTAGTGGTTCCCGCCGGGACAGTCGCGTGGGGTCATGCGGCAGCCCGGAACTGGGGTGGTGTAGCGCAAGCCCATTCTCTTGGAAAACCCCCGCGTGATTCGGCATGTCCGAGCGCACCGCCGCCATCCAGACATCGCCCGGCCGGGCGTCCGCCGCGTCGATCTGGTGGAAGCCCGCTTCGCCAAAGAAACGCCGGTACAGGTCCGTCTCGCCGCCGTACCCTTTGCCCCACCATTCCCAGCCGCGCGGAAAGTCCGGCAGCAGCACCCCGTGGGTCAGCAGCCAGTACGCCCGGATGAGCGCATAGCAATCATCGGTCAGGTGGCGGAACGTGCGGCCGACCAGCGGCCGGGTGTCCAGCAGGTCATCGCCCCAGCAGAACGGCTCGGTGGTCGCCTGTCCATTGGTCGAGCAGATGACGAATGGCAGGTCCATGTCCTGCTGGGTCCGCGCGTCCAACTCGCTGGGGCAGTCCGGCCCGCCCGGGTGGCTGTGGCACAGGGCGCGGACATTGCCCTTGGCGATCAGCAGGCCCAACTGGTTCTTGTCCGGCACGGCGTGTTTGGTCGGCTCGCGCGCGACATTGCGCAGCCGCTCGTAGTGCCCCCATGGGTTGATGAAGCCCAAGGCCTCGCAGGGGTACGCCTCGACCGCGTGGGCGCGGAAAGCCTCTATGGCCCCCGGGGTAGCCAGCGCGCGCCCGTCGCGCATGACGCCCTCGCGTAGCAGCACTAGCGGGCACGCACGCGCGCGACCCCCGGGAAGCCGCCAAACGGCAGCGCCGCGTTGACGCCGAAGCGGACCCGGCAGCATGTCCCCAGCCGCTTGCTGGGCTTGTCCATCGAGTTGGGCACGGGGTTGCCGTCCAGGTCATAGGACTGCGCGCCCGCATATGGGCACGTGGCCTCGCTGTAGTCGAAGCCCGCGCCGGTCCAGCGCCGGTACACCAGCGGGCAATAGTCGCGCACCACCTTGCGGCCGGGCAACTCCACGCCCTCCACGTCGGTCAGCGCGGTTAGCTGCCACGCGATTTCCTTGCGGGTGTGCCGCGACTTGCGCGCCAGCAGGTACACATCGGGGGTCAGCGTCGCGGTCCCGTCCGGCTCGGCCCCGGTGTCGAGATAACGCTCAAAGGTGCGCAGCCGGGTCAGGATGCCGCCCTGCAAATCGTCGTGCTGCTCAACCAGCGCGGTAAAGCTGTTGCGCAGGTTGGAGACGGTCAGGGTGGGGCGCGGGTTCGGCCCGTCCATGGCCTGCTCAAAGCCCTCGGCCTTGATCGGGTGGGGCACGTAGGTTTCGCCGCCAAACTCGACCGCGCCCGTGCCCACGGTCCCCGGGGCCAAGTACAGCGTGCCCTCATCGAACATGGTCAGGTCCAACTGGTACAGGACCACGCGCGCGCCCTTGCCACCGCCGCCTTGGACGTACTGCTCAATGGCCGTCACAGGTCAAACTCTTGGGTCAGCACCACTTGGCAGTCGTGCGTGTCAAAGCCCGCCGGGGCGCTGGCAAAGCCGTTGGCGGTCCACTTGAGTTCGTCGGGCTGGTTGAACGGCGTCCACGACAGCAGACCGTCGCCCAGTTCCAGCGTGAACAGCACCCGCAGGGCTTCGGCCTTGGCGTCATCAATGCCGCGCCAGATTAGCTGCCACGTCTGGCGCACCGAGTTGATGCCGTCGCGCTCGCGCTCGGAATAGCCGTCGCCAAAGTCCACCCGGTCCACCCGGGCGTCCATCTTGAACGAAGACCCATAGGTAAGGTCGTCCGGGTACGGCAGCGGCGTGGTCATCGGTTGGTCATCGCGCTGCGGCGCAACTGGGTCAACTGGCCGCCGTCACGCGACGCCTCGGCCAGTTCTTCGCGGATAAGCCCGCGCAACTGGTCCTTGACCGCCATGCCCACACCCTCGGCTTCGCCGGGGCCGCCCTGATAGCCCTGCGGCAAATTGACGTGCACGTCCCCGATGCTGATGATGTTCTGGTTGGTGCGCGGCCCGTTGTCATTGGACGTGGGCGGCTGCTGGCCACGGTTGATGGCCTCCAAGATGGGGCGGTTTTCCCGGGTGGCCTCGGCGTTGACGATAAACTCACCGGCAGACACGCGCGCAATCAGGTTGTCGTCGCGCGGGCCGCCCTGCCCCTGCACCATGCCGCCGTTGGCAAAGCTGCCCGCCACGGCCGTGATGTTGGCAATGATGCTGGCCCCCTGCGCGACCACCCCGGCGATAACCGGGATGTTCTGCGGGAAGCCCAGCGCGATGGCCTTGGCGATGCCCTGCTGGATGGCGACCACCGAATCCGCGATGGCAAAGGCCTTGCTGACCGCGAACAGCGCCTTGTACGCGGCCGATTGCTTGCCCACGGATTCGGCCGCGATGTCAGCCAAGCTGCCGAACATATCGGCCGCGCCGGACAGGACCACGCGGCGTTCGTCGCGGTCCAGGTTGATGCGGCGGCGCACCGCGTCCGCCTTAACCGCCGTGATGCGCGCCTCGATCTGCCGCTCGGACAACACCCGCTGCGCGCCAAACTGGCGCAGCCGTTCCAGCTTGGCCTTTTCCTCTTGGTCGATCTGGTCGCGCGCGGCGTTCTTGCCGAACTTGCCCCCAAGGTCTTTGTCAAAGTCCGTGACCTGCTGCTGCTGGGCGCGGCGCAACGCCTCAACGCGGCGTTCCTCCTCGGTCTGCGGCTGGCGCACCCCGTTGACGGTCAGGTCACCGTTGTCGTTGGCCGCCGTGCCCGGACGGCGCAGGGCGTTGCGGCGGTCGGTTGCCTCGCCCGGGGTCAGCAGTCCGGCCTTCTGCGCCCGGTCGATGACCGCCAGCGCGTCGTCAATCTGCAACAGCGACTGGGCCAGCGGCAGCTTGCCCAACTCGGCATTGTACTCGGCTTGGCTGATCTTGCCCCGGTCCAGCAGGGCGTTGAGCGCGGAAATCTGGCGCTGGTATTCCTCAAGGGGCGACCGCAGGCGCGCGAGGATTTCCGTTTCGGCCTTCTGGGCGTCATTGGTCTTGACGATGTTGGCGACCCGCTCGCTTTCCTTATCGGTCAGCGGACGGTTGAGTTGGCGCTCTACCGCGAGTTGCTTTTGCCGCACGGCCAACTGGATGCCGTACAGGTCGCCCAGCTTGCCCTCCGCTTCCAGCAGGCGGAAAATCTCGGCGTAGCGGTTGGCCTCCTTTTCCTCGCGCCGGGCCGCAGCGGCGGCGCGCCGGTCAGCCGCCTTGGCTGCGGTCAGGGACTTCTGGGCCGCCTCGGCGGCGTTAACCGCCCGGGTCGCATCGGTCAGTTCCTTGCGGTACGCGGCCGCGTCCAGCGTGTTGTTCTTCTCGGCCGCCGCCCCGCGCTCCTGCACGGCCCGCAGGCGTAACTGGGCGCGCTCCACCGCCGTGGTCGCCTCGGCCATGGCAACTTGGCTATTGATGAAGCTGGTGCTGGTTAGCCGGGTCTTGCCCGACAGCACGTCGAGTTCGCGCGACAACTGGGCATTGTCGCGGGCTGCCAAGATGGCCTCACCGCCAATGTTGGACACCCGCAGGGCAAGGTCACGGATGCGCTTGTCGCCCGAGTTCTGGGCCAGCTTGAACAGCCCATCGGACAGCTTGGCCACGTCCCCGTTGGCCTGCTGGATGACCGCGTTAACCCGGGGGTCCGTGACGCGCGACAGCAGCGGCGCGCCACCCGTGCCCACACCGGCCGACGGCGCATAGGGGTCAAACTCCGTGTTGGCGGCGCGGAACGCCCCCCGGCTTTGCTCCCGGATGGTCTTGTTATTGTCGTCAATCTGGGCCTGCCGCTTCAAAATGGCGTTCTGGACCAGTTGCTTGTTCTGCTCGACCAGCGCCCCCGTGGCCCGGTCCACGAAGTTGGCCATGTCGTTCTGCCGATCGGCAAACCGCTTGGTTGCCTTTTCGGCCGCGTCCGCGTTCTGCTCGGTCGTGAAGAACGTGTAGGCCAACTGGGCCAGTACGCTGCCGCCGATCAGCAGCAGGGTGCCAAACGGCCCGGCGAGGAATCGGCCCACGCTGCCCAGTCCGCCCTCAAGCTGCGATAGCGCGTAGGCGGTCTGGCCGGACTGCTGCTGGAAGGCCACCAGCGGGTTGATGCCGGTGCTGACCTGCGTGGCGAAGTCGTTGAACTGCTGACCCAGCGAACCCATGGCCGCGCGCTGCTGGCCCGCGCTGACCACCACCTTGCCGCCGGTCCCGTTGAACTTCTCCAACTGGGCCTCAAGCGCGGCCACGCGGGCCTGCACGGTGGCCAACTGCTGGGTCAGTTCGGACGACCCACGGGTGAATTGCAACTCGCGATTGAGCGTCGCGCCCACCGCCGTGGCCTTGGTCCCGATGCCGTCTAGCCCACTTGTGATGGGCGCGAAATTGGGCCGGATGTTGGTAAAGTCGAAGGCGCGCGCCAGACCGGCCTGCATCTGCCCCGCCTGCCGCTCCAACCCTTCCAGTTCGGCCCCAATGCGGTTGCGCGCCGCAATGGCCTCGGTAGGGTCGATGGGTACGCGGATTGGATAGACTGCCTCGGCCACCTAGCCCTCCGTCTGGCGCTTCATTTCCTCGGCCCGCCAGCGCCGCTTATAGCTTGGCCGCGCTGTGCGGGATAGCCCCGCCCTCGTACAACCGCTCGGTGGACAGCGCGTCATAGGCTTCCCAGACCCACACCATGCCGTCCGGCAGTGCGGGCTGGTCCAAGTACCACTGGGGCAGCGGCTGGCGCTTCTTGCGCCGTTGCTTGATCTGGTAGCCGTCGCGGCTGTAGCGGAGTTCCCAGCTAAGGCGCTGGGCGGCTAGTTTCCCGCTTTCTCCTTGGCCGCGTCCGTGATGGTCACGAAGTTGGCCGGGCTGGCGCAGAACACCCGCACGTCGTCAAACACGTAGCCGGGCAGCGCCAGCATGAAGGCCTCGGCGGCCTCGCGGCTAAACGGCACGTCCTTGCCCGTCGCGTCAACCGGCGGCTCGGGCCAGTCGGCCACGCAGTGCAGGCCGATCAGTTCGCGGTCCTCGGTGCGCGCGCGCTCCACCAGCTTGCCGTCCACCGTGGTGGCTTGGTCCTTATTGGTCCGGCGCTCGGTGATGCGGCGCACCCAGTCGTTGTGATAGTCCGGGTTGATGTCCGTCGCGGGCAGCAGCATCAGCTTGACTGGCCGCTTGAACCCCGGCGCGTCGATAATCAGCGGCCGGGGTTCAAGGCGCTGTTCCAGCGCGGCGTAGTTCGAAAAGTCAAAGGTGGCCTTGGTCACTCGCACGTCTCCACGGGCAGGACCGGGAACAGGCTAAAGCCCAGCGTGTGACCCAGCGTGTCGTCGCGGTGTGCGGCGAACGGGGTGTTGATGGTCACGCTCTGATTCTCCCGGATGTTGCGCTTACCCCCGGACAGCGTGCCCGACGGCAGGTCAATCAGGATGCCCCCGTCTCCGTTGCGCAGCACCGTGTCAAGCCCGACCGTGCGCGAGCAGCGAATCGTCTCGATGACCTCGGCGTTGCTGAAAATCTGCTCCGACTCGGTATCGACCTCAAAGTTGCCCGCGTTGACGTACTTCGGCCCCAGCTTGCCCAGTACCTTGTCGCCCGCCGAGTTGTTCTTGATCGTGATGGTGAGCGATTTGAAGTCGGTGGACAGGCCCGCCTCGTCCGCCTGCTGCACGCGCAAGCGCGCCAAGTCGCTGGACGTGCCGAACGATTCGGTCTGGTTGGGCAGCAACTGGGCGGCCGCCCCGGTGGCCCGCGCGGTGTCCGGGTCCGTGGTGTACAGGCCAACGAAACTCCACTTGACCGTGGCCTTCTCGGTCAGTGGGACCGTGATGACCATCTGGTTGGCGTAGTTGCCTTGGCTGTACTCGTACAGCGTCTCGCCCGCCGCGCCCAAGCCCGGGCTTGCCAGTTCGAACTGGTGCGTGATGACGCGATAGTCCGCATGGTCCACCGGGACGTTGCGGATGAACTGGCCGAACAGCAGGTCGATGGCCACGCCAGCGCCGCCCGCGCCGTCCACCGTGCCGTCGTCCGCCAAGAAGGGCTGGTTGTGCTTGACCAGCGTTAGCTTGTGCGGCGCGATGGCGGCCAGCCGGACCATGCCGTAGTTTTCTTCATTGAGGAACTGGTTGGCCGCGTCGATGCCGCCAATGTGGATGCCTTGGCCCACGGTCAGGCCCAGCAGGGTGAAGTCCAGCGCGGTGCTGGTCAGGTTGCCCTGCGCGTCGATTTGCAGGTCACCGGCAGCCGCCCGGATGCCACAGATGGCCACCTCGACCTGCTGGCCCGCAGTCAGGGCTTCCACCTGCGTGCCCGCAACCGTGATCGTGGTGGCGGCGGCCGCGTCGTCCGCGCCCAGCACCTTGAGGCCGTTATTGGCCGCCAGCGCGAAGCCGCGCGCGTACACCAAGGTCTTGGCCCCGCCGCCGCTGTAGATCAGGTGACCGGCCTGCGTGCCCGACAGGGCCGGGACCGTGTAGCTGCCAGCCGCCACCGCCGTGGGGGTGAACACTTCCGGGCCAACCGCTTGGGCATAGACGAACGACTCGGCAAAGTCGCGGAAGCCCGACAGGGTGAAGTCCGCATCAATCTCGACGCCCGAGTCCAGATCGGTGACCCGGCCCTTGCGACGCTGGCGCGACTTGCTGATAGGGTTGCGCGCAACCGTCTTGACCTCGTTGCCCCAGTTGGGGGCCGCGTTCGGTTCGATGGCCTTCCAGATCGGCGTAACGGGCAGGACGCCCGGCTGGCCGGTGGCCTCACGCGCATACGCGAAAGCCAGATCATTCGAGTTAACCTTGCCCATCTTGGCCTCCGTTACTTGACCGTCTCATAGGTAAACGGGATGTCAACGCG
>Ga0310811_10011721_pt1 | contig 11382 bp, 7 predicted proteins | sample YCmetagenome_FD_207642 | JGI IMG/M metagenome (GOLD analysis project Ga0310811, IMG submission 207642) | Soil microbial communities from experimental microcosm in Duke University, North Carolina, United States - YC | ecosystem: Engineered > Artificial ecosystem > Soil microcosm > Unclassified ... | reverse complement strand
AACGCTGTTTCAGAAAGCTGAACACGCTGCGCCTCATGATTTGATGAATCTCGAATGTCCACTTATCTGCATCTGCACTGCCCGGCCAATCAAGTTCGGAAGGTCACAGTTTTGCCTTCCCTCTTCAGGCTCAACTTGATTCTGGTTGGTGCGCTAGCCGTGATCCTTTCTGGCACGTTTGTCTCGCGGGCAAATGCGGCCACCCTCAATGCCGCGCCCGAAGTTCCCATGTCCGCGTCGAATACGACCCAGCTCAATTTTAAACAGCTTCCGCCTCTCCCAGACTCATTGGGAGTCGCTGGGCCATATGCAGGCGTCACCGGCGGCGCAATGCTGGTGGCTGGCGGCGCGAATTTTCCTAACGGCTTTCCCTGGCAAGGTGGGACAAAAGTCTGGTATGATCGCGTCTGGGCTTTGGACGCACCTGACGGCGCATGGCGCGAAGTGGGACGGTTGCCCCGGCCGTTGGCTTATGGAATCTCGGTTACGACCAGAGATGGAATTGTCTGTGTGGGCGGCAGCGATGCGCAACGGCATTACGCAGATTCGTTTCTGCTCTCTTGGGACCGCCACACCCTAAACATCAAGCCGCTGCCAGACCTGCCCGTACCGCTTGCTTGCGCTTCCGGCGCCCTGCTCGGAAATACAGTATACGTATTTGGTGGCGCCAGTGAACCAGGCGAGAAAGCCGCTCTGAACCGGCTGTTCGCGCTGGACCTCTCGGTCGCACAACCCATTTGGACCGAACTTGAGCCGTGTCCCGGCAAGCCCCGCATCCTGGCTGTGGCTGCCGTGCAGAGTGGAGCTTTCTTCATCGCGGGAGGGTGCGCGCTGGAATCTGCCGCAGACGGTAAAGTGGCGCGCAAATATTTGCGAGACACCTGGCGTTACACTCCTGGACAGGGGTGGAAACAGATGGCCGATCTCCCGCACCCGGTCACGGCCGCTCCCTCACCCGCACCCTCAATCGGCCAAGCGCATTTTCTGGTGCTGGGTGGGGATGACGGGTCCAAGGTCGATTTCCAACCCATACAGGAACATCCCGGCTTTTCGAACGAAATCCTGGCTTACCATACGATTACAGATACCTGGGCAGTGATGGGTCGGACACCCGCGCCACGTGTCACCGTGCCTGTAGTCGAATGGAACGGGCGGTTTGTCATTCCAAATGGCGAGGCTCGTCCCGGCGTGCGTTCAGCGGAGGTTTGGTCGCTCCGCCCCAGTTCCACCAAATCAGGTTTTGGCTGGATCAACTACGCCACGTTGGCCGCCTATTTGAGCGGTATGGTCTTGATGGGCGCCAAATTTGTGCGGCGCAACAAGACCACTGATGATTTCTTCCGTGGCGGGCAACGTGTGCCCTGGTGGGCGGCGGGATTAAGCATTTTCGCAACCATGCTCAGCTCCATCACTTATACAGCCCTTCCGGCTCAGAGCTATAGCGTCGGCTGGAATCTTTTTTATGCCAATTCGTACATCCTGCTAACGCCGCTCCTGGTGTTGGTCTATCTGCCATTCTACCGGAAGTTGAATGTGACGACCGCCTATGAATATTTGGAAAAACGGTTTAATGCCGCCACTCGTTTGATGGCCAGCGCTCTATTTATCATCTATCAACTGGGACGCATAGCCATAGTTCTTTACCTTCCCGCCCTCGCCCTTGCCACCGTCAGCCACTTCGAGGTTAAAAGCTGCATTCTCTTAATGGGAGTGCTTTGCGTTGTGTACACTGTGATGGGAGGTATTGAAGCGGTTATCTGGACGGATGTCGTGCAGGCGATAATCCTAATGGGTGGGGCGGTCTGGGCTTTGGCGACAATCGTCTTTCGAGTAAACGGCGGCGTTGCTGAAATTATCACCACTGCATCGGCGCAGGGGAAATTCTTTGAAACCGTGAATTGGCATTGGGATTATGCGGTCGCCTCGGGTTGGGTTATTGTATTGGGTAGCGTGTTCACGCAACTTTTTGCTTATACCGCCAGTCAGGATGTTGTTCAGCGCTATTTAACCACGGCGGATGAAAAGAGTGCTGCAAGGGCCATCTGGTTCAACGCGATTATCTCCCCCCTGGCCCAGGCGGTTTTTTTTGCCATAGGAACCGCTCTGTTTGTCTTTTACCGGCAGCATCCGACCCGGCTGGATCCGACGATTTCGACCGACGCGATTTTTCCGCTCTTTATCGTGCGAGAATTGCCCGCGGGCGTAGCCGGATTAATTGTCGCGGGAATCTTTGCCGCTGCCCAATCCACACTGGCGAGCAGCCTGAATTCGGTGGCCACGGCATATGTCACCGATTTCCATCGCCGATTGAAACCTAACGCCTCGGATCGCTCTCGTTTATCCCTGGCCCGCTGGTTGACGGCGGTGGCGGGAGTAGCCGGCACGGGGGTGGCGTTGGCCGTGGCCAGCTTTGATATCGGCTCAATGTGGGAAACTTTTCTCGGCGTCATGGGGCTGTTTGGCGGCACGGTCTCGGGGTTGTTTGTTCTGGGCATCTTCAGTCGCCACGCCAATGGTAGGGGTGCAGTGGCGGGAGCCGTGGTTAGTGCCGTATTGGTATTTGTGGTTAAGCAATTCACTCCGGCGCACTTCTTCGTTTATCCTATTGTCGGCGTCACGAGCTGCGTGGGCGTGGGCTGGTTGGCCAGCTTCGCTTTGCCAACCAGACCAAAGAATCTCAGCGGGCTGACGATTCATACGCTCGGCCATGAAGTCGTTTCGACTGCCGCCAACGCAACATGATTCCCGGAATGGACATTTTCATTCCTGATAACAACGCTGAAGCCGACGTGCTGCCGCGACTTGCGAGGTCTTCCATGAAGCGCCTTGTGAAACTGTGTCTGTACGCAACAGTTGCGCTGGCCCTGTTTCCAGCAACGATTCAGGCCGGCCCGAAGCCGTCGTGGCCCGATGAGAAAATTGACGTATGGATGGGTTACAAACGGCACCTGTTTACAGTGGACGGTTGTGCGGCATGGGTTGTGGAACCGAAACAGAGCGCTGCCGGAAATCCCTGGTCGTGGTGCATGGAGTTTCCCGATGCGTTCACGGAGCGCACTGGTGTGCCGCAACTTCTGGAGCGAGGTTTTTATCATGTCCACATTAACGTCGGCAACACCTATGGCTGCCCGGCGGCATTGACTCATTTCGACGCGTTTTATCGGGCGATCACAGCGCAGGGTCTGGCAAAGAAAGGCACGTTGATCGGTATCAGCCGCGGCGGGTTGTATGCCTTCAATTGGGCGGCGCGAAACCCCTCAAACGTCGTTTGCATTTACGGCGACGCGCCCGTTTGCGATTTCAAAAGCTGGCCTGGTGGCAAGGGCAAAGGCGTGGGGTCGCCCAAAGATTGGGCGGCGCTCATCAAGGACTATGGGTTTACAAACCAGGCTGAAGCGCTTGCCTATAAACAAAATCCCATAGACGAACTCGCGCCCCTTGCCAGCGCCGGGATCCCGCTTATCGGTGTGGTCGGCGACGCGGACGAAGTTGTTCCAGTGGCTGAAAATATGCAAATTGTCGAAGAGCGCTACAAGGCGCTCGGGGGCAAAATCATTGTGATTCATAAACCCGGCGTCGGTCATCATCCACATGGGCTCGACGACCCGTCTCCCGTGGTAAAGTTCATTCTCGAACAAACAGCAAAAGCGGGAAATTTATAATGACATCGTTATTTCATCCAGGAAAAGTCCGCGCATGGTTGTTCCCAGCGCTTCTTTTTATTGCCACCCCCCTCTTCGCCCAGCCGTCGCTCACCAACCGCTCTGACCGGCTGGAATGGTTTCGCGACCAGGGCTTCGGATTGTTCATCCACTGGAGCGTGGACAGCCAACTGGGTGTGGTCATTAGTCATTCGCTCGTGGGGGCGTCGGACGATTACGCGAAAAGATTTTTCGGCGAACTGCCCAGGACGTTCAATCCGCACAAATTCAACGCGCAGGATTTGGCAGTGCTGGCCAAACTCGCCGGCGTGCGTTACGTCGTGTTCACGGCCAAGCATCACTCCGGCTTTTGCATGTGGGACACGGCGACGACGGATTTGAACATCATGCATACGCCGTTCAAACGCGATGTGACAGCGGAGGTTTTATCGGCGTTTCGCGAACAAGATATCGCGCCGGGGCTGTATTTTTCGCCAGACGATTTCTGGTGGCTTTACCAACATAATAAAACCATCCAGCGCAGAGTTGCCGAAGTTCAACCCGTCAACAATCGGGAACTGATGGATTACGATCTGGCTCAAGTCCGCGAATTGTTCACAAAATACGGAGGCGTTGATGTGTTTTTTATTGATGGTCAGGCGGAAGGCTTGCGTGACCTCGCGTGGCAATTGCAGCCAAACGTCGTCGTGACGCGCGGCGCGATCGAGACGCCGGAAAAAACAATCCCCGGCCAGGCGATTGACGCGCCTTGGGAATCCTGCATCACGATGGGCGACGGCTGGCAGTATCAACCGACGCTGGAGAATTACAAAAGTGCTGGGCAACTGATCCAGATGTTGATCGAGACTCGCGCGAAAGGCGGTAATCTGTTGTTGAACATCGGCCCGAAGCCCGACGGCGAATTGCCCATCGAACAGGAGGAGCGGCTGCGCGAAATTGCAGAATGGATGTTTGTGAATGGTGAGGCGATTTATAGTGTTCGTCCGTGGTCTGCGGTGAACGAGGGTGACGTTTGGTTCACGAAGAAAAAAAATGCAGAAACCGTTTATGCCTTCGTCACACAAAAGACGCCCTGGAAACTCGGCAACGCCAAGGACGTCTTGCTGACTTCGGTGCGCGCCAGCGACCAAACTACAGTCAGCGTTCTCGGTCAGGACGACAAGGCGCTGGAATATTCAGACACGATTCCGAAAACGACGTGGGAACAGAAACCCAATGGGTTGCACATCCATTTCTTTCAGGCGCAACGATTGCGTGACAACCGCCAATGGTCAAACCCGGTGGTTTTGAAAATCACCCATGCGGCGCCCCTCGCGGGACAGATCCGTGTGGAAACCGTGCGGGGCCAATGGAGCGCAAGTGCAGGCGCGGCCAAATTGGAAGGCTCGTTGACCAGTTTGGGTAACGCGAGTGAAGTGGAAGCCGGTTTTGAATATCGTGACATTACCGGATTGGACGCCAATGAGCGCTCCGGTCCATGGCTGCAGACCAAGTGGGCTCATTTAAACGCTGCCGGCGCGTTTTCTGCCGATGTGGTTGGGCTGAAAGCCGGCAACGTTTACGAATTCCGCGCTGCCGTAAAAAATTCCACATCGACCATTTACGGCCACGAAATGGATTTCAACGCCAAGTAGACTAATGGAAGCAGCCGTTCAAATCGATATGGCGGTCGGGGAGCTTCGCACAATGATTATTATGACAGGAACAAAGACACGCCGTGCAAATGATGCAGACGGATGTTCGGCAGAAATAAAAAAATATTGGCGGCCTTTGCAGCTTTGTTTGGCAGGCGCGGCCCTGGTTTTATCGGGGCTAACGGCGTGCGCAAACGAACCCGTCAGCCCCGAAATCAAAGATGCTATGTTTGTCCTGCCTCCGGGCAAAGTCGTCTTCAATGGTCGTTTGGGTAAAGCCCTCACTGTTTGTGAAAATGAGCGCATCGTCACGCAAAGCGTGGCCGCCCTGATCGCGCCGTTTGCCTCTCGCCAGGAGGACCGGACGTGGCGTTCCGAATTCTGGGGAAAATGGTTTACCTCCGCTGCGCTTGCGTATCATTACCAGCCGCAGCCGCGCATGCGGGAAATCCTCGACGGAGCCGTCCTGGGCTTGGTGAATACACAATCAACCAATGGCGACATCACCACCTATAAACCAGCCGCTGAGTTTAGCGACTGGGATACTTGGGGCCGCAAATATACTCTGCTGGGTTTGCTGGCTTATTACGACCTGAGCGGCGACCCCAAAACGCTGGCTGCCGCCCGTCACCATGCGGACTACGTTTTGGATCATTTCGGTTCCGGCAGGGCTGACATCGCCACTAACGGTCATTGGAATGGCATGGCCGCCAGCAGCATTTTGGAACCAATGGTGTTGCTCTACCGGCGCTCCGGCGACTCGCGCTATCTCCACTTTGCTGAATATATCGTCCACTCCTGGCAGGAGCCTGAAGGCCCCGATTTGATTCGCAAAGCCCTGAAGGGTGTACCGGTTTTTAAAATGTTTCCAGGTCCCGACCCGACAAAAAAAGGATACATGAGCGGCGGTTCTTCCAAGGCTTATGAAATGATGTCCTGCTACGAAGGTTTGATCGAGCTTTACCGCGTCACCGGAGAACGAAAGTTTTTAGACGCTGCAATCAAGGCTTTTGCAAACATTCGCGATACGGAAATCACCATTATCGGTTCTGGCTCCAGTTGGGAAAGGTGGTGCAACGGACGAATGCGCCAGACCGATAAGGTTCCGGACTGGATGGAAACCTGCGTGACCGTGTATTGGCTGAAATTCGCCGCGCAGTTATTGAGCGTCACTGGCGACCCGGCTTACGCTGACCAAATCGAACGGTCGGCCTACAACGCCTTGCTGGGGGCACAGAAAACAGACGGCTCCTGGTGGTGCCATTACAGCCCGCTGGAGGGAACTCGCGAAGCAGCGGACGATCAGTGCGGCATGCACATGGACTGCTGCACGGCCAATGGACCGCGGGGATTAATGATGCTGCCGGAATTGGCGGTAATGGGTGCAAAGGCCGGCCCAATCATCAACTTTTATGAACCAGCTGACGCGACCATTTCGTTGGCCGACAATACATCGGTTCATCTCAAAATTAAATCTGATTACCCGCGCTTTGGCGTGGTGGATATTATTGTTAATCCCTCGTCAGCGGCTAAATTCACGTTGAGTCTGCGCATTCCCGCCTGGAGTGACGCTACCAGGGTGGAAGTAAACGGCCGATCCATCTCGGGCATCAGTCCTGGCGCTTACGCGCGGCTGACACGCATTTGGAAGCCGGGAGACCAGGTGCGATTGACCTTCGACTTTCGCACTCGGCTCGTGCGGGATCCTGGCGGCTCGGGACGAATAGCGCTTATTCGCGGTCCGGTTGTGTACGCGCTTGACCAGCGAATTAGCAAACCGCTGCGTGATCAAGGCCAGTATAGGATTGTTGCCGATAACAAGGGGCTAGTTAAAACCGACTTGCTCCAAACTGATCTGCCTTCTGACATTTATCTGGCTTTGGACGTGCCGTTCCGCACCGGAGAAGGAAAAATGAGTTCGTTGCGTTTTTGCGATTATGCGTCAGCGGGGAACACTTGGTCGGAGAATTCAACCTTCCGTGTTTGGTTGCCTCAACCATTGAACCTGGGAAATCCTTTGAGCCTGACGAATAAAGTCTTAATCTCTTCTGCCCAATCCAGCTCCAGCACAGGCCGAAGTGCAAAACAAAATTGAAATTGTTCAAATGCACCCGGCCGATTCTTCGGCGCCGGCATCAAGTAACAAAATGATTTTAAGCTAATTAGTCACTTTCTCTGCGGCGTCAAATAATTCCTTCCGGGCTATGAATCCTATTCGCACCTGCTATGCCGTTCATCCATTCAAAACCATACACTCCCGAGAGGTTCAGGCATTAAAGCGCTTGTTTTTTCTGTCGGCGATAAGTTGCGCTTTTGCAGGCATCATTTCAGTCGCTTGCGCTCGCGAAACATCCCTGCTTGAGTCGGGCTGGCGTTTCACATTGGGTGACGGCAATAGTCCGGGGGTCGAACAACCCACATTCGACGACCGCCAGTGGCAATCGATTTCCATTCCGCATTGCTGGGGTTGGGAACAAGCCCAAAAAGGGGAAAGTTATTATCGTGGGCCAGGTTGGTATCGACGGGAACTGAATTTCGTGCCGCGCAATGGCAAAAGATATTTTGTTCGGTTCGACGCGGCTAGCTCCGTCGCCAATGTTTACTTGAACGGCCAATTGCTGGGCGAACATCGCGGAGCCTTTGGCGCATTTTGTTTTGAAATCACGACCAACTTGTCTCCCGCCGGAACAAATCTGCTTGCGGTGCGTGTTAGCAATGCAGCGGAGCCAGATGTTGCACCGTTGAGCGGCGACTTTCCAGTTTATGGTGGATTGTATAGGCCAGTGCATTTGATTGAAACGAGTGAAGAGTGCTTTTCACTCACCGATCACGCTTCACCGGGCGTCGCGTGGTTACAAACATCGGTTACTACAAATCAAGCTATGCTGGATGTCACCACGCAGATTTCCAATGGCTCAAAACAAAAATCCTCTTTAATTCTCACGGTCAAAGTGCTCGACGCTGATGGGAACGAAATTGTTGCCACAAATCAAATCGTCATTTTGGCGCCAAATACGACCGCACCCTATTGGGCACACCTGACTGTTTCCAATCCTCATCTGTGGAACGGTCGCAAAGATCCGTATCTTTACCAAGCCAAGGTTGAATTGCGATCGACAAACAATCCGGTGGATATAATCGAGCAGCCGCTTGGGTTGCGATTTTATCAAGTCGATCCCGCCAACGAGTTTTTCCTGAACGGCAAACCTTATCCGATTCATGGAGTTTGTCGTCATCAGGATCGTCCCGACAAGGGCTGGGCCATTTCGCCAGCTGACATGGATGAAGATATCACATTAATCAAAGAAATCGGAGCAACCGCGGTCCGCTGTTCGCATTACCAGCAGAGCGACTATTTTTACAGTCTTTGCGATCGGGAGGGCATTCTTGTTTGGGCAGAAATTCCGCAGGTGGATCGAATAAACTTTTCATTGGCGTTTGAGCAAACGTCACAGAGCCAATTGATTGATTTAATCCGGCAAAATATAAACCACCCCTCGATTTTTGCGTGGAGCCTGTTCAATGAAATTGGAAACGGGCCCACGGATGATCCGCACCGCGAATTGCAAGATTTGGATAATGTCGCTCACAGTGAAGATCCCACCCGACCAACTATCGGGGCCACCATGACCGGAAATTTTCCGCAGATGAATAAAATTCCCGACCTTTTGGGCTGGAATAGATATCCGTGGTGGTATGCAAAGAATGATTTCGAACAAGAATTGAAAAGCCTGCAGACAACAAGTCGAAGCGGCGGCATTTCCGAATGCGACACCCAGGAAGGCTCCGCGATGCGTTCGCCCTCTTTTTGGCGAGCGAGGCTCGATACTTCCAGCAATAATCAGCGCATCTGTTTCTGAATCGGCTAAGGGCGCGAAGCTGCCACTGTGACGACAGCCAGAGGCGCGCGCTTTTTACCGGCCGTTTTTTTGGCGCTGTTACAGTGCGGGCAAATGGCTCTTTTTAGCTAATTTTTTTCAAAGCTAAATCCATCGGACCAAGTCACCGTTCGCTGTTGCTGAACCCCCTCCCCCCTCTTGGACGGGACAGGACGGGACAAAAAATTTTCATTACGGTGCATTGTTGTGCGGGTTTCCGAAAATGAAGCGCGCACGTTCACGAATGAAATCGCTTGGTCGCGCACAACGACGAAAAGTCAACCGCTTTCAACTCCCGCCGCCTCCACCATATTTAATGCGGTTTATTTGATGATTGGGCCTGCTCAGGGCCTGGCGCACTTGATTCTCCGAGTAAGCTCTCGGAACGGCATCTAATTTTGTGCCCTCAGTTTCGGAGGTATACCCGTGGAGTACGAGTTCAGCTCCAGCTTTCAAAGTCAGCGGGCAATTTTTGCTTCGAGAATCACTAAAGCGAGCACCGTGAGAGCCAGCATGATAACGACCATCACTAAAACCGTCGCCTCCGTTTCATCCATGCGTGCACGCTCCGCCTCCGCTCTTTTGGCCTCCGGTGTTTGAGGGAGTGCAGTTGATCTAGCAGAGAGATCGAGATTCTCGTGGCGCCCGACATCGACAGCGCCCCCTATGATTCCCGTTTCATACACTGATTGAGAATCGGATCGAATTTCGGGCTTCGAAGGGCTCACCACTTGCGGTGCCGGGCCTATTCCATTCTGGGGAAACGTTTCTTTGGACCTAAAAGGGTTAAATGAACTGTCACCAGGAAAGTCCCAATATGGATTCAGGTAACCATCGCTTTGGCCCTGAGCCATCGTTTCCACGGCTTGAACAAGGAACGCTTTGCATTTACGCCATCTGAGAAAGAATTTGTTGTTAACGCTCGTGTTCATAATGAACCTTTCTGTTGTTAGGCCTGGGAGGAGGCCGCGACAACGATGCGCGCTTTTCTCCTCGCTTGCAGGCGATCTGTTATCACTTTTCCCATTCGCTTCATCATTTCATAGCCAAAGTCGTGATCGATCTCGCACTGATCAAAAACCCACGTGCCGTAAAAAAAGACTGCTTTGACGTCTGTCAAAGCCTGAGCTTCAAAGTGGGCCACAAACGGCGGGAAAAGCGCCGACCATCCCAAAACGTCCCCTGCGTGTACTATTTGGAATGGAAAAGAATGGTGCTCGCGGAGCACAACCGAACCTTCCACGATCAAATAAAAGCGATTCCCTGGATCTCCTTCACAAAAGATGAAGTCGTTCGGAGCAAAATTTATTTCCATGGCCGACTCCTCCAAAGCAGCCAAATGCTCGGCCTTCAGCCCATTCAAAAACGGATGTGTCTTGAACTTTTCTAGTTGAAGGATGGGGTCGCTAGTCATAATCAGCTCGACTTCCTATTCATTGATTCCGAATTCCCGGAAGGAATATCCTGGGTTGAGCTTTAAAGGAATATTCATGCGTTCAGCCAGATTCTTTGTCGGAAAAGTATCCGCAGGGAGTTCAAGCTTCGTTTTAAACCGGTCTTTCTCCCCCGCTTGATTCTCCGGCAGCACCGCCTGGGAAACTTCGGCCTTTTGTATGGTTAATACGGTCGTATTCACGTCCTCACGGTAGTGCGGAATTCGCCCCCGAACTTCGCTTATTTTGCTCGAAACACAGCATTGGTTGCGGCTTGCATTAAAGCGAAAAATGGCCTTAAGTTTTCCCATGCCTCTTAAAGTGGCATCTGTTGTTGAAAAGCTATCGCGATCTCAAATCTTTAAGGACTATGAGCGGGCATTTAGTGAACTAACCGGCCTTCCCCTAAGTTTGCGGACTGAAGAAGTTTTACAGCTTGTCCAACACGGAAAAAAATATGAGAACCCGTTTTGCGCTCTCCTCGTAAAAAGCAGCCATTCGTGCGCTGAATGCCTGCGCGTTCAGGACGCCATCGGGAAGCGGGAGGGACTGCATGCTCACACGGTCACTTGTTTTGCCGGCCTTTGCGACACCGCGGTGCCAATTCAGGTGGGGAATTTAAAAATCGGTCTGCTCCAAACGGGTCAGGTGTTGTTGAAAAAACCGAGCCGCAGCGGTTTTCGCAAAGCCGCCCGCCAACTGATTGCCTGGGGTTCAACAGTGAATTTGCAAAAATTGGAAGAGGCATATTTCCATAGCCAGGTCTTATCTCCCG
>Ga0310811_10011720_pt1 | contig 11382 bp, 10 predicted proteins | sample YCmetagenome_FD_207642 | JGI IMG/M metagenome (GOLD analysis project Ga0310811, IMG submission 207642) | Soil microbial communities from experimental microcosm in Duke University, North Carolina, United States - YC | ecosystem: Engineered > Artificial ecosystem > Soil microcosm > Unclassified ... | reverse complement strand
GGTTGCCGTGCTTCTGGTCAAACCTGCGGGGTTCTATGGCCGCGAGTGAGACCATTAGCACGGCGAGCCGGTCCGAGGCGCGCGAGCGCGCGGCGGAGTATCTGATCAAGCGTCATCGTTTCCGTCTCGCGGAAACGCTGCCGTGGCTTGTTGCGATCGCCGTCTATTTCGTTTTTCCGGAGCGTATGACTTTCGGCAGCCAGGTGCTGGTGATGGTGATGTTCGCGCTCTCGCTCGATCTCATCCTGGGCTATGCCGGCATCGTCACCCTCGGCCATGCCGCCTTCTTCGGCATCGGCGCTTATACCGTCGGACTCGCTGCCGCGCGCCTGGGCTGGAGCGAGCCGATCAGCGGACTGTTCGCGGCCGCGATTGCGGCCGGGCTTGTCGGCTTCATCACGGGCTGGTTCCTGCTGCGCTATCGCGGCCTCACGCTGCTGATGCTGACACTCGCGACCGCGATCCTGCTGCAGGAGACCGGCAACCTGCGTTCGGATATTTCCGGCGGCTATGACGGGCTGCCGGGACTGACATTCAAGCCGCTGTTCGGCGTTTTCGACTACGACCTCTACGGTCACACATATTACCTGTATGTCCTCGCGGTTCTGGTGGTGGTGTTTTTCTTTGTTCGCAGGATTGTCTATTCGCCTTTCGGGCAGGCGCTGACGGGCGTTCGCGAGAACGTGCGGCGCATGCATGCGATCGGTTCGCCGGTGCACGGCCGCCTGGTGACGGTCTACACCATCGCCGCCGCGATTGCCGGCGTCGCCGGCGCGCTCTTCACCCAGACCAACGCCTACGTCACGCTGACGGTCTTCGACTTCGACAATTCCGCCAAGGTGATGGTGATGCTGATCCTCGGCGGCACCGGCCGGCTTTACGGCGCGTTCGTCGGCGCCACGGTCTACATGGTGCTCGAGGACTATTTCTCGAAATTGAGCCCGACCTTCTGGCAGTTCGGCATCGGCCTGGTGCTGGTGCTGGCCGTGCTCTTCACGCCGCGCGGCGTGCTCGGCCTGTTCGAGAGCATCGGTAAGTTCTTCCCCGAAAGGAAGAAGCCATGAGCGCCGCACTGCAGGTCGAGGGGCTGAACCGGGCTTTCGGCGCGCTGCCCGTGACGCGTGACGTCAATCTGACACTTGAGCGCGGGGCGCGGCACGCGCTCATCGGCCCCAACGGCGCCGGCAAGACGACTTTGGTGAACCTGATCACCGGCGCGCTCAAGCCGAACTCTGGCCGGGTGGTCCTCAACGGCGAGGACATCACGAATGTGAGTCAGGCGGAACGCGCGCGGCGCGGCCTGGCGCGTACCTTCCAGATCAACCAGCTGTTCCGCGGGCTAACGGTGCTGGAAAACATCGGCATGTGCATCAGCGAGCGTGATGGCTACGCCAACAACCTGTGGCGCGCGGTCGGAACAAAGCGTGCCATTCTTGATGAAGCACTCGACCACCTCGACTCGCTGCGGCTCGTCGACGATGCGCTCAAGCTGGTGCGCGAGCTGCCTTATGGCCGCCAGCGCCTGGTGGAGATTGCCATTGCGCTCGCGCAGAAGCCGCGCGTGCTACTGCTCGACGAGCCGGCCGCCGGCGTGCCGTCGTCGGAGAGCCATCTCATCCTCGATGTGGTGGCTGCGCTCGACCCCGATATCGCGGTGCTGATCATCGAGCACGACATGGATGTCGTTTTCCGTTTTGCGAAGGAAATCACCGTGCTGGTGCAGGGCGCGGTGTTCACGCACGGCACGCCCGATGCGATCATGAACAACGAGCAGGTGAAGGCGGTCTATCTAGGTCAGGAAGGGCATCGCGGAGGCCGTCATGGCTAAATGGGCGCTTGATCTCGAAGACGTCCGTGCCGGCTACGGCGAAACCGTCGTGCTCGAGGACATCCGCTTTGCGCTGGGCGCCAGCGAGACGGTGTCGATTGTCGGGCGCAATGGTGTCGGCAAGACCACGCTGCTCGCCACCATCATCGGCCATACAACGCTGCATGGCGGCCGAATTTCGCTCCATGATAAAGATATTTCCAAAATGGTGACCTATCGCCGCGTCGGTGCGGGACTTGGTTACGTGCCGCAGGAGCGCGAGATTTTTCCGTCGCTCTCGCTGCGGGAAAACCTGGAGGTCGCGGCGCGGCCGGGGTCGTGGACGGTCGAGACCGTGTTCGAGCTTTTCCCGCGGCTGGCCGAGCGAGCGGACAACCGCGGCAATCAACTGTCCGGCGGCGAGCAGCAGATGCTGGCGATCGGCCGCGCGCTCATCGGCAATCCGACTGTGCTGCTGATGGATGAACCCTCGGAGGGGCTGGCGCCTGTCATCGTCGAGGAGCTGGCGCGCGCGGTGAAGCGGCTGACGCAGTCGAGCGGCCTGGCGATCGTGCTGGTCGAGCAGAATACGCGACTTGCGCTCGACATTTCCCCGCGCGCGGTGGTGATGGACCGCGGCCGCATCGTCTATGACGGCGCCAGTGAGGCTCTGCGCAAGGATCCGGCCAAGCTCGAGCAGCTCATCGGCGTGGTGAAGGCGTAGCCGCCATGCAGGGCACATCGCCGCCATTCGATTGTTGAAACTTTAGCGGACTATTCGGCTGGCACGGTGCTTGGCCGGCGCAGTTCGCCAAATGATTGGCGGATAACCGTTGACGCGCCTTGCAATGCCAGCCCGGCCATGATCGCGGCGACAATCACATCCGGCCAGCCGGTGCCTGTGCCGAACACGCCGGCCGCTGCGAGCAGGACCGCCAGGTTACCTAGCACATCGTTACGCGTGCAAATCCACGCCGAGCGCATGTTGGCGTCGCCCTCTCGGAAAGCCCATAGCAAACCAAAGGAGGCGGCGTTGGCAATGAGTGCGGCAAAGCCAACCGCGCCCATCGTGAAGGCACTCGGCAGTGTGCCATGCACCGCGTGCCAGATCACCGTGCCGGTAACCCAAAGGCCGAAAGCGCCCATCGTTGCGCCTTTGGCCAACGCGGCGCTTGCCCGGTAGCGCAGCGCCATGCCAACGACCAGAAGACTGACGGCATAGTTTGAGGCATCGCCCAGGAAATCGAGCGCATCGGCCTGCAGTGAAGCGGAACCGGCCACGACACCCGCTGCGATTTCCACGAGGAACATGGCCGCGTTGATCGCGAGCACGATCCACAGGACGCGGCGGTAACGGCGATTGCCCCGGTGCGGGTCCAGTGTCAGGCGCGGTGGTTCGCAACAATCGGCCATGGCTCTATATAGTGTTCGCACTGACCGTTACACAATTACGCGGGCCTGCGCCCACACGTTGCCTTTCATCGCAAGCTCGCTTAGCAACGCGCGCATGAAACGCAGCACCAATCGCATCCTCACCACGCATGTCGGCAGCCTGATCCGTCCCCAGCCGCTGCAGGAATTCCTGCGCGCCAGGCAGAGCGGCAAGCCTTACGACGTCAAAGCCTATCAGAAATGCCTCAGCGACTCCGTTGCCGACGTCGTACGCGAGCAGGCGGGTGCCGGCATCGACGTGGTCAGCGACGGCGAGTTCGGCAAGTCGATCAGCTGGGCGCAGTACGCGCTCGAACGATTATCGGGTTTCGAACGCCGGCCGCTCAGGCAGGAGGCGGCGGCCAATCCATTCAAGCGCGGCGCCGACCGCACCAGATTCGCCGAGTTCTATGCCGAGCTCGATGCCAAGGAGGCGGTTGCCACGACGACCGAGGCGATCTGCGTCGGCCCGATTAAATATACCGGGCAGGCCGAACTGCAGCGCGACATCGACAACTTCAAGGCTGCACTCAAGAACGTGAAGGTGGAAGAAGCTTTCCTGCCTGTCGCCGCGCCGGCCAGCGTGATCCCCGATCGCAAGAACGAGTATTACCGAAGCGACGAGGAACTGCAGGCCGCGATCGCCGAAGCGATGCGCACCGAATACAGGATGATCGTCGATGCCGGCTTCCTGCTGCAGCTCGACGACGCGCGCAGCGCAGTGACTTATGACCGCATGGTGCCGCCCGCGAGTTTCGCCGATTACCGCAAGTGGCTGTCGCGGCAGGTCGACATTCTCAATCGCGCGATCGAAGGCCTGCCGGCCGACCGCATCCGCTATCACGTGTGCTGGGGCTCGTGGCCGGGGCCGCACACCAGCGACGTGCCGCTCAGGGAGATCGTGGATCTGATCCTGCAGGTGAAAGTCGGTGCCTATGTCATCGAGGGCGCCAACCCGCGCCACGAGCACGAATGGCAGGTATGGAAAAATGCAAAGCTCGGGACCGGGCAGGTGCTTATCCCGGGCGTCATCAGCCATGCCACCAATGTGGTCGAGCATCCCGAGCTGGTCGCCGAGCGCATTACACGCCTGGCGCGCGTGCTTGGCCGCGAGAACGTGATCGCCGGTACCGATTGCGGCTTTGCGCAGGGGCCGTTCTATCGCCGCGTGCACCCGTCGGTGATGTGGGCGAAGCTGGAAGCGCTGAGCGAAGGAGCCCGGCTTGCGAGCAGGGAACTCTGGTCCTAGGCTTCGGTTGAATCAGAACGCGATGGAGGCTCGTCGTGAACGTTAACGCTCAGCCCGCCAAGGGACTTGCGATCCCCTTCGAGCACAATCGCCTTGATCGCCTGATGGACGAGGCCGGCATCGACGTCGTGCTGGCGACCTCCAAGCACAATGTCCAGTATCTGCTCGGCGGCCATCGCGCCGATTTCTTCGACTACATGGATGCGACCGGCATCACCCGTTATCTGCCGGTGCTGGTCTACCCGAAGGGCGCGCCCGAGAAAGCGGCCTATATCGGTCACCGCCTGGAGAAATTCCAGCGCGAGATCAATCCGATGTGGACGCCCGAGACCCAGACCAACACCTGGGGCACGGTCGATGCCATGCAGAAGGCGGTCGATCACATGCGCAAGATCGGTCTCAAGCCGAAGCGCATCGCCGCCGAATTCGGCTTCCTGCCTTACGACGCCTCGCAGGTGCTGCGTGCCGCATTTCCCGACGCGGAGTGGGTCGATGCGCTCTACGTGCTCGAGCGCCAGCGCGTGAAAAAGTCCGCCGAAGAACTGAAATTGCTCAAATACGCATCCGAAGCGGTAATCGAGTCGATGCAGGCCGTCATCGCCGCCAGCAAGCCCGGCGTGACCAAGGCCGAGGTGGTGGAGCACCTGCGCCGCGAGGAGACCAACCGCGGGCTCACCTTCGAGTACTGCCTGATCACCTGCGGCACCAGTATGAACCGCGCGCCCTCCGACCAGAAATGGCAGAAGGGCGAGATCATGTCGATCGATTCCGGCGGAAACTATGAAGGTTACATTGGTGACGTCTGCCGCATGGCCATCCAGGGCGAGCCGGACGCCGAGCTTGAGGATCTCCTGGGCGAGATCGAAATCATCCAGCGCGCGGCGATGAAACCGATCCGCGCCGGAATGATCGGCGGCGAAATCTACGCCGCGGCGGCCCCGCTGGTGCAGAAATCAAAGCACAACAACCACATGGAATTTCTTGCGCACGGCATGGGCATGGTAAGCCACGAGGCGCCGCGCCTCACCGATCGCGGCCCGGTGCCTTATCCGAGCGAATACGCGAAAGAGCCGCTCGAAGCCGGCATGGTGGTGTCGGTGGAGACCACGCTGATGCATCCGGCGCGCGGCTTCATCAAGCTCGAGGATACCGTCGTCGTCACCGACAAAGGCCACGAGGTCTACGGCGAAGGTGCGCGCGGCTGGAACCGGGCGGGGCAGGGATAAAGCCACCTCATCATGAGCCTGAAGGCAACGATGGGGCGGCGTGACGTCATTATGCTTCTGGGTAGCGTCGTGGCGCTGCCATCTGTCGCGCCCGCTCAGATGAATGAAGGCGTTCGACGGATCGCCGTGCTTGGACCGCTGCCACCCGAAGATCCGATCGAAATAAGGCGCATGGCGGCCTTTCGTGAGGGGCTGGAACAGGTGGGCCTGAATGATGGTCGCAATCTACACATAGAATATCGGGCGAATGTCGGCGGCCCCGAACAGCTGCGTCAATATGCGGAGGAGTTGGTTGCGCAGAAACCCGATGCCATCCTGGTGACCAGCAGTGCGCCCCTCGAGGCCTTGAGCAAAGCAACCCGCGATGTGCCGATTGTATTCGTGAATGTCGCCGATCCCGTTGGCTTGGGATTTGTAACGAGCATGGCGCGGCCCGGGGGCAATATCACCGGATTTACCCCGCTCGAATTTGGCACGAGCCAAAAATGGCTGGAGCTCCTCAGAGAGCTGAAACCGACCATCAACCGGGTCGCCGTCGTGCGGGAAGCCAGCCCGGGAGGACGGGCGTTTTTCTCCGCGCTCCAGTCAGCTGCGCCGGCGCTTTCGATCGAGATCACGCCGATCGACCCGCTCGGCCCCGCCGAGATCGAGCGCAGTCTCGCCGCGTTTGCCGTGCGTTCAACAGAAGGCCTAATTGTTCCGGCGATCCCATCCATCAATGCCTATCGTGATTTGATCATTAGCTTGGCTGCGAAATACAATCTTCCCACCGTATACGCTTTTCGACAGAACGTGAGTGCCGGCGGCCTGATCTCGTACGGACCCGACCAGTTCGACCACTATCGCCGTGCCGCCGCGTATATCGATCGCATTCTGAAAGGCGAAAAGCCCGGCAATCTTCCGGTGCAGGCACCGATCAAGTACGAGCTTGCAATCAACCTCAAGACCGCCAAGGCCCTCGGCCTTGCCGTGTCGCCATCGCTGCTTACGCGCGCCGACGAAGTGATCGAGTAAGACCTAGCCGCGCGCCTGGGCATCCATCTCGGCCGCCAGCGCCTTGAGCTTCGCGGAAATTTCCATCGGATAAGCGACGCCGGATTCAAGCCGGCGCAGCGGCTCGGGCAACCGTGCTAGATCGCGCGCGGCGCGTTCGCGGATTTGCGCAAGCGACGGCGCGGGCCCCACGCGTTTTCCCCCGCGCATCATCGGCACGACCAAGGTCTCGCCGTCCTGCCTGTCGTCCTCGAGCGACAGCACGTCGCCACGCATGCGGCCCTGCGCATTGAAGCTGCGCCACACCTGCTTGCGGCCCGGCCAGGTCTGCTTGCCTTCGGAGAGCTTGCGCCGCGGCTTGCCGGCGTAGTCCTGAAGCTTGTAGGCGCAATCGAGCGAGGGCGCGTCGATCGAGGCATCGAGATTGACGCCAATGCCGAAGCCGTCGATCGGCGCTTTTGCCGCAGCCATCTTTAGCAGCACGTCTTCGTTGATGCCACCGCTCACCAGGATAATGACGTCCTTGAGCCCGCCGGCATCGAGAATGCCGCGCACTTTTTTCGCCATCGCGGACAGGTCGCCGCTGTCGATGCGCACGCCGCGGATCGCGATGCCGTCGGCCTTCAGTTTTGGCGCGAGTTCCACAACCTTCCGTGCGCCGGCCTCGGTGTCGTAGGTGTCGATCAGCAGAATCACGACTTCAGGCCGCGAGCGCGCGAAATTCTCGAACGCCGTCATCTCGTCGTCATGCACCTGAATGAAAGAATGCGCCATGGTGCCGACGATCGGGACTCCGTAGCGCTCGCCGGCGAGCACGTTCGCGGCGCTGGAAAAGCCGGCGATATAGCTTGCGCGCGCGGAAAACAGTCCAGCCTCGGCGCCGTGCGCGGTGCGCAGCCCGAAGTCGGAGAGAATTTTCCCTGGCGCGGCGAGCACCATGCGCGCGGCTTTGGAGGCGATCATGGTCTGGAAGTGCAGGATGTTGATCAGCCGCGTCTCGACGATCTGGGCCATCGGCAGCGGGGCCGTGATGCGGATCAGCGGCTCGTTTGGAAAGCAGACGGTGCCTTCCGGGATGGCGTGCACATCGCCGGTGAAACGGTACGCGGCAAGGTAGTCGATCAGGTTGCTGCGGAAGCGCTTGGTGTTCTTCAGCCAGTCAATCTCACCCGGCGAGAAACGCAACGTCTCGAGATAGGTGAGGGCATCGTCGAGGCCGGCGGCCAGAAGAAAGCCGCGCCGTTCCGGCAGACGGCGCACGAAGAACTCGAACACGGCCTCGTTGTCCTCGCCGCGGTCCAGATAGGCCTGGACCATGTTGAGCTCGTAGAGGTCGGTGGTGAGCGGACTTTCGGGGGATGTCATGGTGCCTTACACGCGGCAATACCGTTGCGATGAGCGTAACCCGCGCCACGCACCGCGTCGGTGTACCGCGAATTCAACAGGGAATCCAACTCGATCTCATTGGTCGAGCGCGGGCAACTCGTCGGCAAGTTGCTTTACGGCATCAGCCATTGGTTGATAGGCTTTAGCCCAACGAAATTCTGTACGGGGAGGACACTATGAAGGCATTGCGGACTCTCTTTGTGAGCGCGGCGGCCATCGGTCTTTTGGCGATGGCTGCGCAGGCGCAAGACAAGACCATCAAGATCGGCGCGCTGTTCCCCATGTCGGGGCCGGGCTCCTATTTCGGCGCGCAGGACAAGCAGGGCGTCGAGCTCGCGCTCGAGCAGCTCAACAAGGCTGGCGTCAACGGCTACAAGTTCGTCGTTCAGTACGAAGACTCAAGCTGCAGCCCGCTGCCTGCAACGCAGGCCGCGAAACGCCTGATCGAGCAGTTCAAGCCCGACGTCATCATCGGCGAGGAATGTTCGGACGCAACGCTTGCCGTGATGCCCGTGGTCGAGCAGGCGAAAGTACCTCTGCTCAACGCCGGCTCTTCGTCGATCAAGGTGACCGAGCCTGGCAATCCGTGGACCTTCCGCATCATGCCCAACGAGGTGATGCAGGGCGTCAATCTCGCGGAGAATGCATCCAAGCGCATGAAGGCGGAAACCGCGGTGCTGCTGTTCGAGAACACCAATGCCGGCATCGGCAATGCGCAGGTCTTCAAGGAGAACTTCACCAAGCACGGCGGCAAGGTGCTGGCGGAGATCGGCTTCGGCCGCGACGTCAACGACTTCACCGCGATCGCGACGCGCGTCGCCGGCCTCGGTAAAGTCGACGTCATTCCGACCTACACGCTTGAGGGCCAGGGCCTGAAGATCACGCAGGCGCTGGCGCAGGCCGGCGTCACCAAAGGCGGGGGCGGCAATGCCATCCAGATCGGCACGATCTGGCTGCCCTTCGGCTTCGAACAGAAGGCCGGCAAGGCCGCGCTGGGCTATATCCGCATCGTGCAGTTCGATCCCACCGACGCGCGTGACGTCGCGAAGAATTTCGCCGCTGCCTTCAAGGCCAAGTACAATGCCGACCCGACCCACCTGAACGCGCACGCCTACGATCAGGTCATGCTGATCGCCGACGTGGTCAAGCGGGGCGGGAAGGATGCCCAGTCCATCCGTGACGGGCTTGCCGCCACGAAGAACTATTCGGGCGTCACCGGCAGCGTGGAGTTCGACAAGACCAACCAGAACGTCAAGATGGATACCATCCACTACATGGAGACCAAGCCGGACATGTCGTGGACAAGCCTGAAGTGGAACTGATCCGGAAATGACAACAACGATCGTCCTGCAACAGGCGATCAACGGCATCGTTCTCGGAAGTCTCTACGTCCTGGTGGCGCTAGGCCTGACGTTGATCTACGGCGTGCTCGTGCAGATTAATTTCGCGCACGCCGATTTTGTCACGCTCGGGGCCTTCGCCGCCTATTTTTTCATGCACCTGGTCGGCGGCGGCTACATCCTGAGCATTGCCGTCGCCTTTGTCGTCGGCGCCGCGCTGGGGTGGCTGATCAACGCGTCGATCTTCACGCCCTTGCGGCACAAGGGAAACGAGCTGCTGCCGCTGATCGCCACCATCGGCGTGTCGGTGATGATGCAGAACCTGATGCTGGCCTGGTTCGGGCCGATCCCTTACGCCTTCGAGACGCAGTACAGCAGCGAGGTCATCCGGTTCGCCGGCATTTTCGTGTCCTGGCAAAACGTGATCATCATTATCGTCTCGATCCTGACGATCGCACTGCTCTACGCCTTCATGAAGTTCACGTTTCTGGGCAAGGCGCTGCGTGCGGTGGCGCAGGATCGCGAGACCGCGGGCCTGATGGGCATCAATCCCAATTATCTCATCATGCTGACATTCGTCATCGCCTCGGCGCTGGCCGGCATGGGCGGCGCCATGCTGGCGCCGGTGCTGGTGCTCACCCCGTTTGCCGGCACCTCCGTCATCGTGAAAGCGTTTGCGATCGTCATCATCGGCGGTTTCGGCAACGTGGAAGGGACTATTCTTGCCGGCCTCATCGTCGGCCTGATCGAAAGCTACACCACGCAATTTCTCGACCCCGGCCTGATCGATATCGTCGTGTTCGCGCTGCTGCTGCTGATGCTGGCGATCAAGCCGACCGGGCTCATTTCGGAGCGGCGCGAAGAAAATGTCTGACCCGGCGCTCGCGCAGCATTTATCGGGTCAGCGCACGGCGCTGCGGTCCCGGTGGCTGGCCTATGCGCTTGCGATCGCGGTCATCATTGTACTGCCGCTCATCTTCAACGACACCTATTGGCGTACGAATCTGACGGTCTGCGCGATCAACGTCCTGCTGGCTATCGGGCTCGATTTCATCCTTGGCTATGCTGGCCAGCTCAATCTCGGGCATTCGGCGTTTTACGGGCTGGGTGCCTATGTCTCGACGCTGCTGATCGTGAAGCTCGGTATTCCGTTCTGGGTCGCGTTCATCGCGGGCGTGGCCTTCGCCGGGATTGCCGGGACGTTTCTCTCGCTGTTTGCCGTGCGGCTGCGCGGGCACTATCTGGCCATCGCCTCGCTCGGCTTCGCCGTCATCGTTCACCAGATCCTGCTGAACTGGATCAGCCTGACGCAGGGGCCGCTCGGCATTTACGGCATCGCGCCGCCGCCGGCGATTGTGATTGGCGGCGTGGTGATTGCCGACTTCCGCAATCTTGCCGCGTTCTTTTATTTGGTCGCAGGCTTCGCCTTTCTGTCCTACATCCTGCTGAGCCAGCTGGTGCGATCGCCGATTGGCGAAACGCTGACCGCAATCCGCGAGGACGAGGTATCCGCCGCCTCGCTCGGCATCAATGGCGCGGCCTGGAAGGTCTTCGCCTTTGGTGTTGGCTCGGCGGTCGCGGGCGCCGCCGGCTGCTTCTACGCAAGCTTCGTCGGCACTCTGGTGCCGGATGCGTTCTTCGTGTCGGAAGCCTTCAATATTCTCGCCATGGTGATTGTCGGCGGGATGGGCACGCTGATCGGGCCGGTGTTTGGCGCCATTCTCCTGACCGTTCTGCCGGAAGTCCTGCGCGGCTTCGGCGACCTGCGTCTGGTGGTCTATGGCGCGGCGCTCACTTTCGTCGTCCTCTTCATGCCCGGTGGGCTTGCCCAGGCGGCCCGCCTCATCGCCGAGAAACTCGGCCTGAGGCGCTCGACATGAGCACCGCAGCCGCAACGGCCGCGATGGCGCAGCCGCTGTTGCAGGCGCGGGGCCTGCACAAGAATTTCGG
>Ga0310811_10011718_pt1 | contig 11382 bp, 13 predicted proteins | sample YCmetagenome_FD_207642 | JGI IMG/M metagenome (GOLD analysis project Ga0310811, IMG submission 207642) | Soil microbial communities from experimental microcosm in Duke University, North Carolina, United States - YC | ecosystem: Engineered > Artificial ecosystem > Soil microcosm > Unclassified ... | reverse complement strand
TGACCGTCGCGAACGACCCGATCACCGGCCAGGGCAGCAACAACGCCGCGCGCTGCGCCGACACCTACCTCCAGGCGATCCTCGAACACGGCGACCGGCCGTTCGACCGCGAGTTCATGCAGAACACCGCGGACGCCTACTGGAACCGCGTCGCCGTGTGCACCGCGTGGACCAACGCCATGCTCGCGCCGCCGCCCCCGCACGTGCTGGAGATCCTCGGCGCGGCCGGGCAGTTCCAGCCGATCGCGGACCGCTTCGCGAACGGGTTCTCGAACCCCGAGGACTACACCACGTGGCTGCTCGACCCGCAGCTCGCCGCCGACTACATCGCCCAGGTCGCCGCGCAGCGATAGCCGGGCCGCCGCGGGTGGGCGGGACCCGTCCCGCCCACCCGCATCCACGGCCCCGGGAGAGCCGGCGCCGGCGAGCTCAAGCCCCCGCGGCCGCGGTCTCGCCCCCCTCGTCCACCGGCAGCTCGCCGGCCCGGAGTACGGCGTGGATCGGGCCCAGCGCCTCGCGGGTGGCGTCTGCGGAAAGCTGGTCGACGAGGACGGAGCAGCCGGCCCACGCGCCGCCGCCCTGCTCGATCAGGGCCTTGACCGTGAGGGCCTGGTTGCCGGTCTCGATCCAGTCGTCGACGAGCAGGATGCGCTCGCCCTCGGTGACCGAGGCGCGCTGCAGGCGCAGGGTGTGGCGCAGGCCCCGGTAGTCGGGGGCGGTCTGGCCGAAGGTCTTCTCGCCGGGGAACAGGCCGGTGCCCTTGCGCACGGGGAGGAATCCCACTCCGAGTTCCACCGCGACGGCCGCGCCGAGCAGGAAACCGCGGGCCTCGACTCCGCAGACGACGTCGACGCCGCCGTCCCCGTACGGTTCGGCCAGCGCGGTGACGACGGCGGACAGCGCCTTGGCGTCGCGGAAGACGCTCCAGACGTCGGCGTGGCCGCTGACCCAGCGGAACCTGTCGAGCACGAGCTGCCGGGCGGATGAGGGTGCGGACATGGCGGGAAGTGTGCCGTGCCGGGGTGGCGCGAGTCCAGCGGAAACGCGGTCGGACGGGTCAAACTTGCGTTTATGTTCGGCGAGTGGTCCGGCTATCGCAGAGTGTCGATACCGCCGCGGAGGTTTCCGCGCGCAGCGCCCGGTGCGTAGCCGTTCTCCAGTTCTGCGACGCCGCCGGCCTCGCGCTGGATCAGTGCCGCACGCAGGCGTCGGGCCAGCCTGCCGCGCACGAAGCCGTCGAGGTCGTCGGCTGGGACGAAGCGGTGCTCGGAGAGTTCGTTCACGGGGAGGCGGATTTCTGCCTGCTCTCGCGCGCCGACGGTGCCGCCGTCGAAGACGTACATGATGCTCGGGCGCGGGCGCTCGGGATGGGCCAGGCTGAAGTCGACGACGAGGACGCGGCCCGGCTCGATCGCGAAGCCCAGCTCCTCCACCAGCTCGCGGCGCACCGTCTCGCGCGGGTACTCCTGCTGCTCCATCGAGCCGCCGGGGATCTCCCAGCCGGGCTTGTACGTCGGCTTGACGAGCAGGATCTCGTTCGCCCTGTCGGTGATCAGCGCTCCCGCGCCGACGTAGACCGCGGGCAGGCGGGATAGGAAGTCAGAGTCGGAAGTCACGTCTCGCCCCGTCTCGTAGCGTCGGCTTGCGGTGTCGTCTCACAGCGGTCCGGCGGCGTCGTTCCGCGGGTTCGGTCAGTCCAGCCAGCCGCGCGGCGTGCCCACCTCGACGTAGTACTCGCGGCCGAAGATCATACCGAACACGGGCAGCGGCAGCCGCGTCATCAGAAGGTGCAGCCGCGCGGAGCACCCCCTGCCAGAGCCCTGCGATGCGTGGCACGCGAGCGCGGCTCGTTTCTTGTCGGCGAATCGGCGAACATCTATGCGATGGGTTATCTCGTTGCGGGCGGTGAACGGCCTGCGCACCCCGGCCGAATCGTGCCTTCCCACAAGTGTACTGACCACGCGGTACGCGCGCAGGATCGGCTCGCGCGGCAGGGTCGCCTCCATGACCCGCGGCGTGTCGGCGAGCTCGGCCGCGCGCAGGGCGACCTCGTGCAGGTGGATGTGGTCGCGGTGCCGGTAGCCGCCGTTCGGGTCGTAGCAGACGAGGATCTCGGCGTGCTCGGCGCGCAGCACGCCGGCCAGGCGTTCGGCCGCCTCGCCGGGCGGCGCGCTGACGAAGCGGGCGCGGTCGGCCGGGTCCGGGTGGAGCGCGGGGCCGTGGCCGCTGTCTGCGTAGCCGAGGTGCACGACGCGGGAGACGCCGAGCACGCGCCCGCTCGCCCGCAGCTCGTCGAGGCGCCTCGTGCCGCCGCCGTCGGGCCGGGCCTCGCCCATCTCGCCGTCGCAGGCGACGACGAGCACCACCCGGTGCCCCTCGGCGACCAGCCGCGCGAGGGTGCCGCCGGTCAGCAGGGCTTCGTCATCCGGGTGCGCATGGAACGCGACGACGGTGGCCATGCCGGAATGGTTCCACGTGAACGTCTCATGAACCTAGCGGCGCGACCGGATCGTTTCGCTTTCACGACATTATCCGTACGCAAAGCAGACTCTTGTGTCACACGGGTACCGGTTTGTCACAGAGCCTTGAGATGTGAGGTGACTGGAGTGGGCGCTTGCTCAGGAGACGCCGAACTCGTTGGACTCGGGGTCGAGCAGCAGCCCGCCGGCGCGCCGTGCGCCCTCGATGACGAGCCGGCTGGTCTCCACGGCGGCGTGCGAGCCGGGGTTCGGGGAGACGCGGAGGTAGACGCGGTTCGGGCCGGTCTTCTCGGCGAGCGGCGGACCGAGCACGAGCATCGGGCTGCGCGCGTCGTCGGCGCACCGCATGGCCAGACCCCAGTCGCCCTCGGCGGCCACGTGCCAGCCGTTGCCCGCCGCGGCGGTCCAGAACTTGCTCTGCGCCTGCGGATCGGCCGCGTCCTGGCACACGGCGGTCCAGCGCACGCCGATGCCGACGGCCCGCTCGTACCAGTCGTCTCGGGGGGAATCGGCGCGGCGGTCGGGATCATCCGCCGACGCCGTGGCCGAACCGGCGCCCGGCGCGGTGGCCGAGCCGTCGTCCGACGCCGTGGCCGAACCGGCGGCGGCGTCGGCGACCGCGCCGGAGCCCGGGGGCGTGCCGCCGCCGAGCCCGTCGGCCCGGGTCGGCGGCTGGAGGCAGAACTCGTTGCCCTCGGGGTCGGCCAGTACCTCCCACGGCACCCCGCCCTGCCCGATGTCCGCGCGCACGGCGCCGAGCTCGAGCAGCAGCTCCAGCTGCTCGGGTCCGCCCTTGAGATCCAGATGGACGCGGTTCTTGCCCTGCTTGGGCCTGTCGGCCTCGACGAAACTCAGGGCGAGTCCGTTGGCGCCGTCGACCACGTCCTCGCCGAGGACCTTGGTCCAGAACTCAGACAGCGACTTCACGTCTGACGCTCGGATCACCACTCCGGCCAACCGTGTCGCCATGGCTACCCCTGTCCTCGATATGCCGACCCCGGGGAACGAAGTTAGCACCCAGAGCGACGGCGACGCAGGCTCCGATGACAACCGCATAGCCGAATCTGAGGGAAACCGCGGCGCTGATGAATCCGATCACGACCGGGCCGAGCAGCAGGCCGCTGTAACCGAAGGTGCTCGCGGCCGCGATCGCCCGCTCGGTGTGCGCGCCGCCGGCCGCGCCGGCCAGCGACATCGCAAGCGGGGTCACGGCGCACACGCCGATGCCGACGAGCGCGAAGCCGACCAGCGCGAACAGCGGTGTCGGCGCCAGGGCCACGAGGGTGAACGCCGCCGCGGCGAACGTGCCGGCCACGAGGATGACCGTGCGCGCGCCGAGACGCGTGGTGATGCGGTCAGCACTCATCCGGCCGAGGAACATCGACGCTTCGAACATTGGATATCCGAGTGCTGCGACGGTCTCCGCGGCGCCGAGCGAGTCGCGCAGATACACGCCGCTCCAGTCGGCGATGGAGCCCTCCGTCAGATAACTGCAGAAGACGAGGGCGCCGAACAGGTAGACGAGCAACGGCAGTCGCGGACGGGGAGAACGCGCACGCTCCTCGGCATCCTCGCGCGTCTCGGCGAGGTAGAGCGGGCCGACCGCGAGGGTCGGCGGCAGGCCGATCACCGCGAAGAGGCAGAGCGCGCCGGTGAATCCGAAGCCGAGCCACGCGGTGGCCGCGCCGAGCAGTCCGCCGGTGACGGCGCCGAGCGACCAGCCCGCGTGCATGCCGCCCATCAGCGGACGGCCGTAGGCGCGCTCGACGGTCGAGGCCTGCGTGTTCATCGCGACGTCGACGAAGCCGAAGCAGAGACCGAACGCGAGTCCCGCGACGATCAGCAGTGCGTAGCTCGGGGCGAGGCCGACCAGCGCGAGGCAGCCCGCGGTGGCGGGCAGGGCGAGGCGCAGCACGCGCTTGCTGCCGTGGCGGCCGATGATCAGGGCCGCGAGGGTCATCGTGATCAGCGCGCCGACGCCCCAGCCGAGCACTTCGAGGCCGAGCTGCGCGTCGGTGAGGTCGAGTTTCTGCTTGAGCGCGGGCATGCGCACGGTCCACACCGCGCACAGGGCCCCGGCGAGGGCGAAGGTGGACAGGATGCCGAGCCTGGCTCGGGCGAGTCGACGGTCGGGGGACATGGCGTACCAGGCTCCTTGGCCGGCGCGCGGCGGCGCCGGTGTGTCGCGGAGAAGCCCGCGGGTGCCGCGGGAAGAGTTGATCGGTGGGAAGTGAGAGGGGGCGGCGATCGGTGCGCGTGATCGAGAGCTGATCAGGGGACGAGCGCGAGCAGACGTTCGCGCAGGGCGCTGAGCCGGTCGGGTCCGAGCAGCGAGGGGTCGAGCTCGGCCGCCTCCCACAGTCCGTCCGCGGAGAGCCGGACGAGCTGCGCGAGGTCGGGATCGGGCTCCTCGTCGAGGCCCTCGTGCAGCCAGCGGCCCTGGGCGGCGGCGAAGGGCTTCTTGAGCACCGGGTCGGTGGCCGCGGCGCACACGGCGGCCCAGCGGCGGCGCGCCGCCTCGGCGTCCTGCGTCGTCAGCACGGCGAACGTCGCCTCGACGTACGCGCGGGTGTACCAGCCGGGGCGCTCGAGCCGGAAGGACTCGATCAGCTCGTCGAAGCCCGCGATCAGCCGCTCGATCATCGCGGTGATCAGCGCGTCCTTGGTGGCGAAGTGGTAGAGCAGCCCGCCCTTGCTCACGCCCGCGTGCGCCGCCACCGCGGCCAGGGTCAGCCCCTGGGAGCCGTGCTCGGCGAGCACGGCCTCGGCGGCATCGAGTAGGCGTTCGCGGACCATGGTCCTACTGTACCGTCTGGACGGTTCAGTCGCCAGCCCCGGAAGGAACCGGCTCGGCGGGGCGGGGGACATCGTGCTCGGCACCGGAATCCGCGACTCGCCCCATCTGCCGACGGGCGCGACCGACTACGCTGGTTCGCGTGGAGATCGGAATCGGTGCGCCGGTATCAGGCGCTTGGGCGGGGCCGGACGAGCTGGCGCGGTTCGGCGCGCTGGCCGAGGATCTCGGGTACACGTCGCTGTGGACGTTCCAGCGGCTGCTGGCGCCCGCGAACGGCGGCGGAGACCCCGTGTACCGCAGCGTGCTCGATCCGCTCGTCTCACTCGCGTATCTCGCGGCGCACACGGCGCGGGCGCGGCTGGGCGTGGCGCTGGTGAATCTGCCGTTCGTCTCCCCCGCGCACCTGGCCAAGCAGGCTTCGACGCTCGACGTGCTGTCCGGCGGGCGGCTGGATCTGGGGCTGGGGATCGGCTGGTCGCCCATCGAGTTCACGGCGAGCAACGCGACGACCGGGCGGCGCGGCGCGCGGACCGTGGAGTTCGTCGCGGCGCTGCGGGCGCTGTGGTCCGAGACCCCGGCGCGGTTCGACGGCGAGTTCTACACGATCCCGGCCAGCCGGATGGAGCCGAAGCCGGTGCAGCAGCCGGGACCGCCGATCCTGCTCGGCGGCGTGGTGCCGGCGGCGCTGGAGCGGGCCGGGCGGATCGCCGACGGCTGGATGAGCCGCAGCGGCACGGTGCTGGCGGACATCGCGGGCGAGGTGGCGACGGTCCGCAACGCCGCCGAGCGCGCCGGGCGCGACCCGGACGCGGTGCGCATCATCAGCCGCGGCGTGGTGCGCTACGACCCGAGCGGGGTCGGCACGCCGGACCCCGACGGCAAGCGGCTGCGGCTGTCCGGTTCGGCCGAGCAGATCCGCGAGGACGTGGCGTGGCTCGCCGAGCAGGGCGTGACGGAGCTGTTCTACGACCTCAACTGGGATCCGCGGATCGGCGACCCGGCGGCGGACCGCACGGGCGCGGTCGAGCGCGCGGAGGAGATCCTCCGCGCGCTCAGGCCGTGATGCCGCGGTCGAGGGTTGCTCCGTGAACGGGAGCTATTCCACAGCCAACTCGAATGCGGCTTTATTCTTCGCTTAACAGTGGCTTGGCATGATCGATGTATGAGCCGCCAACGACAGATGCGCCGCGCCGAATACGACACCCGGGTACGGCGCCGGGTCATGCCCACGCTGGTCACGGGCATCGCCCTGGCCCTCGCCCTGCTCCTGCTGCGCTTCGCCTGAGGCTGAGGCCTGCGGGGCCGGGCCGGGCCCGGCCGCGCCTCAGGTGAGGTGCGCCAGCTCGCGCGCCACTCCCTCGAGCAGGACCAGCGCGTCCGCGAGGCCGTCCTCCATGCCGGAGGCGAGCTGCATGTCCCGGCTCGTCTTGCTCGAGTGCTCGATCAGCAGTTCCAGGTACGTCCGGCCGTCCTTCTCGGTGAAGGTGGTCGTGTTCAGCGCGGGGTAGTCGGGGGCGCCGGAGAAGACCTCCGTGGAGACCAGCCGCTCGTCCGGAACGACCTCGCGGTACTCGCCGGTGAACTCCATCTCGAAGCCCGCCCCGCGCGCCGCGTAGCGGTACCTCCCGCCCACCCGCACGTCCATCTCGACCGCCGTGACCTCCGCCCGGTTCGCGTGCCACCAGCGGCGCAGCAGCTCCGGCTCGGTGAACGTCCGGTACACCAGGTGCCGCGGCGCGTCGAAGTCGCGCGTGATCAGGATCGTCGTATCCGTCGGGGTGCTCACCTGCATCTTCTTGCTCATGATCCTCACTCCTGTTCCTGGTTTTCCCGTTTCAGGTCCTCGAGCACCTCGTCCAGCAGATCGAAGCGCTCGGCCCACAGCCGCTCGTAGTCCTTGACCCAGTCGAAGACCGCGCGCAGCGGCCCCGGATCGAGCCGGTATATCCGCTGCCGCCCCTCGTCCCGGACCTGCACCAGCCCGACCTCCCGCAGCACCCGGAGGTGCTTGGAGACCACGGGCTGAGCCACCTGCAGCTGCTCGACCAGGGCGTTCACTGTGCTCTCGCCACGCGCCAGGGCGTCCAATATCTCCCGCCGCCGAGGTTCTGCGACGGCGTTGAACGCGTCCGTCGTGGTCGCCGCTCTAGCCATGCCTCCATCATATGCCGATATCGGCATACGTCAAGCGGCACATCCGACCCGTTGTCCGTTCGACGTCCAGACGCGCAACCGCAACATTGCTCAAGCGAGATCGCCTCGCACACGGGTACTTCACTCCTGCTGCTCGAACGCGGGCTACGCCGCCCGGCGCAGCTCGCGCTTGAGGACCTTGCCGGAGGCGTTGCGGGGTAGCCGGTCGACGAACCGGACCTCGCGCGGGCACTTGTAGCCGGCGAGCGACGTGCGGCAGAACTCGATGATCCGCTCCGCCGGGACCTCTCCCGCATCCGGCTTGAGGACGACGACCGCGACGATCTCCTCGCCGAGGCGCTCGTCGGGGCGGCCCAGGACGGCCGCCTCGCGGATCGCGGGGTGGCGGTAGAGCACCTCCTCGACCTCGCGCGGGTAGACGTTGAAGCCGCCGCGGATGATCATGTCCTTGATGCGGTCGACGATGTAGTAGAACCCGTCGTCGTCCATGTAGCCGAGGTCGCCGGTGTGCAGCCAGCCGTCGACGATGGTCTGGCCGGTCGCATCGGGGTCGTCGTGGTAGCCGGTCATCACGACGTGGCCCTTGATCAGCAGTTCGCCGACGTGCTCGGGACCCGTCGCGCCGTCGGCGCCGTCTATCCGCGCCTGGATGCCCCACAGCGGCTTGCCGATCGAGCCGACGCGGCGCGCGTCGGGGCGGTTCACGAAGCCGGCGGCTCCGGTCTCGGACATGCCGAAGCCTTCGAGCACGGTGACGCCGAACTTCTGCTCGAACCCTTCGATCAGGGCCTTGGGCATCGGGGCGCCGCCGCAGGACGCGACGCGGAAGCTGGTCAGGTCTCGGTCGCCGGCATCCGTCATCAGCAGCGCGTGGTACATCGTCGGCACGCCGAGCGTTATGGTCTCGCCGTGGTTCGCCATCGCGTCGAATACCGCATTGGGCTCGAACCTGCGCAGCAGGCTCATCGTCGAGCCGTAGCGTACGACGCTGTTGAGGCTGCAGGAGAGCCCGTATATGTGGAACAACGGGAGCGCGGCGAGGGTCACGTCCTCGGGCACGGCGCCGAACGTCTCCGAGGCGACCGTGCAGCTCATGTAGAGCTGGAAGTGGCTCAGCTCGGCGCCCTTCGGACGGCCGGTCGTGCCGCTGGTGTAGATGAAGACGGCCGTGTCCTGCGGGTACGTGGCGGCCACGTCCGCGCTGCCCTTCGCCCCCGCGCACAGCGCGACGACGTCCCCCGGGTCGTCGAGGTGCTTGCGCGCCCCCGAGTGACCGAGGAGGTACGCCGTCTCCGGCTCGGTCAGCTGCGGGTTCATCGGCACCATGACACAGCCGGCCTTGAGGATGCCGTAGTACGCGACCAGGAACTCCGGCACGTTCGGCAGCTGCACGGCCACCCGGTCGCCCCGCTCCAGGCCCCCGGCCAGCAGCGCAGCGGCGAAGCGGCCGGCCAGTTCGTCGAGCTCGGCGTACGTGACGTCGCGGTCGACGGTGCGGCACACGTACTTGTCCGGATGCTCGTGGGCTGATTCGGTGAGCGTGGTGGCGAGGTTGAAGACCATGGAGACTCCCTTGTCTAGGCCTGTGCGGAACTTGCTTCCCCGCGACTTACCTCCCGGCGCCCACTCGGCCCGCGCGCAGCGCCGACTGCCGCTTGAGCTCGGCCTTGGCGAGGGAGCGGCGGTGGACCTCGTCGGGGCCGTCGGCCAGCCGCAGCGTGCGGGCGCCGGCCCACAGCTCGGCGAGCGGGAAGTCCTGGCTCACTCCCCCGCCGCCGTGCGCCTGGATCGCCTTGTCCAGCACCCATTCCGTCATCGACGGCACGGCGATCTTGATGGACTGGATCTCGGTGTGCGCGCCCTTGTTGCCGACCGTGTCCATCAGCCACGCGGTCTTGAGCACAAGCAGCCGGGCCTGCTCGATCCGCACGCGCGACTCGGCGATCCACTCGCGGATCACGCCCTGCTCGGCGAGCGGCCGGCCGAACGCGACGCGGGACTCGGTGCGCTCGCACATCAGCGCGAGGCCGCGCTCCGCCATGCCGATCAGCCGCATGCAGTGGTGGATGCGGCCGGGGCCGAGGCGCGCCTGCGAGATCGCGAAGCCCTCGCCCTCCCCCGCGATCAGGTTCGACGCCGGGACGCGCACGCCGTGGAAGCGGACCTCCGCGTGGCCGCCGTGCCACTCGTCGCGGTAGCCGAAGACCTGCATGGGCCGCACGACCTCGACGCCAGGCGTGTCCCGCGGCACGAGGATCATCGACTGCTGACGGTGCCGGGGACCTTCGGGGTCGGTCTTGCCCATGACGATGAAGATCTTGGCGTTCGGGTTCATCGCGCCGGAGGCGTACCACTTGCGGCCGTCGATGACGTAGTCGTCGCCGTCCTTGCGGATACGGGTCTCGATGTTGGTCGCGTCGGATGAGGCGACCTCGGGCTCCGTCATGCAGAACGCGGAGCGGATCTCGCCGCCGAGCAGGGGCTCGAGCCACTGCTCCTTCTGCTCGGGCGTGCCGAACTGGGCCAGCACCTCCATGTTGCCGGTGTCCGGCGCGCTGCAGTTCACGGCCTCCGGCGCGAGCTTCGGGCTCCAGCCGGTGATTTCGGCGAGCGGCGCGTAGGACAGGTTCGGCAGCTCGCAGAAGAAATTCCACAGACCGCGCTCGCGCGCGGCGGCCTTCAGCTCCTCCATCAGCCGCGAGGTGGCGAAGTCGCCCGAGCTCTCGCCCTCCATCCGGCGCTCGGCCGGGTAGACGTGCGAGTCCATGAAGTCGAGCAGTTCGCTGCGCAGCTTCTCGGTCGTGGCGTCGAAATCGAAGTCCATGGCTCGTCAGACTCCCTCGGTGAGGATCGCGTGGCCGCGCTCGACGAGGACCGGGACGGCCTCGCCGATGCGCTCGAACCCGGCGCCGACCGTCTGGCCGGCGCGGAAGCGGTAGTGGATGCCCTCGGAGATGACCGCGAGCTTGAAGGTGGCGAACGCCAGGTACCAGCGCAGGCGGTCGAGCTCGGCCCCGCCGGCCGCGACGTAGCGCTCGGTGAAGACCTCGGGCCCGGGGAACTCGCTGCCGGGCGGCACCTTGCCGAACATGCCCTGGCCGTGCACGAGCATGTCCCAGTACAGCAGCAGCGCGCCGATGTCGGTGAGCGGGTCGCCGAGCGTGGCCATCTCCCAGTCGACGACGGCCGCGATCCGGTCGTCGTCGCCGAAGATGACGTTGTCGAGCCGGTAGTCGCCGTGCACGATCGCCGCGCGCGGGGACGCCGGCAGCTCCGCGGCGAGCCGGTCGCGCAGCTCGTCGATGCCCGGCAGCTCGCGGCTGCGCGAGGCGGCGAGCTGCTTGCTCCAGCGGGCCAGCTGGCGCTCCAGGTAGCCGTCGGGCCGGCCGAACCCGGCGAGGCCCACGCTCGCCGGATCGACCGAGTGAAGCCGGGCCAGCACCTCGGCGAGCTCGGCGGCCAGCGCGGTCAGCCGGGGCAGCCCGAGGCCGGCCGCGGCGGCCGAGGTGCGGTAGACGTGCCCGACGACGTTCTGCATGACGTAGAACGGCGCGCCGAGGACCTCGGGGTCCTCGCACAGCCGGTAGGTCTCCGGCACGGGCACGTCGGTCGGCACGAGCGCGCTCATCACCCGGTACTCGCGAGCCATGTCGTGCGCGGTGGCCAGCACGTGGCCCAGCGGCGGACGGCGCACGATCCAGGACCGGCGCTCGTCGCACACCAGGTACGTCAGGTTCGACCTGCCGCCGGAGACGATCTCCCCGGACAGCGGACCGCGGCCCAGGTAGCGGGCCAGCGCGGACAGATCGAGGCCGGGCGGGCCCGTCCCGCTATCCTTGTCCTCTTCGGTCATGAAGCGCCCTCTCCGTTCATCCCACGCGCCGAGCTAAGCGCTTGCTTACACTGGTGTACGGCGGCGCGTCCGCCGGACGGAAGGAGCACAGCGAGATG
>Ga0310811_10011716_pt1 | contig 11383 bp, 6 predicted proteins | sample YCmetagenome_FD_207642 | JGI IMG/M metagenome (GOLD analysis project Ga0310811, IMG submission 207642) | Soil microbial communities from experimental microcosm in Duke University, North Carolina, United States - YC | ecosystem: Engineered > Artificial ecosystem > Soil microcosm > Unclassified ... | reverse complement strand
CTCACTTCGGCAGTGCGTCCAGCGCCTTCTTCGCCTCGGCGTCATTCTGCGCCGCCGCCTGCTGCAGCCAGCTCTTCGCCCGACCCGGATCGGCTCCAAGCCCGGCGCCGCCCTTGGCGAGAAGCAGCCCCAATCGGCGCTGGGCCTCGGGCAGCCCGGCCAGCGCCGCGCGTTCGTACCAGTCGGCGGCGCGCGCGCCGTCGGGGGTGAAGCCGCCTTTCGCCGGGGTTACCAGCGGATCGTAGAACGTCGCGACCTCGAGCTGGGCCGGTGCGCTGCCGCTCTCGGCGGCGCGGCGGAACACCAGGAACGCCGCCGCCGTGTCGCCCGCCTTGGCGTAGTCGCGCGCCTTGGCGAGCATCGCCTCGGGCGCCGGTTTGGTGGCGAAGAATTCGCCCACCACCTCGCGCACCGATTTCTTGGGCGGGGGGCCTGACGTCGTCGGCACGGTCGGCGCCGGGATCGTCGGCGCTGCGGCCACCGGGCCATCCGCGGGCGGCGGCGCGATGTGATTGGTGTAGACGTAGTAGCCCCCGCCCACGAGCAGCACCGCGACCGCGGCGGCGATCAGCCAGCCTGTCCGTCCCGAGCTCGGCGGCGGTTCCGGATCGAAGGCTCGCGAGGCGCGCAAGTCCGGCCGGGGAGGGGGCGGCGGCGGCAGCTCAGGCTCAGGCTCCGGCGCCGGTTCCGGCTCGGGGGGCGGTGCTGTCGGCGCGGGCCTGCCGCGAAAGCGAAAGACGTCGTCGCCGGGCTTGCTCGTCGGATCGACGGCGCCCGAGGTCAGCATCGCCGGCCAGGCCACGACGGTGGTAGCCACGACGCCGATGTCGGGCTCCCTCACGCGCAGGCGTACGGTGGCGATGCCGGCCAGGCGATCGCAGATCTCGGGACCGAGATGGAACTCGAGCACCTGGCCTTTGCGCACGACCTCTGCGGGCTGCAGCCACGCCTCGGTGCGCCGCCAGCCGTCGTCGCCGAGATGGATGTCCGGTCCCTGCTGGCGCTGGATCGACAGCGCCAGGCCTTGCGGCGCGGCGTCGAGCTCGCCGATGCGCAGGATCGCGTGGCCGGGATCCGGCAGGCTCTGGACGGAAGCGCGGATCGCCATGGCGATGGCCTAGGCCGGCACCGCGCGCAGGATGGCGCCCAGCCGGTCGTTCTGCTCCGGCGTGATCTCGCGGCCACCCTCGTAGCCGACATTGTCCATGGCGAGCTGCAGGAAGGCGCGCATCCAGTCCTTGCAGTAGTCGGCATAGATCGGCCGCGGATCCTCGCTCAAGGTCGGCACGCCGTTGACGATGGCCGGCGTCTCGAACACCCGCCGCATCGGGTTGTTGGGTGGCAGGCCGGGGCGCTGGTCGAGCGGCAGGCGGTCGAAGCCCAGCGCGCTGACATAGCCGTTAAGCGCCGTCGAGGCGGTGCGCACCTGGCGCTCGGCGATCTCCTCCCACTTGGCGTTGGCGGCATTCTCGAGTTCCCGCACCTCGTGGCTCAGCTGGTCGATCAGCTTCAGGCGATGGGCGCCGACCACCAGTTCGTCGATCAGCCAGCCGAGATGCTGGCGGTCGACGCCGAAATGCGACAGCGCCTTCTCGTCGGCGCCGACGCGGCGCATGTTCTCCAGCCAGTATTCGGCGGCCTCGCGGGCGAAGCGCTCGGCGCGGTCCTCGAGCACGCCCGACGGCGGCGCGCTGCGGCCGGGCTCGTCGCCGAACACGTCGGCGAAGATCGCGCCGAGATCGACCGACGCGCCGGTCGCCTGCGTCACATGGGTCGGTGGCTTGCCGTTGCGGCTCTCGGCCTCCTCGATCGGCCGCGCCGTGGAGATGCGGAAATAGATCTCGCGCAAGGCGCTCTCGGCGACATGCAAGGCGGCCACCAGCTCGCCGAACAGCTGCTGCTGGATGCAAGTGCCCAGCCCGCGCAGCACGGTGTGCACCAGGTCGCGCTTCTTGGCGCGCGAATCGCCGTCGGCGGCGCTGTGGAAGCCGGCCAGCCGGTCGACCAGACGGCGCATCTGCACCTCGAGCTGGCCGCGCACCTGGGCCCGCTTGATCACCGGGTCGCACACCGGGATCAGGCTGCGCACCAGGTACGACACGCCGCCGTCGTTCGGCCGGAACGCCTCGTCCCAGGCGCGCGCCGGATCGGCGAAGTGGCGGCGCACGTCGAGATTCCCGACGAAATGGCCGCGCAGTTCGACGGCGCGCTCGGCGAACGATTCGGCGATGCCACGCTCGCGGCCGCCCTCGTAATCCATCAGCCGTTCGTCGATCACGGTGGGATTGCGCAGCCAGAAGCTGTTGTCGAACGGCTTTCCGTTCCAGTTGGTCGGCCATTCGCCGCGGAAATTGTTGATCAGCGAGTTGTTGAGGCGGGCCGACCAGCGCAGGCGGCGCGATTCCTCGGTCTCGCCCGCCTTCTGCTCGAACTCGCGATCCATCTTGCTCAGGACCAGGAACAGCGCATTGCGCTGCTTGGCGCGCTCGCCCGGCGTGGCGCCGATCGTCTGGTCGATCCACGCCGTCATCATGTCCGAAAGGTCGCGGACTTCCTGGTTGCCGTCGGGGATGCACAGCAGGATGGCGCTGAGCTCGCGCTCCGCCGAGTAGCGCTGGAAGAGATAGGCGACCTTGCCGCGCAGCAGCAGCTCGCGCAGCGGGTTGGCGCCTTCGGCGACGCCCTTGGCCTTGGCGACGTCTTCCAGGTTGGCGAGCTTCAGCCGCGAGCGTGCGCCCGGGAAATCGAGCAGGTCGGTGTGATCGAAGAAGTCCCACGGCTTCTCGGCAATGGCGACGCTGAGCTCGGCGGTGAGCGCGCAGACCAGCGAGCGCGGCAGGCGCGCGTCGGGGGCGGCGCGGCCGTCCGGATGCAGGGGCCGCACCTCGAGCGTGTCGGCCGAATCGGCGCCAAGACGATCGAGAGTCAGCACGTCGACAATGCTCTTCTCGCGCGGGATCAGGGCGTCCATGCCGAGCAGCGCCTCGGGCGCGAACGACAGTTTCTGCAGGCCGTCGTACAGCGTCAGGTAGAGCTCGGTGAAGGGCTCGAAATCGTACCACAGTAACGACCACAGCCGGGCGCGGTCGCGGCCGCCGAGGCGCGGCGCCAATTCGATCGCCTCGCGCCAGTAGTCGGTTCGCAGCTCGGCGGTGACGCCGGCGAAGAAGGTGTCGAAATACTCGATCAGGTCGAGCACGTCGTCGGCATCGAGGTCACCGAGCGGCGAGGGCATCGCCTTGGCGCGCAGCTCGCTGAGCCGCTTGCGGATGGCGGCGCCGTCTGGCCGCTCGAAGGCCGCCTTCTGGTGATCGAAATCGAGCAGGAAGGAGTTGCCCAGGATCTTGACGATGTCGGTCTGGGTCAGCAGGCGCACGCGAACCGGAAAATCCTTGTCGCCGGCGCTCAAGCCCAGGCCGAAGCGCGTCACCAGGCCGGTCGATTCGCGATTGCCCGGCGGGTTGATCTCCTTGAGGAAGTCGTAGCTCTGGTCGGCGAACTTCGCCTGCAGGGGATTGCCGTCGCGGCTCGCCAGGATCGAGACCAGGTAGGACTTGCCGGCCTGACTGGGCCCGAACACGCCGACGCACATGCGCCGCCGGGCGGCGCGCGCCAGCTTGCGGCTCTGGTTGCGAACCTTCTGCAGCTCGCTGATCAGCGAGGGCGCCTGCTGCGCCACGGTCGGTGACTGCTCGGCCGCACCCTTCAGCCAGGCGACGCCCTCGCTCGCCGCCACGGCCAGCGTCTCGCAATCCTGGGCCAGTCTGAGATCGACGGTGTCCATGTCCTCAACCGGTCTTGAGCATGCCTGTATCGAGCCAATAGCCTTCGCGCCGCGGCAGCGTCTGCAGGCGCAAGGTCAGGCGATCGAGCGCCACGGCGCGGCCGTCGCGATTGGTCACCTGGCGCAGGCGGAAGCGTTCGACGTCGCCGGAATCCTTGTCCTTCGGCTTGACGCGGGCGAGCGCCACTTTGAACGGCGTCTCGCGCGCATGACGCTCGGCGTGCTCGGGCCGCGCGAACTCCAGCGCATAGAGCCGCGCCGCCGGCCAGCGCACCAGGTCGAGCTGACGCGCGCCCAGCCACATCGGCCCGCGGAACTCGAAGGTCGTCTCCGGCAGCTCGTACTCGCGATTGTCGAGATCGACGTCGCGATAGACCAGATCCTCGCGCTGCAGCCGGCCGCCGCCATCGAGCTTGCCGATGAACTTGGCAATGCTGCGCGAGCGCAGGAGGTCGGAGCGGAACGAGAAGTCGGGCAGCTGCGATTGGGCCAGCGCCGCGATCATGGCGCCGACCGCCACCGTGGTCTTGGGATCCTCGACGCGCAGCCGAGCGTCGCGGAACGGATACCAGGCGCCGACGCGGTACTCGTGCAGCGAGATCACGCGCTCGGGCGCCAGCGGCAGCAGCTCCATCAGGAGGCCGCGGATGCCGGGCAGCCGCGACGGACGGCCCGACAGCAGCAGCACGTCGCAATCGTAGGCGTGCACGATCTCGGCGAGTGGCGCCAGCACGCGGCCCATCTCGGCGCGCACCGTCTTGTCGAGGCTCGGCAGCTCGACCGGAAAGACCGTCGTCTTGAGGTCGAAGCCCTTGGCGCCGCGCTTGCGCGCTGCCTCGTTGACGAAGGTCACCACTTCCTCGGAAGGCTTGGCGCCCTCGGCGAAGAACGACTCGTAGGGTCTTGGTTCGGCTGCGACGACGCCCGAGGCCGGATCGTAGGTCTCGGCGGCGCGCATCAGCTCGAGGGCGACCGGATGGGCGATCTGCAAGGCGAATTGCTGGCGCAGATTGCGCTGGATCACGTCCTCGCCGCCGCGATCGCCGCCCACCAGCTCGGCCATCAGGTCGTCGGGATTGGCAATGCCGGCGCCGCGCAGCGCCGCCTCGATCGGCGGCAGGACATGGCCCTGCACGACGCGCAGCAGGATGTCGTCGCCCGCGACGTTGAAGCCTTCGCGGAAGCGCTGCTCGGGAAACAACGTGACCGAGGTGCCGGCGCCTTCGAGCCGGTAGGTGTTGATGATCAGGTCGGTGGTGCCGCCGCCGACATCGATGCTGGCGATGTTGAGCGCGCCGTCGGCCGGCTTGCCGCGCGGCTTGCTGGTGACCTCGAAGAAGCGGCGGGCGTCGCCGCCGAAATTGCGCGCCACCTCGGTGTAGAGATAGACCAGCTGGGTACAGCTCGCTTCGTCCCAGTCGGTCAGCACGCGCGGCGGCGGGGCGGCCGGATCGTCGAGCTTCCAGCCCAGCATCATCCATACGAGATCGCGCGCCGCCTCGGCGCGCTTGCGGAAGATCAGCCGCTCGGCGAGCGGCATGCCGGTGGGCAGGGTGAGCACGACGCGGCGCAGGCGGCGCGGCGTCTCGGCATGGGCGCGCCGGCCGCGCTGCTGCGGCGAGTTCATCAGGGTCAGCGCCTGCAGCAGGATCTCCGACAGCACGAACGTCATGACCGAGGAGCGTGAGTAGAGCGGCTCGAACACCGGCAGGTGATCGGCGCTGTCGGCATCCGAGTCGACCAGATGCAGCGGCTCGCCCTTCTGGTTGACCAGCTGCGCCATCGGTCCCGCGGCGGCCGGCATCGCCGTCTGGTCCTGGGCATAGGCGATGTTGAAGCGCCATTCGCGCGGCTGCGGCTCCTCGTCCCACAGGTAGCGCTTGGGGCTCGACATGCCGGTGTTGCCTTCGGTGCCGCGCCGGCGCGCGGCGAGGCGGGTCGCCTCCGGCCCGACGCGCGTCATGGTCGGCCAGACGAAGGCGTCGGCGCGGCCGCCGAGCCGCGACAGGTGGTTCTTGCCGAACCACGCCTGGGCGAACTCGACGCGCGATTCGAAGGGCCGCGCGTGCACGCATTCGGGATGCGAGAGATCGCGCAGCGCCAGCTCGTAGGAATCGTTCAGGTTGACGCCCAGTTCGCCGGCGGCCTCGATCAGCAGGCCGCAGGTCCGCGAGTTGCCGACATCGAGCACCAGGTCGACCTCGATGGCGCCGCGGCCCGGCCGTTCGGCATCGCCGACCAGCTTCACCGGCGGCAAATGCAGCGCGCTCGACAGCAACCCCAGGAAGGCGAGGTAGCGGGCCGTCGCCTCCTGCGGCTTCTGCTTGATGTCGCTGTCGATCTCCTCGAGCGTGGCGCGCGGATGCAGCTCGCGGAACAGCTCCTCGAGCCACTGGTTCATCCAGCCCTGGCGCAGCAGCCAATGGTTGGCGCGCTGCTGCGCGGCGAGGGCGAACAGCGCGCCGGCCGTGACGTCCTTGGACGATGGCGCCAGATAGGCGCGGCCCTCGGCCTCGGCGATCAGCCCGGTGTCGAAGGCGATGACGGCGCGATAGCGATTGCCCTGCTCGTCGCGGTAGCCGGCGCCGTAGCGCGCCTCGAGATCGACGGCGCGCACGCGCGCCCAGTCGGCAGGGCCTTCGCGGAACTGGTTGTTGGGCCGCACCTGCAGGAACGGCAGCGGCACCCACTTGTCGAGGAACGGCGCCAGCGCATCCTTGGCGGTGATGACGAGATTGGGCTCGGCGGCGCGCCGGCGGCCGGCCTCGACGACCTCGTACTGGCCGTGCGCCTCGTCGAAATCGAGCTGCACCAGGTCGTCGACGCCCTTGTCGGCGGCAGCGTCGTGGAAGCCCCATTCGCGGATTCTCAGGCGCACGGGGTCGAAGCCGAAATCGAGGAACTGAATGCCGGAACGGGCAATCAGCGTCGTCGGGCTGGGATAGCTCGGCAGGCGGGCGAGATCGCTCATGTCAGATTGAAAGGCTGGACTTCAAATGTAGGATGTCAACGGCCGATCTGTACCCGATAGCTCCGCGAATCTCCCGGCTGGCTGCCGCTGCACTTCGCCACGCCGTCGGCGCCGACCTCGCAATTGACCGTGTTGCGGGCATAGGTCCGCCCGTCGGCGCATTTGGGATTGGCTTTCTCCTCGATGGTGAGCTTGTCGCCGCTCCAGCGCGCCTCGGCCGGGGCCTCGCAGACGCTGCCGTTCTTCTGCGTGAAGCTCACCTTGCCCTTGCCTTTGTCGTCCAGCGTATAGGTCGGCCGGATGTCGCGCTCGCCAGTGGCAGTCGCCAAGCCGGTGCGCGAGCGCCAGTCGCCCTTCAGGAAGGCGAGATCCTGCTTCTGCTTGGCGTCGGGCGGCACGACCATCGGCTTGGGCTCGTCCTTCGGCGCGTTGGCGCCCTTGTTCCTGTCGGCGCTGCGATCGTTCATGTCGTTACCACGACCGCCCTTGTCGTTCTTGTCGGCATTCTTCTCGTCGGGGCCGGGGGGCTTGCCGGGATCCTTGTTGGCCTCGTTGGGGCCTGTGCCCTTGTCGGCGCTGCCTTTGTCGGCGGCACCCTTGTCGGCGCCGCCTTTGTCCAGGGCGACGACGTCGGGACCGTCGGGCGCGGCGCCACGTTCGATCGGCGTGTTGCCGACGATCACGCCGCCCGGCACGACGAGGCCCGCCGCGCAGTCGCCGCCGCGCCGCGCCAGCTCGTCGGTGAGGCGCGCCAGCTCGAGGCGCAACGCCTCGCTGTCGCGCTGCAGGGTATCGACGCGGGCCTTCTGGAGCTCGACCGGCTGGCGGACCGACATGGCGAGCGCGCGATCGCGCGCCTCGGCCTCGAGCATGGGTTCGAGCCGCGGCAAATAGGGCCGCACCAGCCAGGCGGCCAGCGCCAGCAGCAGAAGCAGCAGCACGGCAAGCAGCAGCCATTGCCACCAGGTCGAGCGCGCCGCGCCAACGGCCGCCACGGCAGGGGCGCTGGCGAGCACCGCCTGCGGCGCCGCCTGGGCACGTGTCGCGGGTCGAGGCACCACGGGCGGACTGGCCAGGAAGGCGCCCGGCAGGGCGGCGTCGGCGCTGAACCCCCAGAATGTCATCACCGGCTTGCCGTCGACGACGTAGAGCGTCTCCTCGCCCGGCGCCGTCAGGGCATGGCGCAGCAGGCGCGCGAAGTTGCGCTCGGCGCCGGAGCGCGACGGTGCCTCCATCGACTCGGCAAGGCTCGTGATGTCGTCGTGAAGGCGGCGCACCTCGTCGAGCACGGCGGCGCGTTCGGCCTCATTGAGATCGGTGAGACCGTGCACGGTGCCTTCGAACGGGGCATACCAGTCGATCTGTCGACCGGTCGGGTCGACCTCTGGAATGGCCAGCAGGTCGGCATGGCGCCGCGACAGGCGTGCCGTCACGGCGGTACGCAGCTGGCCGGCGGCGCGCCACACCGGATCGCCCGCCATGCCGAGCGCGCGGTAGCGCTGCAGCGGTTCACTGACGAGAAGCGGTCCTGCGGCCATGCGGGTTTCCTAGCGCCTCTTTATCCTAGCGAGGGCAGACCATGGCGTACGTCCAGCGCGTACCCCACATCTCACCGGTTACGATGACATCGACCGAATAATCCCCGGCGACCGGCTTCCAATCGAAGCCGAAACCACCGCGACCGCTGCGCGGCCCGCCGGTGCCGGCGATCACCTGGCCACGATACACCACCCGGATGTCGTCCGGCTTGACGTAAAGATTGTAGTTGATGCCGACGAAGCCCGGCTTGTCGCCGAGATAATGGCGATTGCGTGTCACGCCCTCGCCACCCGAATCGCCTGACCAGTTGCACGGCAGCTGGCCGGGCGGCGGGCGATTGACCGGCGGCGCCGTCGGCAGCGAGGCGTGCTGCTGCTGCTGCTGCTGCGGTGGCTGCTGCGGCGGTGGCGGCGGTGGCGCCGGCGGCCTGGCGGCGGCGACCGGCGGCGGCGGTGGAGGGGGCGGCGGTGGCTTGGGCGGCTCGATCGGCTTGCACGCCGCGATCTTGTCCTTGAGCTCGGTTTCGAGCGCGGCCAGCTCGGCCTTGAGCTTGCCCTCGTTCTCCTGCGCATTGTCGAGCGACGCCTTCAGGAGCGGCGTCGGATCGGGCGGCGCTTCGGGGGGCGGTGGCGCCGGAGTTTCCGCGGTGGCGATGGTGACGTCCGGACCGACTGGCGCGCAGGCGCGCATCAGCCAGGAGGTCGCGAGCAGGAGGAGGAGAAGAAGCAGGCCGAACAGCAGGGCGCTGAGCCACGGCGCCCAGGCGAGGCGCGCCGCCGGCACGGCCGGCACGCTGGCCAGAGTCGCGGCGGCCGTCGGGGCGGCGGTCGCGATCGGCGCCGGTCGCGGCACCATGGGCGCGGCGAACGGCTGCAGGCTCGCCACGGCATCGGCTTCGTAGCCCCAGGCGACGATCACCGGTTCGCCGTCGACGACATAGATAAAGTCGTCGGACGGCCGCCGCGTCGCAAGCTCGAGCGAGCGGCCGATCAGATGCGCTTCGTCGGCCGCGCTCGGCGCCTGCAATTGCGCGCCCAGCCTGCGGATTGCTTCGACATGGCGCTCGACGGTTGCCAGCGCCGCGGCGCGTTCGCCCTCGTCGAGATCGGCGAGACGGCGCACTTGGCCCGGGCGCGCGGCGTACCAATCGATGCCGTCGCCATTCTCGCGCAACTGCGGATCGGCGAGCAGATTGGCGGGACCGTCGCCCAGGCGGCGGCGTATGACGGCAAGCAACTGGCCGGCAACCGCGTGCAAGGGATCGCCGCGCACGCCCAACGGCCGAACGCCAAGCCGCGTGGTCACGATCAAGGTGGGACGGTCGCCCATGACCCCCCTATTATCAGCCAGTAAATCCGGCTTGTTTATGTCCAATTGCCCGCGCCCACGCGATGATTTTGATGGTGCGGATCGCGCGGTCCCGGGGAAGTGACCTTGTGGTGACCATCTTCCTGAACCGCGGGCGGCTGCCCTGAGCCTGTCGAAGGGGTCCCGCCCGCTCAAGATCATGGTCAGAGGACCGCGGGCGTCCCGCCCGCTCATGGTCCTTCCTGAACCGCGGGCGTCTGAGGCTGTGAAGCTTTGGAGGGGGGAGGACGGTAAGTCGCAGGCGCAGCATCGATCATGAGCCGGGCATTTTCGGTCATGGTTTATCTGGTCGATCGTGGGATGGCGCCGGATTGGGCGTTGGCGCCTGCTCGACTGTGGGGACGACGCCGTCACAGCCATCCCAAGCGTTTGAATTGGCGGAAGTTGACGGCGTTGGCGTGCCAGAGCAGGACCGCCTTTACTTTCTCGGTCCCTCGCACCAGCAGCTGATGCAGGCCGTTATTTCGCATATGCGCGTGTGGCCGTTCGGTGTGCATCCGACGTCTGTAGGTGATTTGGCTTTGCGGTTCAGCCATGCGCAGTCGCCAGGCGAGGGTGCCCGGTCCATCGCCGCGCTTTGGCAGGGTTGGATCGCTCTTGGCGTTTTTGGGCAGCGGGCAGAACAGAGTGATGTCCTCGGCATGCAGCCGCTCGATGTCGTCGCGCCCGGCGTAGCCACCGTCGGCCAGCACCTGCTTTGGCTTGATGCCATAGCGGCGCTCGACCTCGTCCACGGCCGCCCCCAGCAAGCCGCGGTCCGAGGCATGGTTGGTGATGGAGAGGCCAATGATGTGAGCGGCCGCGGTCTTGATCTGCACGTTGTAAGCCGGCCGATAGCCGCCATCGGCCATCTTCATGACGCGCGCCTGCGGGTCGCTGGTCGAGGTCCGTACCGGCTTGTCGTTCTGTTTCGCCTTACGCCGCTGTTCAACCGCCTCCTCTTGTCGGCGCTGCTCGATCTCCGCGGCCGCCGCCCGCGCTGCCTCCAGGCGCCGCAACCGGTCCTCGCTCGCTGCCTTGCGCCGCGCCTGCCGGCGACGGTTCGCCGAACCGGGATCGTCCTCGACTTCGGCTCGCAGCTTGTCCACCGCCTGCCGAGCGGCCTCGTGCAGCGCCGTCAGCCGCTCCTCGCGTCGGAACGAACTCGCCCCCGCCGCCGCTCGCACGCGAAGGCCATCAACCGCCACCGTGCTCGCATCGATCAAGCCCGCCTCGATCAGGCCGGCCACCGATTGCGACAGCAGATCGTCCAGCAGAGGCGCCGCGCTGAGGCGGAAATCCGACAGCGTGTGGTAGTTCACGCTCACTCCGCCGCACAGCCAGCGATAGGCCGCCTCGCTGCCGCACAGTCGATCCAGCAACCGCGCGCTGCCGACCCCGTCCAGGGTGGCATACAGCCACAGCGCCATCAGGATCGCAGGATCAATCGCCGGCCGACCGCGCGAGCGAACCGTCGTCTGCACCCGTTGATACAGCCGCGAAAGATCCAGCCCCTCGACATAGTCCCAAACCTGCCGCGCCAGGTGATCCGGCTCCAGCAAGTCGTCCAGGCAGCTCTCGTCCCACTTCTTCTGGCCGCGCTCTGCCGTCTCCAAGCGCAACTCCGCAGGCCGACCTTTCGCCATTGCTGCCTCGCAACGATGGTAATACCCTCTATAGTCGAATATACATCAGTCTCGACAATCTATGGTAATAAATTCACAGCCTCTCTCGCCCGCTCA
>Ga0310811_10011715_pt1 | contig 11383 bp, 8 predicted proteins | sample YCmetagenome_FD_207642 | JGI IMG/M metagenome (GOLD analysis project Ga0310811, IMG submission 207642) | Soil microbial communities from experimental microcosm in Duke University, North Carolina, United States - YC | ecosystem: Engineered > Artificial ecosystem > Soil microcosm > Unclassified ... | reverse complement strand
TGCCGCGTTTTGTTTCGGGCACAAAAGCCGCGGGCCGCTGCAGGCTGGCCACAGTGCGCGTTCCGGCTTCGTTATCCGCGATCTGCAGCAGATCGTGCGAGAACACAATGCCGGTCACGGTATCCAGCGTGCCTTGAAAGACCGGGACGCGCGAGAATGGCCGTGATTCCAGCATCGCGAGAAAGTCGGCGAGCGTGGTTTCGGCAGCAACGGCGAAGACGGAGGGGCGCGGCGTCATCACCTCGCGCACGATCTTGTTGCCGAATTCAACCGCCGAACGGACCAGATCGCGGTCACTCTCCTCGAGAATCCCCTCCTCTTCGCCGGCTTCAATCAACGCATCGACGGCATCTCCATCAGCTTCCTTGCTTTCATCCTGCGGCGGCTGGGCCAGCGAAACGATGGAGAGCAAGAATTCGAGTGTCAGCTCCGCCGGGAGAACGGCGAAAAAGCAGATCCGCAGCAGCCAGCGCCACTTCAGCACCCATGCGCCACGCGTCCGCGTGAAGAAGGCATACGGCAGCGTGCGGCTGAAGATGACGACAACCAGGACGATGCCGAGCCCCGCCTGCAGCACGCCAACAAGCGTTGGCGGTCCGACTTCACCTTCGCGGCCGAACAACATCGCGCCAATGATGAGTACGATGGCTGCCAGTGAGAGTTGCGCCAGCACGGCAGCACACAACGCAAGCCGATCACGGGAGAAGCCGAGCGTGGGCTCGATCTGCTGCTCCCACACTTCCATGTTGTCTTCGAACTCGCGCGAAAGAAACTTGCCCAGTTCGGAGTAGATGCGGTCTACATAGCAGGCCAGCGTGTGGATGACCAGCAGCACAAGGACAAGCGCCGCATAGAGCCACATCATGTGCGCACCGCCTCTCGCGAAGACCTTCGCTGCGCCCGCTCAATGAGCGCGGTTGTCAGTCCAAGCTCGCGTCGCAGACGTTTCTCCTTGCGGTACATTCTGCCGTCATCGGCCTCGTGGTCATAACCGGCCAGATGAAGAAGGCCGTGAAGCAACAGCACCTTGATCTCCATCTCGAGCGTGTGCCCGTGCTGCTGCGCTTGTTGGGATGCCGTCTCGAGAGAGATCGCCAGATCGCCGGCGACCGCAGCACCGTCAACTGCAGGAAAGGACAGCACATCTGTCGCCTGGTCTTTATGACGATACTTCCGGTTGAGGGTACGAATCGCCTTGTCTCCGGTGAGCAACACACTGACATCGCCTGCGAGCCCGGTCGCATCGATCGCCTGACGCAGAAACCGTGCCAGCTCGCGGCGGCGCGGACGTGCAGACCGCGGCAGCTTCAGCCCCACCTCTTCGTACACGATCATCGTTCGATCACTTCTATTGCCTGCTTGTACCTGCAACAACCGAAAATGAAAGAGGAGGGCCGCGGCCCTCCTCGTCCGTTGCCACAATTGTACCGGGCGTGCCTTCTTATTGAGGCTTAGGCGCCGGCTTCTCCCGTTCACCCTCCGGCAGCCCAAGCGGCAGTTCCGCCTGCTGGCGTCCAAAGCTGTCATATGCGCGGATGATTCGCTGTACAAGGTGGTGGCGCACCACATCTCCATCTTCGAAGTGGATGAAGCGAATGCCGTCCACGCCCTTCAGTATCTCCATTGCTTCCAGCAGTCCGGAGCGCCGCGGGTTTGGCAGATCGATCTGTGTCACGTCTCCCGTGATGATGGCCTTGGCGTTATTGCCGAGCCGCGTCAGGAACATCTTCATCTGCTCGCTGGTGGTGTTCTGCGCCTCATCCATGATGATGAACGCGTCATTGAGCGTGCGGCCGCGCATGAAAGCCAATGGCGCCACTTCGATCACGTTGCGTTCGATCATCTTGTCTACGCGTTCCTGATCCAACAGGTCGTAGAGCGCGTCGTAAAGAGGGCGCAGGTACGGATCGATCTTCTCCTGCAGGGTGCCGGGGAGGAAGCCCAGGCGCTCTCCGGCCTCGACCGCCGGCCGTACCAAGATGATGCGGCTCACCCGCTTCGCCATCAGCGCGGATGCGGCCATCGCCACGGCGAGATAGGTCTTGCCGGTGCCCGCCGGCCCGATGCCGAAGACCATGTCTGACTGTTCCATGGCCTCGACGTAGCGCTTCTGATTTACCGAGCGCGGCTGCACCATGCGCTTTATGCCGCCCGTCGTCCGCTGTCTGCCGCTGTCCACCAGGCCCTTGAGGGTCACGCTTGGGTCTGCCGTCACCAGCTTCAGCATGGCGTTCAGCTCGCCATTCTGCAGCGTCACGCCGGTTCGCCGCAATTGTTCGTAATCATTGAAGATCCGCTCCACGCGCGCCACGTTTTCTTCCGATCCGGAGACATGAACGGCATCGGAACGAAGGTCGATACGCGCGTGCAGCTTGTCTTCGAGCAATCTCAGATTTTCGTCGCGGGTCCCGAACAGGGGCTCGATGTTGGGCGTGATTTCCAGTGTTTTATTGATCAAGCGGACAGACGACCTCCTGCGACTCCACGGCATGAAAGATCCTGGAGTTGCGGCTGCATGTTTCGGTTGGAATCGGTGGGGGAATCCGGTCCTTGCATCCGGCGACCCGGCGCAGGCAGTTCCCTCCTGCCGGTTGCGAGTCTGCCGCCTTGGATCGTCCCTCGGATGCGCACAGACTAGACCCTCCCCGGGAGGGCGTCAACGATGATTTGATAAATATCCGTTACGCTTTCCTTACCTACTAGTTACGATGCCTGAACGGCGCCGGAGGACGCAGAAAGCGGCAACCGAGCGGCCCCCGAACACCCATTGACCCCCCGCCAGCCGCACGGTAAACTTGTATTTTGCAGAGGATGCGGCGTGAGTGCCACCGTCTGCATCGCTCCACAAACCAACAGAATTTTTGTAAGGAAGCTCATGGCAAACCATGTTTCATCGCTGAAGCGCGCCCGTCAGACGGAACGCAAAACCGGGGTCAATCGCGCCAACAAAAGCCGCGTCCGCAGCAGCCTGCGCGCGCTGCGTGAGGCGCTGCAGAAGGGTGACGCCAAATCGGTGGGCGAGCAGTACCGCGCCACGGTCTCCGCGCTCGACAAGAGCGTGCAGAAGGGTACCCTGCACAAGAATACGGCCTCCCGCTACAAGAGCCGCCTCAGCGCGCGTGTGAAGGCCGTCTCCGCAAAGGCATAACTTAAATCCAGATGGACAGAGAGACCGGCATTGTGCCGGTCTCATTTACTTTGCGGCCTGCTCGGTTTGCGGTGGCGCCGGAGCCGGGAGGTCATACACCTCGATCGTGCCGTGATTCAGCACCGCCAGCCGGTTTCCATCGGCCGACAGCGCAAAGTTTCCCCCCGCGCTGACGATCGGCTTTACGAGCAGCGCGAGCCGCAGGCTCCCGGTGCGGCTGTCCAGCACGCTGAGCACCTGGTTCTGCACGTCTTCGTCATTGATGGGTTCATGGGCCGACACGGGATGGTCAACTGCGAGCCAGGAAATCGCTACCGACCCTCCATCCTGCGCCATCTTGAAGGACGGCCAGGTAAAGTTGGACTGCCACCTGCCATCCCATAGCTTGCGGTTGTTCAGCGAGTAAGCCGCAACGAACCGGTCATTGTGACCGCGCGGGCAAGTCAGGATCAGCACGCTCTCCTGGTTCAGCACCTTTTCCGCGGGCGCGCAGGTGGAGTCGGTCTGCGCCACGATCTCGCCAGGCATTTTGGGCTTGTCATAGGGATGAAACCGCAGATTCCAGAGATTCTCCTTCACCTGCTCCTGAGTGAAGAAGCCATCGATGTTCGCCGGCAGCTCTCCGGCGACCTCGGCGCGAGCGCTCATCATCAACTTCGACTGGTCCAGCCGCACCATGCGTATCTGTACATCCTCAGCCGGTGGGCTGGCGCCCACCATTGCAGCGTGATGCGCCAGGCGCGCGTGCTCCTCCGGCGTGTGCTTCTCGAGTTCGCTCTCCAGCACGAGCAGCTTTCCGTCGGGCGAGGTCTCGACGCCTTCCAGTTCCGTCGGTGATTGAAATAGCGGCGTCAGATGGAGCTGATTGTCAGTCTGATAAAGATGTGAGCCAATGCGCAGCAATATCTTGTTGTCCGCCAGCCGCCACAGATAGCGCCCGCGATCATGCAGCAGCCACTCGTCTTCAGCTACCACTTTGCCTGAGGGCAGTTCCAGCACGTCTGCCTGGATCACCTGATCCAGGCCGTCGGAGCCCTCCTGGCGTATGAGCAGCCGTGGTTGACGAAAGGTAAGCAGCAGATGGGTGGAATCGATAAAGTCCAGGGAGCTTGAGCTATAACGGGCCAGCAGGTAGAGTTTGCCCGGCGGGCGGTAACCGAGTGGTTCCACCGGAATGCGCACTGTTGGCTGGGGGCCGTTTTGCCGGTCGCGCGCACTCGCTACTCCCGATCCGAGGCACAGAAGCAGCACGGCGAGGCATGCTGGTCGCCAGCGGGCCGCGAACTGCGCACGGCATTGCACTCCACTATTTTCCTACAAACGCGGCGTTTTCGCGTAGGCCGAAACGAAGCTTACTTTTCCCAAGCCAGTTCGTCTGATAGCGTTTCGGCTGATAGTTCTTTGTCAAGATGGGAGTGCTTTCTCGCGATGCGCCCTTTCCCCGCTGTTATTGCTGTTGCCGCCTGCCTTGCCACGCCCATCGCCCTTGAGGCCCAGACGACCGTCAGCCAGCAGACCCGTATCCAGTTGCACGGACTGGATCCGTCTCTTCGCGACACGTCGGTCGACCCATGTGTCAACTTTTTTCAGTACGCCTGCGGCACCTGGCTGAAGCACAACCCCATCCCGCGTGACCGCTCCTCGTACGGCATCGACGTTCAGCTCACGGAGAACAACAACCTGGTGCTGAAGTCGGTGCTCGAGCAGGCGAGCGATCCCCACGGGCGGCGCGATGCGGATACAGAGAAGATCGGCGATTACTACGCCACCTGTATGGACACACAGGCGATCGAGAAAGCCGGCCTCAACGGGCTGAAGCCGATGCTTGATCGCGTTGATGCACTCTCCAGCGCGAAAGACCTGGCGCCGCTGCTTGCGACGTTGCAGCAGAATGGCGCGCAGGCGCTCTTTCGGCTCGGCAGCGAAGCCGACTACAAAGATGCGCGTCATATGATCGCGACCGCGGCCCAACCGCGCCTTGGCCTTCCGGAAAAGGGCTACTATCTGCGGACGGACGCCAAGTCTGTCACCCTGCGCGAGCAGTATGTGGAACACATCACCCACATGCTGACGCTCGCCGGAGAGCCCGCGGATCAGGCAGCCGCCGATGCAAAGCGCGTCCTTGAGTTGGAGACTAAGCTCGCCTCTGCATCCCTCAGCCGCGAGGAGATGCGCGATCCGGCGAGGCTCTATCACCCTACCGAGCTGGTCAGCTTCCGCACGCAGCTTGGCGCATTCGATTTGGACACGTACCTGCACAATGTCGGCACGCCGTCATTCTCCATGCTCAACGTATCGACGCCCGGCTATTTCGATGCACTGAACAAGATTCTCCCGCAGACAGACCTCGCCTCCCTGAAGGCGCTCCTGCGGTGGGACCTTCTGCGCAGCACCCCCGGCACGGCGCTGCCCGCAGCTCTCGACAATGAGCAGTTCGCTTTCTACGGCAAAATACTGCGCGGCCAGCCGGAACAGCTGGTGCGCTGGAAGCGCTGCGTAGGGGCGGTAGATGGCGCGCTTGGTGAGGCGCTGGGCCGCGTCTATGTAGCGCGGCAGTTCAGCGCGGAGGACAAGGCGCGCACCTCCGCCATCATGAGCGATATCGAAGCCGCGATGGGGCGCGATATTCAGCAGCTCGAATGGATGAGTGCCCCGACAAAAACGAAGGCCGAAGAGAAGCTCAACGCGGTCACCAACAAGGTCGGATATCCCGCCCACTGGCGTGACTACTCCAGCCTGACCATCACGCGCGGCGACGCAGTGGGCAATGCGCGACGTGCTGCAGCCTTCGAACGCCACCGTGTGCTGGCCAAGATAGGAACTCCCACGGACAAGCAGGAGTGGGATATGAGCCCGCCGACGGTCAATGCCGATTACGATCCGCAGACCAACAGCATCAACTTCCCTGCCGGCATTTTGCAGCCGCCCTACTACGACCCTCACATGGGCGACGCCGTGAACTACGGCCAGGCCGGTGGCCTCGAGGGCCATGAGCTCACGCACGGCTTCGACGATGAGGGACGCCAGTTCGATAGTGATGGCAACTTCCGCGAGTGGTGGACACCCGCGGACGAGCAAAAATTCAAAGAGCGCGCCGACTGCGTCGTCAAGGAGTACGACGGCTTCGTCGCGGTCGATGATCTGCACGTGAACGGCAAGCTCACGCTCGGCGAAAACATCGCCGACATCGGTGGAGTTCGCATCGGCTACCTAGCCTGGCAGCATCGTCTTGAACAGCCGGGCGTTAAACCCGAAGCCGACTTGGATGGCATGACGCCGGCCCAGCAGTTCTTTACCGCATACGCGCAGAGCTGGTGCTCGAGCACTCGACCAGAAACAATGCGCCTTCGCGTGCAGACGGACCCACACTCGCCCGAGGAATACCGCGTGAACGGCGTTGTCGAAAACATGCCCGAGTTCCAACAGGCCTTCGGTTGCAAGGCAGGTCAGCCCATGGTCAGCGCGAACCGTTGCAGCATCTGGTAACCATTCTTATTTCGGAGAGCCATCTTGATTTCATCCCGGATTCATCGCACAGTGCTCCGCTCGCTTGCCGGCGCGTTTGTCGTCTCCGCGTTAGCGCTGCATGCGCAAACGCCCGTTCCAGTCCACACTTTCCCGGGCTTCGACAAGAGCGCGATGGATACCACCGCCGATCCATGTGTGGACTTTTACCAGTACGCCTGCGGCAACTACAGCAAGCTGCATCCGATTCCCGCCGACCTGCCATCGTTCGACCAGTTCGCTAACATTTACGAATTCAACCTGCAGGCACTGCATGGAATCCTGGAGAAGGCCTCCGCCGCGCACAGTGCTGCCGGCAGCGACGAGCAGAAGATTGGTGATTATTACGCCAGTTGCATGGACACGGCCGGCATCGAGAAGGCGGGTATTGCCGCGATACAGCCCGAGCTCGACCGCATCGCAGCCATCCAAACGCGCGAAGAGTTAATCCCCGAGATCGCACACCTCCAACGCATCAGCGTGGACGCTTTCTTCGGCCTCGGCTCCCAGCAGGATCTCAAGGATGCGACGCGCGAAATCGCAGCGGTAGATCAGGGCGGCATCGGACTGCCGGAGAAGGACTACTACCTCCGCAGCGGAGAGAAAGATGATGCGCTGCGCGGGCAGTACGTGCAGCACATCGCGAACGTGCTTAAGCTGCTCGGCTCCTCTCCTGACACGGCAGGCAAAAACGCTGCCGACATCATGGCCTTCGAAACAGCGCTGGCCAAGGTTTCCATGGGCAACGTCGAACGGCGCGATCCCGAGAAAACCTATCACATGGAGCAGGTCGACAAATTCGCATCGGACACGCCGAACCTGCACATGGCCGAGTTCCTGAAGGAAGCAGGCACTCCACCGGTGACTGAGCTCAACGTCGCAACCCCGGAGTTCTTTACCGGTCTGAATCAGCTTATCGCCTCCACCAGCATGGACACGCTCAAGAACTACATGCGTGTGTTCGTCGTGGACAGCTTCTCCAGCCGCCTGCCCAAGGCCTTCGATGAGGAGCATTTCGATTTCTTCGGCCGCAAACTCCAGGGCATTCCGGAGCAGCAGGCCCGTTGGAAGCGTTGTGTCGACGCAACCGACTCCGCCCTCGGTGAAGTCCTGGGCAAGGTGTACGTTGCGCAATATTTCGGAGGAGACAGCAAAGCGAAGACCGCGAGCCAGGTGAAGCAGATCGAAGCGGCCATGGGCCGGGATCTCGATCAATTGGAGTGGATGAGCCCCGCGACAAAGGCAAAGGCACACGAAAAACTCGCCGCCATCGTCGACAAGATCGGCTATCCCAATAAATGGCGCGACTACTCTGCACTCACCATCAAGCCGGGCGACAGTCTGGGCAACTCACTTCGCGCGCGCGAATTCGAAAGTGACTACCAGCTTCACAAGATCGGCCGGCCCGTCGATAAAGGCGAATGGGACATGACGCCGCCCACGGTAAACGCCGATTACATGCCATCGATGAACACGATCAATTTCCCGGCCGGCATCCTGCAGCCCGCCTTTTATGACAGGTCGGCATCCGACGCGACCAACTACGGCCATATTGGTGCTGTCGAGGGTCACGAGTTAACGCATGGCTTTGATGACGAGGGCCGCAAGTTCGACGCGCAGGGCAACCTGAAGGACTGGTGGACCGCCGATGACGCGAAGCGATTCGTCGAGCGTACGGATTGCCTGGTAAACGAATACGGCAATTTCGTCGCGGTCGACGACCTGCACGTCAACGGCAAGCTCACGCTGGGCGAGAACACCGCAGATAATGGCGGACTCCGGCTGGCATGGATGGCGCTGCTGGCCGATGCCGCGAGCAATCACACGTCGCTTGATCAGAAGACAGCTACCGGGTACACGCCGAAGCAGGAGCTATTCCTTGGCTGGGGCCAGAACTGGTGCGCCTCCGAGCGTCCCGAGTTCCTGCGGATGGCCGTACAGGTGGACGTCCACTCCCCGGATCGCATTCGCGCGAATGGTGTGGTCGTGAACATGCCGGAATTTGGTGAGGCCTTCGGCTGCAAGAAGGGCCAGCCGATGTCGCCGGCGCCGGAGAAGATGTGCCGCGTCTGGTGAGACCGCAGTGATCCAAGCTGCCTTGCACGTCGCTTCTGGCCGTCCCATGGGGCGCTATGCTTGAGAACTTTCGGCTCACTGTTTTTCGCGCGGTAGCTGCACAGCGCAGCTTCCGCCGCGCGGCAGAACAGCTTTATCTCACGCAGCCTGCGGTGACCCAGCAGATCAAGGCGCTCGAAGAACTGGTCGGCTTGCCGCTCTTCGATCGCAGCGGCCGCGAGATCACGCTGACCACTGCAGGCGCTGTGCTGTTGAAGTACGCGGAGCAATCCTGCAATCTGCTGGAGCAAGGCGCGGCAGAGCTCGCTGCGCTCAAAGGCCAGGTTTCCGGAACACTGCGGATCGCTGCCTCCACTACCATCGCACAGTATATTTTGCCGCCGCTTCTCGGCGCATTCCTGCGCTTGCATCCGGCGGTGCACGTAGAACTCGACAGCAGCAACACCGAGTCGGTGGTGGATGCAATCGCCACCGGACGCGCCAGTCTCGGTCTGGTCGAAGGGCCGCCCCATGCCGGCCAGGTCCGCTCCGAAATCTGGCTCGAAGACGAACTGGTGCTCCTGGTGCCGCCGGGACACGAATGGGCGGCGCAGCGCTCGATCACATTGCAGCAGATTGCTGCGGCGCCTCTGCTGATGCGGGAGCGCGGCTCCGGTACACGCGAGGTCATCGAAACCACGCTTGAAGCGGCGGGCCTGCCCGCACGCGATCTGCACGTTGCAATGGAGCTCAACTCTACCGAAGCGATCCTTGGCTGCATCGAATCCGGCGTCGGTGTTGGCTTTGTCTCGCGCAGCGCTGTCCGTCGGCAGCTCGTGATGGGCACGCTCACTATCGTGCCGGTGACCGGGCTCACCATTCCACGCAATCTTCTTTTATTGACGCCGGCGGGACCTGAACCGACCGGCGCCGCTGCCGCAATGTTGGAGCTGCTGCGGCAGCATCGCATGACATTGCGCCGAATGCCGAAGCGCCGATAAGACCCAGCTATCGGCCATCACAATTTCTGCTTGGACGCCGTTCTCTTCTTCACCGGACACTGAATTCACAGTGACTTCGGTCGGCACAAAACGCATCTTTCTACTCTCGGTCATCATTGCTGCGAGCGGCCTGATCTCGCCAGCCGTCGCACTCGCAGGCGGCATCGCCTTCGGCCTGCTTCTCCCGCATCCCTTTGAGTCGGAGAGCCGCGATCTTTCACGGCTGTTGCTGCAGGCTTCCGTGGTTGCGCTCGGCTTCGGCATGAACCTGCGCCAAGTGGTACACGCCGGAGCATCGGGCTTCGTCTATACAGCCGTAAGCATCGCTTTCGCCTGCGTAGCTGGCATCCTGCTCGGCCGCATACTCAGCGTGCATCCCAAAGCGGCCTTCCTTATCACCTGCGGCACCGCAGTCTGCGGCGGTAGCGCAATCGCCGCCATCGCACCCATCACGCGTGCAGACGATGAGGACATGGCCGTTTCGCTCGGCACCGTCTTCACGCTGAACGCCATCGCATTGCTTGCCTTTCCTATCATCGGCTTCGCGCTGCACCTTACGCAGCCGCAGTTCGGGTTATGGGCGGCGCTCGCGATCCACGACACCAGCTCGGTTGTCGGAGCTGCCGCGCATTATGGCCCACAGGCACTTACCGTCGGCACGACGGTCAAACTCGCGCGCGCCTTGTGGATCGTTCCGGTTGCTCTTGCAACCGCCGCCATCTCCAAGAGCAGCACCCGCATCCAGTGGCCGTGGTTCATCCTGTACTTCTGCTTGGCAGCGGTGGCGAACACCTACATACACGCCGGCGCCCCGCTGTTCGCGGCACTTGCGAAACTAGGCCGCAATGGGCTCACCGTCACGCTCTTCCTCATCGGCAGCGGGATCTCCAAAGCCACGCTACGCAAAGTGGGAGCTCGCCCCATGCTGCAGGGCGTCGTGTTGTGGATCATCATCGCCACGCTCTCGCTCTGGGCTATTCGCTCCGGGCTGATCGGCATCTGAATAACTTCTCGACCAGGGCCGCGTGCGTCATTTTAGCGCCTCAGGCCGTGAGGCGCCTGCGGTGCCCTGCCGTTGCCCCGTAGAGTAGTAGCATGCCCTCTACCCTCGAGCACCCGCGCACTGCCGCCCATTGGCTGGGTTATGGCGCATGCGCGCTGGCCGGCTGCTTCTGGGGCACGGGCTTCTACTTCGGCAAGATCGTGCTCGCAGTCATGGGCGTGGGCCACATGGTGCTGTACCGCTTCGCCTTTGCATGCATCGGGTTGCTGCCGTTTGCGCTTCGCCATCGCCCGCATCTCGACGGGCGAGAGTGGCGGCTGCTGCTCATCGCATCGTTTTTCGGCATACCGGTCCAGTACCTCGTACAGTTCTACGGACTCTCGCTCACCACTGTGTCCCATGCGTCGCTCATGGTAGGCAGCATGCCGGTCCTGCTGGGTGCTGCCGCTACGGTCTTTACCGGCGAGCGGCTGGACCGAATCGGTTGGGTGGCGCTCGTCAGCTCGACGCTCGGCGTCGCGCTGATTGTGCTCAGCCGCCACTCATCGGTAAGTGGCGGGGCTGGCGGCAAGGGCCCTTCGCTCATCGGCGATCTGCTTGTGCTCGCAGCGCTCTTGGTCTCGCTCTTCTGGATCCTGATGAACAAGCGGCTCATGGAGCGTCATCCGCCTG
>Ga0310811_10011714_pt1 | contig 11384 bp, 10 predicted proteins | sample YCmetagenome_FD_207642 | JGI IMG/M metagenome (GOLD analysis project Ga0310811, IMG submission 207642) | Soil microbial communities from experimental microcosm in Duke University, North Carolina, United States - YC | ecosystem: Engineered > Artificial ecosystem > Soil microcosm > Unclassified ... | reverse complement strand
GAGTGTCGCTCGATGATCCGAAAGTGTATACTGCATATTACCAATGATCCTTTAGTACTTTGAAGGCAATTGCAAAAATCAAGACGGCGGTAACCCTTTTGATGTAAATCTCATTGAAGCGCTTCGCCCCCAGACGAGAGCCCACCTGGCCACCAACAAACACCGCAGCCAAAAGCGGAGTGACAAACTTCCAATCAATGTGAGACTGTTGCATCAACTGGCCGGCTAAGCCGCTAATTGAATTGACTAAAATAAAAACACTGGCGAGGGCGGATATTTTTTTTGCTTGGTCCCAATTCAGCAAATGAAGAATCGGAGAAAGAAAAATCCCGCCTCCAATGCTCACCATACCTGACAGGAATCCGATACCACCACCCAGTGCCGGTTTTACCACGGCGTTGTCGGCTATCGTAGACGGCGACTTTCGGTGAAAGGAATTTTGAAACCAAAGGAGAATTGAAGCGATCATAAGGGTAACGCCGAGCATCACAAAGAAGGTATCCTGCGTGACGGGCCAATACCCGCCCAAGAACGCCAAGGGCACGCTCGCCGCGAGGAAGATCCAATTTTTTTTTAGGTCGAGTAGCCCTTCTCGATAGAAAATAATCGACCCGCTGGTCACCACTACAATATTGCAAAGCAGAGCGGTCGGTCGGAGAAGTTCAAAGCTCACGGACATCACCGCCAGAATAGCGATGTAACTCGTTCCCCCTCCAAAGCCAACGGAAGAATACACAAGAGCAATCAAAAAAAAGGAAATGAGCAGTACGTAGAATTCCACGGCAACCAAAGTTTGTGATTGGCAAAATAGCAATAAATCGCCTTGCTGATCACGAAATCAGGATGCACGGGAAGACTCGCTCAATGGAATGTTAATTGGTTTTGCCGGTGGCCGTCGCTTTTACCTCGCCGTTGGGATTCAATTTCGTAATCGAATAAAATAAAGGTCTGCCTTCGGTTCCGTATTTTCCAATCACACCGCCTTTGCCAATTGTGCCGATCTTAGATAGTTTTTCTGACGGACCGCTTCCACGCATACCACCTTTTCCACCGTCGCCCCCAACGCCACGATAGCCACCCGTATTGATGAGGTTTACTTTCGTAACGAAGTAAGATACTTCCGTGCCCGCCGAGTAAAAAATAGAAAGAGTGCCTCCGTTACCACCGTTGCCGCCGTTTCCGCCATTGCCACCATTGCCGCCATCACCTTTGCAATGTGCTGTGGTGTTGCTCCCGTGGGCACCGTTGCCTCCTTTGCCACCATCGCCGGCATGACCCCCATGGAGGTCGACAAGGATTTTCGAAGTAATCTGAATGGCATTTACGGTAATAGTAACGTCCTTTCCGGCTTCTCCATCTTTTCCGGATCCGCCGGCTTCACCGTGTACGGGTGGTTTGCACAGCCCCATGGGAGTCGCCGCCGATTTTCCATCTTTACCCGCTTCTCCTTCTTTGCCACCACCTAAAATTGAACAGCCGACGCCAACTGTCACCCGGTTTGCTTGTATGAAGCTCTTGGGTTTTACCAAACTGATTTTCGCTGAGTCTTTCAACACCAACTCATCCACCACCAATGTGTCCGCCTCCAAATTGTAAGTAGTGCCGACGGGTATTTCGAGCTTGCCCAAATTCTTTTTTTGTGCGACAGAAATAGTTGGCAGCATACCAAGAAGAGCGACGAAACAGCTCAAGATCACAACATATCGAACTTTGTCTTTTTGTTTGAATCCGTAACGGATCTTACGTGCATCAATTCCCGGTCGGAGCAGGGCAATCAAAGTCAGGAAGACAAGGCAAACAGCCAACATAGAGGTTTGTTTTCGATTACTGTGGAAATACCGTACCAATCAGTGAAAAGCACCATCTGCAATATAAAACGGCTATTCCAATAACAAAATTGTCTCTAAATGGGAGTGCCGCGTCTCCGTCCGGAAAAGCCTGCCACAGGTTCTTTGGTCCATGCTTCGGGGCTATTATCGAGACAAGCACGAAGGCCAAGAGCGGGGGTTTTCAGGCGAGTGGCTATTGGCGGAAGAAGTAGAAAAAAGACTCGTGGGAATCAAGGGTGGGCCCGGCTGGGAACGATCCAGCGACCCTCAGATTATGAGTCTGATGCTCTAACCAACTGAGCTACGGGCCCTTTGCATGCCGCCAACTCCATCCGTCAGCAGCCTTTTGAAAAAGAGGTGCAATGTTACATATTTGCGGCCTTATCTCACAATCTTGATTTCACACAAAATCAAAAATCTCATCTTCGACCTCGGTGGTGTGATCATGGACCTCGATTTCACTAAAACACACCAGGCCTTTTCTCGCCTATCGGGAATTCCGGCGGAAGAACTCAAAGGAAAAATCCATACGCTTGAATTCTTCAATTTGTACGAAAAGGGCTTGATCTCCGATGAGGATTTTCGAAATGAACTTCGTGCATTCTTGAACTGCAGTACCTCCGACGAGAACCTTGACCGCGCATGGAATGCCATGCTTGTTGGCATCAACAAACAACGACTGGATGTCTTGACGCAATTGAAAACAAATTACCACACCTTTTTGCTGAGTAACACAAACCATATCCATTTGCGGGCGGTGAATGAAATTGTGTTCAGTTCGTCGGGGGAAAGGTCTTTAGATTCTTTTTTTCACAAGGCCTATTATTCTCATTTGATGAAGATGCGTAAACCCGATCAGGAGATTTTTCTTTCCGTTTTGAAGGAAAATGACCTCGTCGCTAGCGAAACTCTTTTCATGGACGATATTTTTGAAAACGTTCAGGGTGCGAAGTCCGTTGGCATTCAAACTATTCAAATCACTTCGACGCAACAGATGCTATCGCTCTTTCAATGAATCAAAAAACGAAATCGTACCTTTTACACGGATCGCTGTTCCTCATCACGTTCGTTACCACGACGCTGGCCGGTGCCGAATGGACCCATGGCAAATCGATTTTAGCAAGTCAAGACGGGGCGATTGTCTTCAACTCAAACTATTCGTGGGCCGAATTTGCCAGTGGTCTGCCCTACTCGATTTGCTTTCTGTTGATATTGACGTGCCACGAGTTTGGCCACTATTTCACCGCTGTTTATTATCGCGTCAGGACCACCCTGCCGTTCTACCTTCCGTTGCTCCCTTTCTTCCCGTTCTTCGGGACGTTGGGAGCGTTGATCCGAATAAAGCAACCCATTCGGACAAATAAACAACAATTCGATATCGGTATTGCAGGGCCGTTGGCGGGATTGGCAGTGGCCCTTGGATTTCTGATCTATGGGTTTGTCACACTTCCACCACCTGATTACGTTTTTCAATTCCATCCCGAATACCAAAAGTTTGGGCTTGATTATGCAAATCATGTCTACGATCCTGCAACTCAACCTCCAGGGGTAATCGATGTTGTGATCGGAAAGAATTTGTTATTCGTTCTGCTCGAGAAAATTTTCGCCGACCCTGCACACATGCCCAACCCACATGAGATCATGCACTATCCGTTTTTGTTCGCGGGTTTTCTTTCGCTTGTTTTCACGGGGTTGAATTTGCTACCCATTGGGCAGCTCGATGGCGGTCATGTGCTTTACGGGTTGGTCGGTTACCGATGGCACAAGATCATCGCCACGATGGCCTTCTTCTGCATTTTGTGTATCACGGGGTTGGGATTGATCACACTGAATTCGCCCATACAACAACTCGTCTGGCAGAGTGGTCTTTACTTACTGTTTTTATACATGTCGATGAGGAGTATCTTCGAGAAGAAACGAGATAGGATGATGTATGCGCTGATTATCTTCACATCCCAATACGTAATCACCTGGTTGTGGCCAAGTATCCACGGTTACTCGGGGTGGTTCTTGTTTACCATGCTGATCGGTTTTTTCGTTGGCGTGCCTCACCCACCTTCTGAAATCGAACAACCACTAAATCTCACTAGAAAAATACTGGGGTGGTTCGCTTTAACTGTTTTTATTCTTTGCATCACTCCAGATCCGATTGGCCTCATTGAGTCGACTAAGGTAACACCATAATCTTTTCAGTTTGCCATTTCGCTCCCTGGAAGTAACGCACCATGTAAATGCCGGGTACTGGATTGTTCAAAACGATTCGTGTCGATTCGAAAGACGCTTCTTGGGTAAATGACACTGATCTGCCCGCCACATCAAGGATGGATAAGTTTTGGGTCGTCGGTGGGAAATTGAAAGTTCCGTGGTTCGGGTTTGGGTAAGCAAAGAATCTTTCCTCGGTGACCGCTGTGATTGGTCCGGTTGCGGTCGACGAGTTGCCAAAGACGGGTCTGATCATCAAGTTGCCCTGGATGCCGGATGGAATCCACCCGCCACCCAAATTAGCGAATATCTTGTCGCCAGAATCCGAGTTTTTATCCAGCCCTACACCGATCGACGCATTGGAGTTTTGTCGGTAACCAATATAGAATGTGCCACCGATCACTTTCGCGGTGTCCAGCGCCACTCTGACAAATCGATTGTTGTCCGTGCGTTGCACCGTAAGATCTTGCTGAGTGTACACCGAGGCTTTCGTCACTCTAGCTCCGGTTTCAAGTGAGCGGAACACCATCAAGTGAATAATTTGATCCGATTCGTCGCCTACGTGGGGAAAGTAAAAATCGACCGCCACCAAGGTGTCAGGCTTCGAATACATCATATCAAATTGATAGGCTAGATAATTGCCCGTTGATGTAAGCGTCGCCGCATATTCGGCAACGCCGTCGTCATAGGCGTAGTAATCCTTGAAAATAAAATTGGTGCTGATCGTATCGTTGTATCTAAAGTCGATCGGCTTGTAGACGACGGTGTCGTAGTCGCCCGTATTGATATCAATCTTATCAACGTTGTCAACAGAATTCAATTTCAGAAAGAACTTGAGCGCAATTGAGTCGGTGCCCGCTGCTATCGACTTGAAGGAAGGCAATTTCGACAAAGGCACAGTGGTGGGCACACCGTAGGACAACAGGATACCGGTGATTGAATCGAGTTTCACTACGCCGTTGTTTGTGGTTACTTTATTTTTCCTCGTTATGGTTTTCACTCGAGTCACCAAATTGGTGGGTTGAAAACGGGGAGGTGCTTGATCCCTACGCTGATTCGTCAACGTCAAAGATGGCGTACCCGACAGCGAGTCAGCTTTCGACAGCAAATGTTTTACGGGGACTGAGTTATACTGCTGCAAAATGGAAGTCATTGGGGTAGCAATGGATCGATCTGGAAAATCACTCGGATAAACGGCGTTGTGATTGGAGTCAAAAACAGGGTATTGACTCTTCCCATTGTTGATATAAACGTAGTCGAGGTTCCACATGTCAAACGGCCCCGAAAGACGCGCGAAATTCTGGAACCGAAATTGAAATCCGCTGTGAAAGAAATGATCGTCGTGAATGAAAAACTTGACGGGTACAAACTTGGTGTTGTCGTGATGGGTGATCGTATCGGCCCACACTTTTACCCATGCGCTAGAGTCATTCTTAAACCACAATGAAAATTCGTCGCCTGGGTCAGGTGCTTCGCCGTTGCCTTGAAATTGGTACCAGAAGAAAATAAAAACAGAATCTCGCCGCGTGGGGTCCACCAAATCCATTCGGATGGGTCGAGAAACCAAACTGTCGGCAACCCCTTTGGCCAGCGGCTGATTGACATTATAGGGCGTACCGAGCGAGTCTAGCCCATCAAATGTGGCCACTTTCAGCGTCGGAGGATTGATCGCCATTCCATCGTTGACCCAAACCGCTTGGCCGTAGGCCCATAAGTCAGCATTTGCATAGTTTTTCGATGAATTATTGAATGAGAAGTCATCCCAGAAAGGCAGCTGCAGCACCGGGCCACTTTGAACACGGGCAATTGCATTTTTTTTCTGAGGAAAACGGGGCTTGAAGATCGAAGTCTGTTTCAACTGCGCCGAAGCGTGTACGAAAAGGAAAAGGAAACACGAAAAAAAAATCAGTCGCATATCAAGGGTTTCCTTCATCCTCTTTTTCTTCTGGTTTGTAACCCTTTTCCGCCAGCCATATGTTCACCGGATCGCCCACGCGAACAGAATCACCAACTTGGGGTTCTTGCTTGAAAACGAAGGGTTTCACACCAGTAGTATCTGCACCTTCCGCTAATTCTACTTTTCCCAAATGAAGATTCCAGCCCGCGAGTTTTTCCATCGCAATTTCATAGGAATCTCCCACCAAGTTTCCGATCACAAAGTCGGCAGGCCCGTTGCCATCCCCAATGATGAGGTCAATCACAGAACCTTTTGTAAGGCGAGTACCCGGTTCAACGGGCTTTCCTTTGTAACGAAATTCTGTCACCCAATTCTTGAAGGGGCTGGCCTGATACCAAACTCTTCCGAGTTTCAATTCGCTGCTTTTGAGTACTGCTTTGGCATTGTCGTAGGATCCGGTGAGGTCGGGCATCGGCAGTGTTGGTGGTGCCACGCGATTGAGCGACACAAAAATGATTCTGTTTTCTTTCACCTTCGCGCCGACCGCGGGAAATTGGCGGGTTACCGTAAGCGGCGGCAAAGAATCACTGTACGATGAGTCATTCAACTCAAAACGAAGTTTGTGGTCCTTCAAAAATTTTCCGAGCTCATCTATTTTTATCCCTTTTAAGTCAGGCACTTCCACCATTTCTCCGTGATTCGTCGTGCTCGGCAAGTAGACGTAAAAGTAGATGATGCAGAAAAAAGCCAGAATGCCCAACAGGATGCCTGCATGCTTGAGCAAATCTCTAATTGAATCCCCTTTGAAATATTTATCGATAACCATATTAGTACTTCAGTGATGAGGAATATCCGCGATCTACACGCTTTGATTTCTTATGTCTTTCTTCCGCCAGTTCAACGAGTTTTGAAATCAGTGCAGTGAATGTCACCCCTCGCTCCTTCCACATCATTGGAAACATGCTTGAATTTGTAAAACCCGGAATCGTGTTGATTTCATTGACAAAAACTTTTCCTTTATCAGTGACAAACAAATCCACGCGAGCAAAATCTTCACAACGTAACGCTTGGTAAGCTTTCAAAGATACCTCTCGAATGCGATCGGAAATTGCTTTCGTCAATTTCGCGGGCACTTCAATTTTCACCGCTTCTCCGTCCACGTATTTCGCATCAAACGTGTAAAAGTCATACTTCTTGCTGATAATGATTTCACCGGGCAAGGAGGCCTTTGCCGGGGAGTTTCCTAACACAGCGCACTCGATTTCCCGTCCCTTGATAAATCTTTCGAAAAGAACACAATCATCGTAACGGAAACCCTCGTCAACGGCTTTCTTAAAATCCGCTTTCGATTTTACCTTCGACACTCCCACCGAAGAGCCAAGGCTCGCCGATTTTACCATAAAGGGCAATCCCAATTTCTTTTTTATGGTCTCGAAACTGATTTTGCCTCGATCCTCATAAAATGCAAATTGAAAATCAGCCACGGGAAGGCCCGCTTCTTTCAAAATTCTTTTCGCCACTAGTTTGTTCATGGACATGGCAGATCCAAGGACGCCTGTACCGACCATCGGGACATCGATTGCTTTGAGCAGCCCTTGCACACTTCCATCTTCGCCATCCGTACCATGAAGAACAGGAAAAACGATATCGGGCGTGAACGACTTTGATTTCGTTTTAAAGGAGGCGCCTCTGGCTTTCAGTTGCATGGAAAGCTTCTCTCCCTTTTTGATCTCGGCGGTTACCTTTTTGGTAAGTCTCCAATCGCCTTTTTGAGTGATGCCGATGAGGATCGGCTTAAATTTCTTCGGATCGATAAATTGAAAAATATTGCGTGCTGAATTTATGGAAACGCCATGCTCTACTGAGCGTCCTCCGTAGAGTATTGCAATCTTCTTTTTGGCCATGAATGGGGTGCTGGTTTTCACCTCAAAGATGTTCAGGTTTTGGGGCTTTTCCATACCGCGATTAATTTTTTTTCGATCAGAAACCAAACAACACTTTGGTTGACGAAAGTGAAGCGGGGGATTGTGTTTGTACGCGCACAATATAGATGCCTCTGGACTGGCTGCTAGAATCGATGGTGTAGGTCTGATTCAACATGTCGGGCAACGTGTCGTCGCTGATGATGTGCCCCATCACATCATAAATTTGCATACGGACCAACTGGCGCTCTGGCAAGTTGAACGTCACTTGCAACGGCGTTCCAGTGCCTCCGTACACGGAATAAAGTCCATTTACGGAAGGTGGAGATGGGTTGTCGCCCACAAAAAATTCGATGTTGTCAATGAATATATTGTTTCCATTGGCATTGGTGGCTACGAAGGCAAGCCGGACATTCTCTTGTCCCACCAAGCTATCGAGATTGAGATACCGTTTTGTCCATTGATTGTCTTGTGATGGAGTCCACTGATCATTTGAATCCGCATTTTTTAAGTCATTTCCCGAGTAGAGAACCATTTGGTTAGCGAACGTCTCACCGCAATCCGTTGACGAAAAGACCTGAATCGTTTCGGCATTGGGCGCTCGATATCCATAGCTTGTTTCAAAAAAAAGGCTTGCCTTATTCACGCGTGAAAAATCCAGCACCGGAGAAACCAACCACGCCTGCTCACCGATGCTTGTATTGCTATACGAGTCAAACACGAGAGACATTTTCTTGCTTGAGGTAACTGATGCGGAAGTCCACGTCGAACCTCCTTGAGGGCTCATGGAAGTCCACGCATCTAGTCCGTCGTTGAAGTTTTGTCGCAGCGGAATAATATCCGTCGCTGTGTTTACATACCGATTCGTGCTCAAACTATCTTTCGTAGAGATCCCCGTGGTCACTCCATTCGGCAATCCAATTGCGATCGAATATGAATTGTTGCCCAAGGCAAAGGACGCCGCGTTAAGCGCAACGTTTTTGGAAGCACCGATGTCAATCTGCACACCGGTAAGTTGCTGTGTGGACTTGACGTGATTGATGTAGGAATTAACGACAAAAGAATTGATCACGGTATTCCCTAGGTTTTTGACGTTAATCACTGGCGCCGTCGACGATTGGCAACTGACCGGCGAAGGGCTCACGATCCCGTTTAACGCAAATGCTGTGATGGCCGTGTTGAGGACAGACACGTTATCCAAGTACAAATTGTTCCCGTAATCATTGGTACCTTCAAAAGCGATCTGAATTTTTTGCCCAATGAATTGATTCAATGAAAAGATCTTGGAAGCCCATTGCGTAGACGATGGCGTGAACGAGGATCCCTGCGGCGTTGTCGTCGCCAGCGCACTTCCCGCCTGATTGAAAAGGACGGTCGGAGACGTACTAAAATCGCAATTGCTGGAGACCAATACGCGCAATCGGTCGTTGCTGCCTCCACTGAGCACGCCATACGCATAGTCGAAACTAAGTGAGGCGTAAGTAGCGGACGTCAGGTCGAGCACGGGCGTAATCAATCGGTCAACCGCTCCCGAATTTTCATAATTCCAAAAGTCAATTTCCATCGCCTTATTTCCTCCCCCCACGGAAACGTTTTGCCACGTGGTCAACCCATCAGGATTGCTGATGCTCCACTGGCCGGGCAAAGTGTTGAAAGGCTCAATCAACGGCAAGCCAACGGCGGACGGAACTCGGGTCACAATACTGATCGTATCGTTTTGCGCACGGCCATCTGTGCCTGAGTTGGTCTGAAGATTCTGAAAAGAGAATTTGGAAGTGCTACCCGCAGTCAGTGTCACCGCACTGAACGCGACGACGACCTCGTCATCCGGCGACAGATTTAGACCGGAAAATGTCTTCGTCTCGACGGCACTGCCATTCACGCTCAATTTAATTTGACAGGAACTAATGAGGTTGGAGCCAAAATTTCGAATTCGCAGGGATGGGGTCAAGGTACCACTGCATGCTGTAGCTGCTGGCGCTGCAATTGTTTTTAATTCAATGTCATTGGCGACAGGGATCGGTGTTTGCGACCCCAACGAATTTAGCAGGCTTGCTCTTCGCGGACTATTATTGATCACGACATCCATTCTGGACACCTGCCCTTTCGTGAAAATATTCATGCAGGCGTCGTCAGTGTAATTCAGGTAATTGGAATACATCGCATGGTTACTACAGTCCACTTGCACACCCGAAGGGCAAAGGCCGTTAAAGTCGGTGTCTTGTGGAGGCGTGTCAGCAACGTAGTCTGTGCCTGTGCAACCACTCTGGTCTCCCCACACGTGCCGCAGTCCGAAAAAATGGCCAACTTCGTGTGTTGCCGTGCGCCCAAGATCGTACTCTGTCTGTAAAAAAAAATTACTTCCACCGCTCGCTTGTACATTGCCAAAGGCGGAATAATCGATGACGACACCATCGGTAAGCCGATCGTTTGAAGAATCTCCCAGGCCTTGCAGTGTAGAAGAAGTTGGAAGTTGCGTGTAGCCCAACAGTCCTCCACTCAGGTTGGTGACCCAAATGTTCAAATAATTTTCAGCCGGCCAGTAGCTCAGTGCCTTCAAGGTGTAATTGTCTGCCATCGACCACGTTGACTTGGGTCCTTTTACTCGGTTGATTCCGTCAGTGGCCGCTCCGTTGGGATCTTGCTTCGCCAAAACAAATGTGATCGGAAATTTTCCAGCGACGGAAGCGAATTCAGACAGTGTTTTTGTGCTGTCTGCATTTTGTCGATTGAAATCTTTGTTGAGCACATCGATCTGCGAAAGGATTTGCGCGTCGGAGATATTGGTACCACTTCCTTCCGTTTCTCCATTGTGAACGATGTGTATTACGACGGGAATGACATAACTGCTTGCGATGGTACTATTGAAGGGATTACGTTTTTGTTTTGCGTCGCTTTGCAATTTTTCTTGCATCCACAACTCAAATTGTTCTTTGGATTCTTGATTGGGGTGACGTTGCTGAAGAAGTTTTTGGTATTCAACTGTACCACAACGGTCCTGCGCCAGTAACTTGAAACCAATCAGAGAAAGAAAAAAACAAAGGAAGGCTCGGAGCATAATCTTGCAAGATAACTCTTAACGAATAAAAGTGAATAAGAGTATCTCGCGAAAAGTAACTGTTACTTATTCCTCAAATGAGGTTTGCGACTTCAATTGATTTGATCTCTGGAACTGATCTCCTGATGGCTTCTTCTACCCCCGCCTTAAAAGTCATGGTCGACATCGGGCACGAACCACAGTTTCCGACGAACTCCAATTTCAGAATTTTGTCGCCCGTCACTTCTAGCACCTTGATGTTTCCACCGTCTGCTTCGAGGTATGGGCGGATGCTATCCAGCGATGCCTCCACGCGCAGGGTGAGTTCTTCGGTATTGGTGTCAACGGTGTTCATCAAACAGTAAGTTCAACTTTTTGGGTGATTGCAAAGTTAGCATTTCTTATCGCAACCTGACGAGCTAAGCTTTCCGCTAATTCGCGAAACGCATTTGCAGTCACGCCTTCCTTCATGATTGCTGGCAAACCACTATCTCCAC
>Ga0310811_10011713_pt1 | contig 11384 bp, 12 predicted proteins | sample YCmetagenome_FD_207642 | JGI IMG/M metagenome (GOLD analysis project Ga0310811, IMG submission 207642) | Soil microbial communities from experimental microcosm in Duke University, North Carolina, United States - YC | ecosystem: Engineered > Artificial ecosystem > Soil microcosm > Unclassified ... | reverse complement strand
TCAGCGCGTCACGCACCTCGGCCTGGAAATAGCGGTCGGCCGAGCCGCGCGCCATCGCGCCGACGCTGCCCATGCCGCGATAGCCCTTGTAGGAGCGGCCCTGATAGAGGAACACCTCGCCCGGCGATTCCTCGGTGCCCGCCAGCATCGAGCCCACCATCGCAACGCTCGCGCCCGCCGCCAGCGCCTTGGCCAGGTCGCCGGAATACTTGATGCCGCCGTCGCCGATCACCGGCACGCCAGCATCACGCGCCACCGACACCGCGTCCATGATGGCGGTCAACTGGGGTACGCCAACGCCCGCCACGATGCGGGTGGTGCAGATGGAGCCGGGGCCGATGCCCACCTTCACCGCATCGGCGCCCGCATCGATCAGCGCCCTGGCGCCGTCGGCGGTGGCGATATTGCCGCCCGCGACCTGGACGTAATTGCTGTGCTTCTTGATGCGCCCGATCGTGTCCAGCACAGCGCGCGAATGGCCGTGCGCGGTATCGACCACGACCACGTCGCATTCCGCCTCGATCAGCGCCATGGCGCGGGCATAACCGTCCTCGCCCACGCCGGTGGCGGCAGCGACGCGCAGGCGGCCGCGCTCGTCCTTGCAGGCGTTGGGAAATTTCTGCGCCTTCTCGATGTCCTTGACGGTGATCAGGCCGACACAGCGATAGGCATCATCGACCACCAGTATCTTCTCGATCCGGTGCTGATGCAGCAGCTTGCGCGCCTCTTCCGGCTTCACGCCTTCCTTCACCGTGACGAGCCTGGTGGTCATCAGCTCGCGGATCTGCTGGCGCGGATCGGCGGCAAAGCGCACATCGCGGTTGGTCAGGATGCCCACCAGCTTGCCCGAGCCCTTGGAGTCGACGCTCTCCACCACCGGCACGCCTGAAATGCGATGGCGCGCCATCAGCTCCTTGGCGTCGGCCAGGGTGGCATCGGGCAGGATGGTGACCGGATTGACCACCATGCCGCTCTCATAGCGCTTGACGCGGCGCACATGCTCGGCCTGCTCCTCCACGCCCAGGTTCTTGTGGATCACGCCCATGCCGCCCGCCTGGGCCATGGCGATGGCCAGCGGCGCCTCGGTAACGGTGTCCATCGCGGCGGACAGAAGCGGGATTCCCAGCTCCACCGACCTGGTCAGCCGGCTTCTGGTATCGACCTGTGCGGGAAGGACTTCGGATGCGCCGGGGACCAGAAGCACATCGTCGAAGGTCAGGGCTTCGCGGATGGCGCTTTCTGGTCTGGTCATGGAAATGGACGCTCCCATTGGAGCGCCGAGCCTGTATCAGCGCCGCCGATTCAAAGCAAGGGGCCGGGAACCCGCCCTGCCGGTTGCGAGACTAAATGCCCGTAACAAATGGCCTTTATCCCGAACTGTGCCCGGCGCCCCAAAACCCCTCAGGAACCGAATCTGCGGGGGGCACGTTCTTGGCTGGACGGGTCGCTCCCCGGCCCTTCCCCATTTCCCAAGGAGTAGAGTCATGAAGACATTTCATCTGACCGTCGGCGCGGCCGTTGCCGCCGCCACAATCGCCTTCGCCGGTGCCGCCAACGCCGCACCCCACGGCGTCCGGGTCGGCGAACTGACCTGCAATGTCGCCAGCGGATGGGGCTTTGTGTTCGGCTCCTCCAAGGACCTGCACTGCACCTATCACGGCAATGGCCGCCATTATGAGCGTTACACCGGCTCCATCTCCAAGTTCGGCGTCGATATCGGCTACACCGAAGGCGGCGTGCTGGTCTGGGGCGTGTTCGCGCCCACCTCCGACATGCGCAAGGGCGCGCTGGAGGGCGACTATGTCGGCGCCAGTGCCCAGGCCAATGTCGGCATTGGTGCCGGCGCCAATGCGCTGATCGGCGGCTTCGACAAGTCGATCACGCTTCAGCCGCTCAGCCTGGAAGGCAGCAAGGGCCTGAACGTGGCGGCCGGCATCGGCTCCATCAGCCTGAAGTCCGTACCGAACAGCTGAAGATCCTGACAAAGCGCAATGGCCCCGGCGCGCTGATCGCCGGGGCCATTCGCGTGTTCGCCACGGTCGCCGGGCCGAACTTTGCGTGACGCCGCTTATTCCCGGCCGCGCGGTTCATTGCCCTTGAATCCCAAAGCGACGACGTACAATTCAACCGACTCCGCACGGCTGGCGGGCGGCTTGACGTGCCTGACCTCCCGGAAATGCGTCTTCATGCGGGCCAGAAGATCGCCGGTGGCGCCGCCCTGGAACACCTTGCCGACAAAGGCGCCCCCTGGCTTCAAAACCTCAAGCGCCACCTCCAGCGCGATCTCCACCAGCGCGATGGTCCGCAGGTGATCGGTGGCGCGATGGCCGGTGGTGGGCGCCGCCATGTCGGTCAGGACCAGGTCGGCGGGACCGTTCAGTTCGGCCTTCAGGCGCGCGGGGACATCGGGATCGGTCAGATCGGCCTTCAGGAAGGTGACGCCGGGCACCGGCTCCATGTCCAGCACGTCGGCGGCGACGACGGTGGCGCCGCGCTGTGCCGCCACCTGGCTCCAGCCGCCCGGCGCAGCGCCCAGATCCAGCACCTTCGCCCCCTTCTTCAGGAAGCGGTATTTGCTGTCGAGCTCGATCAGCTTGAAGGCGGCCCGGCTGCGATAGCCCTTCTGCCTGGCCGCGGCGACATAAGGATCGTTCAACTGCCGTTGCAGCCACTGGCGCGAAGACGCCGTGCGCCCGCGCGCCTTCTTCACCTTGACCGGCGTGCGGCCGCGCCCCGATCCACCCAGATCCTTCGTCATGGCGTCGTCGCAAGCTGGCGCAGCATGCCCTCGCGAAGGCCGCGATCGGCCACCCTGAGCATGGGCGCGGGCCACAGCGAACAGATGGCGGCAAAGATGGCGCAACCCGGCAGCATCAAATCGGCGCGCTCCCTGCCGATGGGACCGATCTTCGCCAGTTCGCCGACGTCCAGTCCCACCAGCCTGTCAACCACCCGCAGCATCGCGCGGGTCTCGTGCCAGCTGGCATCCACCCGCGCGCGGCTGTAGCGGGTGAGGTTCAGCGCGATCGCCGCCAGGGTGGTGACCGTGCCCGATGTGCCCAGAAGGTGGTTGCGGCGGATGTCGAACCCGCTCCCGATCTCGGCCGCAAAGGGTGCCAATTGCGCCCTGATCTCCTCGCTCATGCGGGCAAAGCCCGTCCTGCTGGCGCCGTCCGCGCCATAGGCCTCGGCCAGGCTCACCACACCAAGCGGCACCGAAGTGGCGCACCGTGCGATGGGCCCGTCCGCGGTCCTGGCGAGCCAGATGATTTCGGTCGATCCGCCGCCGATGTCGAACACCAGCGCGCCCCTGGAGCGGCGGCCGATCAGGGGAACACAGCCCAGCGCCGCCAGACTGGCTTCTTCCTCCGCCGAGATGACTTCCAGATTCAATCCCGCCTCGGTCCTGGCGCGCGTTACCAGCACATTGGTATTGCCGGCCAGTCGCGCCGCCTGGGTGGCGATGCAGCGAACGCGGTCAGCCTTCAGGCGGCCGATGCGCTCGGCACAGACCTTCAGGGCGGCGATGGTGCGGTCCATGGCGGCGGGCGACAACATGCCGGTCTGGCCCACGCCCTCGCCCAGCCGCACGATGCGCGAGAAGGAATCAATCACCTTGAAGCCGCCCCGGGCCGCGGGGGTGGCGATCAACAGGCGACAATTGTTGGTTCCCAGGTCCAGCACGGCAAGCAGGTCTTGCTGCGGCGGAGCTGCCGGCCGCCCCCGTTCCCCCTGTCCTGCCTGCGCCCTTTTCACACCAGACCCTCCTGCCAAAGGACTACACCGGCGGGACCGATTGCCAAAGGCCGAAGGTGCCGCCCGTCCGGCCGGCCACTGCCCGGACGGGCACTGGAAGTCTTTGGCAGGGTGAAGCTTTTTCCCACCGGTCCGCCGGCGGCCTTGAACCCAGGCGGCGGCTGGTCTAAAGGGGCGGTCCCACGGGGCACCCCTCAAGTCGCCCCGGGCCGTTGGGGGATCGTCTAACGGTAGGACTGCAGACTCTGACTCTGCCTGTCTAGGTTCGAATCCTAGTCCCCCAGCCAGCCCACGCCGTTGGCATTGCACGGCTTTTTCGATTAAACCGCCAAGAGAACAAATCTGCGGAAAGAGAACAAAGAACCGCCAAAAGGCGACTTTGGGCGCAGAGAATCCCCACATCGGTCCCCACACTGAGGCCATGAAGTGGCGCGCTTGTCGGAGACTACCGTCACTTAGCTATTCGAGGGGTTTTTGCTGTACAAAATCGATCCTGCGTTGCGTATCGATTCACCTCACCCAAAGAAGGTGATTACGGGGAGCAGGTCACCACCAATCCAAATTGTCATAATCAGAGCATGGAGGATTCGTGCAACAATGACATCGTTCATGGTGGCCCCACGCTCTGGTGTTTCTTAGGAACTTAGGGTCAGGATTGGACGCAAGACTCGACGTGGAAAATTGCCACTATTCGTATCAATATCAATGCGCTGCCAAGCTTTTGGTGTGGGGTCGATGTTGTGCACGATTTCACAGCGGGAACCAGAGGCGGTCTGCCCTTCCGGATCGCCCACCTCTACGCCAAGGGTTAACCTACGCCCCGGATATTCTCTTCGGCGAGAGACGTGCCGCACGGTCGGCCGGCGTTTGTAATCGGATAGTGTCGCAAGAGATGCGTGTAAACCGTTAGGCAGTTATCTGCAGCGGGTCACCACGGTGATCGAACGCCAGAAACCGCCCCAGCTTGCTGCCGGTCTTGACCGCATCGACCATAGTCTCCAGCCCCCGGTCCACCTCCGACGCGCTCGGAGCGACGCCATTACTACCGGCTAGGCAGGCTACCAGCACGATATCCCAGTGCTGTCCCGTAGCTTCGGACTCCTTGGCAAGGCTAGTAAAGCTGCCTATGTCAGCGACCGCCTTGTCAACACACACGACCGGCGTCAGCGTGCCGCCCGAGCCGGTACGAAAGCTTACGGCATTATCGGCGGAATAATCGTCGGGCGGCCCCTTTTCCACGAACACGAACAGCATCCGTTGCGGCTCCGGCTGTTTCGCAGCCAGTTGCAGCAGATCCTCAAAATTCGAAATGGCCATGGGCTTCGATAACGCCTGAACGAGATGGATATCGTAACAAACCGCCTCGCGCCCCATCTACAGGACGCGACTGAGAAAGTCGAACGACGCGCCCAATATCAAACTAGATCTAGCGATGAGGGAAAATGCAACCGCAAGATTTGTCACCCTCAAGACGCGCGGAAGCGTTGCACCCACCCGTCTGGCGTATCAAATGATCAATCTGCCTTAATTCGACGGCGTCTTTCGCACTGTACTGTAAGGCGCTGCCATGCCGCAACTGCCTGATTCGATGGATCCGCCGGACAAGCTGCACAGCTGGCGCATGGAGGTCCGATCCGCTTCGATCACCTGACACGCCCGGCGCTGGCTCACCTCAAAGGACTGGCAGAGATGGGCCACAGCTCGCCGCCCCACGAAGGGCGTCACCATTTTTTTGAATTGAATTCCTTCAGCATCGCGTTGTCGAGCATCGCGTCCGCCAGCAGATTCTTCAGCTTGGCGTTCTCATCGGTCAGCAGCTTCAACCGACGGGCCTCGGACACATCCAGGCCCCTGTACTTGCCCTTCCACTTGAAAAAAGTCGCTGTGCTGATCCCGTGCCGGCGGCAAACATCCGCCGTCTTAGCCCTGGCTTCCTGCTCCCGCAGGATGCCGATGATCTGCTCCTCATTGAACCTCGACTGCCTCATCGTCCGTCTCCTTCAAGGCGACTGGACCCTACTCATTTTTGGAGGAAGTTCAGGGGCTCAGGTCATCCGAAGTATGCGTTTCAGGCGTAAGCTGGCACAGATGAGCGCGAAATTCCACGCCCAAAGCCCCAGAGGGATGGCTATTCCTGAGTAGAGAAAATGCGCCTTGTCTGCTTTTGGGAGGTGTTGACTTAATGCCCTGGCGCAGCTGTGCCGCCAATCTATTCACTTGTCCGCAGGTAAAGATGTATTATATTTACATCTTATCTTACTGCGCTCCGATCTCATCCGTCCGATGGGGCGCCTGGTCCTGTATTGGAGGATGCGATGATCTTTCCCGACTTCTTTGCTAAAGCGCCCACGATCACGCTACGCGATCCATTGGCCGAGTTTTTAGGCGCCTCAAAGAATGGCGTGATGACCTATGCCTATGCTGACGCTGTAAAACTTGCCGGTCACTCCTGCCCCACAGTTGCCGGCGCCTATCTGATGGTGCGAACCGGCCTCAAGCATCTTTATGGCGAGGGGTTGCCCGAACGGGGCGGTATGGCGGTATACCTGCGTGACCCGCGCGACCAGGGCACCACAGGCGTTATTGCCGCCGTGGCAACACTGCTCACCGGCGCTGCTCCAGAGACCGGATTTGGCGGTATCGGGGCGCACCACCGCTTTGCGCGCCGCGACCTCCTGCAATTTGACGCGCAAATTGATGGTATTCTGGCTCTTCGGCGGCACGACAATAGTCGCGGCGTGGTCCTCGACCTTGATACCTCCGCTATTCCGTCAGCGTCCGAAATGCAGACACTCTTTCCAAAGGTCTTGACGGAACGGGCGAACGAAGACGAGCAAGCCCGCTTTGCGGTGCTCTGGCAGACCCGCGTAGCGCAAATGCTGATTGAGCGCGCCGAAGACCCCAATCTCGTTCAGGCCCGGGATTGGAAGGCCGCAGCATAGGTGCCAATCGAGGAGCCTGTCCGGCCACAGCCGCAAGAAAATGGAAAATGATGAAAGCGATGAAACCACAACTTTGACTAATTCGTCGACGAATTCGGACATGCACCCCGCCTTCAGGCCGCTGTTTGGCGCAACTGGCTATCTTGGCGATGAAGCCGCCATCGAGAAAGACCAAGGCTCATACGAAGCAGACACTGCATCGCCTGTTCGAGTTTGTGAACACGCAATTGAGCGGCCGCGACTGGATCGCGGGCGCCCGCTCGACGGCCGATGCGTATCTGTTTGTGATGATTCGTTGGGCGCACGCGATTGGAATCGACTTTTCGGATCTGACCGATGTGGCACGATTCTTCGCACAGATGAACTGCGATGCGGGTATCATCCGGGCGCTGAAGGCCGAAGGGCTTGCGTGATCGCACGGCCGCAGGCCACCACTGGGCATTGAAGGGCTAAACATGTTGAAGGATAATCTGCGCCAAGTGTTGATCGAGCAGGCACAGACCGAATGTGTTGCCACCTACAGAGACCTTGCCGACCGCCTCGGACTCGAGTCGCCGCAGATCATTCACCGCGTTACCGAAGCGCTCGAAATTCTGATGGTAGAGGATTCGCAGGCCGGCCGACCGCTGCTGGCGGCGCTATGCGTCAGTCGTTTGGGTCACGGCCTGCCCGCTCGTGGCTTCTTCGAAATAGCTCAGGCATTGGGAGTGTTTGCAGGCGATCCCGAAGGCCCCCAGGCACGGGATTTCCACGCGCGCGAACTTCGCCGCGCCTTCACCTTCTATCACCGGACATGACGCGGTTCCCGCCGGAAACCCCGCGCGGCACGCGGCGCCACGCCACTCATTAGCGAAGCGTGATAACAGCACGAAAGCATCGTCACCATGAGCCATTTCATCCTCGTCACCCTGCACCTGTTTGCCGCGATCATGTTTGTCGGTACCGTTTTCTTCGAGGTGCTTATACTCGAGGCGGTTCGCAAACCGGTCGGCCGTGAGGCGATGCGGGTGGTGGAAAGCGCGATTGGCCGGCGCGCCCGCCGTGTCATGCCATACGTGATCATCGTCCTCTATTCGGCCGGCATCGCCATGGCATGGCAATATCGCAATATTTTGAGACATCCATTCGACAGCAGTTTCGGAACGCTGCTTGCAACAAAAATTGTCCTCGCCATCAGCGTTCTGGCGCACTTCATTACCGCCCTGACACTGAGTTCCCGCGGCAAGCTCAAGTCCAGACACTTCAAGCTAATCCACCTGAGTGTTTTCTGTCATGTGGTGCTCATCGTTCTTCTAGCGAAGGCGATGTTCTATATCACCTGGTAAGCCACGTTATGCGGCCATGTAATAAGCGGTCGCGCCAGTTTCGACCGGTGGTGCCGACGGCCAGTGACGCTCTTTGGGATAATTGCGACTGCTCCGTCCTATCCTGTCCATACCGAAAACTAGATCCGACAATATCGTTGACACAAGCCGCCGAGGATATCGCGTTCGCACCGAACTCATCTTCGGTGTGGGGCAACGCTCCGACTGACAGTCGATGCCTGCATACCGAGATTTTTGGCCGCCCGCGATGGCCTGCGCAAAGACATTCTCGGAACAAGGGTTTTGCCATCTCTGCAATGCCTTGTTCTGGATTCAGGTAAGTTATGCGTTTTTTGATTGGGCTTAGCCATTCGCGTTGCCGTCCATCCCCATAACGGCCATGTCAGAGACCAGTTAGACCCTTCACCTGTTTTCACATGAAATATCAGGTTGCGGTGTCTGTTATTGGGGCGGCCGCCCGCAGAAAAGCCCGAATACCGGGATTTTCTGCAGGGGACTAACATCGTTTTCAGGGACCGCTCTCCTGCGTGTTCGCCGGTTCCAAGAGCGCCAACAATCCTTTGAGAAGATCGGTCGGCGACGGCGGGCAGCCGCGAATGTGAAGATCGACGGCAACCACTTCGGAAACGCCGCCAACGACTGCATAACTATCCGCGAAGCAACCACCATCGATCGCGCAATCGCCGACCGCGACCACCCATTTGGGCGCCGGCATGGCTTGGTATGTGCGCTCCAAGGCCTCCCGCATATTCTTGGTAACGGGGCCGGTGACGATAAGAACATCGGCATGGCGCGGCGAGGCCACGAATTTCAACCCGAAGCGTTCGAGATCGTAGAAAGCGTTGCTGAGAGCGTTGATCTCAAGCTCGCAGCCATTGCAGGAGCCCGCGTCCACCATCCGGATCGATAGGCTGCGTCCAAGGCGATGCTGCGCCGCTTTGTCGAGTTTGGCTGCCATCGCAGCCAGTTCTGAATCGTCCGATACCGGTAGCGGCTCAGTAAGCGGCACTCGTATCAGTCCATGAAACAAGAGGTTGCGCATCGGAACGCCTTTAGAGATCGCACCCGGAGTAGGAGCAGTTGAAGGATTTGTTGCAGAGCGGGAGGTCGGCCACGATGTTGCCCTCGATGGCGGCTTCCAGCAGAGGCCATTGAAACCAGGACGGGTCGCGCAAGTGACAGCGCGCGACACGGCCATCTTCTGAAAGACGCACCCAGACCAGAATGTCACCACGGAATCCTTCGACCATGGCCATGCCTTCGCCAGCGCGGCGCGGAACCTCCGCCCGCACCGGGCCCCCTGGAAGACCCGCAAGAATTTTCTCAACCAGCGCCAGGCTCTGCTCGACCTCACGGATGCGAATCCAGACGCGGGCGTTGACGTCGCCCTCCTGGAGAACCGGAACCTCGAATGGCAATTGGTCGTAGGGCGGATATGGTAGAGCCCGTCGCGTATCGAAGCCGCGCCCAGACGCGCGGCCGACAAAACCGCCGGCGCCGAATTGTTGCGCGAGATGGAGCCTGAGGATGCCGGTTCCGACGGTGCGGTCCTGCAGCGAGGCCGTGTTGTCATAGACTTCGACCAGGCGGGGGAAGCGCTGGCGTATTTCGGTCAGAAGCGCATGCAACACGGGGGCGTCGCCGATATCCAGGTACGCCGCGACGCCGCCAGGCACCACGCAATCGCGCATCAGACGGTGGCCGAAACAGGCATCGGCCACCCGCAGAACGCGCTCGCGTAAGATCGCGCAATGGGCATGCATGAGCGGGAACGAGGCGTCGTTGCAAATGGCGCCGATGTCGCCGAAATGATTGGCGAGGCGTTCGAACTCTGCCATCAGCGCCCGCAGCCAATGGGCGCGAGCCGGGACTTCGATCCCGAGAGCCGCCTCGACGGCGCGGGCGAACGCGATGGCGTAGGCGACCGTGCTGTCTCCGGAGACACGGCCGGCGAGCTTGGCGGCGCGCGTCAAGTCGGCCTCTTGCATCAGCGATTCAACGCCCTTGTGGGCGTAGCCGAACCGCGCTTCCAGACGGACGATGGCCTCGCCATTGGCATGGAAACGAAAATGTCCCGGCTCGATGATGCCTGCGTGCACGGGGCCGACCGCGATCTGGTGCAGGCCATCGCCCTCGGCGGAGAGAAACGCATAAGGCTTGGCGTCCATTTCGGCCGTTCGCGGCCCGAGGGAATGGCGCAACCCCCAGCGGCCGTGATCCAGCCAGGGACGCTGGTCCGGTGCGTTCTGCGGCTCCAAACCGAACAGGTCGCGAATCGTGCGCTCCAGACGGATCGCCGGGGGATGAGACTGCCCGACGGAAGGAAAATGACCCTCTGGACAAGGCAACGTCACGACGGCCATCCCTGCAGCGTCCTCGTCCAGAAGTGCCATGTGAACGGCACCCGTATCGCCCCAAAGCCCCGACAACGTCCAACGGGATACCCCGAGTTGCTTGGCAATGGCCTGCCAGATCGCCTTATCGACTATCGCACGCCGCCATGGCCGATGGTTCTCCACCTTGTGACCGGCGCCGACAATGTCGTCCAATGTCAATGCGTTTGGCATCGGCTAGCCCAACATCTTCGCAACGTGCTGGAACCAGGTGACGATCATTGGTGGCAGGTAGATTCCAGCCACCAGAACCAATGCCAAATGCGCGAAGATCGGCAGATATGAGGCGCGGACCGGTGCCCGGCTCCCCGTCGGCTCGCCGAAGGCAAAGCCCTGGAGGCGAAGCAAAAGTGCGCCGAAGGCGACCAGCAGGCCGAGAACTAGCGCCACTGCAAGAAGGGGATTGCGCGCGAACGTCGAACTTACGATCAAAAACTCGCTCATGAAAACGCCGAGCGGCGGCAGCCCCGCAATGGCGATGACGCCCAGCACAAGCGACCAGCCCAGCACCGGGTGGCTTTCGGTCAAACCGCGGATTTCGGAGATGCGCTGGGTGCCCTTGACCTGGGCGATATGGCCGACGGTGAAGAAGATTCCCGACTTGGTCAGGCTGTGCATCGTCATCTGCAGCAGACCCGCAAAGTTAGCGAGCGGCCCGCCCATTCCGAAGGCGAACACGATGATGCCCATATGCTCGATCGAGGAATAGGCAAACAGTCTTTTGATGTCCCTTCGCCGGTAAAGCATGAAGGCGGCAAACAGGACGGAGACAAGCCCCACCGTGACCATCAGCGGACCGGGCGCGATCGCCGCCACGTTCAACGTCATGAACATCTTGAAGCGCAGGATGGCGTAAAGCGCCACGTTCAAGAGCAGCCCTGATAGCACCGCCGAAATCGGCGTCGGGCCTTCGGCATGGGCGTCGGGTAGCCAGGCGTGCACCGGCGCCAAACCGACCTTCGTGCCAT
>Ga0310811_10011711_pt1 | contig 11385 bp, 11 predicted proteins | sample YCmetagenome_FD_207642 | JGI IMG/M metagenome (GOLD analysis project Ga0310811, IMG submission 207642) | Soil microbial communities from experimental microcosm in Duke University, North Carolina, United States - YC | ecosystem: Engineered > Artificial ecosystem > Soil microcosm > Unclassified ... | reverse complement strand
GGCGCCGAGGGCCGGGAGCTACGCCGGCGCCGTACGCCGCCGACGCCGGGCCGGCGGACGCGCCCGGCCGCTACTCCGGCTTGGGCAGCTCGCCGGTGCACTCGTAGTCGGTCATCATGGCGATGCGGCGGATGTGCCGCGGGTCCTGGCTGAACGCGGTGGCGATGAAGAGCTCGACGAAGCGCGTGGCGTCCTCGGCGCTGTGCATCCGGGCGCCGATGCTGATCACGTTGGCGTCGTTGTGCTCCCGGGCCAGGGTCGCGGTCTGCTCGCTCCACACCAGCGCGGCGCGCGTGCCCTGCACCTTGTTGGCCGCGATGACCTCGCCGTTGCCGGAGCCGCCGATGACGACGCCGAAGCTGCCCGGCTCGTCCGCCGCGCTCTTGGCCGCGGCCATCACGAACGGCGGGTAGTCGTCGGTGGCGACGTACTCGTGCGGACCGCAGTCCACCGGCTCGTGGCCCAGCTCCTTCAGCCGTGCGACCAGGTGGTTCTTCAGCTCGAAGCCCGCGTGGTCCGAGCCCAGGTAGATACGCATGCGGCTAGTCTGCCACGGGGCGCCGGCCGGCGAGCTTCCAGGCACCCGGCAGCAGACCGGCGGCGAGCAGGATCTTCAGCGCGTCGCCCAGCAGGAACACGGTCAGGCCGTAGTGCAGCGCGGACGCGGCGGACAGGTGCGCGGACACGGCCAGGTAGGGCACGCCGCACGCGTAGATCACGAGGTTCCCGCCGACCATGGTGAGCGCGGTGCGCCAGGGCGAGCGGTCGGCGCCGCGCTCGGCCAGCGTCCCGACGAACGCGCCCGCGAGGATGAAGCCGACGATGTAGCCGAGGTCGGGAAGGTGGATCGAGCCGGTGCTGCCGCCGGCGAACCAGGGCACGCCGACGAAGCCGGCGAGCAGGTAGAGCGCCATCGAGGCGGCACCGCGGCGGGCGCCGAGGGCGGCCCCGACGAGCAGCACGCCGAAGGTCTGGCCGGTGACCGGGACCGGGGAGCCGTGCACCGGGACGGAGACCTGGGCGGCCAGTCCGGTCAGACCGGCGCCGCCGAGCACGAGCGCGGCCTCGCGCAGCCTGCTGCCGCGACGCAGCGGGATCAGGTCGGCCAGCACGGGCCGGGCGGCGCGCGGGGACAGGGCGAGGGTGGACGCCATCGGTACTCCTTCGGCTCGGGTCAGTCGGAGGCGACTGAAGCATGCGTTTGTGGAGGATCGCTAGGGCGATCTTCCGATATCCGAAGCTAGCGCCGGTATGGACGCGCTTGCGTTGCCGGATCCCACAAAGAAGGCCGCGCGCGGCTGGCCGTCGGCGCGCTCGACGCGCCCGACGCGCTCACAGCGGGCTCCCAGGAAACTCCCAAGTGCGGCACAGTGGGAGCTGGCAGGCTGGGCGGATGACCGGATTTCTCCGCCCAGCGGGCGTGGTCAGGGAGGGTCGGATGGGCGAGGCGAGGCCGGAGGCGCGCATCCTGGTGGTGGACGACGAGGCGGCGATCACCGACCTGGTCGGCCTCGCGCTGCGCTACGAGGGCTTCGAGGTCTGCAGCGCGGCGAACGGCCGCACGGCGCTGGCCTCGGCCGCCGAGTTCTGCCCCGACCTGCTGGTGCTGGACGTGATGCTGCCCGACTTCACCGGCCTCGAGGTCTGCTCCCGGCTGCGCGCGCAGGGCCTGCGGGTGCCCGTGGTGTTCCTGACGGCGCGGGACGCGACCGAGGACAAGATCACCGGCCTGACGGTGGGCGGGGACGACTACGTCACCAAGCCATTCTCGCTGGACGAGCTGATCGCGCGGATCAGGGCCGTGCTGCGGCGCACCCGGCCGGACGGCGAGGAGGCCAGGCTGGGCTACGCCGACCTGGTGATCGACGAGGACGCGCACGAGGCGCGGCGCGGCGGCGAGGCGATGGAGCTGACGCCGACGGAGTTCAAGCTGCTGCGCTACCTGACCGTGAACGCCGGGCGGGTGATGTCGAAGGCGCAGATCCTCGACCACGTCTGGCAGTACGACTTCGGCGGCGGCGACAACGTCGTGGAGACCTACATCTCCTATCTGCGCAAGAAGGTGGACCGGGACAGGGTGCCGCTGATCCACACCGTGCGCGGCGTCGGCTATTCGCTGCGGCTGCCCAGAGACCCATGAGACCGAGGCTGTTCTGCCCGCGCCGGACGTGGGGCTGGGTGCGCAACAAGCAGGTCTCGTTGCGCATCCGGCTGGTACGCACGCTGTTGCTGCGGCTGGTCTTCGCGCTCACCCTCGCCGATGCGGCGACCTCGTGGGCGGTGTACGGCCTGCTGCTGCGCAACCTGGACGCGCAGCTGTCGGCGACCTCCGTGCTCGCCGACCAGTACGTGATCGCGGCGCACAACGGGCATCAGCAGCCGAACCTGACCGGCACGGCGAGCACTCAGTGGTCGAACGCGGCGAACGCCGGGCTGCTGCCCGCGCTGATGCTGATGCGGCTGAGCGACGGGCGGCCCGCGCAGCAGATCGGCACCGGACCGCCGATCACGCCGCACATGACGGCGGGTCCGGACGGCACGGGGCCGGACGCGGACGGCGCAGCGTTCTACACCGCCGACGGCCCGGACGCGAGCGGGAGCAGAATCACGTACCGGATCCGGGTGAGCCATCTGCCGGACGGCGAGGGCACGCTGATCCTGGCCACCTCGGAGCACGAGGTGGCGACCACGATGGCGCACCTCGGGCTGATCGAGGCGGTCACCTGGTTCGGCGCGTTCTGCTTCGTCGGGTGGATGTCGAGCCGGCGGATCAAGAGGCATCTGCGGCCGTTCGAGCGGATGGGCGGGCAGATCGTCGCGATCGGGAGCGGCGAGCTCGACCAGCGGGTCTCCCCCGCGGACCCGGACACCGAGCTCGGCCGGGTGGGGCACTCGGTGAACCTGATGCTCACGCGGCTGGAGCACGCGTTCAACGAGCAGCGCGTCGCGGAGGGCCGGCTGCGCCGGTTCATCGCGGACGCCTCGCACGAGCTGCGCACCCCGCTGGCCTCGATCCGCGGCTACGCCGAGCTCTTCCGCCGCGGCGCGGCCTCGCGGCCGGAGGACCTGGCGCTGGCGATGCGCCGGATCGAGTCGGAGGCGAGCCGGATGGGCGTGCTGGTGGACGAACTGCTGCTGCTGGCCCGGCTGGACTCCGGGCGCCCGCTGGAGCGCGCCGTGGTGGATCTCGGCGCGCTGCTGCACGACGCGGCGCGCGACTCGCAGGCCGCTGACGCGCGCTGGCCGGTGACCGCGGAGGCGGACGAGTCGGCCGGCCCGGTGCACGTGATCGGCGACGCCGACCGGCTCAGGCAGGTCATGGCGAACCTGCTCTCGAACGTGCGGGCGCACACCCCGCCGGGCACCGCGGCCACGATCAGCGCGCACCGGGAGAACGGTCTCGTGCTGCTGGAGGTGGCCGACGACGGCCCCGGACTGACGGAGCGTCAGCAGGAGCTGGTGTTCGAGCGCTTCTATCGCGTGGACGCCTCGCGCGGGCGCGGCGACGGTTCCGGCGGCAGCGGCCTCGGCCTGTCCATCGTCGCCTCGGTGGCCGAGGCGCACGGCGGCAGGGCCGGGGTGCGCTCGGCGCCGGGCGGCGGCACGGTCTTCTCCGTCCGGCTGCCGGTGGCCGGCACGGCCGCGGACCCGCCGGCGGCCGCGCCGGTCCCCGATCCGCGCGCGGCGACGCCCGGGCGGCCCGAGGGCGCCCGGGGCGAAGCCGTCACTCGGACGGAGTAGTGAGCCCGCTCAGTCGAAGATCGGCTCGCGGGTGCGGGTCCGCTTGAGCTCGAAGAAGCCGTCGGTGCCGGCGACCAGCAGCACGCCGTCCCAGAGCTTGGCCGCGGCCTCGCCCTTGGGCGCCGGGGAGACCACCGGGCCGAAGAACGCCACGCCCAGCGTGGAGATCACCGGGGTGCCGACGTCCATGCCGACCTGGTCCATGCCGGCGTGGTGCGACTTCTTGAGCGCCTCGTCGTACGCGTCGGTCTCGGCGGCGTCGGCCAGCGACGCCGGAAGGCCTGCCTCGGCCAGCGCTGCCTCGATCGTCTCCCGGGTGAACTCCTCCTTGCCCAGGTGGCGCCGGGTGCCCAGCGCGTCGTAGAGCGGACGCACCGCCTCGTCGCCGTGCTGCTGCTGCGCCGCGATCAGCACCCTGACCGGGCCCCAGCCGCGCGAGAGCATCTCCTTGTAGCGCTCGGGCAGCTCGTCCCTGCCGCTGTTGAGCACGGACAGCGACATCACGTGGAAGCGCACGTCGATCGGGCGCAGCTTCTCCACCTCGAGCAGCCACCGGCTGGTCATCCAGGCCCACGGGCACAGCGGGTCGACCCAGAGGTCGGCCACCACACGCTCCTGCACAGATTCCGTCATGACAACGCGAACGCAACGGATCACCCCGCCATTCCCGAAACCGGGCCGCCATTGCCGCTGCGGCGCCCGTACCATCCATGAAAGGATCAACGGACCTGACCACAGCAGCCGAGTAAGGAGCCGTGCAGCAACGTGCCCGGTACGAATCTGACCCGTGAAGAGGCCGCGGAACGCGCCCGCCTCCTTTCGGTTTCGTCCTACGAGGTCGAGCTGGACCTCACGGGGGACGCGGAGAGCTTCGGCTCCACCAGCGTCATCCGCTTCGCCGCCGAGCCCGGCTCGGCCACCTTCGCCGATCTGGTGACCGACGGGCCGATCCACGAGATCACGCTCAACGGCCGCAGCCTCGACCCGGCCGCCGTCTTCGCCGACTCGCGCATCGCGCTGGACGGCCTGGCCGCGGACAACGAGCTGCGGGTCAGGGCGCAGTGCCAGTACAGCCACACCGGCGAGGGCCTGCACCGGATGGTCGACCCGGTCGACGGCGGCGTGTTCCTCTACACGCAGTTCGAGGTCCCGGACGCCCGCCGGGTGTTCGCCGACTTCGAGCAGCCCGACCTGAAGGCGGCCTTCCGCTTCACCGTGACCGCGCCCGCGCACTGGGAGCTGTTCTCCAACTCCCCGACGCCGGCGCCCGAGCCGGCCGGCGAGGGCACGGCCGTGTGGCGCTTCGAGCCGACGCAGCGGATCTCCTCGTACATCACGGCCCTGGTGGCCGGCGACTACGGGGTCGTGCGCAAGGACTACACCTCGGCGAACGGGACCGTGATCCCGATGGCCGTGGCCGCGCGCAAGTCGCTGATGGAGTACCTGGACGCGGACGAGATCTTCGACGTCACCTTCAAGGGCTTCGACTACTTCGAGGACAAGTTCGACCACCCGTACCCGTTCCCGAAGTACGACCAGCTGTTCGTGCCCGAATACAACGCGGGCGCGATGGAGAACGCGGGCTGCGTCACCTTCCGCGAGGACTACGTCTTCCGCTCCAAGACCACCGACGCCTCCTACGAGCGCCGCGCCGAGACGATCCTGCACGAACTCGCGCACATGTGGTTCGGCGACCTCGTCACCATGGAGTGGTGGAACGACCTGTGGCTCAACGAGTCGTTCGCCACCTACGCCTCGGTGCGCTGCCAGGCCGACGCGACCCGCTGGAGCAAGGCCTGGACCACCTTCGCCAACGCGGAGAAGACCTGGGCCTACGGCCAGGACCAGCTGCCCTCCACGCACCCGATCGTGGCTGAGATCCCTGACCTCGAAGCCGTGTACGTGAACTTCGACGGGATCACCTACGCGAAGGGCGCCTCCGTCCTCAAGCAGCTGGTGGCCTACGTCGGCGACGCCGCGTTCTTCAAGGGCCTGCAGGCCTATTTCAAGCAGCACGCCTGGGGCAACACCCGGCTCTCCGACCTGCTCGGCGCGCTCGCCGAGGCCAGCGGCCGGGACCTGGCCGCCTGGTCGAAGGCGTGGCTGGAGACCGCCGGGCCGAACACGCTGCGCCCCGAGTTCACCCTCGCCGAGGACGGCAGCTACGCGTCGTTCGCGGTGCTGCAGGAGGCGCCGGAGAACCACCCGACGCTCCGGCCGCACCGGATCGCCATCGGCCTCTACGAGCGCGGCGGGGCGGGCCTGGATCGGGTGCGCCGGATCGAGCTGGACGTGGACGGCGCGCGCACCGAGGTGCCGGAGCTGGTCGGCGTGGCGCAGCCGGACGCGGTCGTGCTCAACGACGACGACCTGTCCTACGCGAAGATCCGCTTCGACGAGCGCTCGATCGGCACGCTGGTGGAGTCGATCGGCGAGCTCACCGAGTCGCTCCCGCGCGCGCTGGCCTGGGTCGCGGCCTGGGACATGATGCGCAACGCCGAACTGCCGGCGAGCGAGTACGTCGCGATGGTGCTGTCCGGCGCGGCGAAGGAGAGCGACATCGGCGTGCTGCAGTCGCTGCAGCGGCAGGTCAGGAGCGCGATCGAGCTCTACGCCGCCCCGGCCAATCGGCCCGCGCTGGCCGGGCGCTGGGCCGCGTTCGCGCACGCGCAGCTGCTGGCCGCCCAGCCCGGCAGCGACGTCCAGCTCGCCTGGGCGCGCGCACTGGCCGCCGCCGCGGTCGACGAGGCGCACCTGGGCCTGCTCGCCGGTCTGCTGGACGGCACCGAGACCCTCGAAGGGCTCAAGGTCGACACCGATCTGCGCTGGACGCTGCTGCAGCGGCTGGCTGCGACCGGCCGGGCGGGCGAGGCCGAGATCGAGGCGGAACTCGCCCAGGACCCGACCGCGGCCGGCAAGCGGCACGCGCTCGGCTGCCGCGCGGCGATGCCGACGGAGGCGGCCAAGGAGCAGGCCTGGGCCTCGATGGTGGAGTCAGACGACCTCACCAACGAGGAGCTGCTCGCGGTCATCGGCGGCTTCAAGCCGTTCGACCAGCGCGAGCTGCTGCGTCCGTACGCGGACCGCTACTTCGGCGCGGTGACCCGGCTGTGGGCCGAGCGCACGCCGCACATGGCACAGATGCTCGTCGGCGGGCTCTACCCGATCCTGACGGTGGAGCAGCCGGTGCTCGACGGTGTCGACGCGGTGCTCGCCGAGACCGACGAGAAGATCGTCCCGCCGGCGCTGCGCCGGATGCTGCTCGAACAGCGCGACGGGACGCAGCGGCTGCTGCGCGGCCAGGACTTGGACGCCGCGACCGCCTAACCCTGGCCCGAAGCCGCGGAGATCGCAGGCAGAAAGAGAAATCGCCCCCCGGACGCCGAGCGTCCGGGGGGCGATTCACTCGCTGTCTGCGAGGCGTTGCGCCGCTTCGGCGACGGCCCGCCTCAACGGCATATCAGCAGACATATCAGACTGCGTATCAGCCGACGTATCAGCCTTCGTAGTCGTAAAAGCCGCGGCCGGTCTTGCGGCCCAGGTCGCCCGCCGCGACCATCCGGTTGAGCAGCTCGGGCACGGCGAACTGGTCCGCGTGGCCCTCGTTGTAGATGTTGCGGGTGGCGTTGCGCATGATGTCCACGCCGGTCAGGTCCAGCGTGGCCAGCGGGCCCATCGCGTGGCCGAAGCCGAGCTTGCAGGCGGTGTCGATGTCCTCGGCGGTGGCCACGCCGGAGTCCAGCAGCCGCACCGCCTCGTTCGCCAGGGCGGCGATCAGCCGGGTGGTGACGAAGCCGGCCACGTCCCGGTTGACCACGATGCAGGTCTTGCCGACGGACTCGGCGAACGCGCGGGCCGCCGCCAGCGTCTCGTCCGAGGTCTTGTAGCCGCGCACCAGCTCGCACAGCGCCATCAGCGGCACCGGGGAGAAGAAGTGGGTGCCGACGACCGACTCGGGGCGCTCGGTGACCGCGGCGATCTGGGTGATCGGCAGCGCGGAGGTGTTGGTCGCCAGCACCGCGCCCGCCTTGGCGATCTTGTCCAGCTCGCGGAACAGGCCCTGCTTGACCTCGAGGTCCTCGAAGACGGCCTCGACCACCACGTCCGCCTCCGCCGCGGCGGCGAGATCGGTGGTGGCGGTGATCCGGCCCAGCGCGGCGTCGGCGTCGGCGCGCTCCATCTTCCCCTTGCCGACGAACTTCTCGTAGGAGGCGGTGATACCGGCCAGACCGCGCGCGGTGGCGGCGTCCGACACGTCCCTCAGCACCACCTCGTATCCGGCGGCCGCCGAGACCTGGGCGATGCCCGCGCCCATCAGGCCGGCACCGATCACAGCGATAGTCTTAGTCATGTCCGGCAGCCTACTAGCGGGTAGCCGAGCTCAACCAGCGGGTAGCCGGCCTCGACCAGCGGGTGGATAAGCTCGACGACATGGCTGTGAATCTCACGCGGATCTATACGCGCACCGGCGACGACGGCTCGACCCGGCTCGGCGACATGAGCACGACGAGCAAGACCGACCCGCGCCTGATCGCCTACGCCGACACGGACGAGGCCAACTCCTCCCTCGGCGTGGCCATCGCGCTCGGGCAGCTCGGCGACGAAGCGGTCGCGACGCTCACCCGGATCCAGAACGAACTGTTCGACGTCGGCGCCGACCTGTGCAACCCGGTGGTCGAGGACCCCGAGGTGCCGCCGCTGCGGGTCGAGCAGCAGGACGTCGACCGGCTCGAGCGCGACTGCGACCGCTACATGGAGGGGCTGCCGAAACTGCGCTCGTTCATCCTGCCCGGAGGCACGCCCGGCAGCGCGCTGCTGCACGTCTCGCGCACCGTGGTGCGCCGCGCCGAGCGCTCGGCGTGGACGGCGCTGGAACTGTACGGCGAGACGATGAACCCGCTCACTGCGAAGTACCTCAACCGGCTCTCCGACCTGCTGTTCATCCTGGCGCGGCACGCCAACCGGGAGGCGGGCGACGTGCTGTGGGTGCCCGGCGGCTCCCGCGAGGGCTGAGGCCGGGCCGGCAGGCGGCCCGGGGCACCGCCCGTCAGGCGACGCGGCCGCCCCTTAAGAGACGCGCGAGACGTCCTGGCCGGGCGGCGCCGCCTCCAGCCAGGACAGGAAGCCGGTGAGCGCGTCCTCGGACAGCGCGAGCTCGGCGTAGCCGGCGCCGAACCGACAGTCCAGGATCGTCCAGCCGGGGAACAGCGCCAGCTCCTCGGTGCCCTCGGGCGCGCGGCGCCCGACCACCTCGAGGTCCCGGCGGGTGAGCACCGCGGCCGGGCGGAAGGCGTAGGAGAAGATGCGGTACCAGTCGACGCGGTCCGCGCCGTACTGGGCGATGCCGTAGGACCAGCCGCGCCCGTCGCGCACGGCGGCGGCGGTGAACGGGGTCCCGGTGCCGCGCACCGGGACGGTGCCGTCCGGCTCCGTCGGCGCGGAGGCCCCTATGCGCGCCGCAGCCCGCGTCGCCCCCGGAAGCGCGGGGGTCAGACGCAGGCTGCAGTCGAAGGTTCCGCCCCGGCGCCGGATCATCACCCGGCGCAGGAACAGCGCGCCTATCGCGAGCAAGGCGAGCAGACAGAGCGAGGCCAGTACCTCGAGAACCGCGGTCAGCATCGCCGACCCGCCACGCCCGGTCCGGTCAAGTTCCGCCTCCGCCGGCTATTCGCCGCGGCCCACGGCGCGCAGCCGCAGCTCGGCTCGGGCGGCGGCGGCCTCGGAGTCGGCCCCGAACTCGCCCGCCCTGGCGCGCTCGAGCGCCTCCTGGGCCCGGTTCGCGTCGATCTCCCCGACGAGTTCCGCTGCCTCGCTCAGCAGCGAGACCCGGTTCTCGGCGACCGAGATGAACCCGCCGTGCAGCGCGACCTTGAGGGTCTCCCCCGGCGCGCCGTCGACCACGGTCCTGATGGTGGCCACCGAGGGCTTGAGCAGCGAGAGGATCGGCTGGTGCCCGGGCTGGATACCGACGTCGCCCTCCGCGGTCTTCGCGACCACCGTCGACGCCCTGCCCGACCAGACCTCGCGGTCGGCCGCGACCAACGCCACTTCGAGTTCAGCCATGGGTGCGGCTCCCTTTACCACTAGGTGCGAGAAAAGCTTATCCGAACCGGCGGGCGCCTCCGACCCCGGACAGGGCCGCGGACACCCGCCGGCTTCCCGCGCCGACGCGCGGGATCCACGCTTACTTCGTCAGTTCCTTGTACTTGCGCTCGAGGTCCTCGAGACCGCCGCACATGAAGAACGCCTGCTCCGGCACGTGGTCGTACTTGCCGTCGGCGATCGCGGTGAAGGCCGCGATGGTCTCCTCCAGCGGCACGAACGAGCCGTCGAGGCCGGTGAAGACCTTCGCCACGAAGGTGTTCTGGGACAGGAACCGCTCGATCCGGCGGGCCCGCGCCACGGTGAGCTTGTCCTCTTCGGAGAGCTCGTCGATACCGAGGATCGCGATGATGTCCTGCAGGTCCTTGTACTTCTGCAGGATCGCCTTCACCCGGGTCGCGCACTCGTAGTGGTCCTTCGCGATGTAGCGCGGGTCCAGGATGCGCGAGGTCGAGTCCAGCGGGTCCACCGCGGGGTAGATACCCTTCTGCGTGATCGGCCGGGAGAGCACCGTGGTCGCGTCGAGGTGCGCGAAGGTGGTGTGCGGCGCCGGGTCGGTGATGTCGTCCGCGGGGACGTAGATCGCCTGCACCGAGGTGATCGAGTGGCCGCGGGTCGAGGTGATCCGCTCCTGCAGCTCGCCCATCTCGTCCGCCAGGGTCGGCTGGTAGCCCACCGCGGAGGGCATGCGCCCGAGCAGCGTGGAGACCTCGGAGCCGGCCTGGGTGAAGCGGAAGATGTTGTCGATGAACAGCAGCACGTCCTGGTTCTGGACGTCGCGGAAGTACTCGGCCATGGTCAGCGCGGACAGCGCGACCCGCAGACGGGTGCCCGGGGGCTCGTCCATCTGGCCGTAGACCAGCGCGGTCTTCTCGATGACGCCGGTCTCGGTCATCTCCGCGATCAGGTCGTTGCCCTCACGGGTGCGCTCGCCGACGCCGGCGAACACGGACACGCCGCCGAAGTTCTCGGCCACGCGGTAGATGAGCTCCTGGATGAGCACCGTCTTGCCCACGCCCGCGCCGCCGAACAGGCCGATCTTGCCGCCGTTGACGTACGGGGTGAGCAGGTCGATGACCTTGATGCCGGTGGTGAACATCTCGGTCTTCGAGTCGAGCTTGTCGAAGCTCGGCGCCTTGCGGTGGATCGGCCAGCGCTCGGTGACCTCGAAGTGCTCGCCCTCCTTGAGGTTGAGCACCTCGCCGGTCACGTTGAACACGTGGCCCTTGGTGATGTCGCCGACCGGCACTGAGATCGCCGCGCCGGTGTCCTTCACCTCGGAGCCGCGCACCAGGCCGTCGGTCGGCTTCATCGCGATCGCGCGGATCATGTTGTCGCCGATGTGCTGGGCGACCTCGAGGGTGAGCGTGCGGGTCTCACCCATGAAGTCGTAGTCGATCGTCAGGGCGTTGAAGATCTCCGGCATCGCGTCGACGGGGAACTCCACGTCGACAACGGGACCGATGATCCGCGAAACGCGGCCGACGCCGGTCGTGGTCGTGGTCGTCATGGGTTATTCACTCCCTGCGTTCGCGTCGGCCA
>Ga0310811_10011710_pt1 | contig 11386 bp, 9 predicted proteins | sample YCmetagenome_FD_207642 | JGI IMG/M metagenome (GOLD analysis project Ga0310811, IMG submission 207642) | Soil microbial communities from experimental microcosm in Duke University, North Carolina, United States - YC | ecosystem: Engineered > Artificial ecosystem > Soil microcosm > Unclassified ... | reverse complement strand
ACAGGCCGCAGGATGAGCGGCCCTCCATGTTGCGCCGGCGCCGCTCGCGGGCGCTGGCCGCGCCGGCGCGGGTCAGCAGCACGTCGGCGATCAGGCCCTCGTCGTGTTCGGAGACGCGGATGTCGAGCACCTCGTGCGCCTTGGCGATGCGCTCGGAGACGGTGAAGCCGAGGGCGAGGTCGGCGACGTCCTCGGGCGTCGCCATCAGCACCGCATAGGGCTCGGAATCGTAGCTGACGCCCACCGCCATCTCCTCCGGCGTGGCGCGCTCGATCCCATCGGGGCCGGGGGCCCCGATGCGCCACTGCAGGGCGGGCAGGATCTGAACGGGCTTTGCGGTCATGAGGCGGCGGTGGGCTCCTGTCCCTTCAATGTATAGCAGGATACGGCGTTTCAAGCCCCGCGGCGATCTAACCCTGATGGAACAGGGTCGCCGCCTTGGTCAGCGTCACCCACACGCCCCACAGGAGCGGCAGGCCGACCACCGCCCAGGCGAGCAGGGTCATGCCGTCGACGCGGCCGCGGTCGATGCCGGCCGAGCCGCGGCTTTCGGCGAGGGCGGTCTTGGCCTCCTCCCCGGTCATGTGCCAGCGATCGCTGACCGGCTTGACTAGCAGGTTGAGCAGGAAGCCGGCCACCAGCAGGCCCGCCAGCAGCAGGAACACCGGCTGGTAGATAGCGGCGATGGAGGCCCCCTTGGCCACCTTGTAGCGGTCCTGCACCCCGGCCACGATGAAGGGGCCGAGCACGCCGGCGGTCGACCAGGCGGTGAGCAGCCGCCCGTGGATCGCGCCCACGTATTGCGTGCCGAACACGTCAGAGAGGTAGGCCGGCACGGTGGCGAAGCCACCGCCGTACATCGAGGTGGTGACGCAGAAGCTGGCCACAAACACCGCCAGCACCGCGGCGGAGGCCGACCAGGTGGCGACCGCGCCGAACAGGACAGCGCCCAGGGCCAGCATCACCGCGTAGGTCATCTTGCGGCCGATCAGGTCGGAGCTGGTGGCCCAGAAGAAGCGGCCGCCGATGTTGAACAGGCTGAGCAGGCCGACGAAGCCGGCGGCGACCGTGGCGGTCATCGCCGCCTGGCCCTTGTCCAGGTGGGCGAAGTCGACCGTCGGGGCGCCGATCAGGTGGCCGCCGAAGATCTGCTGGATCATGGGGGAAGCCACGCCGATGATGCCGATCGAGGCGGAGACGTTGAGCAGCAGCACCGCCCAGATCAGCCAGAACTGCGGCGTCTTGTGCGCGTCCTTCAGGTGGACGTTGAAGGCCGAGACGCCCTTGCCGACCTTGGCGGGGGCGGTCCAGCCCTCCGGCGTCCAGTGGTCCGGCGGCACGCGGAAGCTGAACGCCCCGCCGACCATGAACACGAAATAGCCGGCCGCCAGCACCAGCAGGGTCTGCCAGGCGCCGACCTGGGTCGCGGTGGTGAAGTGCTTCATCAGCATGTCCGCCAGCGGCGAGCCGATCATGGCCGCGCCGCCGAAGCCCATGATGGCCATGCCGGTGGCCATGCCGCGCTTGTCGGGGAACCATTTGATCAGGGTCGAGACCGGGGTGATGTAGCCGATGCCGAGGCCGATGCCGCCGATCACGCCGGCGCCCAGCCACAAGAGCCACAGCTGGTGGAGGATCACGCCGACGGCGCCGATGGCCATGCCCCCGGCCCAGCAGAAGGCGGCGACGACCCCGGCCTTGCGCGGGCCGGCCCGCTCCAGCCAGCCGCCCCAGATCGCCGAGGCCGAGCCCAGCACCACGAAGAACAGGCTGTAGGTGACGGTGAGCCGCGACACCGACCAGTCGCAGCTGGTGGTCGTCAGGTCCCGGACCAGGCTCTGCAGCCAGTTTCCCGCCGCCGGGCAGGCGACCGACTTGGCGATCCCCAGCGACTTCGACAGCGGCAGCCAGAACACCGAGAAGCCGTAGGCCATGCCGATGCACAGATGGATGGCCAGGGCGCATGGCGGGATCAGCCACCGGTTGAAGCCCGCCTGGGCCACGATCCGTTCGCGGTCCAACAATCCAGCCGAATCCACCGGGCTTTCGCCCGCTACGCCTTGCGCCATTGCCCGTCTCCCGTGGGTCTCTGTTTGGGCCCTATGAGGGGGGACATCGCTCCTTTGACGGACGCTGTCTACCGCACCTGACCCTTTGCGGGTCAGCGCTGCAGTCGGGCGATCGCCGCCTTGGCCAGCGGATCGAGCCCCGCGCCGCCGTCGGCCAGGTGGGCGCGGATGCGGCTGCGCATGCGCGGGTCCCAGAACTTGGCGATGTGGTCGGCGGCGCCCGCCACCGCCTTGTCGTGCGCCTGGGCGGAGAAGAACCGGGCGATCTGGTTGGCCATGATCACCAGCCGTTCGTCGCTCGAGGTCGCGATGTGCGCCTCGTCGTCGAACATCCCCCCGCCATGGCCGTGCGTGCGTTCCAGGGTCATTCGGCGGGCTCCACTTGCGAGGCCTGGGCGATGCGGCGGCTCTCGCGCGAGAATAGCTCGTAGCGCTGCTGCCACTCGGTCGGGCCGTTGGCCAGGGTCACCTGCACCGCCGTGACCTTGTACTCGGGGCAGTTGGTGGCCCAGTCGGAGTTGTCGGTGGTGACCACGTTGGCCGGGGTCTCGGGGTGGTGGAAGGTGGTGTAGACCACCCCCGGGGCGACGCGGTCGGTGACCACAGCGTGCAGCGCCATGGCCCCGGCGCGGCTCTGCAGCTTGACCAGGTCGCCCTCGCGGATGCCGCGGTCCTCGGCGTCCTGCGGGTGGATCTCCAGCACGTCCTTGTCGTGCCAGGCCATGTTGCCCGTGCGGCGGGTCTGGGCGCCCACGTTGTACTGCGACAGGATGCGGCCGGTGGTGAGCAGCAGCGGGAAGCGCGGCCCGACCTTCTCGTCGGTCGGCACATATTCGGTGAGCATGAAGCGGCCCTTGCCGCGCACGAAGCGGTCGATGTGCATGATCGGCGTGCCCAGGGGGGCCGCCTCGTTCACCGGCCACTGCATCGAGCCTTCGCTGTCCAGGCGCTCGAACGACACGCCGGCGAAGGTGGGGGTCAGGGCGGCGATCTCGTCCATCACCTGGGACGGATGGGTGTAGGTCCAGCCCAGGCCCATCTCGTTGGCCAGCAGCTGGGTCACCTCCCAGTCGGCGTAGCCGTTCTTGGGCGTCATCACCTTGCGCACCAGCTGGATGCGGCGCTCGGCGTTGGTGAAGGTGCCGTCCTTCTCCAGGAACGAGCAGCCCGGCAGGAAGACGTGGGCGTAGTTGGCGGTCTCGTTGAGGAACAGGTCCTGCACCACCACGCATTCCATAGCCGCGAGGCCCGACGCCATGTGGTTGGTGTTGGGGTCGGACTGCAGGATATCCTCGCCCTGGACGTAGAGGCCCTTGAACACGCCGTCGACGGCGGCGTCGATCATGTTGGGGATGCGCAGGCCCGGCTCGTCGTCGAGCACGGTGTTCCAGGCGACGTTGAATTCGGCGCGCACCGCGTCGTTGGAGATGTGGCGGTAGCCGGTCAGCTCGTGCGGGAACGAGCCCATGTCGCACGAGCCCTGCACGTTGTTCTGGCCGCGCAGCGGGTTCACGCCGACGCCGCGACGGCCGATGTTGCCGGTGGCCATGGCCAGGTTGGCGATGGCGATCACCGTGGTCGAGCCCTGGCTGTGCTCGGTGACGCCGAGGCCGTAGTAGATCGCCGCATTGCCGCCGGTGGCGTAGAGCCGGGCGGCGGCGCGCACGTCGGCGGCCGGCACCCCCAGGTGGTCCTGCACCGCCTCGGGGCTGTGCTCGGGGCGGGCGACGAACTCGGCCCACTCCTGGAACTCGTCCCAGTCGCAGCGCTCGCGGACGTAGTCCTCCTGCACAAGGCCCTCGGTGACCACCACGTGGGCCAGGGCGTTGAGCATGGCCACGTTGGTCGAGGGCAGCAGCGGCAGGTGCACGTCGGCGCGGATGCGCGCGCTCTTGACCAGGTCGATGCGGCGCGGGTCGATCACGATCAGCTTGGCGCCTTGGCGGATGCGCCGCTTCATCGCCGAGCCGAACACCGGGTGGGCGTCGGTCGGGTTGGCCCCGATCACCAGGATCACGTCGGTGTCCCTGATCGAGTCGAAGTCCTGGGTGCCGGCCGAGGTGCCGAGGGTCTGGGAAAGGCCGTAGCCGGTCGGCGAGTGGCAGACGCGGGCGCAGGTGTCGACGTTGTTGTTGCCCCAGCCCTGCCGGATCAGCTTCTGCACGAGGTAAGCTTCCTCGTTGGTGCAGCGGCTGGAGGTGATACCGCCCACCGAGCGCTTGCCGTACTGGTCCTGGATGCGCCGGAACTCCGAGGCGGTGTAGCGGATCGCCTCCGCCCAGCTCACCTCGCGCCACGGCTCGTGGATCGAGGCGCGTATCATCGGCTGGGTGATCCGCTCGCGGTGGGTGGCGTAGCCCCAGGCGAAGCGGCCCTTGACGCAGGAGTGGCCGTGGTTGGCCTTGCCGTCCTTCCACGGGACCATGCGGACCAGCGTCTCGCCGCGCATCTCGGCCTTGAAGGTGCAGCCGACGCCGCAATAGGCGCAGGTGGTGACCTTGGAGCGCTCGGGCTGGCCGATCTCGATGACGGCCTTCTCCTGCAGGGTCGCGGTGGGACAGGCCTGGACGCAGGCGCCGCAGGACACGCATTCCGAGCTCAGGAACGACTGGTCCTGGCCGGGCGACACGCGGCTGTCGAGGCCGCGGCCGGAGATGGTCAGGGCGAAGGTGCCCTGCACCTCGTCGCAGGCGCGCACGCAGCGATTGCAGACGATGCACTTGGACGGGTCGTAGGTGAAATAGGGGTTGGACGTGTCCTTGGCCTTCCAGTCCGGATTGGCCACGCCGTCCTTCTTGGCGAACACGTGGTTGCGGCCCTCGTAGCCGTACCGCACTTCGCGCAGGCCCACCGCGCCGGCCATGTCCTGCAGCTCGCAGTCGCCGTTGGCGGCGCAGGTCAGGCAGTCGAGCGGGTGGTCGGAGATGTAGAGCTCCATCACCCCGTTGCGCAGGCGCTTCAGCTTGTCGGTCTGGGTGTGGACCACCATGCCGGGCGTGACCGGGGTGGTGCAGGAGGCGGGCGTGCCGCCCCGTCCCTCGATCTCCACCAGGCACAGGCGGCAGGAGCCGAAGGCCTCCAGGTTGTCGCTGGCGCAGAGCTTGGGGATGGTCATGCCGGCGATCTGCGCCGCGCGCATGATCGACGTACCCTCGGGCACGGAGACCGCCTGGCCGTCGATGGTCAGGGTCACCTGGGGCAGGGCCGCGCCATAGGGGCCGCGGGGCTCGGGCGTGCCGTAGTCGAGTTCCTTGATCAGGGCCATGGGCCTACTCCGCAGCTTCCAGCCGTCCAGATCCGTTCACGGATGGCGGCCGGCCGAAGTCTTCGGGGAAATGGGTGAGGGCGCTCATCACCGGATAGGGGGTGAAGCCGCCGAGGGCGCAGAGGGAGCCCAGCTTCATGGTGTGGCAGAGGTCTTCCAGCAGGGCGAGGTGGCCCTCGCGGTCCTCGCCCGCGGCGACCTTGTCGATCACCTCCATGCCGCGCGTGGAGCCCAGGCGGCAGGGCGTGCACTTGCCGCAGCTCTCCACCGCGCAGAACTCCATGGCGAAGCGGGCCTGCTTCAGCATGTCGGCGGTGTCGTCGAACACCACCACCCCGGCGTGGCCGATCAAACCGTCGCGGGCGGCGAAGGCCTCGTAGTCGAACGGCGTGTCGAACAGGGCGCGGGGGAAGTAGGCGCCGAGCGGCCCGCCGACCTGCACCGCCTTGACCGGCCGGCCGCTCTCCGCGCCGCCGCCGATGTCGTCGATCAGTTCGCCGAGGGTGATGCCGAAGGCGGTCTCGAACAGGCCGCCGTTCTTGATATTGCCGGCCAGCTGGATCGGCATGGTCCCGCGTGAGCGGCCCATGCCGTAGTCGCGATAGGCGGCGAAGCCCTCGGCCAGGATGTAGGGCGCGGCGGCCACGGACAGGACGTTGTTGATCACCGTCGGCTGGCCGAACAGGCCCTTGTGCGCCGGCAGCGGCGGCTTGGCGCGGACCAGGCCGCGTTTGCCCTCCAGGCTCTCGAGCAGCGAGGTCTCCTCGCCGCAGACGTAGGCGCCGGCGCCGACGCGCACCTCCATGTCGAAGGCGTGCTGAGAGCCCATCACGCTCCGGCCCAGCAGGCCGCGCGCCCGGGCCGTGCCGATCGCCGCCTCCATCGCCCGCACGGCGAAGGGGTATTCCGAGCGGATGTAGACGAAGCCCTTGGTCGCCCCGACGGCGACGCCGGCGATGGCCATGCCCTCGATCAGCTGGAAGGGGTCGCCCTCCATGACCATGCGGTCGGCGAAGGTGCCGCTGTCGCCCTCGTCGGCGTTGCAGACGACGTACTTCTGCCCGGCGGCGGTGTCGGCCACGGTCTTCCACTTGATGCCGGTCGGGAAGCCGGCTCCGCCGCGGCCGCGCAGGCCCGACTGGAAGATCTCCTCGACGATCGCCTTGGGCCCGATCTCGATGGCCTTCTTGATCCCCTGCAACCCGCCGTGGGCGGCGTAGTCGTCGAACGACAGGGGATCGGTGACGCCGTTGCGGGCGAAGGTCAGGCGCGTCTGTTTGGCGAAGAACGGCAGGTCCTCGGGCCTGCCCAGGCGCTTGGCGTGCGGGGCGCCGTCGAACAGGCCGGCGGCGACCAGGGCCGGCACGTCCTCGGGATAGACCGGGCCGTAGCCGATGCGACCCTCGGCGGTCTCGACCTCGACCAGAGGCTCGACGGAGAACAGGCCGCGCGAGCCGTTGCGCACGATCTCGATCGGCAGGGACTTCCGCGCGGCCTCGATGGCGAGCTGGCCCGCGACCTCGTCGGCGCCGAGCGCCACGGCGCACATGTCGGACGGCACGTAGACCTTGACCATCAGACCGTCTCCGCCATGAGGGCGTCGAAACGCTCGGCGGTGAGGCGCGCGTGCGGCCGGCCGTCGATCAGGGCCGAGGGGCCCGAGGCGCAGAGGCCCAGGCAATAGATCGGCTCCAGCGACACCCCCTGTCGGTTGGCGTGGCCGTGCGGGTCGATGTGGGTGTCGAGCGTCCGCTCGGCGTGGGCGGTGAGGGCGGCGGAGCCGCGCGCCTGGCAGGCCTCGGCCTGGCACAGCTTGACCACGTGGCGTGGGGCCGGCTTGCGGCGGAAGTCGTGGTAGAAGGTCAGCACCCCGTGCACGTCGGCGCGCGACAGGTTCAGGGCCCCCGCGATCAGGGGCACGGCCTCGTCAGGCACATAGCCGAAGGTTTCGTTGAAAGCGTGCAGGATCGGCATCAGGGCGCCGTCCATGTCCGCCTTCGCAGCGATCACCTCGACCGCTTTCTCAGGGGACCAGGGAGCGTAGTCGGCCATGGGGACTCCGGTTGGGGCCCCTCAGAAGCGCTGGAACGCCCCCTGAATCAACGGCGAATCTATATGTTCTGATAGACGCTATCTATCAATCCGGGCGGCCAGCGCCTTCGCCGCGGCGGTCAGGGCGCGCACCAGGGGCGTGACCGGAGCGCGGTCGACCACCACCAGACCCACGCTGTGGCTGGTCTCAGGATCGGTCAGGGGGATGCGCCGCACCTCCGGCGACAGCGACACCGCGTCGAGCAGCACCGGCGGCAGGATGCTCGACCAGCGGCCGGAAGAGACCAGGGTGGCGATCACCTGGCTGGAGTTGGTCTCGGTGAAGGGGCCGGGCGGCGGCTTGCCCGGCTCCAGCCCCAGCATCTCGTTGACGATCCGGCGGTTCTGCATGTCCGGGGTGAGCAGGCAGAGCGGAATGCCCAGCACCTCGCCCCAGCCGACGCTCCGCCGGCCGGGGAACACCTCGGGATCGGCGGTCACCAGGCGGTATTCCTCCTGGTAGATCGGCGTCATGGCCATGCCGGGCCAGTCGCGCACGTCCAGGTAGGTGATGCCGGCGTCGATCTGATAGTCCTCCAGCAGCCCGAGCATGGCCGGGGTCGAGGACGACAGGATCGAGAAGCTGATGCCGGGATGGCGCTCGGTGACGAGGGCCGACAGCTTGGCCACGATCGGCAGGGCGGTGGGGATGCAGGCCAGGCGCACCAGGCCGCTCACGCCCCGCTTCAGGGCCTCGACCTCCTGGCGCATGGCCTGGGCGTCGCCGGTCATGCGCCGCGCCCACTCCAGCACCCGCTCGCCCTCCGGCGTCAGGCCGACGTAGCGCGAGCCGCGGTTGACCAGGGCCGCGCCGAGGGTCTCCTCCAGCGCGCGGATGCCCGCCGAGAGCGTGGGCTGGGTCACCCCGCACCGCTCCGCCGCCCGGCGGAAGTGCCGCTCGCGGGCCAGGGCGATCAGGAATTCGAACTTGTCCAGCATCGAGTCTTTGTACGCGCTATCGCGCTTCGCGCTACTTGAGCGCAGCGTGGCCCAGCTTCGCCGCCAGCGCCGCCAGGTCCTCGCGGGTGTTGACGTTGGCGAAGGCGGACGCGTCGTCGAAGCGCACCGGCTCGGCGCCGGCCGCCTGCAGCATGCGCCAGGTGGGCGGATGGGCGCCGCCGGCCAGGGCGGCTTCCAGCAGGGGCAGGGCGGCGACCGGCCAGACGGCGACCTGGGGCTGCAGGCCGTCCGGCGTCTCGGCCACGGCGGCGCCGTGTTCGCGGGCGGCGGCGATCAGGCGGGGGAAGATGTCGTCGGGCAAGAGCGGCGCGTCGCACGGGCTGACGGCGAGGAAGCTCGCGCCGCGGCTCGCCGCCCACTCCAGCCCCGCGCGCACGCCGGCCAGGGGGCCGTCGGGATCGCCCGGACGGTCGTGCAGAACGGGCAGGGCGCCGGCCAGGCGCTCGGCCTCCGTGCCCGGCCGGGCGTTGACCGCCACCGCCGGGCAGGTTGCGGCCAGGCGCTCGGCCGCCCAGATCAATAATGGCTTGCCGTTCAGCTCGGCCGCGGCCTTCTCCCCGCCGAAACGCACCGAGCGGCCGCCGGCCAGCACCAGGCCCACGGCGGTCCGGTCGGCGGACAGGATCGGCGGCGGCGGAGGTATCATGTGAATGGTCCAGATTGACGCCAGCCCCGGGCCCGCGACTATGGGCCGAACATCGCGCAAAAACAGGCGTTCCGTGCAAGACCCCGCTTCGAGTTTCGACTGGACTCTCCCCGAATGGCCCGCCTTCGGCCTGCAGTCCGATGTGCGCGCGGCCCTGAGACGGGCGGCGGAGGCGGGGCGGCCGGTGGTGCTCGGCACCCTCTTCGCCCACGAGGGCGCCGCGCCGCTCGGCGAGGGGGCGCAGATCCTGTTCGACGCCCAGGATTCCAGAGAGTGGGCCGCGGCGGGCTTCCTGTCCGGCGGGTGCGTGGAGGGCGACATCGCCTTGCATGCGCGGGCGGTGCTGCAGGACGGTCAGCCGCGCCGGCTGGTCTATGGCCGCGGCGGGCCGCCAGACATCCAGCTGTTGTGCGGCTCGCGCATCGAGGTGCTGCTGGAACGGATCGCGGCCGACGATCCCGCCTTGGGGCGGCTGCTGGAGCTGGAGGCGGCCCGGCGACCGGCCCTGTGGCTCAGCGACGGCGCCGAGCGCGCCTGCCTGGCCGAGGGCGAGACCCTGGCCAAGCTGCCCGCCGCCCTCGGCCCGGCCCTGGCCAAGGCCGCCGAACGCCCGGCGGCCAGCGCCCCGGCCGGCGCCGCCATCTTCCGCCGCCACGCCCCGCGCCCGCGCCTGGTGGTGGTGGGCGGCGACCCGACCACCCTGGCCATCGCCCGCCTCGCCGCCGAGGCCGGCTTCGAGACCACTCTGGTGCGGCCCAAGGGACCATCCTCGGCCCCGCCCATCGCCAACGTGCGCTATTTCCGCGGCGAACCGGCCGAGGCGTTCCGCGCGCTGGGCCTGGACCCTTGGACGGCGGTAGCGGTGGCCACCCACGACATCGACATCGACCACGACGCCCTGCTCGTGGCCCTGCCCTCGGCGGCCGGCTATGTCGGCGCGCTCGGCAGCCGCAAGCGCATCCCCGAGCGCCTGGCGCGGCTAAAGGTCGACGGCCTGTCCGAGAGCGCCATCGCCCGGCTCAAGGCCCCGATCGGCCTCGACATCGGCGCCCGCGCGCCGTGGGAGATCGCGGTGTCGGTGATCGCCGAGACGATCCAGGCGCTGAAGGCGCTCGACGCCGCGCGGCCCTGGCCCGCCGCCTCCGCCGCGGCGTGAGCGGGGTCCACGTCCCCATCTACGCGATCGTCCTGGCCGCCGGCGCCGGCTCGCGCTTCGGCGGCGGCAAGCTGATGGCGCCGTTCCGGGACGGCGTCCTCCTCGACGGCGCGCTCGACGTCGCCTTCGCCGCGCCGGTGGCGGCGGTGTACGTGGTGGTCGGCGCCGATCCGGCCGTGGGCGCCCGCGCCGAAGCCCGTGGGGCGTCGATCATAGACGCTAAGGACCACGCCCTCGGCCTCTCCGCCTCCCTCAAGGCCGGGATCGCCGCCTTGCCCGAGGATGCGGGCGGCGCCCTGGTCTTGCTCGGCGACATGCCCCGGGTGCCGCCCGCCGTGCTCCAACCTCTGATCCAATCCGTGCAGGCGGGGGCGCCCGCCGCTGCGCCGGTGTTCGAAGGCCGGCTCGGCAATCCCGTGGCCCTGTCCGCCGCCCTGTTCCCGCAGGTCCTGGCGCTGCAGGGCGATCGCGGGGCGCGGGCCCTGATCGAGGGGCTGGGCGAGGCCCTGGTCCGCGTCCCGGCGCCGGACGCCGGAATCCTGTTCGACGTCGACCGGCCGGATGATCTTCACCGGACACCGCTTTCGACCTGAGCCCTCTTGGACTATCTGAGGTCCCGGTAACGAGGGGGCCCCATGGCGGATCTGGAGACCAGCGACGGCCTGGTGTTGTTCGGCGGCGGGGGCGACCTGTCGCTCCGGATGCTGTTTCCCGCCCTGGCCTGGCTCGAGCACGAGAACCTCTTGCCCCCGTCGATGCCGATCCTGGGCGCGGCGCGCTCGGCGATGGACGACGACGCCTTCCGCGCCCTGGTGCGCGAAGCCCTGCAGAAGCGCGCGCCCGAGACGGTGGCCTCCGGCGCCGCCGACCGGCTGCTGGCCCGCACCGCCTACGCGGCCGTCGACGTCACCCACGCCGACGACCTGAAGGGGCTCGGCGAGCGCATGGCCGCGCTGAACATCGCCCGCCCGCTCTACTACCTGTCGGTGTCGCCGAGCCTCTATTCGGCGATCTGCGCCGGCCTGCTGGCCGCGGGCCTGACCGGCGACAGCGCCCGGGTGGTGATGGAGAAGCCGATCGGCAAGGACCTGGCTACCTCCAAGGTGATCAACGACCAGGTGCAGGCGGCCTTCTCCGAGGACCGCATCTTCCGCATCGACCACTACCTCGGCAAGGAGACGGTGCAGAACCTGATCGCC
>Ga0310811_10011708_pt1 | contig 11387 bp, 14 predicted proteins | sample YCmetagenome_FD_207642 | JGI IMG/M metagenome (GOLD analysis project Ga0310811, IMG submission 207642) | Soil microbial communities from experimental microcosm in Duke University, North Carolina, United States - YC | ecosystem: Engineered > Artificial ecosystem > Soil microcosm > Unclassified ... | reverse complement strand
GACCGGGTGCGCAGGTTGTTCCGCACCTGCCGCCGGGGCCGGCTGCGAGGCCTGCGCCTGCTCCGCCTTGGGACGCGCCGGCTCCGGGTTCATGATGCTCACCGGGGGGATCGAGGCGGACGACGGAAAGTCCCATTTCGGGTCGACCGGGCGGCCCAGCGCCGGCGCCGATTGATTCATCACTCCATTCACCGGCGGATTCATCGCTCCAGGCGGGACCGACGCCGCCGGCACCTGTACTGGCGCTGGTGTTGCGGATGTGGACGGCGCTGGCGTCGCGGAGGCAGATGGCCCCGCGGCTTCCGCTGCAGGGGCCATCGGCTTGCCCCAGTTGGCGGAGTAGCGATCGACGTAAGTTTCGAAGGCGTGCACCTTCATGTTGGCCTTGAGCACGCCGCTGTCGTTGACCCAGGCGAAGGCCGGACAACGATCGACCGTGCAGCCGTCACCATCCGAGAGCACATGCGCGGCAATACCGTAGCGGTCGAGTTCGATCGCGCGGCGCGCCGGCGCGAAGATCTCGGCAATGCCGGCGTCGCCCTGCTGCGCCAGCGCATAGGCGTCGCGTAACAGCGCCAGCCGCTCCGCGGTGAAAGCCACCGCCGCGGCCGTCGTCTGCGCATCGGCGAACACGGCCTTCTCGCAGGCATTGCCGACCGCTTCGCCCGCGCCGCCATCGAGACAGCCAAGCGCCGAGCCGGGAGCAACAGCCCCCGCGGTGAGCGCCGCGCTGCGTTGAAGCAGCGCGCTGCGCTCGGCCGATTGGCTGGTCATGGCCATGCGATCGAGCAGTGCCGTGACCGAAAGGCCAGCAAGCAAGAGCGACGCGATCGGCCAGAGCGCCCGGCCGATTGTTGCGGAGCCATTGCGGCGGATCGCAACCACCGCAATGACGACCATCAGGACAACGGCTGCGCCCGCGATAGCGGCCACAACCACAGTCGTCGACAACGATCCGCTTATCGGCATGGCGCTCCGTCGTGTCGCCGCATTACTGAATCTTCGCCCCCGAGACTTTCACCACCTCGGCCCACTTGTCGATGTCCTTGCGCAAATAAGCGTCGAACTCCTGTGGGCTCTGTACCATCGGAATTGCGCCTTGTTTGAGCCAGGCGGCCTTCACGTCCTCGCGATTGACCACCTTGGAGACCGCCGCGTTCAGGTAATCGATCACCTCTTTCGGCGTATCCTTGGGCGCCATCACGCCAAGCCAGATCGTAGCCTCGTAACCCGGGACGGTTTCGGCCACCGTCGGCAGATCAGGCGTCAACGGCGAGCGCTTCAGTCCGGTGGTGGCCAGCGCGCGCACCTGCCCGCCTTTGGCCAGCGCGGTCATGGTGGTCACGGCGTCGAACATCATCTGCACGGTGCCGGAGACGACGCTGTTGCGCGCATCGCCCGAGGCCTTGTGCGGCACATGGACGATGTCGGTGTGGCTCATGGCTTTGAACAGCTCACCGGCCATGTGATAGGGCGTGCCCGGGCCGGACGACGCGTAATTGAGCTTGCCGGGATCCTTCTTGGCGAGATCAATGAATTCCTGAACGGTCTTCGCCGGCACGGAAGGGTTCACGACCATGAGCAGGTCGGAATAGTTGATCGGCGCGACCGCAACGAAATCGCGCATCAGCGCATAAGGCTTGTTCGGGATCAGCGACTCGTTGGTGGTCTGCGTGTTCGACATCACCAGCAATGTGTAGCCGTCGGGCTTCGACTTCGCGACATAGTCGGTGCCGATCACCGAACCGGCGCCCGGACGATCCTCGACAATGAACGACTGCTTGGTCTCGTCAGTGAGATGCTGCGCCAGGATGCGTGCAAAAACATCGGCCGGGCCCCCCGCCCCGAACGGCACGACCAGTTTGACGACGCGGTTCGGATAGGTCTGCGCCGTCGCCGGCAAGGCCAGCAGGACCGGCGACAGGAAAGCAATCAAACGCAAGAAAGCGCGCATGGGTCTCCTCGTTGTGTTTTTATGACGTTATGTCAGCCTTAAAAAACGTTACGGCCGCTTGTTTATTCCGTTCGTAGCCCAGGGGCCAGTTCAGACGCCGCCAGCCGATTTGAATCCGGGCGCGAGGTCACCAGCCGCCGCAAACGCCCCTTTGGCCTCGATCGAGGTCAAAGCCACCGTGGTGCGCAGATCGGTGACGCCGCCGCCGCCACCGGCCGCCAGCAGCACCGCCGCCATCTGCACATCGTTGGGAACGTCGGCGATGATCATGAAATCATAATCGCCGAAGGTGACGTAGTAACCGAGCAGCCGGCCGCCGACCTTGCCGATGAGACGTGCGGTCGCATCGGCGCGGTCTTCCGGTTGGACGATCATGCCTTTGATGGCGTCGCGCGTGTAGCGCCCTTGCGTGATATAGATCGGCATGCAGCCCTCCCCCTGCAGCCCAGGCTTAGCCGCAAACAGCCGCCGATCCTAGTCTCTGCACGGGCGAAGACGCCGCAGGCGTCAGCCCTTGTCGAGCTGGCTTTCCTTGGCCACGCGCTCGAAGGCCTCACCGTTGCTCTTGATGCGGTATTGGTAATCGTCACCGTCCGATGGCAGCAGCTTCACCACGGTGTAATTGCCGCTGGCGGCGGTGCGCCCAAAACTCGGTGAGGTGTAGTAGACGATCTCCCCAACGCCATACCTATGCGCACGCACGGGCTCAGGCGATACGGCAGGCTGCATCGGCGGGCTGGGGGCGCGGAGCATCTCCGGCGCCGGCTCCGGCGTGGCAATCGGCGCAACGGGCTTTTTTGGCTTGCTGGACGGCGCGGGGCGTGCGGCCTTCCGCAACGGGCGGCGCGTCGATGCCGCCGACTTTTTGGTCTTGGCGCGGTCGGTTTTGGTGGCTTTCTTGTCTCGTGCCGATGCGGTCTTGGCGGACCGGCCGGCGGTCTTCGCTGAATGTCTGCTCATGTGTTCAATATATCAGCTAATTCCGCCGGAGTGCGAAGTTTTTTGCTGAAAAACATTCGATATATCAGTTGGTTAGAAGACTCTTTCGAGGGTTGCGCGGCATCCTTACACCTACCTCGAAAGGGGTAGATGGAACCAGCCGCCTGGAACCGCCGACGGAACCGGGACCTTCCGGCGTGCGTTCTGCCCGCGGAAAGGGAGGAGACCCCTCATGCGAGTTCTGCTTGGCATTATCCTGGGCGCTGTTCTGACGGTCGGTGGCGCCTACATCTACGACTCCCACCATGCGCTGGCGGCCGCCAACGACCAGGCGGCGGCACAACGGCCTCTGGTCAACTGGGACGTGGTCGGTACGACCTGGGACCGCCTCGCCGCCCGCGCCCACGCCGAATGGATCCGCGTCGCCGGCTGATTAGAGTTCCCATCCCACCCATCACTGCCGCGGCGACCCGCCGACGCGTTCGCGCTCTCCAATGCGCAGCGCGTCGCCGATTTCGCGGCGATCCATGCGGGTGCCGTCGTCACCTTCAATCAGCAAGGGAACCCGGCCGGTGTCTTCGATGTGGCGCGCCCACGACAGCGCCTCGTCGAGCGCATCGAATTGCTTGAACAGCGCCTGCGCCTTGTCGAACGGCTTGATATCGGGTGAGCCCTTCGGGCCGCTGTATACACGAAAGCCCATGTCCTTACCTCTTGTGATCCTTGCCATCTGCCCCGCGTCGCGCGGCAGTGGTGCTTTTCGTCTCTTCCGTGGTGTGAACAGGTAAAACGCGGCAGGCGCTGGCACGGTTCCTTTTCCGCAAACACGTGCGTGCTATCGTCGCTGTGAACGGAGGGACGACATGCGAGCGGCGTATTACGAGAGCAACGGCACAGCGCGCGACGTGCTGCGCGTCGGCGAAGTCGAAGCCCCGCATGCCGGCCCCGGCGAAGTGCGCGTCAGGCTCGTCACGTCCGGCGTCAACCCATCGGACGTGAAATCGCGCCAAGGCATCACCCGCAAGATCAACTGGCCGCGCATCATTCCGCACAGCGACGGCGCCGGCGTTATCGACGAGGTCGGCGACGGCGTTGCCAAATCACGCGTCGGTCAGCGCGTGTGGATCTGGAACGGACAATGGAAGCGCCCCTTCGGCACGGCCGCCGAATATATCGCGCTGCCGGCCGCGCAAGCCGTGCCCTTGCCCGAAACCGTGAGCTTCGAGGACGGCGCATGCCTCGGCATACCGGCCATGACGGCGTACCACGCGGCCGCGTCGACCGGCGCCACGAAGGGCACGACGCTGCTCGTGTCCGGCGGCGCCGGCGCGGTCGGCCAATACGTGATCCAGTTCGCCAAGTCGCAGGGCGCCATCGTCATCGCCACCATCTCATCCCCTGAGAAGGCCGCGATCGCCCGCGAAGCCGGAGCCGACTACACCATCGATTACAAGCGCGACGATGTCGGCGCGCAGGTGATGCAGATGACCGACAAGCGCGGCGTCGACGCGGTCATCGACATGGACCTTGCCGCCAACGCCAAGCTGCTGCCGAACGTGCTACGGCCGAAAGGCAGCGTGATCATCTACGGCACGACGCCGCAGGCGATCATCCCGGCCGGCTTCTGCCTGACCAATTCGATCCGGATGCAGTTCTTTCTCGTCTACGAGATCGACGCGGCGGATCGCGGCGCCGCCATCATCGCCATCAGCCGCGCGCTGGCCGGCGGCATGCTGCAGAACCGCATCGCGCAGCCGGTCTACACGCTCGACGAGATCGCCGCCGCGCACGAGGCGGTCGAGCGCGGACCGATCGGCAATGTGGTGGTGAGGATTTAGCTGCCGTCAATCCCGGACGGCGCGTCAGTGCCGGACCCGGAATCCAGACGCATTGTCCCGAATCGGCTTCTGGATTCCGGGTTCGCTCGCGAAGCGAGCGCCCCGGAATGACTAAGCACTACGGCGCCACCTCGGCGCCCTTGAAGCCGGCCGCGTCAAGCGCACGGCGGACGACGCCGGAGCGCTTCGCGTCCTCGAGCAACGCGCTGGCAATCGCCAGTGCCGCCGGCCGCCCTTGCGGCACGGCGACGCCGATTCCGGTCTGTTGGAAATTCCCCGCCAGCACGCGCGCGCCCGGCAGCTTCGGCAAGAGGCCCGCGAAGGAGTCGTGCGACAGCGCAAAGGCATCGCCCTGCCCTGTTCGCGCCATCTCGGTCATCTGATCGACGCTCGGCACCTCCGTGACGGTCGCCTTCGGCGCCGTACGGCGCGCGCTGCGCGCAGTCGTGGTGTTGGCGATGGCGACGATGCGCACGCCTTCGCGGTTGACCTCGTCGATGGTTTGGATCGTCGAGCCCGCGGGCACGAGATAGGTGCTGCCGATGATGTAATAGGCCGGCCCGAAGGCCACGACCTTCTCGCGCGCCGCATCGCGTGGCATGAACGCGATGTCGCAAGCGCCGCTCGCGACCGCGTCCGTCACCTCGCCGGAGTTGGCATAGATCTGCTGCACCAAAGGCAGCTTCAATGCGGCGGCAAAGGCGTCGAACAGATCGACGGTGACGCCCTGGACGTTCCCGTCCTCGCCCTTGATGGCGAAGAACGCCGACGGCGCCGGCGACGTCACGATGCCGCAGCGCAGATGTCCGGTGGGGGCGAGTTGCTTGAGATCGTCAGGACTTGTCATCCGCGGCATTTAGCACGCGGGGCTATGGTTCGCCACGAATAACGCACGTCCCGGGATGACAGCACTAGAACTTCTCCACCCACGGCCGCAGTTCGAGTTCTTGTGTCCAGGCACTGCGGGGCTGGCGCAGCACGTGCATATAGCTCTCGGCGATGGCGTCGGGATCGAGCAGCGAGTCCGGCTGATCGGCGGGCTCGGCGTAGCGTGCGCTCTTGATGCCGCCGTCGATGACGAAATGCGCGACGTGAATGCCGCGGGGCGAGAGCTCGCGCGCCATGCTCTGCGCCAGGCCGCGCAACGCGAACTTGCCCATGGCGAACGACGCGGACTGCGGATAGCCCTTGACGCTCGCAGATGCGCCGGTGAACAGGATCGCGCCCCGCCCCTGCGGCAGCATGCGCTGCGCGGCCTGCTGCGCCACCAGGAAGCCGCCATAGGCCGTGATGGCGATCGACTTCTCCATCTCGACGGGATCGATATCGGCGAATGGGCCGCGCACGCGGTAGCTCGCATTGTAGACGACGACATCGGGAGTCGTGCCTGCGGCGTCGAGGTCGGCGAAGAGCTTGTCGACCTCCTCGCGCTTGGCCGCGTCGCAACTATAGGCCTTCGCGCCGGTCGCCTTGACGAACTCGGCGAGCTTGGCCGCCGAGCGCGCCGCCAGCGCGACCTTGATGCCGTCCTTGGCGAGCAGGCGCGCGAGCGACGCCGAGAGGCCGGAGCCGGCGCCGACGATGAGAGCGGAGGTGTAATTCATCGGGACATTCCATGGAATGTTGCTGCTGCACGGAGAACAGCATTTTTCGGAGGGGAATGGCAATGAACGAAGACGTGCATCGCGCCTACGCGAGCTTTACTCCGCCCTCATCCTCAGGGGCATCGCGCAGCGATGCGTCTCGAAGGATGCGGGCGGGCCCATGCTTCAAGACGACGCCCTCGGCGCCTCCTCAGCATGAGGCCGGGAGAGGCAATCGATTGCGCGCGGCACGGCGCTCTCCGCGCTTGCCGACGCCCCCGGGGACGAGATTACCGGGTCGAGGCGCCGCCGGCGGAGCCATCGTCATGCCGTTGGCCACCGTGAAAATCTCGATTATATTGCGGCAATGCGCCGTGACGACGCCATCGCCAGATTGAAGGCCGCCGAGCCGGCGATCCGTGCGCTCGGCGCGAGCGCGTTGTACCTTTATGGCTCGCACGCGCGCGACGAGGCGCGGCAGGACTCGGATGTCGATGTGTTCATCGACAAGGACCCGGCCCGGCCCTTCGGTTTCGATGCCTTCATGAACATCTATTTCAAGCTGCAGGACACGCTCGGCACGGACGTGGGCTACACGACGCGCGACGGTCTCGTCGCGTTCTACCGCCCCGCCATCGAGCGTGAAGCCATCAGGATTTTCTGATGGCGGCGGCGTGCGCCAATCCCCGCGCCCGTCTCGAACACATTCTGTTTCACATCCGCGGCGTCGCCGATACGGTCGGCGGTGTTGGTGACGTATGCGACCGTCTACCACATGGAACGGACGGTCGAACGCGCCGTACAGATTATTTCTGAGGCCGTTCGCGCGCTGCCACCGATCCTCACCGCGCGCCACCCTGAGATCGAATGGGCGAAGATTGCCGCCATCGGCAATATTCTTCGCCACGAATACGAGCGCGTCGATCCGCAGACGATGTGGGAGATCGCAACGGTCAAGCTGCCCGAGTTACAGAAGGCAGTCGAGCGAATGCTGGCGGATTTGAAAACCACGGACTTGTAGCGTGGGCCGAAGTCGCCCGCGGGCGCCGCATCCGGGACACGAGGTCACATCCTGAACACCCCAAACCGCGTCTCCTCCACCGGCGCGTTCAATGTCGCGGAGAACGCCAGTGCCAGCACACGGCGGGTTTCCGAGGGCGCGATAATGCCGTCGTCCCACAGCCGCGCGGTGGCGTAATAAGGATTGCCCTCGGCCTCGTACTGATCACGGATCGGCGCCTTGAACTCTTCCTCCTCAACCTCCGACCACGTGCCGCCGGCGGCTTCGATGTTGTCGCGCTTCACCGTCGCGAGCACCGAGGACGCCTGCTCGCCGCCCATCACCGAGATGCGCGCATTCGGCCAGGTGAACAGAAAGCGCGGGCCATAAGCGCGCCCGCACATGCCGTAATTGCCCGCGCCGTAGGAGCCGCCGACGACCACCGTGATCTTCGGCACCTGCGCGTTGGCGACCGCGGTCACCATCTTGGCGCCATCCTTGGCGATGCCGCCGGCCTCGTAGTCGCGTCCGACCATGAAGCCGACGATGTTCTGCAGGAACAGGAGCGGAATGCGGCGCTGGCAGCACAGCTCGATGAAATGCGTAGCCTTCAGCGCGCTCTCCGAGAACAGGATGCCGTTGTTGCCGAGAATGCCGACCGGCATGCCGTGGATATGCGCAAAGCCGGTGACCAAGGTCGTGCCGTAGAGCGCCTTGAACTCGTCGAACTCCGACGCATCGACCAGCCGCGCGATCACCTCGCGGACATCGTATTGCTTCTTCAGGTCCACCGGCACCAATCCGTCGAGCTCGGCGGTGTCGCGCAGCGGCGCGCGCGGTTCGCGCAGGACGATGTCGGTCATCTTCCGCGTGTTGAGCGTCGCGACGATGCGCCGCGCGATGCTGAGCGCGTGATGGTCGTCTTGCGCGTAATGATCGGCGACGCCGGACTTGCGCGCATGCACGTCAGCCCCGCCCAGGTCCTCGGCGCTGACGATCTCGCCGGTGGCGGCTTTCACCAGCGGCGGTCCCCCAAGAAAGATGGTGCCCTGGTTCTTCACAATGACGGTCTCGTCCGACATCGCCGGCACATAGGCGCCGCCCGCGGTGCACGAGCCCATCACCACGGCGATCTGCGGAATGCGCAGCGCCGACATCGTCGCCTGGTTATAGAAGATGCGGCCGAAATGCTCGCGGTCGGGAAACACCTCGGTCTGATGCGGAAGATTGGCGCCGCCCGAGTCCACGAGATAGACGCAGGGCAGCCGGTTCTCGCGTGCGATTTCCTGCGCGCGCAGATGCTTCTTCACCGTCATCGGATAATAGGTGCCGCCTTTGATGGTGGAGTCGTTGCACACCACCATGCATTCACGGCCCTCGATGCGGCCGATGCCGGTGATCAATCCGGCGCCGTGGATCGCATCGTCGTACATTGCGTTGGCGGCGAGCGGCGACAGCTCGAGAAACGGCGCACCCGGATCGAGCAGAGTCATCACGCGGTCGCGCGGCAACAATTTGCCGCGCCCGACATGCCGCTCGCGCGCGCGCTGCGGCCCGCCCAAGGCGGCCTCGGCGCGGCGCGCTTTGAGCTCTTCGACAAGCGCACGCATGCGTTCCGCATTGCCGCGAAAGTCGTTTGCCGTCGTGTCGATTGACGATGCGAGAATCGTCAATGGCTCCTCCCCGATTCAACAATGGCAACAGGTTGCCTTGGCGGAACCGGGAAGGCAATGGCGCGCGAATCGCAGCATCCCCACCTAAATCCGGAACCCCCTCCATATGCGCGACGTTTGTTATCGAGCAGCACATCACCGTTTCGTTCGTAACCGGAATGTGCATGACCAGAGGAGGCACCCGATGACGAAATCACGTTTGCTTGCGACTGTAACGGCGTCCCTGTTGCTTGGCGTCGGTGCGGCGTCGGCGCAGTCGATGAATGCCCAGCAGCCCGAGCGGGCGCCGGCGGCGCAACAAAACGCGCCGGCTGAGAAGGTTGCGCCGTCGATGAAGGCGGGCCAGCGCAAGGGACCGGAAACCACCGGCCAGTCGACCCAGGAAAGCTCGCCAGGCGCGTCCGGCGGCGGCCACGCCACGCAGGACATGAAGCCCAACGGCGACATGAAGTCGAACAGCGAGAAGCGTCCCGGCACGACCGGCCAGGCGCCCGGAAACGCCTCACCCGACACGCAGCGCAGCGGCGCTTCGAGCGATGAGAAGAACTCGAACACCAAGATGCGCTCCGACGAGAAAGGCGGCGCCGGCATGAACCGGAGCGAAGAGCGCTCCGGCTCGCACATGAACCGCTCGGAAAGCGAAAGCACGCGTTCGACCACGACCGGCCAAGGCGCAGCGTCGGGTTCAGCCAAGCTCACGACCGAGCAGCGCACGAAGATCACGACCGTGATCCGGCAGCACAAGGTCGCACCCACGCATCTGAACGTGTCGGTGCGCGTGGGCACGCGCATCCCCGACAGCGTGCATTTCTACCCGCTGCCGACAGAGGTGGTGGAGGTCTACCCGGAATGGCGCGGCTTCAACTACATCATGGTCGGCGACCAGATCATCGTCGTCGATCCCGGAACGCATGAGATCGTCGCTGTTCTCGATGCGTGACAACACGTCACATGTGTGACGCGGAACGGCCGGGTTTTCGCCCGGCCGTTTTGCGTTTCAACATTCTGTTCCCGCCCATCAATTGCGCAGACCCTTCGTCAATTTGCAGGAACTTCCGCTGTCGTCGCGCGTTAATTTCGTATCACCAGTCGGTTGCGTTGGTTGAATTCGTCCAAGGAGGCTCTGTGTTGCGCGTCGGCAAAGAGAAAGAAAAATAACGACGGTCGTGAGTACTGACGGCGCGTAGGTGACGCGACGAGAAACCCCGTGTTGGAGAAATCCAATGCGGGGTTTCGCCGTTTCCGGGGCGGCATTGGCCATCCCGCAGAGCGCAATGCCGCATTGATCGAGGAACATCGCCGCGTCCTCGCACGTTTCCTCTGCGAGTGCTCCAGTGCAACAAGAGAGGAACAAGAATGGACAAGGATCGGATTCAGGGCACCGTCGAGCAGGCGAAAGGCAAGGTGAAGGAAGTTGCCGGCAAGGCCACCGGCGACTCCAAACTCGAGGCGGAAGGCAAGGCGCAGAAGACCGCGGGCAAGGTGCAGAACACCGTCGGCGGCATGAAGGACGCGGTCAAGGAAGCCGTCGACGACGATAAGTGACGGCTGGCGGACCCCCGCGTTCGACAGTGCGAAAACCCGGCCTCGCGCCGGGTTTTTTGCGTGCCAAGCAGCATGCAGTTTCGCTTGTTCCCTGCGCCCGTGCAGGCGTATCAAGGCGCAGCCGCCGGGATGTGGAGACGGGACATGGATGGAAGCCTCGATAACTACAAGGACCTGAAACTGAAGCTCAGCGGTATCGTGCCGCCGGGCGAAGAATTCAAACGCAACATGCTGTTCGACGTGATGTACGCCTCGTTGCCGCGCGATCCGCAGGCCAAGGTGCAAATCTACAATGCCGAGATCCTGCCGGGCGGCTTCACCAATTGGCACCAGCACAACGGGCCGGCCTTCTTCGTCGTGCTGCAGGGCATGTTCGAAGCGCATTTCCAGGAAGGCGTCTTGATCAAGGCCAAGGCCGGCGACTGCTATTCCGAGCCGATCGCCAAATTCCATCGCGGACACAATCCGCATCCGGAATTGCCGTATCAGTGCATCGGCATCGCGCTCACGTCGCCCGACCGCGAGCACGTGACGAACTCGCTCGTCTGTCCGTGGTGATGTTGTCATTCCGGGGCGCGCGAAGCGCGTGAACCCGGACTCCAGAACCACATTCTGGCCCGGATGCATTCCGGATTCCGGGTTCGGCCTGCGCGCCGCCCAGAATGACTGGAATGAGCTAAGCGCCGTCTCCCACCCTCACATCGGCGATCACTGGCAAGTGGTCCGACAGCGCCCAAGCCTCTTTGTCGACGAAGCTGCGCACCAAGGCCCCGCGTGGCCGGCAATAGATGCGGTCGAAGCGAAACAGCGGAACGCGTGACGGAAAGGTGCGGGCGCGCGTGCGGCCGCCGAGGA
>Ga0310811_10011707_pt1 | contig 11387 bp, 12 predicted proteins | sample YCmetagenome_FD_207642 | JGI IMG/M metagenome (GOLD analysis project Ga0310811, IMG submission 207642) | Soil microbial communities from experimental microcosm in Duke University, North Carolina, United States - YC | ecosystem: Engineered > Artificial ecosystem > Soil microcosm > Unclassified ... | reverse complement strand
CCCGCAGCGAGGTTTTGCCGCAGCGGGTCGTGCACCAGGAATGAAGCGAGTTGCGCGTCAGTCCAGGAGCAGCTTCATGCCGGGATCGCCTTTCTCCATCGCGCGCCGGTACGCCGGCCTTGCGCCGATCCGCGCAAGATACGCGATGATGTTCGGGCAGCGTTTCAGGTCATAGGGCTGGAAGTAGCGCATGGTGGTGAGCGAAAAGCCCATCATGATGTCGGCGGTGGTGAAGTCCTTGCCGGCAAGATATTCGGCCTCGCGCGTTCGTGCTTCCACGAGATCGAACGCACGGTCGACGCGGGTTCTGGTCGCAAGCAGGATCGGGTTGTCCTCGGCAAGCTTGAGGCGGTTCAGGATCATCAGCCGGCCCATATGGGCCTGCAGCGTGCCGTTGGCGAAATGGAACCAATAGAGGAAGTCGGCGAAGTTCGGATGGTTTGCGGGCAGCGCAAGGCGGCCGTTACCGTATTTGGCGGTGAGGTATTCGACGATCGCTCCGGATTCGGCGAGCACGAGGTCGCCGTCGATGATGACCGGCGCGGAGCCGATCGGATGCAACGCCTTGTAATCGGCAGGCGCCAGCATGGTGACGGGATCGCGCGCGGTGTGCTTCAGCTGATAGGGAAGGCCAAGTTCTTCGCAGAGCCAGACAATCCGTTCGGATTGCGACCTGCCGAGATGGTGAACGATGAGCATCGTGATACCCCAGTTGTGCGTCAGGCGGACGCTATCATAACGCGGGCAGAGCGGGCGACCGGGCGGCCGTTAACGGTGGCGATACCAAACCAGCGCGATTTGCGGCGTCATGCGGGAAGCGGGCGGGCCGCTAACTTTTTCGAAAACCGTTGCCGCGAAATTCAGTCTCGTCAAAGCGATCACAGGGGAACGGGTCATGTTGATGAATGGGGAAGCTATTATGGAAAACGTGCGGCGCTATCGGGCGATCGCCTCGCTGCACCGTCAAACCGCGGCGTTCCGTCCGCACCAGCGCTGGACGCTGCTGGACCAGGCGGAGCATTGGGAGCATCTCGCGCTGGTGCAGCTCGAAGCCTATTTCGAGGCCCGCGAGCGCCAATTGCCGACCTATCATTAAGTGCCGGATCGAACGGCGGCGGCGCTGCGCCGCTCGCTTGGGGTTCGTTCGCCGAGAAAAGATCGTTAACCAAAGGATGTGTGCCCGATCGCAGCGGGCACTATGGTTTCGCCGCCGTTACCGGACAAAAGCGCTGGACGGCGCTGCTCCCGTCGAATTTCGCCAGCAGTGGCAGCGCCCGCGTGATGTGCAGCTCGCCGCCCGCGGAGATCAGGGCCGAATGATCCGCGAGCCGTGCACCGTAAACAGCGAAGCTCGATCCCGGCGGGCCCTGGAATGCCACGCGCCGCTCCCCCGGATGGACTAGTCAGCAATCCCCGTTGAAAAGACGCAATTCCACCCGCTTCGCCACGATCAATCAGGGCGCGACTTTGGGACAAGGTGGAGGCGCACGCGCAAGCGGGGTCATGGCGTGTCATCTGACATTGCGGATTGAGCCGCAGACCGGGGATTTTTCGCGCCGCTGCTCGCGATGCGGAGCGCTCCCTCGTCTCACCCACTCCATTCTCGATTCCCGGAAAGGCAACACGGTTCGCCTCTACCGGTGTGGGAGTTGCGGCGTGATGCTTTGGGATGACGGATCGGAATCGTGCGGGGATGGATCGGCGGGTCGGATCGGCAACTCGGGGATGTCCGGGGATTGAAAGGTGAACTGACAGCGCGGGAGACGTTGGAAGTCGGTCGGGTGGAAATACCGCCTCAAACCCGAGGGGTATGGTCCGACCAAACGGAAGCTGGAGGCGAAGCCTCCGGCTTCCTGGGCGCGATAGTCGGTAGAGGAGTGAGTCTTATGCGAGGACAGAACGCAGCGGCACGGCCCTTCGATACAAGGCCTTTTGATGTCGGTCAGCTCGAAGGCGATATCCGAGAAGCGGTTCAACAAAGGCCCCCGCACATTCAGGCGGTCGAAACCGCGCCACGTCAGGCGAAGCCGCAGATTCCGGACTACGTCAACCATCGCGAGGACACCAGCGAGATCGGCAAGCTCTCGGCCGAGGCCATCGCCAGGGAATATGAGGTGACCGCCAAGGAGATCGAGGCGATGGGCGACGTGGTCCGCGACATGGTGCAGCGCTGTGAGCAGCTGACGACCTCAGCATCCTCCATGCTCAAGGACATCAAGGCCACGGCGACGCGCTATCGCCAGGAAGGCAAGCGGATCTTCGACGAAATCGAATCCTGCTCCGGCGCAGCCGACGAAGTCCGCAAGCTGTGTGAAGCCTTCCGCGACAAGATCGCCACCAAGACCGCCGAAGGCGCGAGTTGATCATTTACTCGGCGGTGCCCTACCTCCTGGCCGCGGCACCGCCTGTCATCGTGCTGCTTTCGATCCTGGTCGGCAGCTGCACGATGACGCGGCCCGGCGGCGAACCGATGGATCGGGCGCGGTTCTATTCGGAGGCGGACAGCCGGGCCGGCGCGGAGCTGGTCAGGGATCTCGACCGGCGCGCAGCGCGCGAGGACCTGCGGCGCACCATTGAGGAGGCGCAGCGATGATCTGTGAGTGTTGCCGCCGCGACGTCGAGCATGTCAGGAGCTCGTTCTGGCACGGCGAGGCCCGCATCTGCGGCGAATGCCTCGCGCAATGGAGTGATGGCGATAATGAGGAGATCGGCGCGGACGTCGCGAGCGTCGGAAACTATGTGCGCCTCAGGCATGGTCTTCCTCCGCTCGCGGCAGTCCTCGCGCTCCTCCTGCTCGCGGCGGCGCCGGCGGCTTACGCCTCGCATCACTGCCTCGACTATTCGGAAGCGACAAGAACCTGGCCGTCGCGCGCGCTGGCGAAGGATGGCGACGGATGCTGGACCTATGACCACCATCCGCCGCGCGCGGAAGTGCCGGTCGCGATCCACGAGCCCGTCCTGCTGGCCCGCGAACCGATGCTGATGGACCGTTGGGTCGACGCCGACCTCGTTCAGGTCGAGCTGCGCCAGAGCGAGCCCGACACCGTCACACAGACCGAGCCTTCTTCTCCGCCGGATACGCTCACGAGCGCGAGCCAGTTCGCGCTGTTCGTTGCGCTGGTGCTTGCAACGGTCTCGGTCGTGGAGATCGCGACGGTTCGACACGGCTCGGCGCCCGGTGCGGCGGCCCGGCGTTGGGCCGCGAAGTCCAGGCGCTGACGCGGATTTGCGCTCAACTCCGTTCCATCCTGCTTCAACGCCCCATGCCATCGGAGAGCAGAACAGGAAGATCGTCCGATTCGCCGCAGGCCTGATCGAACAGCCGGTGGTTCATCGCCCAGATCGCAGCCTGCGTGCGATTGTTCGCGCCGATCTTTCTGAAAATCGCTTTCACATGCGCCTTTACGGTCGGCTCGGCGATCTTGAAGAAACGCGCCACATGCTTGTTGGAGTCGCCCAGAACAATGCGTTCCAGGATCGCGATCTCCCGCGCGGACAGCTTCAACCCGCGCGGCTCGTCGGCGACTTCCAGGGGATCGTCGTTTGCCAGCAGGGTAGCCAATCGCTCTTCGGGCTTCGGCTGAAGATCGATCGGCCACAAGCGGGCATCGATCAGAATGACCTTGCCGTTGATCACCGCCTGCAGTGTGCTGACGAGATCCTCGGAGCTGACCGAATTGAAAAGGGCTGCATTGGCGCCATCTTCCAGCGCACTCGCAAGCGAGCGGGAATTGTTTTCATCGGCGACCGCCACGATGAATGCCAGAGGATATCGACTCCTGATCTTGCCGCAGATCAGAGCCTGATCCACGCCGACTGCGACGATGAACAGAACAGGTTTGTCGTAGGGGACGTCCGACAGATCTTCCAGGTCAATCGCACAGCCGTGCGGGCGGAAGCGGGTTTTCGACAGTAATAGCCGCAAGCCCTCGCGAAAGAGGCCGTCACTTTGCAGGATATACGTCGGGACTACGGACTCACTCGACATACCTGGGCAGCCGCTCCGATGACGACTTTACGCGTTCTTCAGCAACCCCGCCCTGGTGCCAACTTTACTACAGAATACAGAGGGTTGCACATTTAGTAATAACCTAAGATAACTTTCGCAGCGGATTCGGGACAGCGATGCTGTCCTGATCTTGTCGCGCTGAGCAAAGTGTCGGGAAACATTTCCTAATCCCGCATGGACTAGTCCGAATTTGCCAGCATGCCGGCGACGATCGGCGGCCATTTTTGCCTCAAGAGCGACGCTTCGTCGCGGCCTCTCTGCCCTGTCCATGCCCGCTTCCGGACGGCGCGGTATGACCTAGGCGGAAGCGAAGCGGTGAGCCAGCCAAGATGAGGCGCGGCTCAGGCGAGGATGCGCGAGACAATAGCGGATCGCTCTGCTACGGCTAAAGCCGGATAGCGGAGGGACAGCAATGCTGTTTCGTCTCGCATTTGCCATTGTATTGATGGCGGCGCTGCTGGTTGATCCCGTCAGCTCGCGGTCGCAGGACTTGCTGGCTGGCGTTGATCTCAACAGTCCGGAAATGTCGACACCGGAGATGACGCGGGCCGACGTCGATGCGCTGCTCAAGGCGACGGGCCGGGACGGCGCGGACCAGCACTCTGCCGATTTGCAGGGAAAGCGGTTATCGCAACTCGATCTGTCGGGTCTCGACTTCTCCGGCAGCAATCTTCGGCTCGCAAAGCTCAACCGGACAAATCTGAAAGGCGCACGCCTCGATCGGGCCATCCTCAATCAGGCCTGGCTCATCGAGGCGGATTTGACGGAGGCGTCCCTCGCAAAGGCAACTCTGCTCGCCACGCAGATGCGACGCGCCAAACTCGGCGGCGCCGATTTGAGCGGCGCGCGCATAGCCGCCGATCTTTCCAACGCCGGCCTGGCCGGGGCCAATCTTTCGGGTGCCGATTTCAGCGCCGACATGCGCAACCAATCGATGGGCCTGATGCGTGGTGTGCTCAGATCCGCCGATCTCAGGAATGCGAACCTGAGTGGCGCCAATCTCGCGCATGCCGATCTGCAATTTGCGAAGCTGCAGAACGCCAATCTGTCGGATTGCAACTTCACTCGTGCCGACCTCGCAGGAGCCGACTTATCCAACGCCAATCTCACCGGCGCCGATTTCACCGAGGCTGACCTCGCATCGACCCTGCTGCCGAGCGCGGCCGCACTGGCGCAGGCCCGCAATCTCGACAAGGCCAGGAACCTGAACCAGGCGCGGCGTTCGCCCTAATTGTTGCAAATGGTTGCCTGTGTGTCGTCCATGCCACAACGCGCTAAAATGCGAGTTCGGTCCGGATGGTCAGTTGCCCGCAGCTCAGTCGATATCCTATGTTCCGCGCGCAAAGGTTGAGGCAATGTATTCGGAGTCGGTCCTCACCGAAAAACGATAGTCAGAAAATATCGGTGGACGCATGAACAAGCCGTTTCTAGCTTTTCTCGCATGTATATCCTTGGTTGCGCCGGCTGGCGCCGCCGATCTCGCAGTCAAGGCTCGCGCCTACAAGGCGCCGCCACCCGTCGTGGGCTACGACTGGACCGGATTTTACGTCGGCGGGCATGTCGGCTACGGCTGGGGGCAGGATGGGGGCACCACGTTCACCGACTCTCCGCCGGGCACGTTCGCATTTGCTTTCGGAGTTGGGGAGCTCTTGCCATTCGTCGGAACTAATCCGAAGGGCGTGTTGGGCGGAGGTCAGGCTGGCTACAATTGGCAGGTCGCGCCGAATTGGCTGATCGGTGTCGAAGGCGACATTTCGGGCAGTGGAATCAAAGGAAGCGGGCTCTTCGTGTTCCCGGGCGGCGGCGGCGTTGCGCCCGTGAATCAAACAGTGAGCCAATCGCTGGATTGGCTGGCTACGGTCAGAGGCAGAACCGGATTTGTGGTAGACCGGTTGTTGATTTACGGGACCGGCGGCGCGGCTTTCGGCGAGGTCAAGAACAACTTCAATATCTCGGCCCCGACCATTGCAGCAACGATCATCGGGAACGCGTCAAGCACACGCACCGGATGGGTGGCTGGCGCCGGCGCGGAATACGCCTTCTGGAGCAACTGGAGCGTCAAGCTCGAATGGCTCCATTACGATCTGGGCAGCACATCAGTATTCGCGCCTCAGCTTACTGCCGGAGTCGTTCAACCGTTCGGCTTGAACGGGAGGGTTGTGACAAAGGGCGACATTGTCTGGGCGGGGCTCAACTACAAGTTCGGCGGACCCGTCGTCGCCAAGTACTGAGGCTACGCACCGGCCTTCTTCGACGCAGCGGCAAGAGTCCCGGTTTATGCCGGGATTTTTTGTTCAGGGCTTGCGGTGAAGGGAACGGGGCCTTCTCGACGATCGGCTCCCTGCCGCGCAGACTACTGGACCCGCCTGGTGCTGTCCATCTTTCGTTACTGTCAACTCGCGTCCAGACAACTGAACGATAGCGGCCGTGCCGACCAATCCGGCGATCGACTTCACAGTCAGGCAGGGTGCGCTCGATACCGAGAGCGGCGGCGGTTACCGTCGCGATCACTTGCGCTCGCTCAGCGCGTCGAGTCGACACGAAAGAAGTTCGTGTCATGGGGGCGAAAGCATACTGCGCGCGCTCGTCGCGGCATCAAGCGCAAAAACGGCCGCTTTTGGCGTGTCCAGTTTTGTAAAGTGGCGCGCCCGACACGATTCGAACGTGTGACCTTTGCCTTCGGAGGGCAACGCTCTATCCAGCTGAGCTACGGGCGCTTGGGGGGCATCATTTAGCCGATTGGTCCGGCATCGGCAATGGCTGGCCTTGCGTCGCGAGGTGATTGTCGGGGGCCTTAAGGGCTGTAAACTCATCCTGAACCAAAGTCCGCGCGTTCAGGAGAAGCCCAGGTGACAAATATGCGTCCGCTCGAATTTGGCTGGTATTTGCCGACCCATGGCGACACCACGGCCTATGGGCTGGCCGAGGCCCAGATCGCGGGCTCGCCCGAACTCTGCGAGCGGGTAGTGGCCGCCGCCGAGAAGGCCGGATTCGAGTATCTGCTGACCCCGGTCGGCGCGACCTGCTGGGAGGCCTGGATTTCCGGCGCCTTCATGGCGGCGCGCTCGAGCACCATCAAGCCGCTGATCGCGGCCCGGCCCGGCTACATCAATCCGGTGCTGATGGCGAAGATGATCTCGACCTTCGACCAGATGTCGGGCGGGCGCATCTGCATCAACCTGATCGCGGGCCAGAACGAGAGCGAGGTCGAGGCCGAAGGCGTGCGCCATGCCAAGGAGGAGCGCTACGCGCTGATGGAGGAGGAGGTCTCGATCCTCAAAGCGATCTGGGCTACCCGCGGGCCGGTCCACTTCCAGGGCAAATTCCACACCATCTCCGGCGCGCATGTGCGGCCGAAGCCGCTGCAAAAGCCCTATCCGAAATTCTATCTCGGCGGCGGCTCGCGGCCGGCCTGGGAAATGTCGGCCAAACATTCCGACGTGCATCTGTTCTGGGGCGATCTGCCCGAGAAGATCGCGGCCAACATCGCCGAGATCCGGCAGCTCGCGCGTGCACATGACCGCGACAACGAGATCGGCTTCGGCATGCGGTTGCAGATCATCTGCCGCGAGGATGAGAAGGATGCCTGGGAAGCCGCCGACAAATTGGTGCGCCACGCGACCGACCGGCTGAAGCAGGAGCGGGAGACGCTCTACAATAATTCGGTCGCCAATCAGCGCGTGCGCGAGCTCGCGCGTGAGCACGGCGATTTGCTGCTGCCGCATCTGTGGACCGGCATCACCAAGGTGCGGCCCGGCGCCGGCATTGCCGTGGTCGGAAATCCGGCGCAGTGCGCGGACATGCTGCAGCAATTCATCGATGCCGGCTGCCACTCGTTCTGCCTGTCCGGCTATCTGCATGACGAAGAGGCCGAGCGGTTCGGCCGGCTGGTCCGCCCGATCCTCGCCGCGAACAATCGCGGGCGATTGGCGGCGTAGCTTCGTAGGCCTCAGACTTCTTTGCCCGCCACCTGCGCGGCCAGCATCTTCCGCGTGGCCTCGATATCGACCAGCGGATAGACGTCGAATTCGGCCGGTATGATATCGGCCCATTCGTTCAGGATGCGGTGAAGCTGGTCATTGCTTTCGACATTGAACACGGCGGCCGCGCCGCGACCGACGCGCGCATAGATGTGCTTGCAGACACCCGACGTTTCGTAGCGGCCGATCCAGGGCCAGAAGCCTTGCCGCTGGGCAGCGACCTCAGTGGGGCGCTCGGGGCGCGGCGTCGAGATGACGAGAAACAAGGCGGTCACGATGGATCGCTCCGTGAGGTGAAATGGAAATATGAGATCACGCCGGCACGATGGTCTTGCCGATTGGCCACAACGCAATGCCGGCGAGCTTCAAATGTGCCCAGGCAAAGGGAATGCCGATGATCGTGATCGCCATCAGCATCGCGGTGACGAGATGCCCGAGCGCGAGCCACCAGCCGGCGAGGATGAGCCAGATCAGATTGCCGATAACGCCAAGCGGGCCGGTGCCGACGTCTTCCTCACCGGTGATCTCATAGCGGTTCACGGCCCTCGAGCCGAATGGCAGCAACGTGTAGGCGGCGATATTGAAGGCCGCGCGCGCCCAGGGAATCCCGATGATGGTGATCGCCATGATGATGGCCGCCACCAGCCAGCCAAACGCCATCCAGGCGCCGCCGATGAGAATCCAGAGGATATTCAGAAGGATAGAGACGGGTTGCATGGAACGACGAGCCTCCGCCGCATGAATTGCCGGCCTTATATAAAGACCCGGCGACGGCAGCGGTAGTCAGGCGGCTCGCATGATCCGGACCCGAAGGGGCCGCGGTTGCGCAAAGTGGAAGCCGGTTTTCCCTCGCGACAAACGCCAAAGGCGTTTGCGCGGAGATCATGCGCAATCCAAAAACGCGCGTTTTCAGTGCTGCGCGCTGCGCTTGGCCCGCTTGGCGGCGATGAAGCCGGCGACGTCGGCAAGCATCGTGTCGGAGGACGTGACACGATTTCGGCCGAGCCGCTTGGCGGCATAGAGCGCCTGGTCGGCCTGGCCGAGCAGGCTGTCGGGTGCAAGATCTGACGTGGGCACCTGCGTCGCCACGCCGACGCTGAGCGTCACGCGCGTCCCCGCGCGCGGCGCGCCGTGAGCGATCTTCAGGCCCATCACGGCATGGCGGATGCGCTCGGCCACCTCGCAGGCGCCGTCGCGATCGGTCTCGGGCAGGATCACGGCGAACTCCTCGCCGCCATAGCGCGCGGCGAGATCGACCGGCCGCAGCGCCTGCGCGCCGACGATGGCCGCAACCGCTCGCAAGCACTCGTCACCGTTCTGATGGCCATGCTTGTCGTTGAACAGCTTGAAATGATCGACGTCGACGAACAGCAGCGACAGCGGCTTGCCGCTGCGCTGGGCGCGCAGCCATTCCGACTGCAGCGTCTGGTCGAAGGCGCGGCGGTTGGCAAGCCCGGTCAGCCCGTCCTTGGCCGCGAGCGTCTGCAACGCCATTTCCGCCCGCTTCTGGTCGGTCATGTCGCGCAAGGTCTCGACCACCGCGATCAGATTGCCGGCTTCATCATGGATGGGACCGGCGTCGATGGCGAGATAGAGATGGTTGCCGAGCTTCGGCATCACGCACCAGTTCTCGGCGGAAAAGCCCATGCCGTGCTCGCGGCGCACGAGATATTGCGAATAGAGCTCGCCAAGCTTGTCGGGGCGCTCCAGCGCCACGAGGTCGGCGAGGCAGTAGCGCTGCGTTTCGTAGAAGGCGCGCCAGTGCCGGGAGCTGCCGATGACGTCCGAGGCCGAAACACCGGTCAGCCGCTCGCAAGCGTGGTTCCAGATCACGACGCGGCGCTGCGGGTCGATCACGAAAGTCGGGACGACCAGATGCTGCATCAGCCGCACCGCGTAGGAATGTGCGACCTCCGAGTTTTTTGCGCCCGCCTTCCTCATAACTCCCCCCGGCCTTACGCATTTCGCGCGTGGCAAAATCGATTATTTCCAATATTCATGCCACGGCGGCAGCATCGCCGGTCATTCCAAACAACTTCCTGACTTCGGCACCGGGCTTCGGCGCGCTGAACAAATAGCCCTGCATCTCGGTGCAACCGAGCTTGCACAGCAGTTCGCGCTGGGCTTCGGTCTCGACGCCCTCGGCCGTCGTCGTCATCTTCAGCGCGGTCGCAATGTCGACCACCGCCTCCACGATCGATGAGGAAGCGTCGACCTCCGAAATGTCGCTGACGAAGCAGCGGTCGATCTTGATCTTGTCGAACGGGAATCGCTTCAGATAGCTGAGCGAGGAGAAGCCGGTGCCGAAATCGTCGAGCGCGATGCGCACGCCGATGTCGCGAAGCTGATGCAGGATCGCGAGCGCCGCCTCGTCGTCGCGGATCAGCACTGCCTCGGTGATCTCGATTTCGAGCCGGCACGGCTTCAAGCCTGAAGCGGCAAGCGCACCGGCGATCCGCAGCGCCAGCGTCTGGTTCTTGAGCTGCACCGGCGAGACGTTGACGGCAAGACGGATATGGTCGGGCCAGGTCGCGGCCTCGGCGCAAGCGGTGCGCAGCACCCAGTCGCCGATTTCGTTGATCAGGCCCGTATCCTCGGCGATCGGAATGAACTCGGCGGGCGAAATCATGCCGCGTTCGGGATGGCGCCAGCGTAGCAGCGCCTCACAGCCGGATACCTGGTTGCTGCCGAGATGGACCAGCGGCTGGTAGTGAATCTCGAAGTCGCCATTGGCCAGCGCCTGCCGCAGATCCTGCTCCATGGTCAGGCGGGCCTTGGCACTCGCATCCATGGCCGGCTCGAAGAAACGATGCGTCCTGCGGCCGCCGGACTTGGCGGCATACATCGCAAGGTCGGCATTCTTGATGAGCTGGTCGTGATCGGTGCCGTCCTTCGGCGCCAATGCGATGCCGATCGACGCGTCGGTCGAAAGCTGGTGGCCGAGGCACTGGCAGGGCTGCCGGATCGCTTCATGCACCCGCGTGACGAAAGCGGCGACTTCGTCGGCCGAGGTGACTCCGGTCCGGATCACGGCGAATTCGTCGCCGCCGAGGCGGGCAATCAGGTCGTGGTCGGCGATGCAGCCGCGGATGCGGCTCGCCACCTTCTTCAGCAGCTCGTCGCCGATATGATGGCCGAGCGAATCGTTGATGCCCTTGAACTCGTCGATGTCGATATAGAGCAGGGCGAACTGGCTGCCGCCGGCCGTCTTCTCCAGCTCGCGCTCGATCCGTTCGCGGAACAGCACGCGGTTCGGCAGGTCGGTCAGCGAGTCGTAATGCGCCAGATGCGCGATCTTCTCGTCGGCGGCACGGCGATCGGTGACGTCCTCGACCACGTTGATGATGTAGCGGGGGCTGCCCTCCTTGTCGCGGATCGCAAGCCGTTTGGAGGTGATG
>Ga0310811_10011704_pt1 | contig 11389 bp, 10 predicted proteins | sample YCmetagenome_FD_207642 | JGI IMG/M metagenome (GOLD analysis project Ga0310811, IMG submission 207642) | Soil microbial communities from experimental microcosm in Duke University, North Carolina, United States - YC | ecosystem: Engineered > Artificial ecosystem > Soil microcosm > Unclassified ... | reverse complement strand
AAACGCCTTCGCAAACCGTTGGCCCGTACTTCGCCTACGGTCTTTGCCCGCAGCAATACGATTTCGACTACAAGAGCCTGTTCACGCACGTGCTGGCCGATATGGAAGCAGCCGGCGAGCACATCACCATCGTCGGCCAGGTGTTCGACGGCGACGGCAAGGTGGTCGGCGACGCGATGGTCGAGATGTCGCAAGTGGATTCGAACGGGCACTATCCCGAATCGCGCGAGGACATTCTGAAGACCGGTTTTCACGGCTTTGCTCGTGTCGGCACCGGCACCGATCCGCACAAGCGCTTTATCGTCGAAACGGTGAAGCCAGGCCGTGCGAATCCCAGCGAAGCGCCGCATATCAACGTGATCCTGACGATGCGCGGGATGCTGCTGCACACGTTCACGCGCATTTACTTCGACGACGAAGCGCAAGCGAACGAAAGCGACGCGGTGCTGGCCTCGGTGCCGGCCGATCGCCGCGGCACGCTGATCGCGCGTCGCGATGCGGGTGCGGCCAATGTGTATCGCTTCGATATCCACATGCAGGGCGACAAGGAAACCGTGTTTTTCGACCTGTGATGAGGCGATATAGCGGCTTCGTGCGGCGGTTCCGTGAAGCGTTTTTCAGCACTTTCATGCTGCTTTCACACAAACCGCGCATGATCCGTCACGCGACTGGATCGCGAAACTCCATGCAGTAAAAGTTCAGCCCGCCCTGTGCGGGCTTTTTTTCGACTTTTTTCTGGCCCTACGCGTTGATGCAGATGCCGTTTCGGCGGGTTCGTCGATTGCGAGGGCGCGCGCATCGCGTTGCCGCTGGTGGTCGGCTGGTTCGTGATCTACCGGAGCCCCGCGCACGCCGATATGAGCGGTGCGAAAACGTCGCGCCGGTCGAGAACGCCAGCCATGAACACAGCAATGTCACGTGGGCAGCGCTGTTTCGCCACCGCACGCTGTGGGGCATGATGCTCGGCTTCTTCTGCCTGAACTTCGTGATCTATTTCTTCATCACGTGGTTTCCGAGCCACCTCGTGCAGACGCGCGGCTTCTCGCTGAAATCGCTCGGCATGATTCCGGCGCTGATCGCGATTCCCGGCGGCTGGCTCGGCGGCTATGTATCGGATGCGCTGTTCCGGCGCGGCTGGAGTCTGACGGCCGCGCGCAACACCTGCATGGTCGGCGGCATCCAGAATTTCGCGTCCAACCTGGCCGGCATCGTGATCACGACGTTCACCGGTATCATAGTCGCGCTGACCAAGGGCTCGTTCACGATTCCGCTGGTCGTCGCCGGAGGCTTCTGCTTTCTCGGCGCATTCAACTATCTTGTGATCGTGGGCCGCATCGCGCCGTGGTCGTTCGAATCAGAAAGTTCGGGCGTGCCCGGCGGCGCGAGCTCCCCGATCTGACCTACCCGCTTCATCCTGTTTTCGAGGCCTTTTCATGTCGACTCAAACTAGCGTAGCGCCGGTGGTGATCCGTCTGCATCCCGGCGACGATGTGATCATCGCGACCCGGCAGCTTCTGCCGGGCACGCGCATCGACGGGGAACAACTGGTGGTGAGCGGTCTGATTCCGCCAGGCCATAAGGTTGCGACGCGCGACATCGCGAAAGGCGAGCCAGTCAAGCGCTATAACCAGATCATCGGCGTCGCGCGCGAAGCGATCAGACGCGGCCAGCATGTTCATGTTCACAACCTCGGAATGTCCGAGTTTTCGCGCGAGCATGCATTCGGTGTCGATACGCATCCGACCGCCTACGTGGACGAACCCGCGCATTTCATGGGGATTCGCCGCGCCGACGGGCGGGTCGCCACGCGCAATTACATCAGCGTGCTGACCAGTGTGAACTGCTCGGCCACGGTCGCGCGGGCCATCGCCGATCACTTCAGGCGCGATGTGCATCCCGATGCGCTCGCGGATTTTCCGAATGTCGACGGCGTCGTTGCATTGACGCATGGGCTTGGTTGCGGGATCGACACACAGGGCGAAGGGATCGCGATTTTGCGCCGTACGCTAGCGGGTTACGCGGTGCATCCGAACTTCGCATCGGTGCTGTTCGTCGGGCTCGGCTGCGAGACGAACCAGATCGACGGCGTGCTCGAAGCAGGCGGCCTGAGCCGCAACGACTCGAAGCTGCGCAGCTTTACGATCCAGGACAGCGGCGGCACGCGCAAGACGATCGAGCGCGGTATCGCGATGGTGCAGGAGATGCTTGCCGACGCGAACCGGGTCGAGCGTGTGCCGGTGCCGGCCTCGCATCTGTGCGTCGGTTTGCAATGCGGAGGTTCGGACGGCTATTCGGGCATTTCCGCGAATCCCGCGCTGGGCGCCGCGGTCGACCGCGTCGTGCGACATGGCGGCACCGCGATTCTGTCGGAGACGCCGGAAATCTACGGTGCCGAGCATTTGCTGACACGTCGCGCGGCCAGCCAGGCGGTCGGCGACAGGCTGCTCGCACGGATCGCGTGGTGGCAGGACTATTGCGCGCGCAATGGCGGCGCGCTCGATAACAATCCATCGGCGGGCAACAAGGCGGGCGGCCTGACGACCATCCTCGAAAAATCGCTCGGCGCGGTGGCCAAGGGCGGTACGACGAATCTGGTGGGGGTCTACGAATACGCGCAGCCCATCGACGCAAAGGGCTTCGTGTTCATGGACTCGCCGGGATACGACCCGGTGTCCGCCACGGGCCAGGTGGCGTCGGGCGCCAATCTGATCTGCTTTACGACCGGGCGTGGTTCCGCGTATGGCTGCGCGCCGTCGCCGTCGCTCAAGCTGGCCACCAATACCGCGTTGTGGGAGCGTCAGGAGGAAGACATCGATCTGAATTGCGGCGGCATCGTCGATGGGACGTCCAGTATCGATCAGCTCGGCGAAGCGATCTTCCGGATGATGCTCGACTGTGCATCCGGCACGCGCACAAAGAGCGAATTGCACGGCTACGGGCAGAGCGAATTCGTGCCCTGGCAAGTCGGCGTGGTGACATGACTGACGCAGCGCGCGCCGCGGACATATGTTGCGGCGGCAGCGCATCTGATACACAAATAGACCAGCCCAGGAGACTTGAATTGAAACGCCGCCTTTATTCGGGCCGCAACCTGAACCGCGCGCGCCGCATCGACGATCTGCGCGCGATGGCGCGCAGGCGGCTGCCGAATTTCTGTTTCGAATACATTGAAGGCGGTTCCGAGGACGAGGCGACGCTGCGGCGCAACCATGACGTTTTCGGCGAAATCGCTTTTCTGCCTCGCACGCTGGTGAATGTCGAGCAACGCGACCAGAGGAGGATGCCTTGGGCGCCGATGCGGTACTGCTCGGCCGCGCGACGACCTACGGGCTTAGCGCTGGCGGCCAGCCGGGCGCCGACCGGGCGATTCAGATTCTGAAAGCAGAGGTGGATCAAGCGCCAGGTTTGCTCGGCTGCAGCGATATTTCCGCGCTCGATCGCAGCTATCTGCGCTGGCTGGGGCGCCCCGTCGCGCCATCGCGTGCGTACGCGGCAGCCGCGCACGACCCCGGCTCGCTCGTGTAGCTCATTTAGCAGCGGAAATGGTCGATGCTCTGGCCGGCGTGAATCGCGCGCGCGAGCCAGGCCGGCTTATCGCCGTAACCGTCCCACGTATTGCCGAAAGCGTCGCGGTACATGACCGCGCGCACCGCGTTCGCATCGGCTTCGAGCGACTCGGCGAGCGCTTCGATCGTGATGCCGTAGTCGTCCATGCGGTTGCGAATCCATACGATCATGCGCTCGCGCACATTCTCATCGTATTCGAACAGGCGTTGTTGTCCTTGTCGCTCTTTCATAACGTATGGGTAGCGCAGTTGGTACTGGCGTTAGACAAGCAGGGATATCGCAAAACGACGCGAAGCCGATGCGTAGTTCGCAGAGAACAGAGGCCATTCGAATGCACGGCAGCGCGCCCGATGCGCAACGACGCGCACCCGGAAATCATGCCTGTTGATCCTGAATTAAAGCACCCTGACCGGGGTGCCAGAATCAGGCGAATTCGCCCGCTACAGTTCGAATTGCGCCCGTGTCTCGCCTCGTTGTTCCGAGGGAGCTTCAGCGTATGGACGGGCATTCTAGCACCCAATTTCTTCTGTTCGCAGCAACGGATTTTTTCTAATAGCGCTTATTCCCAGAGGCTTACGACTTTTCAGTGTTCGTGACTTCAGCGGCGCGATTGGCGGACAATGCGATACTCGCCAGAATGTCTGACATTGGCTCGTCACTTTACGTGTGATTGACGGCCGCCCCTCCAGGAGACCCGATAATGCCCGCCTCAACCGCCATTCTCACGATCCTCGCCGCGCTGTTGCTGGGCGCGATGAGTCCGGGACCCAGCTTCGTCATCGTCGCGCGCAACGCGATCGGCCTGTCGCGCGGCGACGGCCTCGCGACGGCGCTCGGCATGGGCATCGGCGGCGTGTTCTTTAGCGGCATCGCGCTGCTCGGCCTTTATACGCTGCTGGCGACGGTCGAATGGCTGTACGTCGGCCTGAAAGTGGCCGGGGGCGTGTACCTGATTTACCTCGCGTCGAAAATCTGGCGCGGCGCCGCGAAGCCGCTCGCGTTCAATGCCGAGCAGACCGGCGGCGGCAATCCGCGCAAATCGTTCTGGATCGGCCTGAGCACGCAGCTCAGCAATCCGAAAACGGCCGTCTATTACGGCAGTATTTTTGCCGCGCTGCTGCCGCAGCATCCGCCGGTGTGGTGTTACTTCGCGCTGCCGCCCGCGATCTTCGCGATCGAAGCGGGCTGGTACACGATCGTTGCGCTGTGCTTTTCGAGCAAGCGTCCGCGTGAAGTCTATCTGCGCTGGAAGGCCTGGATCGACCGGATTGCAGCGAGCGCGGTGACCGCGCTCGGTCTGCGGCTGATTCTGAACGCGCACAAGGTGGGGATCTGACCGCACGTGTGAGTGCAGTCAGACGTGCATTCATACGTGCGTTCACGCTTGCGCTTCGTTTCGCGACAGCCGGTGCGATAGGCGTTGCAATACGGTGCGTTAGCCGTTCTGCTCCGCCTTGATCCGCGCCCGCAATTCGAACTTCTGGATTTTTCCGGTCGAGGTCTTCGGCAATTCGCCAAAGCGCACTGCCTTAGGCAATTTATAGCCGGCAAGAAACAGCCGGCAGTGCACGATGATTTCCTCCTCGGTTGCCTGCACGCCCTCTTTCAACTCGATGAATGCGCACGGCACCTCGCCCCACTTCGGGTCGGCCATCGCGACCACCGCCGCGACCGACACCGCCGGATGCCGGTACAGCGTGTCCTCGACCTCGATGCTCGAAATGTTCTCGCCGCCCGAAATGATGATGTCCTTGCTACGGTCGCGAATGCGGATATAGCCGTCGGCCGTGCGCACGCCGAGATCGCCGGTATGGAACCAGCCGCCGCCGAAGGACGCTTCAGTCGCGCGTCCGTTCTTCAGATAGCCCTTCATGCAGATGTTGCCGCGAAACATGATCTCGCCAATCGTTGCGCCATCGTCCGGCACGGGTGCGAGGGTAGCCGGATCGAGCACGGCGACCGCCGCCTGCAGGTGATAGCGCACGCCCTGCCGCGCGGTCAGATCGGCACGGGTGTCGTCGTCGAGCGCGTCCCACTCGTCCTGTTTCGCGCACACGGCCGCCGGCCCATAGGTTTCGGTCAGCCCATACACGTGCGTCAGATCGAAGCCGATCTCCTTCATCTTCGCAATCACCGCGGGCGGCGGCGCCGCACCCGCGACCATCGTCGAAACCCGATGCGTAATGCCGTCGCGCCATTCGGCCGGCGCATTCGCGAGCGCGTTCTGCACGATCGGCGCGCCGCAATAGTGCGTGACGCGCTCGCGACTAATCAGCTCGAACACGGATTTTGCGTCGAATTTGCGCAGGCAAACGTTCACCCCGGCGCGCGCGGCCACTGTCCACGGAAAGCACCAGCCATTGCAATGGAACATGGGCAGCGTCCATAAATAGATCGCATGCTTCGGCATGTCCCATTCGAGAATATTGCTGAGCGCGTTCAGATACGCGCCGCGATGATGGTAGACGACGCCTTTTGGATCGCCGGTCGTCCCCGACGTGTAGTTGAGTGCAATCGCGTCCCATTCGTCGGCCGGCTGCGTCCATTCGAACGCCGGGTCACCGCCTTGCAGGAACTGCTCGTAATCGGTCGCGCGGATAAATCGCGCGGTGTCAGCGGGCCCCGCGTCAGCCACGCTGATGATGCGCAGGTTCGGAAATTCGAGCGCCGCGCGATGCGCGAACTCGCCGTATTCAGTATCGACGATCAGCGCTTTCGCCTCGCCGTGGCGCAGCATGAACAGCAGCGATGCGATGTCGAGCCGCGTGTTGAGCGTGTTCAGCACCGCGCCGGCCATCGGCACGCCGAAGTGCGCTTCGACCATCGGCGGGATGTTCGGCAGCAATACGGCGACCGTATCGCCGCGACCGATGCCGACCTTGTGCAATGCACTTGCGAGCCGCCGCGCCCGTTCAGCGGTCTCGCGCCAGGTGCGGCGAATCTCTCCGTGAACGATCGCGAGGCGCTCGCCATACACCTGGGCGGCGCGCACGAGGAAGTCGATCGGCGTCAACGGGACATAGTTGGCCTCGCGCCGCTCGAGACCTTCGTCGAACATGTGCTGAGTCATTGCGTCGTCTCCTGAGGCGCGGGCCGCGCCGATGATTGTTCTGATTGGAAGCCGTTCTGACGGGAAGCTTATTCATTGTCGTCGCGAACCGTCGGCCATTCAAATGACAGAGTAGAGCGCATTCCGTACGGCGGCCAGGTCGGAAACGGTGTGGCCGAAAGAAACGGTCTGACTATTGGATCGGCGTGCTCGCTCTCGGGCGTGCATGCGCGTCCGGGAGCAATGGATCTAGCCACGCGCGGGGGTGCGCTTTTTGGTAGGTTGACCCTGACGCGATTGGAAAAGACTGCCGCGGGGGTGATCGGGTCGACAGCCTCGGGAATGCCTGCAGTTTGCGTTACGGCGCTGCCGAATCGGTCGCGATCTCGATCGCGCGCACGCCGCCCTTGCGCTTCACGCGCGTTTCGAGAAGCGCGTCGGTCCTGAACAGCGCGAGCATGATCGCTGTCAGCACGCCCGATTTCTTCCAGCGCAGATAGTAGCGATGCGCGGTCTGGTACGGCACGTAGTGGTCGGGCATCGCGCTCCACGGCGCGTGTGTGTGCAGCACCCACATCACACTATCGACCACCCGCCGAATATCGATCGGCGGACGTCCGCGACGGGGTCCGTCATTCAGGGTTTCGGGCAGCAGCGGCGCGATACGCTGCCATTGGTCATCGGATAATTCCTCGATGACCGGCCGTGCCGCAATGGGTTCGGAGGAAGGGATATTCATGCGTAAAAGCGCGTACGCGCAAATCACGCGCTCGCGTCGCCGACGAAATGGTGTCCATAAAAAATTAACCCGAGACTACTCGAAGCGAGCCTGGGAAAAGGTCAATTCTTGTCAGCCACGCATGATCAATTGTTAAATCCACGCTCCTGTTTGCCGCGCGCATAAAAAAAAGGTGCCGCGAACGGCACCTTTTTGTCCTGCAGGGGCTTCTGCTGAAGCTTAGAAGCGGTGACGCAGACCGACCGTAGCAGCCGTCTGGTTCTTCGACGAAGACGTCGGAACCGTGTTGTCGCCGCTGTAGATCGAAGCCACGCCGCCGTCGCCCATTGCGTGCTGGTACACGACTTGAGCGTAGACGTCGGTGCGACGCGACAGCGAGTAGTCAGCCTGCGCGCCGATCTGGTGGTAACGGGTCTTCATGTCGTTACCGTCGGCGTTGACGCCGTAGCCGCGTGCGTCGGTGAACGTGTACGCGATGCCCAGGCCGAGAGCCGGGGTCAGGTTGTACTTGCCGTTGATTTCGTAGTTGTTGGTATGGCCTTGACGCTGACCCGGTGCTGCGCCAACCAGGTTATCGACACGCGATTGCGTCCATGCCACGCCGACCAGCGCCGGGCCGAAGCCGTACGAAGCGCCTGCGCCGAACTGACGCTGACGGAAGTCGCCGGTCAGCACGCCCGAAGTGTTCGCCAGAACGCCGTCCGATGCGCCGCTCGTATTAGCAGCCGGGTTGTTTTGCTGAGCGTAGGCAGCACCGAGGTGCAGGCCTTGCCACTGGTATGCGGCGCCCAAGCTGTACTGACGGTTGTTTGCGAAGCCACCAGCCTGGTTCGAGAAGCCGTACGTGCCGCCGAACGTGAAGCCAGCGTAGTTAGCGCTCGAGTACTTGATCGCGTTGTTGACCGACAGACCGCCGTTGGTGTTCAGGTTGTCGTTGTTGAACGGATGCGCGAAGTACGTGCCGCCCCAGCTGCCCGTTGCGGTCAGCGGTGCGAGGTAGTCCTGCGATGCGTCGTACTGGCGACCCAGCGTGACCGTACCGAATTGCGCGCTCGACAGGCCGACGAATGCCTGGCGGTTGAACATGCCGTTGTTGTTAGCGAACTTGCCGTTGTTGATGTTGAAGCCGCTTTCCAACGTGAAGATTGCCTTCAGGCCGTTGCCGAGGTCTTCCGAACCACGCAGGCCGAACATGCTCTGGTTGATGCCACCGCTGCCTGCTGCCCACTTGGAGTTATGGGCAACGTTGCTCGTGTACGTCAGGCCCGCGTCCAGCAGACCATACAGGGTCACGCTGCTTTGTGCGTGAGCGACGGAAGCGAACGATGCTGCAGCCGCGACGACGATGAGACTCTTTTTCATGGGAACTCCAATTCGAAAAATTTTTACGGGGAGCGGGATCTACGCCGACAGCGGGTGCGCATCGCATCCGCTGTGGCCCCGCTGGCCGAACCGTTCGGATCAGCCGGACACCCTTGAAGCGAAGCGTGAGTGTAGGGGGACACCCTAGTACGGGAGCCGGTAGATCACACAACAGGATTTTTCGAATTTCGCAACAATATGCGTTGGGATGACCTTAAGTGATTGTTTTCCCGACGTTTATTGCAAGATAAGCGGATCGAATCCAACCACTTTTCAGATGAAATTTGCAATCTCTCAATATTAAAAGTTGCACGTTTGCAACAGAGATTGAGGCATGAACCATGATCGGGTCAGATCAATTAATCAATTGAAGTTAGTTGATTTCTCGAAATGAAGCGATTGAAGACATTAGCTTTTGGACCAATTGAATTTATTTTCACAAAGCCCGGAACTTAGCGAAGTTTATGCTGTCCTTCACGCCATGGGTGTCAATGGCTGTGCTTTCTATCACGAGGTTAATTGTTCTCGAAATTGCGCCGGCTATTCGCGTAATTGCTATTGTGTGCTCCAGCCGACGATCCGCTCGAGCCGACAGGCCAATGCTCTGAGCCACCCTTAACCGAAAGTCCATTACAAATAGAAAAACCGCCTTTCTCGGCGGTCTTCTGGTTTGCCTTTCGGATTACATGCGAACTCGCTTTTTATGAGATATCTGGATTCGCGAGGAAGCCTTCAGCACGGGCGTTGTCCGGAGGTGAATTGCGGCGCCGGCCGCCGCGTGACAAAACCCGCGCTGAAAGCGGATGGCAAACAGCATTAAAGCCTTCCGTATTCCATTAACGGCCCGGCCACAAGCTTTTTCACGCGTAGTTTCCCTGATACCGGCCACTCCCCGCTTATGACGTCCTCCGCGAGTGCCTGAGCGCGTCTTCATCCTCGGGAGAAGAACCGGGTGCGAGCGGATCGCTTTCGGGCGGCGCTTCGGGCAATGGGCGCCGCTGCTCGCCGGGTTCGTCGAGCGGTTGATTGGCGGGGTCGGCGATGGGATCGATGGTCGGATCGGTTTGCATGACGGATGTCCAATTGAATGGGAAGGTCTCCATCAATGGACGCGCGCAACGGCTATTCCCGCATGTCGATCCGGCTAACAGCCGACATGCGGGCAACCGTTCTGATCAAGTGAAACCGATTGTAGAAATTGCGTTGCCTCGACACGCTAATTTCAACACCCGAGGTCAGTGACGATCGAGCGTGGTCGCATCATCGGGCGATGTCATCAGGAACGCCTCCAGCCCGAACAACCACGCGAAACAGAATGTCGCGCGAGCGAGCGCTCGCACCGGCGGTCGCCACGCATCGGCGACGGCGTCATCGACAGGCGCGCCCGGCAAGGCATGACGTTGGGCAAATTCGTCGGCGGTGTGGTCGGATCGCATGATGTTTCTCGTTATTAATATGGTGTGGGAGCCCACCTGCTGCAAACGACATGCCACGCTCGCCGCATCTAATCCGTACCGGCTGTAAACAGACTATCGCCACAGCCGAACCAGACTCTGTGCGCTGGCCCGCCCAGCAACGCGACGCTACGGACCGCGCGCTAATCCCGTTCGATCTCCGCTCGTCGAAGCGCCCCGCTTTGCACGGGCATCCCAAATCCCGGCATCTCATTCAAATCGCGCGGCGCGAATGAAGGCGCTGCTCGCCCTATCTGTCCCTCCTCGCACTTCCGCTTGTTATTTTCGCTAGATCTCTAATATAATCGGTCATCACTTATTGACGATGGCGACCGATCGCCGGGAGACAAACATGCTGACTCACGAAGAAAACGAACTGCTGTGCCGCATCGAAGGCGATGCTCCGATGGGACAGTTGATGCGCCGCCACTGGACGCCGGTATGCCTGATCGAGGAAGTGAGCGAGCCGGACGGCGCGCCCGTGAAAGCGCGCGTGTTCGGCGAGGACCTGGTCGTGTTTCGCGACACCGAGGGCCGCGTCGGCGTGATGGACGAGTACTGTCCGCATCGCCGCGCGTCATTGGTCTATGGCCGCAACGAGGACTGCGGACTGCGCTGCCTGTATCACGGCTGGAAGTTCGACGTGCAGGGCAACGTGATCGAGATGGTGTCCGAGCCCGCCTCGAGCTGCATGACCGACAAGGTCAAGCACAAGGCCTTTCCAACACACGAATGGGGCGGCATGGTGTGGGCGTACATGGGTCCGCAGGACGCGGTACCTGAATTCGTTCCGCCCGCATGGGCTCCGACCGCGGACACCCGTGTGAGCATCGCGAAGGCGCTGCTGCCGTGTAACTGGGCACAGATACTCGAAGGCGCGATCGATTCCGCGCACAGCTCGAGCCTGCATTCGTCGGACTTCGTGCCGGCGCGCGTCGGCGGCGCCGAAGCAACCTCGAAGAACTGGCTGCGCCCGTCCACCGATAAAGCGCCGCGTCTGCAGGTCGAGCGCACCGACTATGGCTTCCGTTACGCGGCTCTGCGCCGCCCGATCTTCAACGCCACCACGCACGATTACGTGCGCTCCACCGTGTTCGTCGCACCGGCAACCGTACTGATTCCGCCGAACAATCTGTACAACGTCGCGAACATCAACGTGCCGATGGACGACACCAACACGGCGTTCTACTTCATCGCATGGGGCGATGCGGAAACCAC
>Ga0310811_10011703_pt1 | contig 11389 bp, 8 predicted proteins | sample YCmetagenome_FD_207642 | JGI IMG/M metagenome (GOLD analysis project Ga0310811, IMG submission 207642) | Soil microbial communities from experimental microcosm in Duke University, North Carolina, United States - YC | ecosystem: Engineered > Artificial ecosystem > Soil microcosm > Unclassified ... | reverse complement strand
CGAGCCGATCCCCCGGACCGAGCGCGAACTCGCCCTGCTCGTACGCAACCTCCGCAAAGACGCCGAGCACGGTGCCGCCCGGCGAGAGCCGCTCCGTGGTGCCGTCCCGGCGGATGAGCAGCGGCGGGTTGTGGCCGGCGTTCGCATACGTCAGACGGCCGGCCTCGATATCGATCCGCGCGTAGCAGAAGGTGACGAACCGTCCGCTGGCCATGTTGCGGCACAACAGCCGGTTCACGCTCGCGCAGACCGACGCGGGAGGCGTGCCTTCCTGCGCGAACGCCCGAACGGCCGCCTGCAGATTCGACATCAGCAACGCTGCAGGAACGCCTTTACCTGCCACGTCGGCGATCGACAGGCCGACGGCGGTGTCACCAAACGTGAGTGCATCGAAGCAGTCGCCGCCGACGCCGTCCGCCGGCCGCCAGGAGGAGGAGAGCGTCAGGCCGGCGATCTGCGGCATCGACGTCGGCAGGAGGCCACGCTGGATGAGACGCGCCTCCTCGAATTCGCGCTGCTGCTTGGCGTCCCGGCGCTTGGATGCGCGCGACTCTTCGATCTCGCGCTGCAGGATCTCGAGCAGCGTCTCGTCTTCCCATGGTTTCTGCACGAAGCTCTTCGCACCGCGCCGCATCGCTTCCACGGCGGTGTCGACGCTCCCCCACCCGGTCATCACGACAATCGGCATCGTCGGGTCGAACGTGCGAACCTGGGGGATGAGCTCGAGACCCTCTCGCCCGGATGTCGTATCCCGGCTATAGTTCAGATCCATCAGCAGCAGATCGAACGGACCGTTCCGAAGGCGCTCCAGCACCCCATCGGTCGAGCTGACGAATTCGGGCTCGTATCCTTCGCCGCTCAGGAGCCATCGAAGCGCCTCGAGCACGTCGGGCTGGTCGTCGGCAACGAGAACGCGTGCAGAGGCTTCCGGACGAATCACAGGCATGCTGTACATGCGCGACACGGAAAGAACAAGGCCCGTGCCACGACGCTCCTGGAAAATGATTGAGGTTTGGCCCTTTCGCCCCGCCAGGCGGTCGCATCCCTGGGACGCGTCCGTCGCGCCCGCGCGACGGGGGGCGGTCGGGCCGGGCCCGTGGCTGAAATTCACCAAACTCCGGGGATCTTTTCACCGTCAAACAATGGCACGCATGTTACTAGCGATCCGCGGCTGATGCCCCACACCACGCCGGACGCCCGGATTCTCATCGCGGACGATCAGCAGGACATCATCGACGCGCTGAAGCTGCTGCTCATCGACGAAGGCTACGAGGTCACGCCGGCGCGGTCGCCTGGAGAGGCCCTCGAACGCCTCGAGGCCGCGGATTGCGATCTCGCGATTCTCGATCTGAACTACACGCGGGATACGACTTCCGGCCAGGAGGGGTTCGACCTGATCGAACGAATCCGGGCGCTGGATCCGACGCTGCCGGTCGTGGTGATGACGGCATGGAGCAGCGTGGCCGGCGCCGTGGAGGCGATGCGGCGCGGCGCCCGCGATTACATCGAGAAGCCGTGGGACGACGAGAAGCTGCTGGCAACGGTGCGGACGCAGATCGAACTGCGGCGCGCGGTACGGCGCAGCCATCGGCTGCAGGAGGCGAACTCGCGGCTGCAGCGCGGCGTCACTCCGCCGTTCATCGGCGACACGGCGGCGATCCGCGAGGTGCGTCAGACGATCGAACGGATCGCGCCCTCGGATGCGAGCGTATTAATCACCGGTGAGCATGGCACCGGAAAGGAAGTCGTCGCCGCATGGGTGCACGGCCTCAGCGAACGGTGCAACAAACCGCTCGTGACGATGAATGCGGGCGGTCTTGCCGAGGGCATTGCGGAGAGCGAGCTCTTTGGACACGTGAAGGGCGCGTTCACGGACGCGCGCGTCGACCGCATCGGCTGTTTCGAGATGGCGGATGAAGGCACGCTGTTCCTCGACGAAATCGCGAACATGCCGGTGCGCCTGCAGGCAAAGCTGCTCCGCGTCCTGCAGACGGGCGAGGTGCAGCGCGTCGGCTCGTCGCGGCTGCGATATGTCAACGTCCGGATGCTGTCGGCGACGAACGCCGATCTGCAGGCCGAGATCGGGGCGGGTCGGTTTCGTGAGGACCTGCTCTACCGTTTGAACACCGTCGTAATCCATCTCCCGCCGCTGCGCGACCGCAAGGACGATATCGAGCCGCTCGCCCGCCATTTCCTGTCCCACTACGCCGCGCGGTACCGCAAACCGCTGACCGGCTTTGATGCCGATGCGGTGTCCGCGCTGCGCGGGCACCCGTGGCCCGGCAACGTGCGGGAGTTGGCGCATGCCATCGAACGCGGCGTGTTGATGGCGGACGCGGCATCCCCGTCTCTGACGGCGCGGAGCCTCGGCCTCCAGCGCGCGAGGTCGGCTGGCGAGCCGGCAACCGAGGAACTGTCGCTCGAGGACGCCGAGCGGGTCTTCATCGAAAAGGTCCTGGCGCGCCATCAGGGCGACGTGCGTCAGGCGGCGCAGCAGCTCGGCATGAGCCGAAGTGCGCTCTACCGGCGGCTTCAGCAATATGGCGTCCGCGAATAACCGGCCCACCCGTACAACCCGCGTGCACTGGAGCCTGGAGCAGGCGGTCTTCGGACTCACGCTGCTCGGCGGCTTCCCCGCTGCAGTCGCGCTCGGCTGGGTCGTATGGGGCGAGAACTACAGCTTCGAGGTCCGCTGGACGCTCGCCGCGGTCGTCGTCGTGGTGTGGGTCGGGTGCGCGATCGCCGCGTTTCAGATGGTGACGCGCGTGCTCTACCTCGCGGCCAACCTGCTCGGCGCGCTGCACGAGGGCGACTACTCCATCCGCGGCACCGGCGCGAAACCCGGAAGCGCCGTCGATCTCGTGATGAAGGAGATCAACTCGCTCGGCGACACCCTCCAGCGCCAGCGGTCGGAAGCCGTCGAGTCGACGGCGCTCCTCACGAGCGTCATGGCCGCGATTGACGTCGCCGTGTTCGCCATCGACATGGACGATTGCCTCGTACTGGTGAACCCGGCCGGCGAGCGGCTCCTCGGAAGGTCCGCCGGGGAACTCGTGGGGAAACACGCGCGGGATCTCCGGCTCGATCGCTATCTGACGGGTGACTCGCCGCGACTGATCGAGCGGCCGTTCGGACCGGGCAGCGGACGGCTCGAGCTGCGCCGGTCGGGGTTCCGCCGCGATGGCAAGCCGCACCAGCTGCTGGTGTTTGCCGATCTGAGCCGCGCGCTCCGCGAAGAAGAGCAGCAGGCCTGGCAGCGCATCGTCCGCGTCCTGTCGCACGAGATCAACAACTCGCTGACGCCGATCAAGTCGATCGCGCACAGCATCAAGCGGATGATTTCGCGGGCGCCCGACATTCCGCGCGCCGCGGAGATCCAGGACGGACTCAACCTGATCGAGACACGCTCGGGCGCGCTCGGCCGCTTTCTGCGCGCGTATGCGCAGCTCGCGAAGTTGCCCAAGCCGAACCAGCGGCCGATCACGATCATGCCGCTCGCCAAGCGCATCGCGGAACTGGAGAACCGCCTGCCCGTGGAAGTCCGGGCCGCCTCCGATGCAGAAATCGAAGCGGACCCCGATCAGCTCGAGCAACTGCTGATCAACATCGTCCGCAACGCCGTCGACGCAACCCTCGAGACGAGCGGCCGCGTGTGGATCGACTGGAAGCCCGTGGACGGATATCTGCAGGTGACCGTCGACGACGAAGGCCCCGGACTGCCGGACACGTCGAACCTGTTCGTCCCCTTCTTCACCACCAAGCCCACCGGAAGCGGTATCGGGCTGGCGCTGAGCCGCCAGATCGCGGAGGCGCACGGTGGAACCCTCGCGCTGGAAAACCGTACCGACTCGCGCGGCTGCCGCGCCGTGCTGCGGCTCCCGGCCTCTTGATCGGACCCTGACGCCGGACCGCCGACGGCTGACGGCTGACGGCTGACCGCTATTCTGATAGTTTCATCCGCATGCGTCGTTACCGCACGTCTGAGCGTCTCTTTGCACAGGCTCAACGAATTCTGCCGGGCGGCGTCGACAGCCCGGTACGCGCGTTCAAGTCGGTCGGTGCGACACCGCTGTTCGTCTCGCGGGCGTCGGGCTCCAGGATCGAAGACGTGGACGGCAACGTCTACGTCGACTACGTCATGTCGTGGGGGCCGCTCATCCACGGCCACGCACCCAAAGCGGTGACGAAGGCGCTCGCGGCAGCGGCCGCGCGCGGTACGAGCTTCGGCGCACCTTCCGAGCTCGAGACGCGGCTCGCACAGCGCGTCGCGATGCTGATGCCGTCCATGGAGCGCGTGCGCTTCGTCAGTTCGGGCACCGAGGCGGCAATGAGCGCGATTCGGGTGGCGAGGGCGGCAACCAGGCGCGACCGAATCGTGAAGTTCGAGGGGTGCTATCACGGGCACGCCGACGCGTTCCTGGTGCAAGCCGGCTCCGGAGCGACAACGCTGGGCGTGCCGACGAGCCCCGGCGTCCCCTCGAGTTCCGCGGCAGACACGCTGCTGGCGACGTACAACGATCTCGAGTCGGTCGAACGCGTGGTCGGTGCGAACCGTGGAGAGATCGCCGCGATGATCGTCGAGCCGATTGCCGGCAACATGGGGGTCGTGCCGCCGCGCGAAGGATTCCTGCCGGGGCTCCGCACGATCTGCGATCGTGAAGGCATCCTGCTCGTCTTCGACGAAGTCATTTCGGGGTTTCGCGCAGGAGCCGGCGGCGCGCAGCAGATATACAAGGTGCGTCCCGACCTGACGTGCCTGGGAAAAATCATCGGGGGAGGCCTGCCGGTCGGCGCCTATGGTGGGCGCGCCGCGCTGATGGCACTCGTCGCTCCGGCGGGCCCCGTCTATCAGGCGGGCACGCTTTCGGGTAATCCTCTGGCGATGACTGCGGGGCTCTGGAGTCTGTCCGAGCTTTCACCGCGCTTGTACCGGCATCTGGCAAGGCTCGGCGGCCGTCTCGCGGCAGGATTGGCCGACGCCGCGCGTGAGGCCGGCGTCCCGATGCAGATCAATGCCTTTGGATCGCTCCTCACGCCGTTCTTCACGCAGGAGCCGGTGCGCGACTACCGTTCGGCGCTCACGTCGAACACCGAGGCGTACGGAGCGTTCTTTCGAGGGATGCTCGACCGCGGCATCTACCCACCGCCGTCGCAATTCGAGGCGTGGTTCCTTTCGGCTGCACACACCGAACGCGACGTCGACAAGACCGTCAAGGCCGCGCGCGGCGCGTTGCGCTCCGGCACCTGACGAAGTAGTGTCTGGTGAATTCGCGAGGTGGTGAACTGGAATTCCAAACACACCAATCCACCAACTCGCTGACAACTCACCAATCCAAGGTTTTTGTCAACGTACCTGAATCGGCTGATCGAGCCTGACGCGAAGCACCGTGCCTGCCGGCAGCGTGACGTCCTTGCCCGGCGTCGCGGCAATCGTGCCGCCGCCGCCCACCAGAACGCCCAGCAGCGCGCCCTTCGCGCCGCCGAGAATGCCGCCGATGACTGCGCCGACACCGGCTCCCACCCCGATCTTCGTGGCTTCTCCCTTGATGCCTTCTGACTCGAGCGCCTGTTCGACGGTGCCGCGCATCTGATAATTGCGTCCCCGGATAGTGATCTGATCGAACGCAAGCGTCAGACTGCCCTTGCGATCGGTGCGTGTCGCCTTGTCGACCGAACTGACGACGCCGCGGAGCGTCGAGCCAGCCGGGATGAGCACGTCGTTGCCCTGGTAGAGATCCACAACCGTCGTCGCGCGGAACCGATCCTCGACCTGCGCCGTTCCCGAACTGAGTTCCGTCTCGAGACGTACGTCGAGCTGCTGGCCAGCGGGCACTTCGCCGGGCTTAGCCTGGCGCTGCGGCTGCGGCGCATCCTGCGTTCCGCCGGCGTAGCCGCCCGCCTGCTGTGCGCTCGACGACGACCGGCCGCTGTTCGTGCTCAAGCTCGGGTTGTCGGACGCCGTTCCGGACGCTTCGCCACGTGCCTGAGCGCGTACGTCCTGAATCCGGTTGCGGACGTCGTCGTAGTCCGCGCGGGTGACGGAGCCCTCGCGGCGAAGCTTGACTTTGAGATACGTGACTTCGTCGCGGAGATCGTCGAGGCGTGCCTGAAGGCGATCCGCCTGCGCGCGATCGTGTGACCGCTCAGCGCTGACGTCGCCGCTCGCTGCGTACAAGTCGTCCTGGAGCCGCTGAATGTCTGATGCCGTCACCGGAGTCGATTGGGTACCGGAACCCGCCTGCGCCAGTGCGGGAGCACTCAACAGCGCGACAAGCGCTACAGGCGCGAACCATCGAATCGATTTCATGCTCACTGTTCTCCTCCGGCCGGAAAGGCCCGGCCGCCTCTAACCTGCTTCGAGATGCAAAAGGCGCCGCCATCAGGGTTCCAGCCGCGCCTCACCTCAACATTATCTGCAAGGCATTGGACGCCAGCGGCTTAGAAACGGTCTCCCACAGACGGGCGGGCGCGGTCGCCTCCCACCCGGATGCTATGATCGTCCTCGACACGCCACGCAAGATGGGTACGGTTCGGCTCCACAAAACGATCGGTGTCCGGGTCGGCAGGGTTCAGGTGGGCGGCGGCGCCCCCGTCGTCGTCCAGTCCATGACGATGACCGACACGGCGGACGCGCGCGCGACGGCGCAACAGTGCGTCGAGCTTGCGGAAGCGGGGTCCGAGATGGTCCGCGTGACCGTCAACGTTCCGGAAGCCGCGGCCGCGGTTCCCGAGATCAAGCAGCGCATGCTGGATGCCGGTGTGAACGCGCCGCTGATAGGCGACTTCCACTACAACGGGCACCTCCTGCTGACTCGGTATCCGGCGACGGCAGCGGCGCTCGACAAATACCGCATCAATCCAGGCAACGTCGGAACGGGCAGGAGGCGGGACGAGCAGTTCGCAACGATCTGCAAGGTGGCGCGCGACAGCGGAAAACCGGTCCGTATCGGCGTGAACGGCGGCTCGCTCAACCAGGAGCTGGTCGTCGCCCACATGCAGGAAAACACGGACCGCGGCCTCGGCAAGACGTCGGAGGAGATTATCAACGAGTGCATGGTGCTCTCGGCGCTCCAGTCGACGGAGCTGGCGCTCGAATGCGGTCTGCGCAAGGATCAGATCATCATCTCGTGCAAGACGTCGCGTCCGCGCGATCTCATCGCGCTTTACCGCGACCTGGCACGCCGCACCGACCAGCCGCTGCACCTCGGATTGACCGAGGCGGGCATGGGCATGAAAGGTCTGGTGTGGTCTGCGTCGGCGATGGGCGTGCTTCTCAACGAAGGCATCGGCGATACCATCCGGGTCTCGCTGACGCCGAAGCCCGGAGGCGACCGACGCGAGGAGGTTTATGCCGCCTGCGAGCTGCTGCAGGCGCTCGGTCTTCGGTCCTTCTCGCCGAGCGTCACGGCGTGCCCGGGCTGCGGCCGCACCACGAGCTCCACGTTCCAGGAACTCGCCGAACGGACCCAGGCCTATATCCGCGAGAAGATACCGGAGTGGAAGTCGCAGTACGAGGGCGTCGAGACGATGACGCTGGCGGTCATGGGATGCGTGGTCAACGGCCCTGGCGAGTCGAAGGCCGCGAATATCGGGATCAGCCTGCCCGGCACCGGTGAGGCGCCGAACTGTCCGGTGTTCATCGACGGCGAACACTACAGGACGCTGCGCGGCACCTACGATGAACTCGCCTTGGAATTCCGCGCGCTCGTCGACCAGTACGTCGCGACGCGCTACCGTCGCCGCGAATGACCGAGCAGGGTCGTCGGAGCGCCTGAGCGGTTGAAGTTCCGTCAACTAAGAGGCACGGAGGCCACCGAGGCCATCGGCCGGGCGCGCCGGCCTTTTTCGGCCGGCGCAGTGGTCGGATACGAAACACGCGAGATGCAAACAACGGAAGAGGATCCGGCATTGTTTGCATCTCGCGTGTTTCGCATCCGACCGCCGCGCGAAGCGCGGCGCCCGGCCCTGGGTTGTGTTGTGTCTCTCTCCGTGGCCTCCGTGGCCTCTTAGTTCGCTCAATTACTCTCTAAGGACTTCTTCGTGTGCTTCCCCCGCGATTTCGGCAGCCGCGCGAGGTCCGCTTCCGCGGCAATGTAGGCGTCATCCGTCCAGCGCTTCGACTGCTTGTCGACGATCTTCTTCAACTGGTCCCGCGCGTGCGGCGTGTCTTTGGTGATGAGCGGCCCGAGCGCGGAATAGTACGACCGCACCAACTCGTCGTCCGAAGGGGGCTGCGGGGGGGTTGAACGATCGGCCCGCGCCGCGGCCACCGCGCCCCAGGGCGACGCCGGACAGTCCTTCTTGAAGGCATCGCGCGCGTTGCCGAATTCCCCTTTCAAATACGTGGCGAACGCGGCGCGACAGCGCGCCTCCGGAATGGCCGACGCGGCAGTGCTGCGCAGGTCCCGCAGCGCAATGTCGAATTTGCGAATCAGGATCAGCAGCCGGCCGCGGGCAAAAAGCAGGCGCTGGTCGTCCGGGTGTTTTTCGATCGCGAGCGTGTATGCGTCGATCGCGTCGAGCAGCCGTCCCCCCGCCTCGTCCGCCTGTCCAAGCACGTACGCGGCGTCTGCATTCGTGGGGTCCTTTTCGAATGCCGCGCGCGCTCGCTCGATGTCCTGCTCGGCTTTCACGGCCGCATCGCCCTTCGGCCGTTCGGTGAACAACTGCCTGCCGAGAAGCGACATCGCCTCCGGGTGCTGCACCTGCGCCAGCGCGACGGTAGCCAGCAACGCGATCGAGGCCGAAGACATCCACGCGACGGAGATTTTCACCCTCATAGAATAAGCGGAGGCATGACCGAAGATCTGGTTGCGGCGGGGGGCGCTCCGGGAAAGCTCCAGGCGTTAAGGAAAGAGCTGCGGCCGATGCTGGGCCTCGCCACACCAGTGGTCCTCGCCGAACTTGGCTGGGTGACCATGGGCATCGTGGATACCGTGATGGTGGGACCGCTCGGACCGGCGGCGATCGGCGCCGTCGGCCTCGCGGGTATGTTGTTCTTTGCCATTGCCGTCTTTGCGATGGGGCTGCTGCTCGGCCTCGATCCCCTCGTTGCGCAGGCGTTCGGCGCACGCAGGATCGACGAGTGCCATCGGTGGCTGATCGACGCCATCTGGCTGAGCGCGCTCATTACGGTGCCCGTGCTCGCGGCAACCGCCGCGGTCGACGCCTCGCTCGGATTCCTGGGCCTGCCATCGGACGTTCTCGCGATGACGCGCCCGTACCTCACGATCATCAACTGGAGCCTGCCGCCGCTGCTGCTCTACGTCGCCTTCCGCCGCTATCTCCAGGCCATGAGCATCGTCCGGCCTGTCATGACGGCGCTCGTCCTGGGCAACATCGCGAACACGGTCGCGAACTGGGCGCTGATCTACGGACACCTCGGATTCCCGGCGCTCGGCGTCCGCGGGTCCGCGTTCTCGACGCTGGTTGCTCGGATATTCATGGCGGCATGGCTGTTTGGCGCCGTCGTGCTGCACGAAGGCTCGCACGCACCCAGGCTGCGCGACACGCCGATGAAGTTCGACCGCAAACGCGTGCAGCGGCTCTTCGCGCTCGGACTGCCGGCGGCCGGTCAGGCGGTTCTGGAGGTCGGAGTGTTCGCCGCAGCGACAGCGCTCGCGGGACGCGTTTCCGCAGACGCGCTGGCCGCGCATCAGATCGCGTTGAACATGGCGGCGTTCACGTTCATGGTGCCGTTCGGCATCGCGTCGGCGGCAGCCGTTCGCGTCGGCCAGGCGCTCGGCCGCAGCGACGGCAATGGAGCCAGCACCGCGGGTTGGACGGCGATTTCCATCGGCGTGAGCTTCATGGCATGCGCGGCAGCCGCGTTCTTCCTGGCGCCGCGACCGCTGCTCGAGCTCTTCACCCGCGACGAAGCGGTAATCGAACTCGGAGTGACGCTGCTGTTCGTTGCGGCAGTGTTCCAGCTCTTCGACGGGCTGCAGGCCGTCACGACGGGCGCGCTTCGCGGACTCGCGGACACGCGCACTCCGATGCTGTGGAATCTCACCGGACACTGGCTGTTCGGACTTCCCCTCGGCTACACGCTGTGCTTCGTCTTCGGACGTGGCGTCGCCGGTCTGTGGTGGGGACTCTCGGCCGGGCTCATGGTGTGCGGCGTGGCGCTTCTCGTCACGTGGGGCCGGGCATCCGCTTTGCTCCCACGGAGAGTCAGGAGGACGAATGGCTGACCTGACGCGCCGTCCGGGACCCGGCAGCGATCCCCAGCAGCGAAACCCGGAGGACAATCGAGCCCAGGCGCAATCCGACGCCACGGCTGATGAAGTCGGCGATCGGCTCGACCCCGATTTCACGGAACAATCCGACCGCGCGCACGGCCGCGGCTCGGACGCAAACGGCATCCCCGAATTCGACGAAGCCGACGGAGAACAGCGGAGGAAGCTTTACAAGGATGGAGCGGAGATTGTGAGTCGTATTGATTGAGGCGACGATCTCTCGCTAATGCCAGGGCACCAGCCGTTCGATCCACTCGATCCGCATCAGATCGTTGTAGATCACGGTGACCATCAGCATCAACAGGACGACGAACCCGGCGAGGAGCATTTTCTCCTTCACCCTCATGCTGAAGTCGCGGCGCGCGAGGCCCTCCAGCGCGAGGATGAAGATGTGACCGCCGTCGAGGACGGGGATCGGCATCAGGTTGAGCAGTCCGAGGTTCAGGCTGATCATGGCCATCAGGCTGAAGAGCGGGATCCAACCCGCTTCCGCGGCGCTGCCGGACAGATCGGCGATGGCGACCGGCCCCATGAGCTGCTTGACTGATGTCTGGCGGGTGAACAGGCCGACCAGTGTCTCGGCGATCATCCGCATCCATTCCCAGTTCTTCTGAACGCTCAGCTTCACCGCTTCGAGCGGTCCGGGCTCGATCATCCGCGTTTCGAACGCACTGATCTGAGCACCGATCATCGGCTTGTCGCCGCTCATCCGCGGTGTCACGCCGATCTGCTGCACCTGGCCGTTCCGACGGATCGTCAGCTGGAGCGGCTGGCCGTTGTGCGCCTTGATGGCCGTCAGAAGATGCTCGTACGTGACGTCCTTCTCATCGTCCGCCGCGAGAATCACGTCGCCCGGCTTCAAACCCGATTGGGCAGCCGGCATGCCGGGCGTCAGCTCGCCAATCTGCGGGTGCACGGTCGGCTGAATGCCGATGTCCCCCATGTCGTACTTGCCCTGCGCCAGAGGAACGACGGTGACGGAACCGGCCGTTCCGTTCCGGACATAGCCGACGGCGACTTCCCGCCCTGCCTTCGTCAGGATCGCCGTCGAGAACTGGTCCCAGTTGTCGACGGGCTTGCCATCGACGCTGACGACCTGGTCGCCCGCCTGCAGGCCGGCGGCCTTCGCGACCGAATTCGAGCTGAAGGTT
>Ga0310811_10011702_pt1 | contig 11390 bp, 7 predicted proteins | sample YCmetagenome_FD_207642 | JGI IMG/M metagenome (GOLD analysis project Ga0310811, IMG submission 207642) | Soil microbial communities from experimental microcosm in Duke University, North Carolina, United States - YC | ecosystem: Engineered > Artificial ecosystem > Soil microcosm > Unclassified ... | reverse complement strand
GAGCGCACAGATGCAGCAGACATCGTCGTTCGCGGGCTACGATTTCGGGCCGGGCGGCGTGTGGGCGATGCCGTTGGGAGCGACACATCCGGTGTTGCGGTGGCAGCAGCAACAGTAGGGGACGAACGGCGCGGCGCCGGGTTGGGTCGGCGTCGCGCGTGGGGGAGCGCAAGGCTCCCCGGAGTGAAAACGCTTTCGACCGAGCGAATGCCTTGGCGCGGCTACGCGTCACCAGGGTTGTTAACGGCAATCTGGCTATCGAGAATCTAGCCTTCTTCGGGCCGGCGGCGCATGCATGGGCATGCTCCGGCCCGTTCGAGGCCCCATGATCTTTCGAGTGACCGACGCATCGTCGAGTGCGGCAGCCAACCCCGCCGCTACGCCCCAGCTCCCCGCTCCATCGCCCGTCAATCATGCCGATGCAACGATGGCCCGTAGCATCGGCGACAAGCCGATCGATGCGAGCACGATGAGCGCGGCCGTTCGAGCGGCATGGCAGTGCAGGGACGACGACGGACTCATCGTCGGGCAAGCGGCGGTCACGCTTCAAATGCAATCGGACATGGCGTCGGGCGCGCAGGCCGGCTCGCAGGGCGGCGACGCCGTCCAGCGCGCCGTCGCGGAACTCAAAGCCGACCATCTGCCGGACCTGGACGATGCGAGCTTCGCCAAAATCGAAGAGGCGATGAGCACACGTGCGGGCGCGATGACCGCCGGCGGGCTCGGTGCAGGCGGCCCCGGTACTGCTCCGACGGCGCGGGCGCCCTCTGCAGCATCGATCAAGAACGCTGCGACACAGCTGAATGCGTATTTGCGTTCGGGCGCGACCCTATCGGAAGCGCTTGCTTGCCTCTCGACGCAATACGGCGGCGAGGACTTCGACCCGACGACGCTGGCCTGCGCCGCGCTCGCCACGCAAGCCCCGGCCATGATGCCGACGTATCTGCGCGATCCGACCGGCCCCAGCCCGGTGCAGTTGGGCGCCGCAGCGCTCAACTCCTTCTTCGACGCAGATACCCTTGCCAGCGCCACGAAGCTGATGGCGGCGACGCCCAACGCGAAAGCGATCGACGTCGGCGCGCTCGGCGCAGCGGCGCACACGCTCGCCGGCGACGTCGAAGGAACGACGCAATACGAAAACGACATGCGCGCGCTGCGCGCCGCATTACTCGATGCGTTGAACGCCGCCAGCGGCGAACACGGTTCGACATGGATCGGCGACCCGGCCCATGTGGACGCGTGGCTGCAAGCCGAAGCCGCGGTGACGAAGCAAGTCTTGACGTCGGCCGACGGCGCCACGCGGCAACGCACCGCCCACGATCTCGGTCTGGCGCTCATCGAGCTTCAGGCGCTCTCGGCGGTCGAAAACGCAGCGCCGGCGGGGCCAGCCGGAGATACGGCGGCGAGCAAGAAGACGCAAACCGATGTCGCCCAAACAACCGAACTGACGGCACAGCTCGGAAATTTAGGTTTACTAACGATGGATCCGGCCACGCTGAAAATGACGCCGCCATCGAATCCATACGGATTGACACCGAATGCCGGCGCGACGAACGTCGATGCGTGGACGCTGTACAGCGATATCACGAGCGACCCGGCAATCGCGCGGCTGAAGTTCGATGACCTGAGCGACGTGCTGAGCGCGGCAGGATCGGCCGCCCCGGAATCGGCGGGGCAAGCGCAAGCGGATTTGCGCGCGACCTCGGGCATATTGGCCGAGTTCAAGCAGGCCGGCGCTTGGAACTATCAGGCGTTGCTGGCCGCGACGACACGCTCGGCGCCTGTTCAGCAACGCTTTGCCGACCTGGCCGCCTCGGTACACGAGCGTCACGCCGTCGATGAGGTTCACGCCGACGCACAAATTCTTAAAGGCGTCGGCGCGCCGGCCGACGCCGATCTGACGCGCGCGCTCTACGAGCAGAAGTTCAAGGCGCGGTTCGAGGGCTTGGTGGCGCACGGGAAGTGGAACACAGCGAGCGGCCTCTCGGTACTCTGGGAGCACAACGATGCCCCACGCTATGCGATGGACGTCGGCGACGCCTACGCGGCCCTCGGCGATGCAGGCACGCCGGCCGGCGCAACCGAAGCGGGGCGTTCGCTCCTCGACGTCGTCAAAGCGCGCATGGACGGCGACCACTTCGTCGGCGTGAGCAACGGCGACGAGAAGGTCTACGATCTGAACTGGACCGATAAGAGCGGCAATCACGCCGTCAACCCGCAGTTGTTTCAAGACATCGTCGCCTCCGATCCGAATTCGCGGACGTCGAAGTTCATCAAGGAGGAGCTGCCGTCGGCGAGCGGGAACGGTTCGTCACGCGCGGCCCGATCGGCGACAGATGACAATGGCGCATCGGCCAATGCCTCGGCCCCAAGCACGACGCAGATCATCACCTCGCGTACCGCACTGATCGACGCGCTTGGGCAGGCGTACGGCAAGACACCGGTTTCCCACGCCGCACCGGGCGAGCCGCAATACAACGGCGACGACGAGGCCTATGGCCATACGACGCTGAACGCTTTGGCCGACGCGGTCGTGGCTGCGCAAGACGGACGCGCCCCGAGCGCGGCCTCGCCGATCGAAGTCACGATGCTGCCCATGTTGTATTGGCGAGAAGGGGCGACGCCCAAGCGCGCCGAAGAAGACGACGCGCAACGGCTCGCATTGCTTCAAGTCGATGGGACGGCGGGCCGAAAGTATGTCGGCCCCGCGAACGCGCGGGTGTTCGACAGCTACGAGGATTGGACTCGCGATACAGGGCTTGAGAAGGGCGTCGCGCTGTCGCAGCAGCATCCGGTCACGGACGCCGCCGGCACGCCGGTCGGCCTATGGGATCGCACGATCACGGGGCCGAGGCAGCACGTCGGTAATATGCAAATCCTGCTGAAAGCGGGCGAGGCCATGTTGGCGTACGGGTCGATCGGCGTCACATCGTTCGTCTCTCCGGAAGCCGACGGGTTATTGGGCTTGCTCTACGACGGCTCGCAAGCCTATTACGCCTATACCGCGGCCGCGCAGACCGCGCATGCGACGGAGGCGATCGCGGCCGATCCGACGTCATGGCGAACATGGACATCTGGCGCGATGGCCGTCGCCTCGAGCGCGCTTCAGGGCAAAACGCTCGCCGGGCGTTTCAAACTGAACGTCACGCCCTCGATCGTCGACGCGGCCGCGCAAGGCGATCCCGTCGTCGCGGAAATGATGTCGCGCGTGAGCGGCAAGCGCGTGGTGGTCTTCGGCGGATACTCCGGGCTCGGCTATGCCGATGCGCAAGCGGTGGCGCGCGCCTGTGCGCAAGATCTCGAACGCGAAATCGAGGCGCATGGCGCGCAGAACATCATCGTCGTTGGCGGGGCGACGAGCGACGGCATCGGCGACATCGGGTACGCGGTCGCCAAGGGGTATGCCGTCGATACGCTCGGAATCGTATCGGAGGAGGCTCGGGCGTTCGGCGCTTCGCCGTATTGCGACTACGTGATCTACGTGCCCGATCCGGGGCAGACCTGGTCGACCGTTGCACCGAACGGCCTGTCGTACATGGTGACGGTTGCCGACGAAGGGCGGGGTGTCTACTACGCCTATGGCGGCGGCGACATCGCGCGCGATGAATTGATGGAGGCCCAACGCCGCGGCGTGCCGATCGTGGTCCATCCGGAGTTCGAGCCCGATCCCGCGAAAGTCGCGGCGCGCCTGGCGAAGAACCCGGACTTCGAAGCGCAGCCGGTGCCGGCGGCGATCCGCAGCGGCCGCCTCAAACCGAATTGACCCAAAAACCGGTAGCGCGGCGGCGCCCGAAACGAGTACGATGCCGGCATCGAGCCCTGATCAAGCGCGCATCGAGCCATATTGCGCATGGACTCGCGACGTCGATAAGAACACGAAAGAGGCAAACATGAACGAGCTGCCAAAGCTGCTGCCCACCAGTGCGACCGATGAAACCTACGGGGGCGTTACCTACCATATCGGCGGCGAGCTCGTGCCCGTGCTGTCGATCGACGTATCCCGTCAATCCGTCTATTTCGAGCATCACATTCTGCTGTGGAAGAATTCGACGGTCAGGATCGGGCTCAAGCCGCTCAAGGGCGCCGTCAAACGAATGATGGCGGGCATGCAGGTGTTCGTCACCGAAGCGAGCGGGCCCGGTGTCATCGCGTTCAGCCGCGACGGCGCCGGCCATATCGTGCCGATCCACCTCGCCGTGGGCGAAGAGTTGCACGTGCGCGAGCATCAGTTTCTGGCCGCGACCGCCAGCGTCGATTACACGTTCGAACGCGTGCGCGGCATCAGCAACATGCTGTTCGGGCAAAGCGGTTTTTTCATCGACAAGTTCCGCAGCCATACCGCGGAAGGCGTGCTGTGGGTGCACGGGTACGGCAATGTGTTCGAGAAGGTGCTCGCGGCCGGCGAAACGATCGACGTCGAACCCGGCGGGTGGCTGTACAAAACGCCGGACGTTCGCATGGAAACCGTTGTCGATCGGCTCACGAGCGGCTTGTTCGGCGCGGGTGTGAACTTCATCGTCAATCGCTTCACGGGGCCCGGGCGTGTCGGCATTCAGTCGATGTACCTGAATTACGCGAGCGCGGAAACGTAAAGCCGCAAAAGAAATAACACGCGGCCTGCGATTTCCGCCTTCGGCCGTTGCTCGTTGCTCGTTGCGGACGGATCGATCGTACGCGCTCGAGGACGGACGACCCTATCGGGCGGCCCGTCCCGCCTTGTGCCGGCTTATCGGCTCGCCCGTCCGCCGTCCAGCTTGAACGCCGCGACAGCGCCGTCGAGGCCGGCTGCCTGGGCTTCCAAGGCGCGGGCCACATCGGCGGCCTCTTCGACGAGCGTCGCGTTCTGCTGCGTCGCTTCGCCGATTTGCGTGACGGCGATGCCGACCTGCTCGATGCCGGCCGATTGCTGACGCGACGCCACGGCGATGTCGGCGATGATGGCGCGTACTTCAGCGACACGCGACACGATCCCTTGCATGGCGGCGCTTGCCTCTTCAGCGACCCGATAGCCGCCTTGAATCGTCGAAGTCGATTCGGCGATGACCGCGGCGATCTCCTTCGCGGCGGCCGCGCTACGCTGCGCGAGCGCTCGCACTTCGGAAGCCACGACAGCGAAACCTCGGCCATGTTCGCCCGCCCGGGCCGCTTCAACGGCGGCATTCAGCGCGAGAATGTTGGTCTGGAATGCGATGCCTTCAATCACAGTCGTGATGTCGGCGATCTTTTGCGACGAACCGCTGATGGCGCTCATGGTCGATACGACGCGTTCGACGGCGTGTCCGCCGTCCATCGCCGCGTCGGCGGCGCCGCCCACCACTTCGTTCGCCCGCGCCGTGTGTTCGGCGTTCTGCTGTACCGTCGACGTGATCTCTTCCATGCTCGCGGCCGTTTGCTCGACGCTGGCGGCTTGCGTCGCGATGCGCGCGGCGATATCGCCGCTGCTGGCCGAGATGCGCGACGTGCCACCTGCCACGCCGGCCGTTGCTTCGCGCACTTGGGCGACGATGCGGGCGAGTCCTTCGCCCACGCCGTCGATGGCCGACATGACCCGGCCGATCTCATCGTCTTGCCGCTGCGCGCCACCGCTTGCGGCGGGCGATCCGCGCAGCCGCACCGTCAAGTCGCCCGCGGCGAGCTGACCCGCCGCGGCCGCTACCGCGTCGAGCGGACGGCTCACGAGCCGGCGCACGACGACTAGGAAGACGCCGCCGAATGCGATCAGCAGCACGAGCGCGATGGCCGCGAAGCGATTGCGGATCGAGGTGACCTCGGCCATGACCTCGTCACGCATGGCGACACCGCCAATCAACCATTGCCATTCCGGCACCGTCATGAACGATACGGTCTTTTCGCGCGCGCTGCTTTCTCCGAGCGAGGCGTCGGCCGACGTGTAGTCGATGCGGCCTTGCTTTGCATCGAGCATCTGCGAATAGGGGCCGTCCTTGTCGTCGAACCCCTTGCCCGCGGCGCTCGGGTGGACGATGAACTTGCCTCGGTCCGCGCCCGGCGACGCATTCATGACGAAGTAGTACCCGCTTTCTCCCACCTTTAGCGTTCGGATCTGGTCCTCGAGCGCTTGGATCTGCGCATCGATGTCGACACCGACGAAAAGCGCGCCGATCACGCGTCCCGATGCATCGGAAACAGGCTTGTACTGCGTGATATAGCGCTTGCCGAAGAGGGCGGCCAGCCCGGTGTAGGTACGGCCCGAAAGCACGAGGGCGTAAGCCGGACCTTTGCGGTCGAGCAGCGTGCCGATCGCGCGCGAGCCGTCTTGCTTCTTCAGCGACGTGGTCACGCGCACGAAGTCGTCGCCGTTGCGCACGAACAGCGTCGCGATCGCGCCGCTGCGCTCCAGAAATTGATCGGGGATCGAAAAGTCCAGATTCAGCACGCGGTCGCCGGCCTTGAACGTGGGCGCGCTCGTGCCGTTGATATCGACCTTGGTGTTGTCATCGACCGTGAAACCCCCGGGCAGGAAGCTTTCGAACAGCGACATCGTGCGGCCAACCTCGGCCGTCAACGCATGATCGAACAAGCCGATCATCTCGGAGATCGAACGGTTCTTCTCGTCGATCCGCTTCATGACTTGTTCGCGCACTTGCGAACCGGCCGCTTGGCTCAGCGCCCAGGCAAACGCAACGAAAATCACGGTGACGAGCACGCAGGAAAAAGCGACGAGTCGCGCACCGATACTCAGGCCGCGCCGATGGGGTACGGTCATTTGATTTCCCAAATAGTGAACATATTGTTCTGGTTTTGTTTCGGAAAGGCGTGATCCGGCCCTGCCGCCATACCTCTACCGGCTCTCGGAAGGTTCTAGCTTCGAACAGCACCGTTCATTAACGGCAGCGCCGCCTCAAAACTTGAGGTATTTTTCCCGCGCGGCGCATTACATCACAGTGTGATATAAATAGCGTTTCGACTGCGGCCGTCGGCATGCCGGTTGCGTAGTCAGTCACCAAGCGTCAGTCAGAGGAATTACATGAGCGAGCACAAGGGCGATTTCGCGACCGATGTCAGGCTTTTGCCGATCAGCGCGATCGCAGCCATAGGAGGGGCGCTGAGTACGGTGGCGGCCGATTTTCTGCTGCATCTGATTCGTTTTTTCACCAACCTGTTCTTCTTCCAGCAGGCGTCGACGGCGAACCACTCGCCCTCGGAAAACACGCTCGGGTGGCTCGTCATCTTGGTGCCCGTGATCGGCGGCTTGCTCGTCGGCTTGATCGCCCGTTTTGGCTCGGAGCAGATTCGCGGACACGGCATCCCCGAGGCGATCGAAGCGATCCTGTTCGGCAAAAGCAAGATGTCGCCGAAAGTGGCGGTCCTCAAGCCGCTGGCCTCGGCCATTGCGATCGGTAGCGGCGGGCCGTTCGGCGCGGAGGGCCCGATCATCATGACGGGCGGCGCAATCGGTTCGCTCGTCGCACAGTACTTTCATTTGTCGAGCGCCGAGCGCAAGTCACTGCTCGTGGCCGGCGCGGTGGCCGGCATGACTGCGGTGTTCGGCACGCCGGTCGCGGCCGTGCTGCTCGCGATCGAATTGCTGCTGTTCGAATTGCGGCCGCGCAGTTTGTTGCCGGTGGCGATCGCTTGCGCCGTGGCGGGCTTTACGCGCCCGCTGCTGCTCGGCAGCGGCCCGCTGTTTCCGTTGCATACGTTGCCGCTGGGCCCGCTTGGGCTCGTCTCGTCGGCCGTCGCCGGGCTGATCGCCGGTTCGCTGTCGTGGGGGTTGTCCACGTGTCTCTACAAGGTCGAAGATGCGTTCGGCAAGCTGCCGATTCATTGGATGTGGTGGCCTGCGCTTGGGGCCGTCGCGGTGGGTATCGGCGGATACTTTCAACCGCGCACGCTCGGCGTCGGATATGACGTCATCGGCGATTTGCTGCAAAACCATCTGGCGCTGCAGGCCGTCGTGGCCATCGTCTTGGTCAAGGCGATCATCTGGGTCATCGCACTCGCATCGGGCACGTCAGGCGGCGTGCTCGCGCCGTTGCTGATGATGGGCGCGGGCGTGGGCGCGATCGTCGGCCCCTACATGCCCGGCGGCGAGCCGGCCGTGTGGCCGCTGATTTTCATGGCGGCGGCGCTCGGCGGCATGATGCGAGCGCCTATCATGGCGTCGGTATTCGCTTTCGAGTTGACCGGCGACGCCAATGCGTTGCTGCCGTTGCTGGCGTCCGCAGCCGTCGCTTACGGGTTCACGGTGCTGTTCATGCGCCGCTCGATCCTCACGGAAAAAATTGCGCGGCGCGGGTATCACATCTATCGCGAATACAGCATCGATCCGCTCGAGCGGCATTATGTCGAGGAAGTCATGACGCGCGCTGTGACGACGATCGAAGCGCAAACGACGATCGCTGCCGTGTTGAGGGACTACTTCGGCCCAGGGCAGAAGTTCCGCGCCTACCCGGTCGTCGCATCGGGACGGTTGGTCGGGATGGTCGACCGGGCGCTGCTCGATAGCGCGTCGGCCGACGATGGCGGCGTGGCCGTTGGGGCGTTGTTTTCGCAGTCGAAGCCCGATGTGGCGCTGCCCGGAGAAACGTGCCGGGACGTCGCCGCGCGGTTGGCGGTGAGGGGGCTCGATCGCGTGCCAGTCATCCAGAATGAAAAAACCTGTCAGTTGATCGGCATCGTGTCGCGGCACGATCTACTCAAGCCGTCGATGTCGGTCTTCGCCGAGGAGCGCGAACGCGAGCAATTCCGTAGCGTGTGGACGCCCGACGCCTCGCGCGTTCGACCGGCGGATGCCGACGACGACGCGCCGGGCGGGCACGTGAATGTGGTTCGGCAGAAGATCACGGTCGAACAGCCGGAGAAATAGCGCGGCGCGCAACCTGCGCGCCATTCGGATACGAGCGCGCTGCTTCCAATCTGATTTCGCTTTGCACGATTTCGCGGGCCGTGCCATGCTATGCTAACGATAGCATTTACAATGGCCAGGAGAACTCGATGTCCAAGTCGTATCAGATTGCCGTGCTGGTTGGAAGCCTGCGCGAGAAGTCGTTCAATCGCATGTTGGCGCATACGCTGTCGACGCTCGTGCCGCCCACGCTGTCGCTGCAAATCGTCGAAATCGGCGGGTTGCCGTTTTACAACGATGATCTCGAGGCCGATGCTCCGTCCCCTTGGCAAGACGCCAGGCGGCGGGTCGCGGCTGCGGACGCCGTTCTATGCGTCACGCCGGAATACAACCGATCGGTGCCCGCGGTGTTGAAGAACGCAATCGACGTGCTGTCGCGGCCTTTCGGCGCCGGTGCATTGAACGGCAAGCCGGCCGCGATCGTCACCGCGTCGCCGGGCGCGATGGGCGGTTTCGGCGCGAATCATCATCTTCGCCAAACGCTGGTCGCGTTGGGCGTCAACGTGATGGCGAACCCCGAAGCGTATCTGGGCAACGTGCACGCGCTGTTCGACGATAAGGGCGCATTGATCCACGCCGGTACGGCCGAATTCCTGCGAAGGTTCGCGTTCGCGTTTTCGGCATGGGTCGAGACGTTTTCGACGCGCTAAGGGATGCCGTGCGTTCGCCCGGACGGCGTGGCCACGCAAGCTTGGCCCACCGCTCGAGCGGCGCCATCGATCATGGACACTCTTCAATGCATGCGCGTCTTCGTCAAAGTCGCCGTCGAGGGGGGCTTTGCGGCGGCGGCGCGCAAGCTCAATTCGACGACTTCCGTGACCTCTCGCGCCGTATCGTCGCTCGAGAACCATCTGGGGTCTCGCCTGCTGCATAGAACCACGAGACATACCGTGTTGACGGAGGCGGGCGAGCGCTATTTGCATCGATGCCGACGCATCTTGGCGCAGATCGAGGAGGCGGAGGCGGAAGCCGATGCGGCGCGGCAGCACCCGTCGGGTTGTCTGCGCGTTCACGCTCTATCGAGCTTCGGACATCATCTCGTCGTGCCGGCTGTGCTGCGCTATCAGGAGCAGTTTACGTCGCTGCGCATCGAACTCACGTTGTCGGGAACGGTGCCCGATATTCTGACCGAGGGCTACGACGTATCGATCGTCGTCGCGCCCGGCCTGCCGGATTCCGGGCTCATCAGTATTCGTCTTGGAAGCATTTCCGGCGTGGTGTGCGCCGCACCGCGCTACCTGGCCGCGCACGGCGAGCCCAAGACGCCCGCCGAGTTGCGCCGCCATCATTGCCTGCAACTTGCGACACCCGTGTTTCCGTTCAACAAGTGGATGTTCGATGGCGAGGATTCACCCGTTGCGGTGGAGATCGGTGGGCCCCGATACGCCGTCAACGTGATGGAAGCGCTCGAGCCAGCGGTGAAAAGCGGTCTCGGAATCGCAATTCTGCCGGCCGGTGTGGCGCTGCCCGGATTGACGTCAGGTGCGCTCGTCAGGGTGTTGCGCGGCTTCGAGGTTCAGCCGGTCGTGGTGCATGCGCTCTACCATTCGCGGCGTTTCGTCGATGCGAAGATTCGCACGTGGATCTCGTTTCTGCGCGAGGAACTCCCGGCGACTTTCGAGGCCGATCACCGTGCCCTTGCGCTTCTCGATCAGGCTCGTCGATAGCCGGCATTGCACGTTGGATGGCGATGAGTACATTGCTCGACGTGTGAATTAATCGCCGACGTAAAGCGAGTCGGCGTCATCGAGGTAGAGCGATTTCGCCGGCGCCGGAGGGGTTGCGCGTAAACCCGCCGCGCTCGAGCCTGCCGCCCGGCCGCCATATGTCGTCGTCACGGCGTTGCGCGCCGGCGTTTCGGAGCGCGCCTCGGCGGCCTGCACACCGTCCGGAAAATCGATGTTCCCGCCGGCGGGCGAATACCCGGCGTTCTCGAGTTGCACGAGTTCGTGCTGCACTTCTACGCGCGTTGCCGGCGCGGGCGTGTTCGCTTGCGCGAGGGCGGCGAGCGGCGCCGTAGCGGCAAGTGCAACGACGATGGCGTGCTTCAGCGATTTCTTCATGGCTGCCTCTGTGTTTGACTGCAACATCCGTTATCGATCTCGGTCGATTGATTGCGACCGATGTATGCAGTGTAGTGAGGCGAACGATTAGGGTGAATACCTACGGTAGGGAACGCACCGTTGCCGGCCATGCGGGTAATGGGCGATCGTGCGAAGCATGATGGACGTGCATAAAAAAGGCCAGCGCATCGGCTGGCCAACGGGCGCGTCAATCACCCGAAGCAGGGCGGCGGCGCCTAGGCGCCGCTCGCAAAATAGAGGGATTTAGGGAATGACGACGTAGTTGCTGAAGCCGCCGTCGCGATCCTTGAGGCCCGAGATCGCTTCGTTGACACGTGAGAGCGGGAATTTGCGATGTTCGAGATAGGAGAGATCGAGCGCACCAGTGCCGACCATATCCGCCATTTCTTGGCCTTGAGCCGTCGTGAACCAGTTCGAGCCGATCAAATGAACCTGCTCGT
>Ga0310811_10011700_pt1 | contig 11391 bp, 16 predicted proteins | sample YCmetagenome_FD_207642 | JGI IMG/M metagenome (GOLD analysis project Ga0310811, IMG submission 207642) | Soil microbial communities from experimental microcosm in Duke University, North Carolina, United States - YC | ecosystem: Engineered > Artificial ecosystem > Soil microcosm > Unclassified ... | reverse complement strand
GTGACCCCAGACAATCAGAGCTGGAAGTTCGCTTCAGGGAACTGGACGCCGACAGAATTCGGCAAAGGCAGATCATTAAAGACCTGGAGCAGGACGGCCATAAGACCATCGGCGCCGAAACCATGCTTCGTCTGATTGAAAGAGAGCAATCGGCGATCATTGAAGAGCTCGGCTACAGTCCCAGAGCAAATTGACTCCCGAACAAAACGGGAAACTAACTTTCGGCATACGCCATCATAGTTTGGTTCACGACGCGTTCGGTCCGCAGCCAAACTGAACCTGCCAGGTTCGCCCGCACCCGCTCCGCCGCTTTGGCGATCACGACCTGCGCTTGGATTTCTTTTTCTTGGCCGGCTTCTTTTTGGCGGGCGCCTTCTTGGCCTTCTTCTTCGCCGCCTTTTTTGCCGGAGGCCTTTTATCCATCACCACCGTGCCGGCGACGGGATCGGTGACGCCGAGGCCGCCGCCCAGGTCTTCCAAGGTGTCGCGGAAACTGTCCAGGATACCGATCATGCTGGGGCGCGCCGCAACGATCTTGTCGAACGACGCCCACTCCGCCATCACGCAATAGCTGCGTTCGCCGGTCTTGAGCATGACGAAGCGGCGCATGCCCGGAAAAAACCGTTCCGCCTTCTTGTGCGCGTCCAGAAATTCCTGCTCGCGCCCCGGCTTGACGCGGAAACGCACGACATTGAAAGCCGTCATCTGAAGCCTCCCTTGATATCGCCAATGCGGTTGAACCGTTAAAGCCTATACCGCAAAGACGGCTTCTCAAAGTGCCGGCAACGCATGTAGCGGGCCCCCTGCAGAAGCTATTGCTGGCCTCAAAGGGAGGCGGTAGGGTCAGGCGCTTGTTGGAAGGTGTGGCCGTACGAAAAAGGCTTTTTTTCAAAGGATATAAGGCTCGAAAAAACGGAATCCAGCACGTCTCGGCTGGATGAAGCGGGAGGCGATCTTGTTATCCAAAAAGCTCGTACAGATTTCCCGTTATGCTGCCTTGCCGCTCCTCCTGCTACTCGTGGGAGCTCTCACACTTGCGGTAAAGGGCACGGCATTCGGCCGTGCCGTCCCAGGCTTTCACGGATTTATCATCCTCTTCGCGATCATTACGGTCGAGCGAATCTATTCCTATCGATACGCGATTTCCCAGCGGCACATGATCTGGCGGGATCTAATGTCGACATCCGTACAGCTGCTGCTGCTGGGCAGCTTGACCAGCGCGGTGGTATTGCCCGTCCTGCACTTCTTTCCGGAGACGTTTCTGGGACGCAGGTTCCTGTTCGGTCTTTCGGGCCAGCTCGGCCCCTTATGGGTGCAGGTCCTGGCCGTCTTTCTGCTCGGAAACCTGTGGCAATATTGGATGCATCGTTTTCAGCACTATAACGAGTTTCTCTGGACGCTTCACGGCTATCATCACAGCGTGACGCACATACAGGCTTCCAACGATTTTGTTTCCAACCCGGTCGATTTCATCCTGCGGAATCTGGTGGGCGGTCTTGTGCTCGGCATCATCGGCTTCAACCCGCTTGCGATCGTTCTGGCGGGCGCCTTCAATTCCTATGGGCAATTCTCCCATTGTGGTGCCGACGTGCGTGGCGGATGGTTCAATTATTTCTTCAACACGCCAGAAGTGCACCGCTGGCATCACGCCGTGGATTTGCCGGACGACACGCGCTTCCGCTATGGCTGCAACTTCGGCGTGGGCGTCAGCTTTCTGGACATTCTCTTCGGGACTTTCTACCTGCCAAAGGATGAGAAGGGCAATGTGGTGCCTCCCCCGCGCCTTGGCCATCCGAGCGGGTACGCCGATGAACCCAATTATCTCAAGATGTTTCTGGGTGTGAGGGCATTTCCGCCCCTGGCGCGTCTTCTGGGTGAAAAGCCCAGCCCGGCTCCCGCGGAGTAGCCGGCCATGGCAAATGTCGTTTCGTTCGTCCGCGAGAAGTACCCGTATATCCTCGGCCTGGCTGCGATCGAAGCCGGCGTCTACTATCTTGACGGACCGGCCGGCAACTTCACGAGCGGGCTTCTGGTTCTCATTGCCATCTGGATCTACTACGGAGCGGTGAACCGCTAGCAGCGTAACTCGGCCGCCAGCCAGTCAGCCTCACGGGCTATAACTTCTCCTGTCATGGCCGGGCTTGACCCGGCCATCCATGCCGAACGCAGACACAGGACGGACGGATGGATGGCCGGCTCGGAGGCCGGCCATGACAAGTTGGGATTGTCATCTTGACTTAAGCCCCCCGTATACGGAGCGTATCCCCTGGGGCCGGGACAAAAAGCCGGCATGGGGCGTCGAAGATTGTGAAATTCCTGGCAGCAGCCATCCTGTTTGCGGCCGCGGCTCCCGCGGCAGCGCCGCCGGCGGAAGCGCCCGACCGCTTCGTGCAGCGTTTCTACGATCTCTACACACCCATGAGCGCGTCGGGCTGGTCGCGCGCCATCCGCTCCCAGGCATTGTGGGATTTCCTGGACCCCGCCCTCGCCCGCGCGCTGAAGGCCGATGCTGATGCCCAGGCGGGTTCGCCTAACGACATTGTCGGCCTGGATTTCGATCCGTTCCTTTCGGCCCAGGACCCCTGGCACCGTTATGAAGCGGGCAAGGCCAGCAAGGTGGGCGCCGGCTATGCGGTGCGGGTCCATGGCGTGGTCAAGGGCAAGCGCCGCACCGCGCCGTCACTGGTGGTGGATGTGACACCTCGCGATGGCCATTGGCTGATCAAGGATTTCCACTATCCGGAGGGCGACGATCTCGCCGGCGACCTGCGCCAGACCGCGAAGGACCGCGCTCACGCCAAACCGAACCGGCGCGTCAAGCGCTCGGAGCTTTTGGACGACGCGAATTGAACACGGCAAATGCGAAGTTAAAGCCTGTCCCGCCAAGGCCTTATCGGTCCCGGTGCTTAACAGCCCAGTAAGCGCGATCAGCTAGTCTGGCGCCATGGCGGTCAGCACCGACTATTCCACCCCGGTCATCGTGAACGGCTACACGTGCAAGAACTGCACGGACGTGGACTACGCCAAGAAGCACATCGATCCGGCCCATCCCAAGTCTGGGCCCTATGGCATCAACGCTAAGGACGATCCGACGGTCGAACAGACGGACGCCGCTGCATCCGTGACGGACGCTGCCAAGCCCGCGCTGCCGCCCGGCCTTGGCGCGCAACTCGATATCTCCGCCTAGTTCCGTCGCTGTTGGACCGCGAAACTTTGCTTCGCGTCCGCATTGACCACCGCGCTGGTCTTTTCCACCGGTCCCGCCGCGCGCAGCTGATCGGCGTCTACCTGACAACTTGTCCGGTCCTGGTGCCTTGCGCCCCATATTCGTGGTAGGTTGCGGATTGCCGGGGGGCTTCATGAAATATCTTCCTCTGATCTGCGCGGGCCTGATGCGCAAGAAATTGCGCAGTCTGCTCACCCTGCTGTCGATCATGGTCGCTTTTCTGTTGTTCGGCCTGTTGCAGGGCGTGAATTCGGCCTTCAGCAACAGCGTTGCGGGCGCCCATCTCGACCGGCTGGTCGTGCAAGGCAAGATCAGCCTCACCGAGCAATTGCCGCTCGCCTATCGTGACCGCATCGCGCACGTCCCCGGCGTGACAGGCGTTACCTTCGCCACCTGGTTCGGCGGCTATTATCAGGACCCGAAGAACAATGTCTTCACCTATCCTGTCGAGGTGGCGACCTATTTCAAGGTGTTTCCCGACATCGAAATTCCGGCGAGCCAGCTGGCCGACCTCGCCCGCATCCGCATGGGCGCCGTCATCGGCCAGGCGCTGGCGAAGAAATATGGCTGGAAGATCGGCGACACCATCCCCATCAAATCGGCCATCTGGATCAAGAAGGACAGCACGTCTGACTGGCGTTTTACGGTCGTGGGAATTTTCCGCCAGCCCAGCGATGAGGGACAGGAACTGCGCGTTCTTTTCAACAATGACTATTTCGACGAAGGCCGCGCCATGGCGAGGGGTACGGTAGGCTGGTACAATGTGCGCATCGATGCACCGGCGCACGCCACGGCCGTTGCCGTGTCCATCGACCGGCTGTTCGCCAACTCCGATCATGAAACCAAGACCGTCAGTGAAAAGGAATTCCTGCAGGGCTTCCTGCGCCAGCTCGCCGACATCAATTTCATCGTCAGCGCCATCATCGGCGCGGTTTTCTTCACCCTTCTTTTCCTGACCGGCAACACCATGATGCAGTCGGTGCGGGAGCGCATTCCGGAATTCGCCACCATGAAAGCCATTGGCTATTCCAGCGGCGCCATGCTTTCCATGGTGATCGCGGAAGGGCTGATCCTGGCGCTGATTGCCTCAGGTCTGGGGCTGGCGCTGTCGGCCGCCGCCTTTCCGGCCTTCAAAACTTTTCTGGGCGTGGCCACCCTGCCCCCTGCCGTCATCGAGCTTGGCCTCTTCTACGCCGTCCTGCTCGCCCTGGTGACCGGACTTCTGCCCGGCATGCGCGTGGTGCGGCTCAATATCGTCCAGGGGCTGGCAAGGCGCTGAACATGCTGGAACAGATCCTTGCCGTCACCGTGATGAATTTGAAAACCCTGCACACCAGGATCTGGAGCTCGCTGGTCATCATGGTTGGCGTCGCCGGCGTCGTAGGTGTGCTGGTATCGGTGCTGGCCATGGCGACTGGCCTTGTCGCCTCCATGGAACATGCCGGCCGGCGCGATCGCATCATCGTCCTGCGCGGCGGTTCGGACACCGAAACCTCGAGCCAGGTGACGCGCAGCGCGGTGGCGACGATCCTCGATGCGCCCGGCATCCGCCGCGACGCTGCCGGCAAAGCCATCGGCTCCGCCGAATCCGTCACCGTCCTGGCGCGTCCCATGCGCAGCGGCGGCACCGATGCCAATGTCACCTTGCGGGGCGTGGGGAGCGAGGCTCTGGCCCTGCGGCCAGAAATTCATCTGGTCGAGGGCCGCTGGTTCAAGCCGGGCCTGCATGAGCTGGTCGTCGGGCGGGCGGCGCAAAAGCAGTTTCGAGGCCTTGAGATCGGTGACCAGGTTTCCATGAGCGGCCAGCCCTGGCCGATCGTCGGCGTCTTCACCAGCGGCGGCGATACCCATGAATCCGAAGTGCTGACGGATGCCGAGACCGTGATCATCGCGCTTCGCCGCAGCCTGTTCCAGAGCGTGACGGTGCTTCTAAACTCGCCGAATGATTTTCCGGGCTTCAAGCGGGCGCTGACCACCAACCCCCAGCTCTCGGTGGAGGCGCAGCCTGAACCGGAATATTTCGCCAGAACCTCCAGCAATCTCACCACCATCATGCACTTTGTCGCCTATGTGGTGGGAAGCATCATGGCGGTCGGCGCCATCTTCGGCGCCTTGAATACGATGTATTCCGCCGTCAGCGCGCGTTCTGTCGAGATCGCGACGTTACGAGCGATCGGATTTGGCGGCCTTCCCGTTGTGATCTCGGTGCTGGTCGAAGCCTCGTTGCTATCGCTGCTGGGGGGCATTTTCGGGGCGGCGCTGGCCTGGATATTCTTCGACGGAAACGGCGTCAGCGCGCTGGGCGGTGGTTTTACGCAGCTAGTTTTCCATCTCACCGTCACGCCCGCTCTCATGATTCAAGGCATTGTCTGGGCCGTCCTGATCGGCCTGTTCGGGGGCCTGGTGCCGGCGCTGCGGGCCGCACGTCTTCCCATTACCGATGCCTTGAGAAGCATCTAGAGCCCGCTCCTGGGCACTGGTACAGTTTGGATTTGGGACGGGGTTGAGCGAGGGCGCCCTTGGGGAATAGGGTCGGACCATGACCCCACAAGTGGAATGGGAAACGGCCCATGCTGCCGAGGTGGCGGCTTAGTGTCGTTCTACTGATGCCCCTTACCGGGTGCGCGTCGCACTACGCCGTGGCCGATGCTGCCACCGCAATCTCTATCGGCAAAAAAGAATGCGATGTCGGCCATCCGCAAACGCGGGCTGCTGAACTTGCGGGAGATACTTGGACCATACATGGCCGTGACCTGAAGCTGCCGCTGCCTTACCAAGAGGTCTATACGACCGTCACCAGAGAGGGAGTCGTGATAACGGGGTGCGCGGCGATCCATAAACCGGGCGTCCAAACGATGCCGTGACCGCGCAACCCTAGGTCAAACCGTATCAGTGCCCGCTCCTGGATCGAGTTCCTGTTGGACCTTAGGCCAAGGGGCCCGCGCCGCGCTTTCGCGCTAATGCTCGCAGGGCAACGGCGGAGGTCCCATGAAACCCATCGCGAAACTTTCCCGCAGCACCGCGTTGGCCACTGTGCTGGTCCTCTCCACGGCCGCGGCCGCGCAGGGTGCCAATCCGGACGACGCCAAAGACATCCTGAAAAAGATGACCGACTATGTCGCCGCCCAGAAGACCATCGCGGCGAAATACGACAGCGACATCGAGGTGGTCACCACCGAAGGGCAGAAAATCTCCTTCAACAGTTCCGGCCAGCTCCTGATGCAGCGGCCCGACAAGCTGCGCGTCAGCCGTACCGGCGGCTATGCCGATGTCGACATGGTGTTCGACGGCAAGACGCTCGATATCCTCAGCAAGGACCAGAACAAATATACCCAGATCGAGGCGCCCGGCACCCTGGGCCAGCTGGTCGAACGCATCCGCGACAAGACCGATGCCGACCTGCCCGCGGCCGACCTCTTCGCCAGCGGCGCCTATGCCGAGCTGACCCGCGATCTGATCAGCGCCAAACATATCGGCCAGGGTGTGATCAATGGTGTGGAATGCGAGCATCTGGCCTTCCGCACACAAGAGGTGGACTGGCAGGTCTGGGTTGAGACCGGCGCCAATCCGATCCCGCGCAAATATGTCGTCACCAGCAAGACGGTGACGGGCCAGCCGCAATATTCGGTCCGGATCAATGACTGGCAGACCAATGTGCCGGTGACGGAAAGCAGCTTCGCATTCACACCCCCTGCGGGCGCCACCAAGGTCGCCGCCGCCAGCCTGAAGCAGATGGATGAAGTGCCGGCCGGCGTCACCATAGCGAGGAACTGAGCCATGACCCGAAACATCGTTCGATGCGCGCTTGCGATCGCCGCCGGCTTCGCCGGCCTGGCGCTGGATGAGAATATCGCCAAAGGCCCCGCCATCAGCACGGCTGAGGCCGTGATCGGCCGGCCGCTGACGCCGATGAGCTATGCCGGCGTCGCCCGGCGCACCACCCGCCGGGCTGCCTATGCGGGCGCCGCCTATGCGGGTGCAGCCAGCGCTTATGCCTATGCGGCGCCGCCGCCGGCCTATGGCGGCAGCTGCACGCAGACCACCGATGCCTATGGCCGGGTCGTCACCACCTGCTGACCCGCCCAGTTGAAGTGTCCAGAAAGGATCATCCCATGCGCAAATATTCGACAGTGGCCGTGGCCGTCATGCTGGCGAGTTTCGGCAGCGCACTGGTGATTCACACCTGCGCCGCCCAGGCGCAGACGAGCCAGGGACAGACGATCCAGGGCATGGAGCGGAAATCCCAGAATCGCAACACGGTCGCGCCCCCGCCGGCCAAGCGGCATGGCTGCAACGCCAGCGGCATGGGGACACGCAAGGACTGCGCCCACACCAGGCAGCCGCCGCGGGAAATAGATCAGGATCGCGTGGGCATGAACACGGTCACGCCGCCGAAGGAGTGAGCCGGGGCGCGCTGGGACTATGAATCCTCGCGCAGTTGATGTCTGGCCAAAGCCCGATACTCCTCTGCTATTTGCTTCCAGGCAGCGCGGACACTGTCATCTTTGCTTTTTTCGGCTTGTTCATCGGCCTCATCCGCCTTCCACAAAAAGGCGTGCGCCCGATCCTGTGCTGTCATTGCTAATCCCCAGAATATATCTCTTATAAAAATTGGGGCGATTACTCACGGTCATCGTCACCTGAAACCTCGCCCCTGTTTTCTGCCAAAATGTCGTACGCCTCTGCCGCTTTCAGACATGATTTCCGCAAAGCGTCGGTCTGTGCGTTCTCTGCCAGCTCCCGCATATAAGCTGCCCTCTCGATGTAATAGCGTTTGGTTTTCAATTGCTTGTTGCTCGCCCCGGTACGTCTTGGTACCTACGCCGTAAACCAACATCAGTTCCCACATACTTTCGTATGCGGGGGGCGGCCGATTGATCCGGCTTGAGACAATTTGAACGGATAAAACGGCTTCGCCGCCGGCCAAGACCTATAGCGGCGTGCATCCGCAATCAGCTACGTCTTGTCGTTGCATGCGATTTGAAAAAGAAAAAATCCATGCGCTGATATTTTATCAAGCGCGGCCGGATCGCGGCCGTTGAATTTCTTTCCCCAAGACAGGAAGGGCGCCCCGCGCGGAGCCGAGGGCTTTAGGTCTGGGACCAGTCCCACCTGGTCTATCGTTTTCCGAAAAGAGACTTAAGCCAGAGCGGAACGCACGCCTCATTGTCCATCGCTGCCAATGTGCCAAACACCTGCTAGGCTCTGAACCGCAGCGGAATGGCGGTGCGCGCGTGAGAAAGCAATATCATTTCCGGCCCGGACCCGACGGTCTGCGGGCCTGGGACGTGGACCGTCTCGTCGCCCTAGCAGCGGCACTGCCTGTCATCGAAGTCCCGCTCGATCAGATCGCCGATCTGGACAAGCCCTATTGGTACGATCACGGCTATGCCCCGACCTGCCGAAGCATCGTGGAGCATATGCGCCTGATCCAACAGGTGGACCTGCGCTTCCCCATCATCCTGTCCGCGGACGGCGGCGTGATGGACGGGATGCATCGCGTCGCGCGGGCGGTGCTGGAAGGCCGCGCGCACATTTCCGCGACGCGCTTCGCCCACGATCCCGCGCCGGACCATGTGGGCCTTGGTCCCGATGACCTGCCCTATCCGGATTGAAGCCTTAGACGCGGCAAAGCGGATCAGCGAAATCGCGGAAGCTTGGCGACCATCTCGGCGGGATTGGGGTCGGTTTCGTTCGCCCCTTGCAGGCTGCCGACGGCCGCCGGTTTTTTCTGGTGGAGCACCGGCCGCAGGTTGGTGCGCAACGAAATTCCTTTGACATAAGCAAAATAGACATCCGCGATGTGCATCGCATCTTCGGCAACGGCCGTGCTTGCCGCGCCGTTTGCGAGGTCCGCCCCGGCTATGCGGGTCGAGGCCTCCAGGCATCTCAGACGAATCTCAGTGTCACTCGGCGGCAACCGCCGAGGCTTGCGATGCGAAAACCAGCCCAATGCCCCAACCCTCACTTCACTGCCCCGGGGCGATACTTGCCCGAAACGGTAAAAGTTAACAACCGATTCACCATGTTTCCCGCGCGGTTCCAGAAAATATTCATGGTTAATTTTTACGGATTCACAGCAGCAGCGGCGCGCTCGACAGGTTGGGCACATCCGGCCACCGGCAAAGCGGGCGCCATTTCATCAATGAAAACAGCCTTGACGCAGGATGGTCCTATCGTTTGCCGCGATAATCCGTATGCGGACCAAATCTATTTCCGGTGCTCGACCTGCGGCGGGTTCTTGTCGAAATCCACGCCCATGTCGTTATGGTCCCAGTTGAACAGGAACAGCACCACGCCGTCATCCTCGCGGCTGAAGCCGTAAGCCGGATCGGTGGAGACGATGAGCTTGCCGCTCTTGGCGTCGTAGACCGAGGCCGCGAACTTGGCGGACCCCTTGGCCAGGTTCTGCGACCAGAGCGAAAAAGACGGCGTCACCAGGCCCGGCGCCAGCGGCACCGGCAAGGACGGGATTCCGAACAGCACGCCTTTCTCATAGGTGGAAAGCATGCCGGCCCGCGGCAGGATCACGGCATCGGCCTCGGCGCGGGTTGCGACCAGGCGCACGCCATGGCGCAGCAGCGCATCCTCGATCGTCGCCAGGGCATAGGCGTCGTTCCTGTCATCCCTGACCGAGAGGCCGCTTGAGTCGATCCATCCCGCGAGATGGGGTGGAACCTGCGCCGCCAGCGCCTCCGCCGCGCGATCGGCGGCGGTGGCAATCGAAAGCTCCGCTTTGGCGCTCTGGGCGGGGCTGGTGTTGCGCGTGGTGGTGCAGCCGGCCAGCAACAGCACAATGGCGACCGCTCCGGCAATCCTGGTGATCACGAAATCATATCCGCTCGCGGGTCTTCGTGAACGACAATGTGCGGATGCGGCGCCGGTTCCCGCTATCCGGCATGGAGCCTGGTCAGCGCCCGGTTGGTCACCCGGCCCACACAGCCGCGATAGATCTCTTGATTGTAGCGGACGGCGAATTTCGAGTCGGGGCTTTTGGTCATCCAGGCAGGCTGGCACAAGGTGGAGGCGGCATTGGCCACGCGCGCCTTTAGCTCGGCCTGACCGGCCGCGGAATTGAGATCGAGATCGCGGATGGGCACGACGACCTGTTTGGGATCGCCGTCCGCGCCAAAGGCGGGCGGCGTGGCGAAAAGGGTGAACAGCATGGCGGCAAGGAGCGGGCGGATCATGGAAAGCGTCCCTGGGTTCATCGCATCACGATAGATGCGAGCGCCCGCGCTCCAATTGGACATTGGGCCATGAGCGACAGCGCGCAAAGCGCGTGAGCGGGTTCAGTGGACCCGCGAAAGGAGCGAATGCCGCGAGCTTGGGCGAGCGGCGAGACGCGCGCAAAGCGCGGGCGCGGGCGCGGGTTGAGCGGGCCCGGGAAGGAGGGCCTCGCTCGCTGCGCTCCCGAGGGGCAAGCTTTTCTAAGCTCGCGGCGCTCTGCCCACGAAAAGCTAAGCCAACCCGCATTGGACCAAGGTCCAATTCCCACCGGCGCGGCGATAGGAAACATACCGCTAATGAAAGAGCGCCGTTCGGGTGAACGCCTATTGACGTTCTGGACCCAGCGGGAGGAGGACAGATGAAACTGGCGATCGCACTAAGCGCAAGCCTGATGCTTGCCTCCACCTCTAGCTTTGCCGATACGGGCCCGCTGCCGCCGGGAAAACCGGCGGGCACGCGCGCGGCCCAGGCCTCCGAGGAATCGACGCTGTACCTGCTGGCCGGCCTGGCGATATTGGGGATCATCATCGGCGTTGCCGCCAGCACCGGCGCTTCGGCGCCCGATACCGGCCCGATGGTGACACCGCACTAAACATCTCGGCCAGCACGCACCGCGCTGCCCCCTCGACGACGCGGGGGCTTGGTGCTAACGATTGTGCGATTTCGAACGGTTGACATCCCATTTCTTACCTGCCGCGGGGGCGCGGCGTTTCAAGCAATCGGGGACAGCATGACCGACACAGTCGCAGCGCGGACGATCGTTCGCGCGGAATCCAAATACTTCTATTTCCACATGATGTGCGTCTGTGCAGGCATCGCCTTCCTGGGCTTCCTGCCGACCTACTGGATGCCGATGGCGACGGGCGTGCCGATCAACAAGGCCCCGGTCGCGCATATCCACGGCATCATCTACTTCGGCTGGTCGCTGTACATCA
>Ga0310811_10011698_pt1 | contig 11392 bp, 18 predicted proteins | sample YCmetagenome_FD_207642 | JGI IMG/M metagenome (GOLD analysis project Ga0310811, IMG submission 207642) | Soil microbial communities from experimental microcosm in Duke University, North Carolina, United States - YC | ecosystem: Engineered > Artificial ecosystem > Soil microcosm > Unclassified ... | reverse complement strand
ACGCGCGGTCTTGGTCCTAGCGAGCTGACAGTCCCAGGCGCAACAGAAGAATCGCATGACGCACTGTGAAGTAGGGAACACTAGTACTACTAGTACTGAGTCGTCCAGGCTGGACTAGCTGAGCGCTAGTAGCCTGGTCAGTCAAGACAGAGGAGACTCAAAATTGGGATAACAGTACCAGAAATAATGTTTGGGGCAGGGAGATATCCACAGTGCTATATTACTGCCACCTTCGGCCATTGCGAAAGTTGTGTGACACCCCAACATAGCCTGAGTGCGGCAATGTCAGAGTTGAGGACCCGATGATGAACCGAATGTGATTCGTGCTCACGTGGCCTTGCACCGGGTTGTCACGGTTGCCCAGAGTATGATCGAGTTTCGCGACAGGTTATGTTAAGTTCCCGGCATTCCAATGATCTAATGAATGAAGACGAGTGCTAGATGACGCCAGCGGAAGTCGAGGAAGACTGAGGCAAATGCTCACCTGAAGAGATCCGTGTGCTATGCACAGCGTGACATCATGATCAGCGTATGTATAGAATAGAGTTGGAAAGCGGGCCTTACCGGGGGAGGTGCATACTGTGACTGTGAGAATAGTGCGGACAGAGGCTCTAAGTTGGGAGTCATGCCAGGCCGGGTTTATTGTAACCCTCCGAGCCAATGATTGTTTGATTGCCATATCGTGAGGTCGGCAAGATGGACGAGAACGGCCTATGGAGGTAAACGTGAGTTGAAGTATAGTTATGGTATGATGCACAAGACGCTCACCTTCAATTCCTCAGAGACGCAATCTCTGGCTGGAATACTTTTACCATCAACATAGCTCCTAGACGCTCTCACGCGTCCGACAACGTCTACTACTAGTTGGTCGCTAATTTGCGTGCCGATATCGACGTTCAATACGTATGCGAGGTCAACGAGGACTGAGAGGTACCATTCAAAATCGGCAACATTGTCATGATCCTTTGTGACAAGACAAGACGGTAGGCGATGGATTGTGATGGTGCACCTGGGGACTTTGCAGGAGCAGACGGGATGATGTGCTGAGATAGGGATTGTACCGCAGACGGAATGGCGGAAGACTCGGGCTTGACAAGATAGGACAACACCTGCTGCACAATTAATTGTAGATTGTCGCGATTGACCTGCAAAACTTGTATTAGACTGAAGAAGACTCAGGATAACTTACGAGTGCTGATTGAATGCACACGGCGGTGGTTTCAGGCTTCAACATGGAGGCTGCACCAGATGAATTTCCGGATGACAGAGGCATGGCGACAATGTCTAGCATCTTCTTACCATTGCAAGAATCTCCGCCCACCCTAGGACTCAGAACAACAAACTTGCAGCAGCATCCACATTCCCACCCGCCGCATCCAACATACTGATCGCTACCTCCCGCGATACCCCAAGTCCCATGATCAGCTCGATAGCAGAATCTGGGTGTCGTGACTGGGTAGCGGCGGGACGCGTCGGTGCGCGTGGCGCACCAGCCTGAGGCGCCGAACCCAGCGTGCCAGTGTTTCCTCCACCTGGAAACGACGAGCCACTGGTCCCAGCACTTCTACTACCACTCGTTCGTGCAGGTTGTGAAGCGCTGCTGGAAGTGCCCGAGGTAGACGCGGCTGGGATCGTCCGCTCCCGATTCGATCATCCGTGCTTTCTCAGGGAGTTCGTGTTCGGAGAGGAAACTTACTTCACGCCCTTAAATACGCAGCACGGATTTTTCGAGGTCGATGCATGCCTGGTGTGCCTTCAGCATGTCAAGCCCGAGCAGAAGATCTACATCGCGGCCCTCGAGTTTATATTAGCTTCATGATCGGATGAGATACATCAGAAAAGAAGACCAACCTCAATTATCGTGGACGAACACGGAAGATGCAAGTCAGCAAGTCGCATCTGTGCACTATGCACACGTCCCAGAATTTTGGCGGTCCCCACTCCACGTGCGATGCCTGCAAATCGCCCATCTGTGAGACGCATTATCCTGCAATGCATCAGTTTCGTCTAATGCGGGAGAAAATTACGCACCCGCATGCTTCTGTGCATTCGGGGCTCACTGCACAAGTGGAGTGAAGTCAGTCATACACGGAAAGGGTGGGATAAGACGTACTGATGGTCTGCTGCGCTCCACTATCTACAAACGCCTTTACAGGATGCGAGTTCTTTCAAATCCACTGGCACGCTACCGCCCATCAGCACCTTTACACTCTAAAGTCAAATAAGTGCTCACTAAAGCATCGTCACCCGCCCAAACGCCTTTCCCACGCATGCTTCTACGCCACCTAGATCGGACTGGCGCACCGTGATTTTGCGACGTGGACGACCGAACGCAACTGTGACGAAGGTATTTGAGGTAACGAATTGATGACATGAGTCTGTATGCTAAGTTCCGTGGCAGAGACAGGGAAAGAGGAAAGGAACGGAGAGGTCTGTTGTGCCGGACCGTCAGACAAAGCACCAGGTGAAGAGGGAAATGACACTCGCGATATTCTCGGTTCCGAGACTCTCTTCTCCAAGTTCGGGCGTGTAGCTTCTTCCAGCTGAGGTGGCTGATGGAAATAAATTGGCTTTTCTGGTGTTGCGAGAGACGCTTTCTTAATCTGACTGTGCCAGGGTGAGCCATGGATGTCAAAGAGTAATGAATACATACATGTTCTGCTTCTCAGTCAAAAGTTCAATGAGTTGCTCGACAGTCCAATCACGACTTATCATGATGGACATCTCCAGGGCTTCACCTCCGCAAACAGGGCAATGATCGCGCTTTTCATGCTCAAAGGTGTACGAATATGTTCCTTCAGTCCCAATGAGCATGAAGTAGTTGTTCAGATAAGCCGCTGAACTTGTTGCAATCTTGAAAGCCTCATTGCAAGATGAAGCTGTCAACACTCCCATCAGAGAGATCGAGTAAGGGTGGGTGTTGACATACCGGCAATAATGGCATTATTTGATGCGATTGCAGGGATGACATTCTTGAAAACACCCTGCGTAAGTGACCCAGTCACGCCTTCAATCTTGAATTGCTGTTGCAATCGAATACAACCATCCGATGTGCTCAGGATCATCAGTATCGAGTTTCTCTTAGAACAATGGGACGTCCAGCGAGACTGACCTCCGCGCGTGTGAGGCCATTCAAGCACAGAGGCCCATTCTATACGGTGTTCAGGGAGACGAGGCGTATTCGCGATGGTGCAGATAGGAAATGTGGTTGGCTTGTTGAGAATATCAAGGGAACACTCAAAGCATGATGATCTAGTCGGAAGAATGACTCGAGCTTGCCCCTTGAAACCTTCTCACAGTTATTGAAGTCGCGCAGCAAAATAAAAGAGACCAATTCACCTTCGGTATCACCGTCTGAGGGTCTTCAAACTCTCAGGATTCGCTGGATCCACTAGGTTAACGAGAGTAGCGTTAATCCACGGACACGCTTCCACAAAATCTAGACCACAGATGACGAGATTAGATTGCAAATAATAATCGTCGCCCTTGTCTTGTATCTTGCCGTAGTACCTACACGCCTCGCATATCAGAGATGGTGCGCACAGTGCGCAAGAAATTGCCAACTTACGAAGTGACCTTGACTCCCGGCACCCGTTTCATCACATGCTCTGCAGCAACTATGGCCTTCGGTCTTCCAACGTCTGCAGGTCTTGAGGGAACTGATCCCTAGGTCAGCACACACATGCCATCTCATAAATGTGACACACCTGAATAAAAATTGACGATTAAGATTGCTGATGTCGATCATGATCATCGTGTCCATGTCGATGAGATGGATGTCCTTGAACCCAGTCAGAGCAAGATTGGCGAGTATCTCGCATCCTAAACCACCTGCGCCAATGACAAGAATTTTGCACTTGTTCCACAAGAAGTCCTTCACCTTGAGAGTACCTGTCAAAGATAAGTTGTGTCAAGAGACCTAATTCGCTTAAGAGTATGTCCTGGGGGCGAAAAGGAGGTAGTATGGACTCTATGGAGTGAGTTGGGATTATTTGATGGTGGTGGTTGCATGTCAACAAGTTGTCTCACGTGATTACATCTAATCATCCATCTGATGATTCTGATCAAACTTACACGATGTAGTACCACGTAGTTACAGGTTTTGGCAGAATGAAACAAGGTAGACATACTTGAACTGAGAGCTGCGACGTAACTCGCCTATTAAAACGATGAACAATTTGTCAGAGAACCGAAGATGTATGTGAAAAGAGAGAAAACACCATGATGGTATGAAAGTCATTGACGAATCATACTGTGTCCGTTTACCACAAAAGCAATCCGCACGACATCCTAAACCTTTCGAAGTTTGTTCGGGCCCTTGCCGCTATGACCGCCCCTAGACGTTTTGGCACCCTTGGAAGGTCTAGGCTTGCCAGCCGAATCCTTCTTGGGTTTGCTGCTAGAGCCAGCCGCCACATGGTTAGAAATGGACGCGTCGGGAACCATAGCGATACTGTGAAACGTCTGAGGTGGAGGAGCTTTTGAAGGGCGACGACGACGCTTGGAACGAGTCAACGCGGGATTCGCATTAGCACCTTCCTCCGCTTCCAAAGGCTCGTACGACGAATCACCGTCTTGTTTTGAGTCTCGAAAACGTGCAGAATGCCAGTTGAGGTAGCGCAGGTGCGCTGTGAGATCCACCGCGGACATAATGTTGAACGCGCTGAGCTCCCAGTCGATGGGAAACGGTGGGTTGACGAACTTCTGGACGACTGAATGATCAATGGTAGAGGTATGGTCGCATTCTTTCTGAAAGGAAAAGAATAAATCTCTAAGTTTTTCCATTCCTCGGTCGAGGAGCTTCGTAATCGCGTCCATACGGAGTTCGGGCACCAAGGTCTTGATTAAATGAAGTCAGAACGCCTCGCACAATACTACGATAACTTACCCCATGGGCCCTGTGCTCAGCCTTTCCGTTGCGCATGTCAATCGGTTTATCGTCATCTCCTTTAATCCAAAGGAAATATTCAACCGATTGAACATGACACCATGTGTGATTGGCGATCCTAACAGGCTGCTCGAAAGTGCGTGGCGTAGAACGTTTGTTGATGAAAGATTTGAGGGAAAGGGGATGAGGTTCGCCGGGAAGATCGTCGGGCTTACGATTATGCAACGTCTTTGACGCGGTAGACTTTCTTGCAGGACAGACATAACGTCGAGCCTCACGTACGAGGACGATTGACGCAAAGATCGCCTCTGGATATTCCTCAATCATGGACTCCACCTTCCGAAATACGTGATCCCACTCTTCCGTCACAGCGGTCTCTCCAACGAAAGGAATGATTAGAACTTCTGTGGGTCCTTGGCGCGCGGTTAACGAGATCGCCATATCAGGCGTGACAGACTTGTCTGTGATCTGGAGCGGGTAATTCATATGAACCTGTGGATTTATGGTCCTGCGATGGTAAGGGATATAATCCATCGCGAACGTGAACGATTTCTTCAAGTCGTCGTAGAATGCTTCATGCAGAACAGTAGGCATATCGATGACAAGCAGATGTTCGATATAGTCGTATGTGAGCCTGAAGCGCCCAATTGAGCAATCCTCGAAATAGATTAGCATCATTGGCTCACCTTGGCTTCGTCGCTACTCGGCCCGTTTCCCTCACCGCGTATTCTATTAATTCGAATTCTCGTGGTCCCACGCCAGCAAATTCCTGTGATATTTGGTAAGCAAATGGTTGGTGACTCGCGGGTCAACTTCAAGTTGAACTTGAACCGTGGCTGAAGACATACCATATGACTTTTTGCTGGAGTAGGTCCAGTTAAATATTTCCATACCTCCTCCACAACTTCAGCCCAGTTAGAATCAAATAAAAGTCAACTTTCCATTGAAACATACTGGGGGTAAACTGTTCAGAATTGTAGAACTGCTGCACATCATACAAGGGAACATCATCTGCAGCGACTTCAAGCTCAGGTTGGGTAGCCACGGGAGTAGTGGAGAGTTCAACTGTGTTCTCAGGCTCTTCAAGTTGTACCTCCTCTTCTACTGGTATGGCAGCCTGACTCGGATGCCGCAGGAGTGTTTTGATAGATTGTTGTGCTGCAGGTTTGGTTTTTGGGGACAAGTCTGTGGATACAGGATCAGATTTAACGGGATCAGGCTTGGAATTTTTGTTCAGCAGCGCACTGGCACTTGTGGCCCCAGTCTGGGATATCGTTTGCGCTAGACGGGAGACATTTGTGGTGTTGGCCGGACGTCTACATGTGTTTGAAAGCTTTGGTGGGAAAGAGGTGTGATGATCATCCTTGAGCTTGACGCTAGAGCGAGCTACTATGGCGGTAGTAGGCATGAGTGTGCACTGTTGCCCCGTCACAGATGTGGCAGGTGAGGTCAGAACTCCAAGATTCTAGGTCCGAAGGAGATAATCAATGAGATTACAAATGATAAGGATCATCTCGGCTGCTGCCTGTCACAGCGTGACGGTCACTGTAATTATACCATTACAGTACACTTTTTCATAATGATACGTTAGTAATGTATAAATCTCATACTGTAGAGATACGACACTAGGTTCGTCACAGGTCACAGCCCTTAACGAATCGAATCTATTTGGTGTGACTGTCACATGAATTTTTGGTGGGACGAAGCTAATTTGTGACATATGGAAAAAAAAACATAGATTATGCACTAATGGGATCAGAAATCATCATACATCGAATTTGTGATGCATCTACGCTTTCCACGCCCATAATCAACCTTCGGAACACTATTTGAGCCACTCTCCACATCTTCGGCAGTAATGTCACCCACATCATAGACTTCGGAGTGGTTTGAACACAGAAGTCCGCCATCTGCATCAATACAGCAGTCAGAACGGACGTGTTCACCCCCGGAAGCCATATGGTCAAGGAGTGCATCCATTGGCACGTCACTGGCATCGAGGTCATGCTCGCTACTAGGTAGTGATGTGCAGGGCCAGGGCTCAGGCCCGCAGGCCCATATGGCCCAGCCCTATGAGTGGGCTGACGAGGGCCATGGGCTGGGCCCACAACATCTGCAGGCCCATACCCAGGGCTCAGGCTCAGGCCTGTAACTTACTTTCTCGGTTCGTGCCGACAGTATTGCGACAGCATCTATACAGTTAATATATGTATTTCAAATGCAGAAACCTTCCATTGACTCGGACCATACAAACCCATTGCAGTCAGAAATATGCCGGCAACAAATCAAACTGACCAAGAGCCACCATTGCATTCTAAACACGCACCTGCTCCCTCGAAGAAATTAACCGGTGCATCTAACACCGCTACTCCCGAAATCAGTGCACACTCTGAAGCTGTTGCCCTCAAACGAGCCGAGGATGCCAAGCGTGCATCTGAGCAACACCAGCAATGTCTACCACTACCTCCCGCAGTGGCAGAAACTTCTCACGTTCTACCACCTGGCATCAAAAGATCTCGAGATGTATCTGAGGCCGATTTGAGCTACCACTCTTCCAGTGGCAAAGACGACAATGACAGCTCGACGGCTCTGAAAAGGCCAAAGAGTATGTTGGTTTACAAATACTTATCCATGTATGTCACTCAACCTCACTTTGTGCAGAGAAGAAGTCTTGAAATGCAGCTAGTACTACCATCTTGTCTGAATCAGACTCAGAACACACTGGCTCTGGCAGTCCTTCATTGTCTACCACTACAAAGGCATCAAAGAAGAAAAACAAAGGTGCGATTTCAAACCTTGTTACTGTAACTCACTCATGCAACCAAAAAAATATGCAGATGCAGTTGATGACAGTGGATTCCTTGCTGATATCAATGTTGCGAGCCTTTCAAATGGCAATGACAAGCCGAGGCATGAGAATAGAGGTCAAGATGTTGATAAATTTTTCAGTGCCAAGTACTCTGAAAATGGTATTGATGGAAAGCCTCGCACTTACCGTGACTGTAAGCTATGCTCGTAAGTCTGAATCAACTTTGATGGTAGCATCGTGTCACTACTGATACACCACCACCCATACTAGCTAAAAAGGTCCGCATAAACGATTTGTGAAGGACTTATCAACCTGTTGCCGTCACCTTGAAAAGGATCACGAGGTGCGTAGTATATTTGAGTGTGTAAAATTGCTTAATGTACATTCTAGCTTACATATAACAAATGGGTGGGCGAAAATTCATTTGATTCAATGCTTCCGAAAGCCGTTGCTAAGCACAGAAATAACATGCTAAAGGCCAGTGCAAGTCAAACTGGTCTCGACAACCATCTACATGAGCATCCGAAAGCTAAACATATCTTGCCATACTCTGATAAGCTGTTCCGAGAGGCAGCGACTGAGTGGCTCATTGCCACAGATCAGGTCCGTCATTTAACTTATGCATACTTCGAACATGTTGTCTGAGCCACAGCAATTAGCCAATACAAGCACTCGACCATCCTAACTTCCATAAATTGGTTGACATGGCCTCGAGGGCCACAAATGGCGTCAAAATTCCAGATTGTAAAGTAACGCGGGCCGAGATCATTGCTATGTTTCAAAAACAGATGAAACACCTTCGTGAACGGCTGAATGTAGGCTTCATGCTTTTATTTAAATTATATATACATTGTGATCACTATTTTCAGAGTGATGCTGTGAAAGGCGAGGTTAGCAATGCGTGCGATGCGTGGCAAGCCTCCAATATTGACAGGTACTTTGCCATCTCTGGCCACTGGATCGAAGAGCTATCACCCGGCATATGGGAGCTTGAAAGTGCACTATTCAGCTTTACAGTCCTCAATAACTCCCATAATGGACAATGCCTCGGTCAGGTCCTTTTCAAGATTGTTGATCGACTTGACATCTCACACAAGGTAGGGTTTAATTCTGTTGAGAGTCCTCATGTTCTCATATCATGTTTAGATTGGACATATTACCTGTGATAACGTAACAAATAATGACTCAATGATGGATGAATTCTCAGAACAGATTATGAAGAAGATGGGGAAGGAATTTGATGCAAAGGGACACCGCATCCGGTACGTAGTTCATCAATTAATCTAGGGTGTATTAGTTTGATGCTTTGCCCAGGTGTCTTGCCCACATTATCAATCTTGCAACACAGGCACTCATCAAGACTCATACGAAATCAAAATACTATAACCCTGCAAGCCCCGAAGAGCATGTGCCAAGTACTATGGGGCGTGATTGAGACGAAGTTGGGCTCATTCGAGCAATCTCCGTGAAGGTATATATAATTTGATTGATTCATAACTACTAACTAAACTGAATGAACAGGAACGATCATCAGCACAACGGAAACAACTTTTTAAGGACATCCAGATCCGAGAGGGTGTTGAACGCCCCCTTCAGCTGCTGCTCGATATGCCTGTTTGATGGTCATCAACATTTACGATGCTAGAGCGCGCAGAAACACAACGACAGGTAAGTAATGTTAGCAGTGCCATATTTAATCCTATAATGTGTGGCATACAGTATATCAATACCTTTATCTATGAAATGGGCCTGAAGGAGCCGAACTTGGACAAGCGGAAGAAGATTGGCGAGTTAGAGCTACGGAATGATGAATGGGATTGCGTCAAACTGTTTCTCGATCTCCTCGCTGTATGTATTCTCATTTCTCATCATCTGGCTTGCTTTTCCGGTGTGATATTCACATCTTATTTAAAGCATGCAGATCACGCGCAACAAGCCTTTTCATCTGACCGACACCCGAGTCTACACCTTGCCATTCCAGCACTAGAAGCACTACATAAAGCATGGAATTCGAGACTTGCAAGACCAAAGTATGGCCACTTCAAACAACCCCTTCAAGCTGCAATAGACAAGATCACGGTTTACTATGAGAAGACTGGTGGCTCTGATGCTTATATCATAGCGATGTGTGAGTTATAACTTATTGTTTTTAGTCCTACCTAGTAACGTCTGATTGAATTGATGAACAGTACTTGATCCAAATGAGAAGATGAACCACTTCAAGAAGTATTGGGACAAGGGTCTGCAACACAAGGCTCGCGAGAATGCAGAACATATTGTAAGTTTTTAAATTATCATCGTGGCAATTATTTGACACCATATGATCAGTTTCAGAAGTATTATGTGCACATTCACGGTGATGCTGAGCACCATGCTCCCATAAGGAAAGGTCGTGGATCTGGCAGCAAAGTTACTCGGCTTCTGCGGGAACTTAGTGACAACAACACGGAAGATGATGACGATGACATTTCAGCTCCATCACAGGCATCAGCATCATCAATCGACCCACGGAAACCTTGGCTACAAGACTTCAACTACTATGTGAATATGTTTGACCAGCTTGCCGAAAACCAAACCATTGTTCAGTGGTGGGGGGTATGTATTCTTTAATGAATTCACTCAACGAAGATACTGAATCTATTGAAAGTTAAATGCAATGAGGTATGGGCCAGTTTGGACAGCTATTGCTCGTGACTTCTTAGGAATCATGGCCTCATCGGTCTTGAGTAAGCATGCATTTTCTTCAGCTGCGCTAACGATTACAAAGCACCACAACCGTCTCAAAGGTGATGTTGTAGAGGCATTACAGGTAATGAAATGCCTTCTTCGTCATGACCTGGTCTCCCGCGAGTCAGGACCTTTGTCATTGACTAAAGATCCTGCAGATGAGGAGGATGAATTACTTGATGGGTGTACAGAGAACTCTGGTGAAGATAGTATGGTATGACTGGGAGTCTAGAATGATGTTACGAGTCCATGTTTCATTGTCACACAATGCTATCTGTACTGTAGGACATGTTCACTTATTTTACAATTTCAGGCCTGGGCTTCAGCCCAAGCCCGATGTCAGGGCTGGGCCAAAATGTTAGGAAGCCCATACCTGCTCAAGCCCAGGCCGCACAACACTACCTATGACGATGGTAGGGTTCCTAAAAACAGAGACTGACTGAGGATTGGGGATCTTGACATTAACCCTGTGGCGAATTAGTAAGAGTTCAACTTTAAGTGACTCATCATTAAATACAACTCAAGTTATGACGACTTAGTAATAATATTGGGCTTACTGAAAAGTCGAGTAGATCACCGAGGAAGTCAGATGCCACTAACAGAAATACATTCAGTGTTTTAGTCGTTCTGGAGATCAAGCAGATCATAGACAGAAGCAAGAACAGTTTGAATGCATTTGGACGGGTCCGGACGGGTTCGCAAATCTGAGGCATCAGCCAAACACTGAACCTAATAATAGGTTCGTTCCTTACAGTAGGTCAAACCTCGGCCCAAACGGATGGTCCAGTTTGGAAGGGTTCACGTTCGAACCGAAGTTCGGAACCAGACTCCGGCAGCACTACACATATTCAGAGCAAAATTTTCAGTGTCTTTTCAGTGTTGAAAATACTGATCTGAAATCAGATGGGAGAAGGCACTGATCGATCAAAGCAAGCAATGGATACCTCCTGAGTCAAGCAGCATTTGAG
>Ga0310811_10011697_pt1 | contig 11393 bp, 7 predicted proteins | sample YCmetagenome_FD_207642 | JGI IMG/M metagenome (GOLD analysis project Ga0310811, IMG submission 207642) | Soil microbial communities from experimental microcosm in Duke University, North Carolina, United States - YC | ecosystem: Engineered > Artificial ecosystem > Soil microcosm > Unclassified ... | reverse complement strand
GGGAGATGACCTATCACGACGCCACGTTCGAGGGCTTGTGCGTGGCGGCCGCGTCGCTCGCCCGCCAGCTGCTCGCCGAGGGAGCAGCGTGCGGCATCGCTGCGGCAAGCTTCACGGGCACGATCCAGCAGCTGGCCTACCTCCCGCCGCGAGCCTCGTACGGCCAGCTGCCGCGCGTCTCGGAGCTCCTGGCGCGGATCGGGCCGATCAGCTCGCGCCCGTACGGCAGCCTCCTCACCTGGCTGACCCGCCGCGTCCCGCCGGGGAGCGTGGTGCTGACCCTATCCTCGCGCGATCCGCTCACCTTCCTTGCTGCCATGCAGCGGCTGGCGCAAAGCGGATATCGGGTGGAGCACATCGCCTTCGGCGACGAAGCTGCTTCGCATGCCGCATCGGTTCGGCACGCGGGACTGCCCGCCTCGACGGCGACCCTCGACCCGGACTGGGAGGCAGCCGATGCGCTCGTCGTGGCCGGTTAGGGTCCTCCTCCCCACCGTCCAGGTGCTGGCCGAGGGCGGCTGGCTGGCCGTCGTCTACGCCGCGGTACAGGCCTTCTCGGGCGCGATCCCCCGGGTCGGGCCCATCGAGCTGGCGCTCCTCGCCTGGATGGGGCTGGCGTGGGGGCGTCGCACCCGGTGGCAGTCTGCGGGGGCCGAGGCGATCGGCCTCCCGCTGCTGATGGTGGTCGGCGGGGCGGTGGGATGGCTGCTCGCACCGGAGGTCCGCACCCTGCTGGTCAACGGCCATCCCCTCGATGCCCTCGGAACGCACCCCGCCGGCTGGGTTGCCGCGATCGCGGTCTGGCGCGGCGACGCCCATCGGGCGGCTGACGACGACGATCAGATGGCGGGACAGCTGCTGCGGTGGGCGGTGCCGGGCCTCGCCATCCCATGGCTGATCGGCCACCAGCTCACCTCGGGGGCCGCCGAGATCGCCTTCACATCGGCCGCCTTCATGGGCACGATCGTCTTCACCGGATCGGCCTTCACGGCAGTTGGCCTGGCGCGCCTCGAGGCGGTCCGCAGGGCGACTGGCAGCGACTGGCGGACGAATCGGTCGTGGCTGCTGCTGGTGCTCGGCGTTGCGCTGGGGCTCACCGCGGTGGGGATCCCGGCTGCGGTCTTCCTGGGCGTGCCCGCCAGCGCGGTCCTCGTCGCGTTGATCGGCCCGCTGCGCGTCATCTTCCTCGTGCTGCTGCTCATCGCGACACCGCTGGTCGTCGTCATCGCAGCCCTGACGGAAATCGTCGTGCCGAACGGCATCCAGTTCCCGCATATCGAACTGCCGTCGTTCATGGCCATCGATCCTGGCGACGTGGTGAGCGACGCCCCGACGGTGATCGTCTTCTCCGGCGTCATCATCCTGCTGATCGTCGAGTTGGCGATCCTCGCCATGATCATCTACCTGCGCTGGCAGGAGCGGCGCCGCTACCGGGTTGCGCCGGAGGATCCGTTCGAGGAGCGCCAGATCGTCATCCCGACCGAGGCGGCGCCGGTCACACCACCGCCCCGACGCAGCCGTCCGAAGGCCGATCCCAACGACCCGACCGGCGCCTACCTGACCGCGCTCGAGACGCTGGAACGCGACGGCCGCTGGCCGAGGCGGTCGACCGAGACGCCGGCGGCGCACGCCGAGCGCGTTGCTGGCGAGGGCCTGCCGGGGACCCCCCTGCGCCGTCTCGCGAGCGCCTACCAGCTCGTCCGCTACGGCGATCGGCGACTCGGGCCGCGCGAGGTCAGCCGCAGCCGCGGGCGACTCGCCCGGCTGCGCGACATCCTGCGAGGCGCCGCCTAGGGCTGTTGGTCCGCGGGTAGCACTGTTGACAACGCCATTGGTAGACCTTAGGGTAATCGGCACGTTGTCAAAACCACCGACCATGCAGGGTAGATGAGCTCACTCCGCGATCCGAAGCGACCGCGCTACTTCATCAGCATCGCGGCCGAGCTGGCCGAGGTGCATCCGCGCACCCTTCGCATCTACGAGGAGGAGGGGCTCGTCTGCCCCCAACGGCGCAACAACCTCCGGCTCTACTCGGAGGCCGATATCAGGCGGGTGCGTGTCATCCGTTTTCTCACCCGACGCCAGGGGGTCAACCTGGCGGGCGTCAAGGTCATCCTTCAGCTCGAAGCGCTGGGCAAGATCCGCGTGTACGACCTGTTCGATGGAGACGATGTCGAGCGATACGTCGAGGAGGACGCGCCGGAGCCGGTGGGCGCCTCGACTGAAGGGACAGCAAGCTGAACCATGGATGACAAGAACGTCGAGCCCGAGGTCGAGGTCGAAGTCGACCAGATCCAGGTGCTCCCACTGGTCGCCCTCCGCGACACGGTGATCTTCCCGGAGATGATCGTTCCGCTGCAGGTCGGTCGCGACCGCAGCGTCAAGGCACTCGATCGCGCGGTCCGCACCTCGCAGCCCGTCGCGCTCATTACCCAGCGCAGCAACGAGACCGAGGAGGTCAACTCGGTCGACGAGCTGTACTCCATCGGAACCCTGGCCAAGATCGCCCAGGTGATCCGACTCCAGGACGGCACCATCCGGGCCATCGTCCAGGGGCAGAAGCGGATTCGCCTCCTCGACCTGGTGCAGACGGATCCGCACCTCGAGGCCCGCATCGAGCTGATCGACGACGACCAGGAGAAGAGCCTGGAGGTCGAGGCCCTGATGGCATCGGTCCAGGGGCAGATCGAGCAGTACGTGAGCTCTGGGGCATCGGTGCCGCCGGAGGTCGCGGTCGCCGCGCGCAACATCAGCGACGGCGGGCTGCTGGCCGACATGGTCGCCTACTCCCCCGACATGAGCACCGAGGCGCGCCAGCAGCTGCTCGAGACGATCGACGTGGCCGAGCGGCTGCGGATGGTCGGCCAGTTCCTGGCCAAGCAGATCGAAGTGCTCGAGCTGAAGGGCCGCATCCAGAGCGAAGTCAAGTCCGAGATGGACAAAACGCAGCGCGAGTACATCCTCCGCGAGCAGCTCAAGGCAATCCAGAAGGAGCTCGGCGAGGACGACCCCGCGGTCGCCGAGGCCGGCGAGCTGAAGACCAAGGTCGAAGAGTCGGCGATGCCCGACGACGTCAAGGAGAAGGCGCTCAAGGAGGTTGATCGCCTCAACCGCATTCCGAGCGCCTCGCCGGAGCAGGGCGTCATCCGCACCTACGTGGACTGGCTCGTCAGCCTGCCGTGGGGTGTCCAGACCGATGACAACCTCGACCTCGACGAGTCGGAGAAGGTCCTCAACGAGGACCACTACGGCCTCGAGAAGCCCAAGGAGCGGATCCTCGAGTACATGGCGGTGCGCAAGCTCGCGGAGAAGATCCGCAGCCCAATCCTCCTCTTCGTCGGCCCTCCTGGCGTCGGCAAGACGAGCCTTGGCAAGAGCATCGCGCGTGCCATGGGCCGCAAGTTCGTGCGGATGAGCCTCGGCGGCATCCACGACGAAGCGGAGATCCGCGGACACCGGCGCACCTACATCGGTGCGCTGCCGGGACGCGTCATCCAGAGCATCAAGACGGCCGGATCGTCAAACCCGGTCTTCATGCTCGACGAGATCGACAAGGTCGGCATGGACTTCCGTGGCGACCCGTCATCGGCGCTGCTGGAGGTGCTCGATCCCGAGCAGAACAACAGCTTCCAGGACAACTACCTGGAGGTGCCGTTCGACCTCTCGCGGGTGCTCTTCATCGCCACCGCCAACATGGTCGACACGATCCCACCGGCCCTGCGCGACCGGATGGAGATCATCCAGCTGCCCGGCTACACGCAGCTCGAGCGGCTCCGCATTGCGCAGCGCTTCCTGATGCCGAAGCAGCTCGAGAACCACGGCCTGACGGCCGAGCAGCTCGAGGTCAGCGAGGAGGCGATGGTGCGCCTCATCCAGGCCTTCACCCATGAGGCCGGGGTCCGGAACATGGAGCGCGAGCTTGCGAACATCGCCCGCAAGGTGGCGCGACGGGTGGCGGCCGATGCATCGGTCAAGGTCGTCGTCAAGCCCGAGGACCTGGAGACGTACCTGGGACCGGCCCGCTTCGACTACGGCGAGCTGGATGCGGAGGACCAGATTGGGATGGCCACCGGGCTGGTGGTGAGCGACGCGGGCGGCGACATCGTCCAGGTCGAGGCCACCAAGATGGACGGGAAGGATGAGTTCATCCTCACCGGACAGCTCGGCGACGTGATGAAGGAGTCGGCGCGGGCCGGGATGTCGTACATCCGGGCGCGCACGAAGGAGCTGGGGATCGACCCCTCCGTCTTCGAGAAGCAGACCCTCCACATCCACGTGCCGGCGGGGGCGACCCCCAAGGACGGCCCGTCGGCAGGAGTCACCATGGCCACCGCCATGGCCTCGCTGCTCACCGGGCGACCGGTGCGCCGCGACCTGGCGATGACCGGCGAGATCACCCTGCGTGGTCGCGTCCTGCCCATCGGCGGGCTGAAGAGCAAGCTGCTGGCGGCCCACCTGGCGGGCGTCAAGACGGTCCTCATTCCGAAGCGGAACGAGAAGGACCTGATCGACGTGCCGGACGAGGTCCGCAGCCAGCTCCGGCTCGTTCCGGTCGAGACGATGGACGAGGTCCTGGCCGAGGCGCTCATCGACGCGCCGCGACCGGCGGCGCGGATCAAGGCCGAGCGCGCGGCTCGGCAGCAGCGGGTCGCTCCGCGCAAGGCTCGCACCTCGCGACGCAAGGCGCCGGCCCCCGAGCTGCCGGTCCCCGGCACCCCCGAGGTCCCCGTCGAGCAGCCCCCGGTGGGGGGCGTCTAGCCCGGGCGACCCCTAAGAAGCCGATGGAGTACAAGGACTACTACGCGGTCCTTGGCGTGCCAAAGACGGCGACACAGGCCGAGATCAAGAAGGCCTACCGCCGTCTGGCACGCGAGCTCCATCCGGACAAGAACCCCGGCAGCGCGGACGCCGAGCGACGCTTCAAGGAGGCGAACGAGGCGAACGCCGTCCTCTCCGATCCCGAGCAGCGCCGCCGCTACGACGAGCTCGGGTCGAACTGGCAGGCGTATGACAACGCCGGCTTCCCCGGCGGCCAGACCGATTGGGCCGGCTTCGGCGGGGCCCCGGGCGGCGTCCGCTGGGAGACCCGACGGGTCAACGCCGAGGATCTCGGCGGCTTCAGCGACTTCTTCCGAGCCTTCTTCGGCGGTGCGGCGTCTCCGCGTGGCGCCGCGTCCCCGCAGGGGTTCGACCAGGCCTTCGACTTCGGCAACCTGGGGGGAGCTCCCAGGGCAGCAAGCCGGCCGCCGGAGGCGCACGCCACCGCCGAGGTGACCCTCGCCGAAGTGGCGCGCGGCGCCGAGCGGATGGTCAGCGTCGACGGACGCCGGCTCGAGGCACGGATTCCGGCCGGCGTCAACGACGGAGCGAAGATCCGCCTGCGTGGCGCGGTCAAGGACCCTGGCGGCGGCCCTGCCGGCGACGTGGTCATCACGGTCCGCGTCAAGGGCGATCCCCGATTCGAACGACGGGGCGCCGACCTCGTCACCGAGCTCCCGCTGACCCTGGCCGAAGCCCTCCTGGGCGCCGAGGTGCCGGTCCGGGTCCCGACTGGCACCGTGAAGCTGCGCGTCCGCCCCAACACCCAGAATGGACAGGAGATCAGCTTGACCAACCGCGGCCTGCCGAAGCGTGGCGGCGGCAAGGGCGATCTCATCGTCCGGACCCGGATCGTCCTGCCGACCCTCGACGACGAGGCACGCGAAGAACTTGCCAGCGTGCTCGGCAAGCATCCGCAGGCCGATCCCCGCAGCGACGGCAAGGTGCAGTGATGCGCACCGAGCGATTCACGACGCGCGCCACGGAGTCGATCAACGCCGCGCAACAGCTGGCCGAGGGCGAGGGCCATCCCGAGCTGACGGCCCTGCACCTCCTCCTCTCCCTGGTGGATCAGCCCGATGGTGTCGTGCCGGCCGTCATCGAGCGCCTTGGCAAGGCTCCGGCAGCGCTTGCCGGCGCAGTCCGCGAGGAGCTCGCGAAGCTCCCCAAGGTCAGTGGCGGGGCGCAGCTCACCCTCGGCAACGATGCGCGACGAATCCTCTCCGATGCACACCCGCTGGCGGAGCGGATGCATGACGAATACGTCTCGACAGAGCACCTGCTGCTGGCCATCATCGAGGACGCGGCCGGCAACCCCGCCCAGCAGCTGCTACGGACGCAGGGGGTTGAGGCGGCATCGGTCCTTGAGGCGCTGACCAGCATTCGAGGCAACCAGCGAGTGACGAGCGAGAACCCCGAGGCGACCTACGAGGCACTGGAGAAGTACGGCCGCGACCTCACCGATGCGGCTCGCAAGGGGCTGCTCGACCCGGTGATCGGCCGTGACGAGGAGATCCGGCGCGTCATCCAGGTGCTGAGCCGGCGGACGAAGAACAACCCGGTGCTGATCGGTGAGCCGGGGGTCGGCAAGACGGCGATCGCCGAGGGGCTGGCCCAGCGGATCGTGCGCGGTGACGTCCCCGACGGCCTGAAGGAGAAGCGGGTCGTCGCGCTCGACCTTGGCTCCATGGTCGCCGGGGCCAAGTACCGCGGCGAGTTCGAGGAGCGGCTGAAGGCGGTCCTCAAGGAGGTCGCCGCGGCCGAGGGGCAGATCATCCTGTTCATCGACGAGCTGCACACCGTCGTCGGCGCGGGGGCCGCCGAGGGCGCGATGGACGCCGCCAACATGCTCAAGCCGATGCTGGCGCGCGGAGAGCTGCACGCCATCGGCGCCACTACGCTCGACGAGTACCGGAAGAACATCGAGAAGGACGCCGCGCTCGAGCGGCGCTTCCAGCCGATCATCGTCGACCAGCCGAGCGTCGAGGACACGATCAGCATCCTGCGCGGACTTCGCGAGCGCTACGAGGTGCACCACGGGGTGCGCATCACCGACTCGGCGCTCGTAGCCGCCGCCGTCCTCTCCGACCGCTACATCAGCGAGCGCTTCCTGCCCGACAAGGCGATCGACCTCGTCGACGAGTCGGCCTCTCGGCTGCGGATGGAGATGGACTCCATGCCGGCGGAGCTCGACGAAGTCGATCGGCGCCGGATGCAGCTCGAGATCGAGCGGGAGGCGCTCCGCAAGGAGAAGGACAGCGCCTCGAAGACGCGTCTCGAGGCACTCGAGCAGGAGCTCGCCGACCTGCGCGAGCGCGGCGACGCCATGAAGGCCGCTTGGGAGCGCGAGAAGGAGGTCGTCTCCGCCATCCGCGAGACGCGCGAGCAGCTCGAGAAGCTCACGCCCGAGATCGAGGCGGCCGAGCGTGCAGCCGACTACGCCAGGGCGGCCGAGCTCAAGTACGGCCGCGCCAACGAGCTCCAGCAGCAGCTCGCCGAGCAGGAGCAGCGCCTTCGGGAGCTCAAGTCGTCGGGCTCGCTGCTGCTCAAGGAAGAGGTCGACGCCGACGACATCGCCGAGGTGGTGAGCCGCTGGACCGGCATCCCGGTCAATCGCCTGATGGAGGGCGAGACCGAGAAGCTGCTGCACATGGAGGAGCGGTTGCACGAGCGGCTCATCGGCCAGGACGAGGCGGTCATCGCCATCAGCGACGCCATCCGTCGCGCACGGGCCGGACTCAAGGACCCGAAGCGGCCCATCGGCACCTTCATCTTCCTGGGCCCCACCGGGGTCGGGAAGACGGAGCTCGCCCGCGCGCTGGCCGAGTTCCTCTTCGACGACGAGGGCGCAATGGTGCGGATCGACATGAGCGAGTACATGGAGAAGTTCGCCGTGTCGCGGCTGGTCGGCGCCCCGCCGGGCTACGTGGGCTATGACGAGGGCGGGCAGCTGACCGAGGCGGTGCGGCGTCGTCCCTACCAGGTCGTGCTGTTCGACGAGATCGAGAAGGCGCATCCGGACGTCTTCAACATCCTCCTCCAGCTCCTCGACGACGGGCGCCTGACCGATTCGCAGGGCCGGACGGTCAGCTTCCGCAACACGGTCGTGATCATGACCAGCAACATTGGCTCGACCGCCTTGATCGAGGCCGCCGAGGCTGGAGCCGATGCCTTCGCCACAGCAGCCGACCGCGTGCGGACGAGCCTGCGCGACCACTTCCGGCCGGAGTTCCTGAACCGGATCGACGAGATCATCGTCTTCCAGCCCCTTGGCGAGGAGCAGCTGAGGGAGATCGTTGGATTGCTCCTGAAGGCCGTCGAGCGACGACTGGGCGAATCGCGCATCGGCCTCGAGGTGACCGATGCCGCGCGCGCCGTCGTCGCGCGCGAAGGCTATGACCCGCAGTACGGCGCGCGCCCGTTGCGTCGCGCGATCCAGCGCTCGATTGAGAACCCGCTGGCGAAGCGGCTGCTCGCCGGTGACTTCTCGGCGGGTGACACGATTCGCATCGACGAGCGCGAGGGCGCGCTTGCCTTCGAGAAGGTCGCCGCCGCTCAGCCCAAGCCGGAGCAGGTCACCGCATAAATCCTGGCCTGCCAGACCGGCGCACCGGTCCAGAATGACTCCCTAACGCAGCGCAGGAGAGGGAGCATGACCGCACCGTCAGAACAGCCGACTTCCAGCCCGGAGCAGACGGCCGCGCCCCCCCCACCCACGCGGCGTGCCCTGCTGACCGCGGGCCTGGGCGGCGTGGTGGGTGCCGTGGCTGCCACTGTCTCGCGGCCGTTTCGAGCGGCCGCCTCGGCCGGCAGCAACCTCATCATCGGCAGCGCCACGAACAATGCCGGGACGAGCAACACCGTCCTGACCACCAACAGCACCGTCGTGGCCTTCGAGCTCCTGCAGAACGGTGCCGGCACGGCACTGATGGGGTACGTCACCCCCGGCTCGGGCACCACCCGTGGCGTCTACGGCCGGACTGACTCCCCCAATGGCGACGGCGTGCAGGCGCGCAATGCGGGTGCCGCCGGTTCGGGCACCGCGGTGCGAGCCTTTGGCGGCAACAACACCGGGATCGACGCGAGCACCGAGAAGGCGGACCTGTTCGCCATCCGCGCCGCCAACGCGTCCGTGGTCAACTCGGGCGGTGGCGCCGTCGAGGGGAATGGCGGCGTCAACAACGGCGTGGTGGGCTACACCCTCGGTCCGGTCTGGTACGGGGTGGCCGCGACGCATCTGGACGGCGCCGGAACCGCGATGTCCGCAACCGGTGGGAGCACCAGCGGTCGAGGCATCTTCGCGCAGGGAGCAACCGGCGTCTATGGCCAGAGCGCCACGCCGGCGAACTCCGCCATCTACGGCGTCAACGCCGCGGCCAGCGGGCTCAACCGGGGTGTGCACGGAACGATCGTGAGCACATCCTTCGGAGCCGCGGGCGTCTACGGCACGGACGGCGGAGGCACCGGCAACACGAACGGAGTCCAGGGCGTCTCGACCTCGGCGGGCGGGAACGGCATCCACGGCATCAACACCACGAACAACGGCGGCGCCTACGCCGTCTGGGGCGAAGGCAGCGCGCTCGGGTACGGGGTCGTCTCAAGCGGCGATCTCCTCGTCACGGGCGACCTCACCGCAACCGGATCGAAGGCTGGCTACGTGGTCGACGTGGCCGTCAACGGGAGCGCCAGGACCTTGAACCAGGGCGACGCCGTCACCCTCATCGGCGTCCGAGCACCAGTGCTCGGCTCGCTGCCGCTGCTGGTGGTTGCGGCGGCAAAGAAGGGGGACCCGATCGTCGGCGTGGTCGACCGCCAGGCGGCTGTCACGCCGAACACGAAGACGCCGGACGCCGGCAATTACGTCAAGGGCAAGGGCACCACGGTGGCGCCGGACGAGCACCTCCTGGTCGTCACCCTCGGGGCTTTCGCGGTCGCCTCCGCGGACGCCGCCGATGGCGAGATCAGACCCGGGACCCGCCTCAGCGCCGGGTCCAACGGCAAGCTCGTCAAGGCGAAGCCCATCGACTTCAACGGGCGGGCCATCTACCCGGCGGGAGAGCACGCGGGCTATGCGCTCGGCAGCCTCAGCGCCGGCAGTGGCAAGGTGGGGATCTTCGTCAACCCGCACTGAAGCGCAAGCCGCCTGCAACACAAGCGGCGGTTCGGCACCCGTGGTTGGCAGGTGCCCGCCGCGATCGTTCCATGGTGGGAATCCGTGCGCTGCTGTACGACGCCAAGGGCGAGGACAGCAAGATCGAGCTGACCCGGCGCGCCGTCACGGGGCTTCGTGACGATCAGCTGCTGTGGGTCGACCTGGAGCAGCCCGGAGGAGACGACCTGAACCTGCTGGGCGAGGCGTTCGCCTTCCCGGCGCCGATCATGACCGCGCTGGCCCGCCCGGGCGACGCGGAGCGGCTGGTCCGCTCACCCGAGGCCATCCTGCTGACGGTGGTGTCGGTGGAAGAGCGTGCCGGACAGCACGCGCCACTCGCCGTCGACATCGTGGCGACCCGAAACGCGGTGGCCACCATCCACACGCGGCCAGTCCCGGCCCTCGACGAGTTCGAGTCGCACGTCAGCGACGAGGGGGCGCTGGGACAGCTCGATGCGGGCTCCTTCATGGGCGCCCTGGTCGACACCATGCTCGGGGCGTTCCGGCGCGAGGTGGAGGAGATCGAGGAGCAGGTGGATCGGCTTGACGAGGTCGCGCTCCGCGGAAACGACCCAGCCCACTTCCTCGAGCGCGTGGTCGCCCTGCGGCGTCGCGCCGCCATCCTCCGCCGCATCCTCGTCCCGCAGCGCGAGACCTTCGGCCCGCTCACCCGCCCGGACTTCGACCTGCACGAGGACCTCGGCAAGCCGTGGCCCGGCCTGGTCGACCAGCTCGAGAAGGCGATCAGCGGCGTGGAGCGCGCCCGGGAGCTCCTGGTCGGCTCATCCGACATCTACCTCGGCCGGCTTGGCCAGCGAGCCAATGACGTGATGAAGGCGCTCACCATCCTCTCGGCGGTGCTCCTGCCGGCGGTCGTGCTCGCCGGCGTGATGGGCATGAACTTCAAGCTGGGATTCTTCGATCAGCCGGGCAACTTCTGGTACGTGGTGCTGGCCATGCTCGGGCTGGCCGCTCTGATCCTGGGCTTCGCCCGCATCCGCCGCTGGATCTAGCCGATTCGGCTGATCTGCCGCAGGCGGCTGCCGAGCCACACGCAGCCGGCTGCGAGGGTCGCGAGCCAGGTGGCGAGCAGCCCGGAGAGGAGCGCGAAGACGCGCGCGCTGGCGAGCGTCTGCTCGAGGCCGCTGAATCCCTGCACCCGAACTGCGAGGCCGGCCACCGACGCCTGGATGCCGCGCAGGTCAGCCGCCACCTGCTGGAGCTGCGGCTCGTTGCCACCGATGGTGGTGGAGAGCGCCGCCGCGTCGTCGGACACCGTCGCCAGCTCCTTGCTCATGTCGGCGAAGGAACCGCCGACTCCCGCAAACGGGCGCTGGCCGAAGATGCTGACGTCCATGGCAGCGGCGATCTCCTTGGTGCTGTCGGCGACCCCGCCGAGCAGGCGAGCGGTGTCGTCGAGCGC
>Ga0310811_10011696_pt1 | contig 11393 bp, 11 predicted proteins | sample YCmetagenome_FD_207642 | JGI IMG/M metagenome (GOLD analysis project Ga0310811, IMG submission 207642) | Soil microbial communities from experimental microcosm in Duke University, North Carolina, United States - YC | ecosystem: Engineered > Artificial ecosystem > Soil microcosm > Unclassified ... | reverse complement strand
GTGGATCGCGACGGCAATGATCTGCCGGGGATCCGCGCGCCGATGGTGGCAGCGCCGCTCGGCACTTACACGGGATGGAATCCGCGTGCGCGCGGTCATGGGCATGGGGCGCAACTCCGGTTCGAGGGCAGCTATATTCCGTTTCCGGAATCCCCACAGGAGCGACAGATCACTGGCGACCCGCGCGCCTCGATCCTCGAGCGCTATCCCGACAAGGCAGCCTATGTCGCAGCGATCGTCGCGGCAGCACGTGAACTGGTGGCGCAGGGTTTGATGCTGGAAGAAGATGTGGCGCGCTGCGCCGAGGCGGCCGCGAATTGGGGGCGGCCGCGACATGATGTGTCGCTCGATTGAGCGTGGTTGGGTCACCACATTCGCGGGGGTTCGCGCGCGCATGACAGTTGAGGCGCGGAATGACGGAGGAATCGTTGATGCCTGATCCAGCCTACCTTTTTGGCCCCGCGCGAGCACGCCGGCCGAATGTCATGGCGCAGCAGCATGTCGTGGTGTCGGGCCATTACTACGCGTCGCTCGCCGGCTTGCAGATACTGGAGGCCGGCGGCAATGCGATCGACGCCGGCGTTGCGACCGGGTTGGCGATCGATGTGCTGGAGAGCGAGTTCGTCGGCTTCGGCGGCGTGGCCCCCGCGATGATCCATCTGGCCGAACGCGATGAGCGGCATGTGATCAGCGGTGTCGGAGTCTGGCCGCGATCAGCCGACCTCGAGTTCTTTCACAGGCATCATGGCGGGCGCATCCCCGAGGGTCTGCTGCACAGCGTGGTTCCCGCCGCGCCGAGCATCTGGATCACGGCGCTCGCGCGCTTTGGCACGATGTCGTTCGGCGAGGTCGCGGCGGCGGCGATCCGTTTCGCGCGCGACGGGTTCCCGACCTATCCGTTCTTCGCCGAGCAGGTCGCGGCGCGGCAGGACAGCTTCAAGCACTGGCCGAGCACCGCGGCGATCTTCCTGCCCAATGGCAAGCCTCCAGCGGTGGGCGAGATCTTCGTGCAAAGCGATCTCGGTCGCACGCTGCAATACATGGCCGATCAGGAGCAGGCGCATGCGGCCGGCGATCGGTTCGCGGGGCTGCAGGCGGCGCGTGACGCGTTCTATCGCGACGACATCGCCAACGCGATCGTGCGGCATCAACGCGAGAACGGTGGCTGGATCAGCAGCGATGATCTCGCGAGGTTCACAAGCCCCATCGAGCCTGCGTGTCGCATCCGCTTCGGCGAGTTCGATGTCTACGGCTGCGGCCCGTGGTCGCAGGGGCCTATGGTGCTGGAGGCGCTCAACATCCTGCAAGGCTTCGACCTGAAGGCGATGCGGCATAATTCCGCCGCGTATATACACGCGGTGACCGAGGCGCTGAAGCTCGCCGCCGCGGACCGCGAAGTGTATTTCGGCGATCCGGATTTTGTCGACGTGCCGTTGGATGCGTTGTTGTCGCACGATTATGCGGCACGGCAGCGCGCCCGGATCGATCCGATGCAGGCGTGGCCCGGCATGCCGCCGGCGGGAGAAGCGGGCGGCGTGTCGATCCCGCCATGGCGCCCTGATCCTTCCGCCGCTGCGCCGCTCGAACTGGCTGAGGCCCAACCGGAAACGTCGTTCCTGTGCGTTGCCGACAAGCATGGCAACGTGTTCGCCGCCACGCCGAGCGATCCTGCGATATCGGGACCTGTTGTGCCGGGAACCGGCATTACCGTTTCGATGTGGGGATCACGCGGCTATACGGCGCCGGACCATCCTGCGCGCATCGGTCCGGGACGGCGCCCGCGCATGTCGGCCAACCCGGCGATCGCGATCAAACCGGGCGAGATGGTGATGCCGTTTGGCTCGCCCGGCAGCGAAGTGCTGGGTCAGGCGATGGTCCAGGTCTTCCTCAACCAGACCGTTTACGGAATGGATCCGCAATTGGCGTGCGAGGCGCCGCGGTTCGCATCCTATTCGTGGCCGGAGTCTGCGTTGCCGCATTCGTACAAGCCGGGCCATCTGTGCGTCGAGGAAGACGTGGGCGCAGGCACGTGCGAGACGCTCGCCGCATTGGGGCATCGCGTCGAGCAATGGCCCGAGCGCAAGTATGCCGCCGGCTCGGTCTGCACGATCCAGTCCGACCTGCGGACCGGCGTGAAATCGGCCGGTGCTGATCCGCGACGGACGGCCTACGCTATCGGCTGGTGATGCGATTCGCCCAGTCCGTCATCGTCAGCCTCCCACAGCGTCATGGCCGGGCGAAGTCCCGGCCACCAGTAGCGACACACTGCCGCCACAGGTGGCAGACGCTACCTCGGCGGCATGCGCAGCGCCCCGTCGAGCCTGATCGTCTCGCCGTTCAGGAAGCGGTTCGACACGATATGCTCGACCAACGCGGCGTATTCGTCGGGCGTACCCAGTCGCTGCGGGAAGGGAATGCCTTCGCCCAGGCTGCGTTGCACGTCAGGCGGAAGCCCTTCCACCATCGGTGTGTGAAACAGCCCCGGCGCTATCGTCATCACGCGCACGCCGAACCGCGCGAATTCACGCGCCGCGGGCAACGTCATGCCCACCACGCCGGCTTTTGACGCTGCATAGGCAGCCTGTCCAACCTGACCTTCGTAGGCCGCGATCGAGGCGGTATTGATGATGACACCGCGCTCGCCCTCCTCCAGTGGATCGAGCGCAACCATGTCCGCCGCCGCGAGCCGCAGAAGATTGAAGCTGCCGATGAGGTTGATGCGGATCACGCGCTCAAACGTTGCAAGCTGGATCGGTCCGTCGCGTCCGACGATGCGGCCGGCGTTGCCGACGCCCGCACAATTCACCAGTAGCCGAGCCGGACCGTGGGCATCGCGCGCCTTGGCGACAGCAGCCTCGGCAGATGCCGAATCCGCAACGTCGCAGCCGATGCCGATACCGCCAATATGGCGCGCATGGGCCTCGGCCGCGGATTGGTTGATGTCGAGCAGAGCCACGCGGCAGCCGCCACCGGCGAGACGCTGCGCTGTTGCGGCGCCAAGCCCGGATGCGCCCCCCGTTACGATAGCCGCCTGGCCCTCGAGACGCATGACCGATATCCTCACGCGGTGATGCGTCTCAGTTTGACCCGGTTTGGCACTGAAGCGCCAGAGATCATGCGCGCGGCATGATCGCCGACACCGCACGAGGCTGCATGCGGTAGAGAAAGCCGATCGTGCCGACGATTGTGCAGCCCAGCGCCGCCAGCGCGACCAGCATCGCCAATCGATCGTCATGCGATCCTTGCACGGCGAAGTACACCGCGCCCACCAGCACGACTCCGGTGCCATTCGCGATCTGCTGCGTCGTGGTGAGGATGCCAGCGCCGGATCCCGCATGGGCGTGACGGACGTTGGTGAGGACCACGCTGAACAACGGCGCCAGCACCATCCCTTGGCCATAGCCGAACACGACCAGCGGCAGCATCAGCGTCGGCATTGTTGGATGCCGGACGATGGCGATCAGCAATGCGGTCGCAGCGAGGCCTAGCGCCTGCACGACGCAGCCCTCGATCAACCGGCCGCCAAGGCGCGAGCCGGCGACGAATGCAAATGCCAAAGGCAGTACGGTCAACGCGGCGTTGAAGGCGGAGAAGCCAAGGCCGTTCTGAAGATACAGCGTCAGCACGAAATAGAACGAGAGATTGCCGAGGAAGAAGCAGAACGTCGCACACATGCCGGCGGTGAAGACTCGATCCTCCAGCAGCTCGAGGTCGATCAGCGGCATCCCGCCGCGACGCTCGGTGGCGCGTTCGAGACGGAGGAACGCGGCTAGCGTGATCGCGCCCGCCGCCATCATCAGCCAGACCCACCACGACCAGCCGAACTCGCGGCCAAGCATCAGCGGAACGATCAGGCCGAGCAGTCCGGTGAGCAGCACAGTCGCGCCCGGCAGGTCGAGCCTGGTGTTGGCGCTGCGCGGCATTGCCGGCATCAGCAACAATGCAGCGACGACGATCGCGATGCAGAGGGGCACGTTGACGCCGAAGATGCTGCGCCACCCCATGCCAGCGAGGTTCAGTGCCACGAGCCAGCCGCCGGCGATGAAGCCAACCGCGGCGCCGAGGCCGATGGCGACGCCGAAGATCGCGAACGCGCGCGTTCGGGCGGCGTCGGGGAACAGCGTGTGGATGCTGGCGAGCACCTGCGGCACCATCATCGCCGCGGCTGCCCCCTGGACGCCGCGGGCGAAGATCAGCATCGGGGCGTCGAGCGCCAGGCCACACCACAGCGAGGCCAGCGTGAAGCCGATGACGCCGGTGAGGAAGATGCGCTTACGGCCGAAGATGTCGCCCAGGCGGCCACCCGTGATCACCAGTGCGGCGTAGGCAATCTGGTAGACCGCGATGATGGCCTGGATTTCCGCGCCGCTCGCATGCAGGTCGGCGCGGATCGACGGGATGGCGACGTTGACGATGAAGGCGTCGGCGACCGCCAGGAATTGCGCGGCGGCGACGGTGGCCAAGGCGTACCAGCGGCGGTTGGGATGCGTGTCCATGATGGAACCTCTTGGTGCGTGTGGGTTCCATCGTGGCGGTGTGCGAGGCGGCAATCGATTACGTTGGGGGTAATGATGTGAGGGGTACGTTTCGCCCCCTCCCCACCCTCCCCCGCTTTGCGGGAGAGGGAGTTGGTCTGGTGCTACTTCTTGGCCAGCATGTCGCGCAGGCCTCGAAGCGCCAGGGAATAGCCGGCGATGCCGAAGCCGGTAAGCATGCCTTGGCTGACGGGGGCGGTCTCCGATAGCGGGCCGCGGCGGACCGGGTTGGAGATGTGCAGCTCGATGGTCGGGAACTTCACCTGGCTGATCGCAGCGACCAGGGCGGGATAGCCACGCGAGAACCCGGCCGGATTGAACAGCGCTGCGTCGAAGCCGCGATCGTTGGCCTCGTAGAGCTTGTTGATGACTTCGCCTTCGATGTTGGAATGGAAGATCTCGATCTCAACACCGAGTTCGCTGGCGTAGCCGCGGATGCGTTCGTCGTATTCAGGCAGCGTCATCGGCCCGAAAATCTCGGTCTGCACCTTGCCGCGCATGTTCATGCCGGCACCATGGATGATCAGGATCTTCGCCATGCTTCTGTCCTTCGTTCAGGCGACGCGATATTGCGCCAGCGTTTCATAGTTTGGGTCGGCACCAATGCCGGGCACATCGGGCGGGCTGACCGTGCCGTCATCGTTCAGCGTCAGCGTGTGGCGATAGACCTTGCCCCACATCGGATCGACAGTGTCTCGGTAGAACTCCAGGATCAGGCCATTGGAGATCGCCGCTACCAGATGCACGTGGATGTCCTGTGAGCCGTGCGGTGCGATGTCCAGGTCGTTCGCCTGTGCCAGCGCCGCCACCTTCATGAACTCTGTGACGCCGCCGAGCACTTTCGCATCCGCATTCAGGATGGCCGCGCATTCGTGCCGGATCAGGTCGCGGAAGCCGTAGCGTGTGTACTCGTTCTCACCGGTTGCGATCGGGATGCTTGTGGCCTGCGCCAGCTTGCGATGGCCGTCGTAGTCGTCGGGGGCGACGGGTTCCTCGAACCAGAAGATGTCGTATGGCTCGATGCGTTTCGCGAACTGGATCGCTTCGTAGTAGCGATACGCACAGTTGGCATCGACCATCAGCTTGACGTCCGGCCCTACCGCCTCGCGCGCGACGCGGACACGCGCGACATCCTCGGCGAGCGGCACCGCACCGACCTTCATCTTCACGGCCTTGGCGCCCATGCGCACGTTGTCTTCCATCTCGCGCGCAAGTTCGCGCAGGCCCTTGCCCTCCTCGTAGTAGCCGCCGGCGATGTAGGTCGGCACACGATCGCGGAACCCTCCGAGCAGCTTGTACAACGGCAGGTTGGCGAACTTTGCGCGAATGTCCCACAGGCCGATGTCGATCGCGGAAATCGCGCGCGTGGTAAGGCCACGGCGGCCGATCAGCTTGGGCTCCCACATCTTGTGCCAGAGGCGCTCGACGTTGATCGGGTCCTGGCCGATCAACATCGGCGTCAGTCGCGCGATGGTGGCACGCTCGATCTCGCCGCCACCACCGAGGCCGATACCGGTGATGCCTTCGCTGGTCTCGATTTCCACCACGGCGAACGTCACGTCCGTGTAGGTGTGCTTTCCATTGGTGATCGGCTTGTGACGTGGCCAGCGGAATTCCTTGGTGGTGATGCCAGTGATCGTCATGGCGTGACCTCCTCCGATACGGTGCGCATTCAACGCGTTCAGTTGGGGAGGCGCAAGCGGACCGAGACCGGGCAATGGTCCGAAAGGCGCTGCTTCCATTCGTTCCCGGTTTCGCGATAACTGAGGACGCGCAGCGAGTTCGGCACCAGCCAATCGCGCGCCGTATCGCCGAGAATGATGTGGTCGATGAAGTACTCACTGCCCCAGCACGGGCTTGAGCGCCCCTCGGTTGCGCGGACCAGTGGCGCGGCTCGTTTCAGGGCGGACCAGAACTGGTCCTTGCCGTCCATATGGCGGTTGAAGTCGCCCATGATGACGAATGCGACGCCCTCGGCGTGGCGCGTCCTGATCCAATCGATCAACGCGGTTCTCTGTTCCGCCAATTCTTCGCATGAGCCGCGTGGCTCCTTGTTCAGCGGGCGATCGAAGCAGCCGGTCTTCAGGTGGACGGCGAGGATACGCAGCGGCGCGGGTTGCAAAGTCAGAGTGATGTCGACGCCGCTGCGCAGCGCATGGCTCGGCCCGAGGTCGAGCGCAGTGACATCAGGATTGACATCGTAATGGATGCCTTGGCGCACCACGATGCCGACACGCTGCACGACATGGTCGCGGCTCATTTGGATCGAGTACTTGTCACGCGGAAAGACACGGGCTGCGACGATTGGGCCGTCCACTTCCTGGATGGCGATCACGTCGGCATCGAGTTGCATCGCGTATTGTTGCAGGTAGTCGATGTCCGCCGGCAGTTTGGGGTGGACGTTGGCCGGCAGTGCACCATCACCGGCCTGACGATCCGTCAGCCATTCCAGGTTCCAGGTGCTGAGCTTCAGCTCCGTCGCGACGGCTACGCTCGGAAGAAGCACAGCCAGTGACAGGAAAAGCACGATGCGCAGCATGGCAGGCGCAACGTGTCGACGATTGCGCCACCCCCTCTTCGCGAGGGTCGCGACGGGAGGGGGACTGACTGTTGAGATCAACCGATGAACGCGACGACGCGCTTGGCGAACGCCTCGGGCTGCTCCACTTCCGGATGATGACCTGCGTCGTCAATCATTTCGAAACGCGCTCCTGGGATGAGACTACAGTAGGCGCGCCCATAAGCTGGCGTCACCACGCCATCGCTGGCGCCCCACAGCACCAGCGTCGGCACCGCGATGCGGCACAGCCAGCGGGGAAGCTTCGGGTTGTACATGAAGGGTTGCCAGCCATAGAGGCATAATGCATCGCGGTTTCGCGCGTGCACGACGATCGCATCGTCCGACATGGTGTTGAAGTCGGGTGTCCATTTCGACGGATCGTGCCAGGTGCTGCGCTGGACCTCGGTAGGTGCCGTGTTGAACAGGTCGAGGATGTCGCGGCTCTCGCGGTCACCAAGCTTGATGCCGAGCGGATCGACCAGGATCAGATGCGCCAGACGGTGACAGCTCGCCGCCGCGATTTCAGCCGCGAGCCAGCCGCCGAACGAGAAACCCATCAGCGTCACGGCCTCATGCGGAAGCGTCTCGAGCAGGTCGAGGTAGAGATGCACCAGGTCGTAAATGGTATCGAAATCAGCGGGACGCGGTGAATGACCGAAGCCAGGATGCGACGGCGCAATGATCTCGGCGTCCGCGGCGAGCAGCTTCAGGAACGGCGCGTCGGGGTCCACCGGAGACAGGCCGTGCAGCAGAACGATAGGTGGGCCATTGCCTTTGCGCAGCACCTCGAGATCGATGCCGCGGACCGCGAGCCGTTCGAGTCCCATCGGTTCCCTCCATAGGAAACGTCGGTTGCGTGCGTTGCGCCGAACCGCGCTACATCCGTTCGCTGATGCGGATCGCGACTCTACAGCCGGCCTTGATCGCGGCAGATAGCAGCCGATAGCCTGGCGCCTGCTCCGCGCCGTTCTCCAGGGCTATATCGCGGTGCTGCAGTTCTTCCTCGCGGAACTGGCCGAGCGTATTCCGGAGCTCGCTCTCGCTGTCATCCAGCGCAGCGATCTGACTGGAATAGTGTGCGTCGATCGCCTCCTCGACAGCGACCGTGCAGGCCATCGCCGCGCGCGTGCCCAGCGCAGCGGTCATCGCCCCGAGCGCGAAGCCGGCGATATGCCACAGCGGCAGCATGGCGGTCGGCCGCACGCGGCGACGCGCGATCAGATCCGAGAACCGTTCGAGGTGCTGCTGCTCCTGTGCCTGCATCTCGCGCAGGACCGGGGCCGTGTCGCTCCGGCGCAGCACTGCGAGCTGGCCAGCATAGATGCGCGCCGCGCCATACTCACCGGCGTGGTCGACCCGGATCATCCGCGCGATCGTGGTCGCGGTCGTGGGACTGCCTGGCAGATTCGAGCGCGTGTCGTTCATGCCTTGGCGCCTCGATCGCGACACAGGAAGATGCCGACCAGAAGCGCGAATGCCACCGCAAAGAGCAGATTCATTGCCGCCATCGAAAGCGGCAGGCCGGGGATCAGGAATGTCGGCGCGTCGCAGGGCTTGGCCGGTCGTGACGGCATGTTCGACAGACGTTCGGCGATCGTGCCACCAGTGAACCGCGGCGCGGCGCATTCCGGCAGCGGACTGGGCCAATAATGCAGCTCCACGCCGACATGAACGACCGCGAGCGCCGCGCCGACCAGCACGGTCAGGATCACCAGCATCAGCAGCACGCGGGCGAATTGCCGTGGCACGACGGCCGCAACCAGGCTGAGCACTATCGCGGCGCGGTATGGCCAGCGCTCCAGCAGGCAGAGTGCGCATGGCACCAGGCCGCCCCAATGCTCCGACGCCTCCGCCAATCCGAGGGCGAAACCCGCGGCAAGTGCACTCAGGATTGCCAGTTCGCGTGTCGAGCTGAGCGTCATGGGGGCGATCTGCCCTGCTTCTGCCGGGTGTGCAAGAGCGGCGGTGGTACACCGATCCCTTGCCTTCGTCGCAGGATACGACGAACTTCAGCGGCAGGACGCTAAGTTATATTCAGCAGTCAGGGAGGGGATACCGATGCGCCGCATCCTGTGGGGCCGTGCCACATCGAGCAACGTGATGAAGGCGATCTGGACGCTGGAGGAATTGCAGCTTCCCTACGAACGCCCCGATGTCGGCGGCTCGTTCGGCAAGACCGATACCGCCGAGTATCGCGCGATGAATCCGACCGGTCTGGTGCCGACATTGCAGGAGGATGAATTCACGCTGTGGGAGAGCAATGCGATCTGCCGCTACCTCTGCCACGCTCACGCGCCGCACTCGAAGCTATGGCCGCAGGACCCGCATGCCCGTGGCAATATCGATCGGTGGATGGACGCGCAGCAGACGCTGCTGAACAGGCCGATGGGTGTGGTGTTCTGGGGCCTCGTTCGCACCCCGGCGGACAAACGCGACATGGCGGCGATCAAACAGGCGGTGGAGGATACGGCTCGCGTTTGGGGAATGGTTTCGGCCGAACTCGCCAGGCATCCCTATCTGGCAGGTGACGACCTGTCGCTGGCGGACATTCCTTGGGGCCCGCATCTTCACCGATGGTTCACAATGGACTTCGAGCGCCCCGAGGTGCCGCACCTGCGCGCCTGGTACGATCGTATGCTGCAGCGGCCGGCGTATAAGCAGCACCTTGCAGGCAAAGTGGTGTAGCGCGCCGACTCCATTCTTCCGAGACCAAGGCTTGAGCCAGCGCGGCGCGTCTCACCGTTGACGGCCGGCGGACGCGCCGCACTGCCTCCCGCTCTAGAATAATGTACTGCCAGCCATTAGTCCGGCGACCAGCAGGACCAGGAAGATTACGATCGCGATGAAGAACAGAATTCGCGCGATGTCTGCCGCGGCGGCTGAGATGCCGCCGAAACCGAACAACGCGGCGATCAGCGACACCACCAAAAAGAACAATGCCAATCTCAACATGACCGGTACCCACTCCGTTACGCTTGGACCACATTGTCGAATAAGTGCGGCGGGATCGGGGCGCCGCCCGCTCACAGATGCTTGAATCGCGGACGTCTGATCGTAAGCAAGTATTCAATCCATTGTTAATCAACCGGCCCCGTCGCTGATCGACAATGAATCGCGTATTTGCCCGTCGTGGCAATGGTTCATTAACGGCCCCTCACTACCTTGTCGCGACGGAAGGCAGTCAGCGGCGAGGAATGGTCTGTGGCAACCGAACGCAGCGCTGCGGTGAACGATGCCTGCGCTCGCGCAGCAGCCGTCCTGCAAAGCGGTGATGTCCGGGCTGGCCTACGGCATTACGAATACGCCCAGCGCCTGGCCCCATCGAACAGCGAGATTACACTGGCGATTGGCGCCGCGCGGTTGCACGACCTCGATCCCCGTTCAGCCGAGGCTTTTGCCCTCATCGCCTACCGCGATGATGTACAGGAGGCATGGATCGGACTTGCCTCAGCTCATCATACGCTGGGTCATCACGACCTCGCTGCCCAAAGTCTGCGTTCGTTGCTGTCGCGCCACGGCCATGTTCGGGGCACCCCGACCATTCGCCTGCATGATCTGATCGCCCGGCAGAACGGCGAAAGCGGCTGGTGCGCGTTGTCCGCCGACGGCCGGCTGCACGTGACGTTGTTCGGGACGCACGCAAATCCAAATCGAATCGTGGTCCTGCTAGACGGCGCGCCGATTGCGCTGCGCGCGCGCCGGTGCATCCGGGAAGCTGCGCTGGTGCGGGCGAGCTATTGCCTGCCGGACGCTTGGCGGCACGCCACACTTATCGCGGTATGCCTCCACGGTCTTCATCTATTTGGCAGTCCGCTCGAGGCTTCGGTCATTGGCCAGGTCGAAGGGTTTGTCAGTGCGCTCGATGGTGGATTGATCGGCTGGGCGTGGTTCCCGCATGATCCTGACTGCGCCCCTTCGGTGACCGTACGTGGTGCCAACGGGGCTAAGCTGCGCGTCGTTGCCAGCGATCCGGCATCGGATGTGCCGCACGTCCAGCCGTTCGCGCGACCGCGTCGTTTCGTGGTTACGCGGGCCAGTCTGCATGCCGTGCCGTCGCCGATGACTGTGCAGGTTGCGGCCGGTCGGAACCTCTACGGCAGCCCGCTCGATCCCATGCTTGACCAGCGCAGCGCGGCGGGCACGGCCGAACTGGCGCGGCGGCTGTTTCCCGCTTCGACACACGGCGCATCGTCGGCCGTCGATATTCGCATGGCGGCGATGCCGGCCGACATCGTTGGCATACGCCCCGTGCCGCGGCGTCTACAACAGGCGGCCGGGGTCGATGTCGTGATACCGGT
>Ga0310811_10011695_pt1 | contig 11393 bp, 7 predicted proteins | sample YCmetagenome_FD_207642 | JGI IMG/M metagenome (GOLD analysis project Ga0310811, IMG submission 207642) | Soil microbial communities from experimental microcosm in Duke University, North Carolina, United States - YC | ecosystem: Engineered > Artificial ecosystem > Soil microcosm > Unclassified ... | reverse complement strand
TCTCGCTCGCTCTTACACCGTCGTGGGGGCCGAGGGTGGCGTCAGCTGCGCACGACCTGCGCTCGGCCGCGATCGCGATGGATCGCGCGCTTCGCGATCGATCTCTCGCAGTACCGCGACTAAGCTCCGCGCATGACCATCGGACGCGTCTCCCGCGAACGCCGCGGCCACGTGCTGCTCATGGGCCTCGATCGCCCCGCCAAGCGCAACGCCTTCGATCTCCCGCTCTGGAACGATCTCTGCCGCGCGTACGCCGAGCTCGACGCCGACGACGAGCTGCGCGTCGGCGTCCTCCACGCGCACGGCGATCACTTCACCGGCGGGCTCGATCTGCCGCAGTGGGGCGGCGTGTTCTCGTCGGGGAAATGGGAGATCCCCGAAGGGCTCGATCCGCTCGGCCTCAACACGCGGCCGGTGAAGAAGCCGATCGTGTGCGCGCTGCAGGGCATCTGCATGACGATCGGGATCGAGCTCCTGCTCGCGACCGACATCCGCGTCGCCGCCGAGTCGACGCGCTTCGCGCAGATCGAGATCAAGCGCGGCATCTATCCGGTCGGCGGCGCGACCATCCGCTTGCCGCGCGAGGTCGGCTGGGCGAACGCGATGCGCTGGCTGCTGACCGCCGACGAATTCGACGCCCGCGAGGCGCATCGCATCGGGCTCGTGCAGGAGGTCGTGCCGCACGGCGCGCAGCTCGAGCGCGCGGTCGCGATCGCGACCGTGATCGCCGCGCAGGCGCCGCTCGGCGTCTACGCGACGCTCGCGTCCTCGCGCCATGCCCTCGCACACGACGAGCGGGAAGCGGCTGCGCGCCTGCTCCCCGACCTCGCGCCGATCATGAAGACCGACGACGTGCAGGAAGGCCTGCGCGCGTTCATGGAGCGACGCCCCGGGAGCTTCAGCGGCCGCTAGATCAGTTGTACGTCGCGTGCACGAGCGGCACGAACATCACGCCGCCGAGCCGCTCGCGCGTCGTGCCCTGCGCGCGACGCGTGATCCGCACCAGCTGTTGCACGCCCGACTGCGGGCCGATCGGCAAGACCAGGTGCGCGCCGACCGCGAGCTGCTCGACGAGGGCGGGCGGGACGTCGGGGCCGCTCGCCGCGACCGCGATGCCGTCGAACGGCGCCATCTCATCCCAACCGAGCGCGCCGTCGCCGCACCGCACGTGTACGTGCGCGACGCCGAGCGACGCGAGCCGCGCCGCCGCCGACGCCGCGAGCGCCTCGCGGATCTCGATCGTGTAGACCTCGGCGCCGAGCGCCGCGAGCACCGCCGCCGCGTAGCCGGTGCCGGTCCCGATCTCGAGCACGCGCGATCCGCGCTCGAGATCGAGCGCCTCCGCCATCAACGCGACGATGTACGGCTGCGAGATCGTCTGGTCGTCCTCGACGGGCAAGGCGCGATCCGCGTACGCCTCGGCGGCGAGCGCCGGCGGCACGAAGAGGTGGCGCGGCACCTCGCGCATCGCGCGCAACACGTCCGGATCGTGCACGCCGCGCGCCTCGATCTGCTCCGCGACCATCCGCGCCCGCTCGTCCGCCCGCTCACTCACCACGAGGTCTACCTCACTTCCGACTGATCGGGAGGATCGCCCAATCCGACGCCGCGCCCTGCTTGCCTCCCGACGAGAAGCTCGTGCGCACCACGCCCTGCCCCGCCGTCGCCGACGACGAGTCGACCGGCGCCGGCGAGAAGATCGCGCACGCCGGCGGGTTGCTGCCGCCGGTGCCGATCTGCACGTAGTCGATCATGCCGTCGCACGTCGACAGATCGCACGGCCCCGCACACAGCGCGTACCAGCCGTTGGCCTGCTCGTCGGACTTGCACATGCGCGTCGCGAGGTAGCGTTCGCGCTCGAGCAGATCGTTCGCGACCACCGCGCGGAACGTCTGGTTGCCCGCGACCTGCGCGTCGGCGCCGAAGCGGTAGCTCGACACGAACTGGTTGCAGTCGAGGTGGAACGCGATCGTGAGCCCGTCGAGATCGATCGTGTCGCTCGTGCGATTCACGACCTCGAGCAGCGGCACGTCGCCCATCGCGACCTGCGAGAGGCGCACGACGTCCTTGCAGTCGCCGTCGTCGCCGTCGATCGCGCCGTCGCAGTCGTCGTCGACGCCGTCGCCGCACGCGCGCTCGTGCGCGCGGCAGCTCCACGGCCGCACGCGGTCGAACGCGAGGCCCGGCGCGGTGCCGCCGAGGAAGATGTGGCGCGGCTCGGCGATGAGGCCGACCAGCTGGGTCTCGGGCGCGAGCGTGTTGCGCACCGGTGTCCACGACACGCCGTCGTAGTGATAGATCGATGCGCGATCGCTGACGGCCCAGATGTCGTCGGGCGCGGTGCCCGCGATCGTCGTCAGCGTGTCGGCCACCGCCGGCACGTCCTGCGAGCTCCACGCGTCGCCGTCGAAGTGCGCGAGCGCGCCGTTGTCACCGGCCGCCCAGACGTCCTTCGCCGACGAGCCCCACACGCCGTGCAGCGCGCGCGTCGTCGGCGAGACGTAGCTCTTCCACGCGTCGCCGTCCCAATGCGCGATGCCGCCGCCGCCGCCGACGGCCCACACGTTGGTCGGCCCCGAGCCCCAGATGTCGGCGACGACGAACGGCGGGCCCTCGATCGCCGACCAGCCCACGCCGTCCCAGTGCATCACGTCCATGCCCATCGCCCACACGTCGTCGGGCCCCGATCCCCAGACCGCGGCGACGCCGTTGGTCACCGACGTCGTCGACATGATCGCGCCGTCCCACTGCTCGATCAGCTGGCCGTCGGCGAAGAACATGCGGCTCGGATCGGTGCCCCATCCGTCGGTGAAGGCGCTCGCGCCGGTCACGACCCAGTCCGCGCCGTCGAAGAAGTAGAGATCGCCGGTGGTGCTCGACGCCCACAGGTTGTCGATGCCGGTGCCCGCGAGCGAGCTCGTGTACGCGTCGACGGTCTTGCCGCCGGGGAAGACCATCGCGCGCCCTGCGTAGCGCGCCGCGGTCGCGCCCGCGACCCACACGTCGCCGACGCCGAAGCCGAACACCGCGCGCGCCTTCGCGGTCGCGCCGTCCTTGGTCCCGATCCAGTGCGCGCCGTCGAAGTGCGAGTACTCGCCGTCGGGCGCGATCGTGTAGACGTCGCGCGGCCCCGAGCCCCACACCGCCGAGTGACCTCCGATGTCGTCGGTCCAGACGCGCCACGCCTTGCCGTCCCAGTGATGGAGCGAGAGCGTGTCGGACTCCGCGATCCACACGTCGTCGGGCCCCGACGCCCACACGCCGGCGAGCGACTCGGTGGTGCCGATGTCGACGATCGTGCCGTTGTGATAGACGACGCCCGAGAACCCGACGATCCAGACGTCGCCGGGACGCGCCCACACCGACGACAGGCTGGTGAGGCCGTAGCCGTTCATGCGCTGCCAGCCGTTCGCGTCGCGATGGATCACGGTGCCCTGCGCGCCGACCGCCCAGACGTCGTTCGCCGACGTGCCGCTGATCGACGCGAGATCCATCCCCTGCACCGGGTTGGTCTCCGGTTCCCACGTCGTGCCGTTCCAGCGACGGATCTGCGCGTGCGCGCCGACGATCCACGCGTCGTCGGTGTCGGCGACCCACACCGCGCTGAGGTCGAGCCCGTTCGGCTGCGCGTCGACGTCTTTCCACCCGTGGCCGTCCCAGTGATAGACGAGCGTGCCGCCGACGAGCCACACGTCGTTCGGCGACGCGCCGCCGATGCCCGTGAAGAACCCGCTCGGCGCGCCGGCGACGCGCTTCCAGCCGAGCATCGCGCATCGATCGAAGGCGGCGACGCACAGCTTGTCCGCGCAGCTCACCGCGCCCGCGTCGAAGCCGTAGTCGACGCACTCGAGCGCCGAGCCCCACGAGCCGTCGCACAACTCGGGGCCGTTCAGCATCTCGTCGCCGCAGTAGCCGGTGCACGCGGTGGTGAGGTACACGCAGCGATCGGGATCGCAGGTGACCGGGCCCGGATCGTAGAAGTGGAGCGATTGGCAATTCACCTCGGGTGGGATGGGGACGTTCGGCTCGCAATCCTCCTCGGGATCGACCTTGCCGTCGCCGCAATGACGGCTGCACCCCGACGGATCGACCGTGCAGTTCTCGCTGCAGCGCAGATCGATGTCGTCGTAGTAGCCGATCGTCTTGCACGACACGCCGGGCGCGAACGCGGTGCCGTCGCACTGCTCGCCCGGCTCGATCAACGTGTCGCCGCAGCCGCGCCGCAGGCACCAGCCGTCGACGCATACGCCGTCGTCGGGGTTCGTGACCGTGCACGCGCCGGTGCCGCTGCATCCTTGCTGCGACGGCTGCAAGCACTTCGCGTGCGTGTCGTCGCACACCGTCCCCGCGGGACACAGGCGGCCGTCGTCGCAGACGATCGAGCCGCTCGACAAGCAGCCGGCGCACAGCGCGATGACGATGCACGCGCGGATCATGTCTCCCCTCGATCATTATAGACTGGTGCGCATGCGGGGGATCGCGATCCTGATCGCGCTCGCGGTCTGGGCGGCGCCTGCGGTGGCGGACGATGCGCCCTGGGCCGCGGGAGTCTCCGACGATCAGAAGGCGAAGGCGCAGACCTTGCTCGAGCAGGGCAACGCGCAGTTCGTCGAGCACCGCTACACCGACGCGCTCCAGACCTACCAGGCCGCCGTCGCCGTCTGGGATCATCCCGCGATCCGCTTCAACATCGTGCGCTGCCTCGTCCAGCTCGGCCGCACGCTCGAGGCGTACGACAACCTCGAGCTCGCGCTCCGCTACGGCAAGGCGCCGCTCGAGGAGAGCGTGTACGAGGAGGCGCTCGGCTACCAGAAGCTGCTCGAGGGACAGATCGCGGAGGTCCACGTGCGCTGCACGCAACCCGACGTGCAGGTCGCGCTCGACGCGAAGCCGCTCTTCACCTGTCCCGGCGACACCGCGCTGCGCGTCGCGCCCGGCGCGCACGTCGTGATCGCCAAGAAGGACGGCTTCCTCACGATGACCAAGGACGTGATCGCGCTCCCCGCGCAGCGCGAGACCGTCGACGTCGCCCTCCTGCCGATCGAGACCGCGGCGATCACCGTGCGCCGCTGGTCGCTGTGGAAGCCGTGGGCGGTGGTCGCGGCCGGCGGCGCGATCGCGATCGGCGGCGGCCTCCTCGAGTGGAAGGCCTCGCGCGACTACGACGCGTACGATCGCGCGGTGACGACGATCTGCGGCGAGCCCGGCTGCGATCCCGGCAAGCTGCCGCCCGAAACCGCCGCGATCGCGGATCGCGCGCGCACCGAGAACCGCTTCGCGATCGCGACCCTCACGATCTCCGGCGCCGCGGTGATCACCGGCGCGGTGCTCGTCTACCTCGACCGCTCGCACACCGAGATGCCGACGCTCGACCTGACGCCCACGAGCGCCACCGCGTCGTTGCGCTTCTCGTTCTAGACCGCTTCACGGTTGATGCGAGGTGCGGCGACGACTACGGCGTCGGATCGGGGCCTGGAACCTCGTCGGGACGGATCGGATCGCCGCGTTTGTAGCCGTCGGTGAGGAGCCAGGTCGTCGGGCGCACGACGGGCAGCGCGTCTTCGTGCGGCGGGATGCGCCACTCCGCGAGCGCGTGGGCGGACGAGAACGGGTCGATGCGGCGCGTGTCGTAGAGATCGCGCCGGTGGTGGCGCCAGTTGTTGACGATGTAGCTGATCGCGTTGCGGGCCTGGGTCGGCGACGCGATCGTCGTGGCGTGATAGCGGAAAGCGAAGACGTGGCCGCGTGGGCGACGGAGCTCGCGATTGAGGCGGCGCGCGGCGCTGATCGCGAAGCCCTGCATGCCGGAGCGGAGCGCGTCTTTGCTGTCGGCCTCGACGAGCAGGTGGAGATGATTCGACTGGATGCTCGCGTGCACGATGCGGTAATCGCTGCGCGCACGGGCGTTCGCGATCGCGCGACGGATCGCGCGGTAGGCGTGGCGCGTGCGCAGGTTGGACACCTCGCGCGTGACGCGCAAGACGACGTGCACCGGGTGGCGGGGATCCAGCTCGGGACGCGTGCGGTGGCGCGGATCCATCCGGCGGTGGGTGATCGGACGGCCGAGCTTTTTGCGGACCGCGCCGCGCTTGGTGCGCGGGCGTAGATCGATCTCGAGCTGGCCCTTCCGTCGCTGGTTCCACGCCGACCTCCGCCGCCGCCGCCGCTTCGTCATCGTTAGGGCAGTTTATATGAGAAGAGCGGATGCGCCACCCGATCGCTGTGGCATTTGGTGGGATGGGGCTCACGATCCTCCGTTGTGCCCGCTCGCAGGCGGCGCACGAGTGAGCGGAGCGCGCCGTCGGGTTGATTTCCCGAGCGCCGACATCGGCGCGGCCGCCGACCTTCGAGCGATCACGAGGCCGCGCCGCCGGCTTTCGAGATTTTTCGGGTTGAAGGGTCGAGCAACGCCCTCAAGGCGGTCCAGCTTCTTCGATCCAGCCCCGCTCGACGGTCGGCGCAGCGGGCAACGTGAAAGCGGTCTAGTGATCCTTGAGCTTCGTGGAGAGCGTCTTGCGCTCGTCCTCGAGCTCCTTCACGCGCGCTTGCTCGTGCGCGAGCGTGTCGCTCAGCTTCTGATTCGCGCTCTCGAGCTCGCGCTTCGCCTGCTCCGCCTTCTGGGTCGCGGTCTTCGCGCGATCCTCGGCGGCCTTCGCCTCCTCGAGCGCTTGTAACAGCTGCGCGTTCGAGCGCTGCAGATCCTCGAGCGTCGCGTCGCGCTGGACCTCGGCGACGGTCGCGCGCTGCTGCGCGGCGCTCTTCTCGTCTTCCGCCTGCTTGCGCTGGCGCTCCTCGGCCTCGCGCGCCTCGAGCGCCTCCATCGCCTTCTGCTTCGCCGCGGTCGCCGCGTTCATCTGCTCGGTCGCGCGCTTCGCCGAGGCCTCGGCCTCCTGCTTCGCGCCGCGGATGCTGAACATCGCGATCACCGCGCCGGCCGCGATCGCGGCGAGCAGCGCGAACGCCGACGCGAAGCCGATCCGCCGCATCCGCGCCGACCGCGTCGCCGACGCCAGGGCCGCGTCGAGGAACGCGCGATCGCGCGCGGGCAGCTCGCGAGGGCGGCGCCGCTCCCACCGGCGCGCGTCGTCGAGCGCCTCGCCGCGCCACAGAAGACCCGCGGGGCGACCGCGCGCCTCCCATTGCTTCGCGGCGGTGCGCAGCTGCGCGACCAAGGCCGCGTCTTCTTGATCCTCGTCGAGCCAGCGCCGCAGCGTCGGCCATCGCTCGATCAACGACTCGTGCACGATCTCGACCGTGCCGCCGCCGCCGCCCTCCGCCGCCTGCACGACGATCAAGCGCGCCGCGGCGAGCTGCTCGACGACGCGGGCGTCGAGCTCGTCGAGCTGTTCGATCGCGCGCGTGCGCTCGGGCGTGACCAGGCGCTGGAAGACGCCGCGCGCGATCTTCTGCGCGGCGGCGTCCATGCTCGACACGACCTCGTCCGCGTGCGCCGCGAGCGCGCCGACCACGCCGCCCATCTGCTGGTAGGTCGACGCCGCGAGCACGTGCTTCGAGCGATCGCGCGCGTCCCACAGCTTCGCGGCCGCGAACTGCAGCAAGGGCAAGGCCCCCGGCGTCGCCTCGAGCGCGCCCAGCATGTCGTCGATCATCGCGTCGCTCTCGAACCGATAGCCGACCATCTCGATCGGCTGCACGAGCGCGTCGCGCAGGCCGTCGCGCGTCGGCGGCCCGAGGAAGACGAGCCCGCGCGACAGCTCGTCCATGAAGCGCGGATCCTCCGCGATGCGATCGAGGAAGTCCGATCGCATCGACACGACCACGCGCAAGGGCGTCGCGGCGTCGTCGGCGACACCCGACAGCGCGGCGGTGAACGCGAGCCGCTCCTCGCGATCGTCGACGAGCGTGTAGAGCTCCTCGAACTGATCGACGAACAAGAGGATGTGCGTCTGGGTCGTGCGCGCGCGGCTGCGCAAGACCGCGCCGAGCGTGCCGGGCGCGGTGCGCAGCTTCTCGACGAAGCCCTCGTGCTCGGCGATGTGCTGCGCGATCGCGTCGTCGCCCGAGCGCGTGGTGAGCTGCTGCAGCACGCTCGCGAGCGCGACCAGCGGCGCGCGCCCCGGACGCAGCGTCACGATCTCCCACGACTCGCCGCTCGCCTTCAGCGCGGGGCCGACGCCGGCGCGCACGAACGACGACTTGCCGACGCCCGACGGACCGACGACGCCGGTCAGCGGCCGCTCGCGGATCCGCGCGACCATGCGCGACACGTCGCGCGCGCGTCCGAAGTAGCGATCGGCGTCGCCTTCCTGGAACGGCACCAAGCCGGGGTACGGGCTCTCGCCTTCGGCGAGCGCGCGGCCGGCGCGACCGGGCGCGAGCGCCTCGAGCGCGCGCACGACCTGATCCGCGCTCGCGAGGCGATCCGCCTTCTTCTTCCGGAGGAGCCCGTCGATCACGCTCGCGAGCGCCTCGGGGACGTCCGGCGCCGCCTCGCGCACCGACGGCATCGGCACCGACGTCGCGCTCACGACCTGGATCAGGTTCTGTGCGGTGAGCGGCTGCACCGGATGCCGCCCCGCGATCATCTCGAACATGAGCACGCCGAGCGCCCACAGATCCGATCGGTGATCGACCGGCTCGGTGCCGAGCTGCTCGGGAGACATGTACGGCAGCGTGCCGACCAGCGCGCCTTCCTTGGTCAACCCGAGATCGCGGAACACCGACGGCGAGCTCGTGCGCTGCGTGGTCGCGGTCTCGCCGCGCGCCTTCGCGATGCCGAAGTCGAGCACCTTCACCTGACCGCCGTGCGTGACGAACACGTTCTCCGGCTTGAGATCGCGGTGCACGATCCCCATCTCGTGCGCGCGTGCGAGCGCGCGCGCGATCGGCAGCGCGAGCTCGACGGCGCGGCCCGCCGGCAGCTTGCCGCGACGGATCAACCCCGCGAGCGGCTGCCCCTCGAGGTACTCGAGCACGAGGTACGGCATCTCCTCGTACTCGTCGACCTCGTGGACGATCACGATGTTGTCGTGGCTGCACTGCGCGGTCGCGCGCGCCTCGACGAGGAAACGCTCGGCGACCTGCTTGTTCGCGTGGAGCAGGAACTTGATCGCGACCTTGCGGCCGAGCTTGGTGTCGCGCGCGGCGTAGACGCAGCCCATGCCGCCGCGCCCGAGCTCGCGCACGAGCTCGTACTGATGCACGCGCGTGCCGGGCGCGAGCCCCGCGACGCTCGATCCGTTCGCGCCGCCGGTCTCGGCGACGCCGGTCTTCGCGAGCGCGTCCGACGACGTCTCGTTCGGCGGGGGCGTCGGCTCACCGCGCACCGTCGGTGCCGACGGATCGAGCTCGCCTGACTCCCCCACGCGGGGAATGGTAGCTCAGTTGTGGATACGGTGACGGACGAGCTCGAGCAGGAAGCGATGCAAGCGGCGCTCGTGCGCTTCGCTCGGTTGCTCCGCGACGCCGACGATCACGAGGTTCTTGTCCGTCGAAGACACGATGCCGCGCGCGCGCAGCCCGTGCTCGTCGGACGCGTCCTGGCGAATCTGCATCTCGACGTGCGTGCCCGCGATCCACTTGCCGTCGGCCTTGATCACGAGGCCGCCCGGACGGATCTCACGCACCGTCGCTTCGATCTGCGTCTCCTTGGAGCGCAGCCGGATGTCGTAGTCGCACGGGATCGACGGGCCCGCGCCTTTTTCGCTGACCATCTCCACGATCGTCCGCTCGATCGACGCGCGGATCGCCGCATCCTCCGGCGTCCAGCCGACGGGCGTGCGCCGGTGATCCAAGTCCTCCAGCCGCTCCGCCAATTCCGGCAACGACATGCTCTGCAATTGCTCGTGTTGCATCGGCCCTCTCCGGAATCCAGTATGCCATCGGCGGTCGGGGTCCGGCCGAGATCCTGGGGTAACCGCGCACCCATCACGCGTGCGTCACGCTAGTGTCACTGCAACTGTTCACCAATGCTGGAATGAGCCGCGCTCTCCTCTACATCTATATGTGTGCGCTGGTCGCCTGCGGCCGATCGGCGCCGACACCGTCGACGACGGGGCACCCGCGGTTGGTCGTGCTGGTCGTGATCGATCAGCTGAGCGAGGACGCGTTCGAGCCGCGCGCCGCGGCGGCGACCGACGGCGTCGCGCGCTTGATGAAGGACGGCCGCCGCTTCCTCGCGACGTATCCGTACGCGGCGACCTCGACCGCGCCGGGGCACGCGGCGCTCGGCACCGGCGCGCCACCCGCGGTCACCGGGATCATCAGCAACGAGATCTGGGATCGCGAGCTCGCGGTCGTGGTCGACACGACCAAGGGCGCGAAGGGACCGCCGACCGCGGCGCGCTTGCGCGTCGACGGGATCGCGGACGCGCTCTTGCGCGCGCATCCCGACGCGCACGCGGTCGCGGTCGCGATCAAGTCGCGCAGCGCGCTCTACACGCTCGGTCACAGCGGCGTCTCGGTCTGGTACGACGCCGATCATCTGCAGATGGTGTCGAACACGCCGCGCGCGTGGCTCGACTGGCTCGCCCTCCTCCACCCGCTCGCGCCGACGATGCACGACCTGTGGCGCGCGACCGATCCCGCGCGCCTCGCCGCGCTGTCCGGTTCACCGGACGATGCGCCCGGCGAGCTGTCGCTGCGCGGCTGGACGTCGACGTTCCCGCACGCGATCGGCGCCGGCACGCAACCGCACCGCGCGTTCGAGTCGACGCCGCAGGCGGACGTCGCGATCACCGACGCCGCGCTCGCCGCGATCGCCGCCGAGCACCTCGGCGAAGACGAGATTCCGGATCTGCTCGTCGTCAGCTTCAGCGCGCACGACTACGTCGGTCACGCGTTCGGGCCGGACTCGTGGGAGTCGTGGGACGAATGGCTGCGCCTCGACGTGCAGCTGGGCCGCATCGAGCGCGCGCTCGACGCCGCAGCGCCCGGCGCGTGGACGATGATCATGACGAGCGATCACGGCGCGCCGTCGACGCCCGAGCACCGGAAGGCGCTCGGCCTCCCGGGCCTGCGCATGTCGTACGAAGACGTCGCCGACGCCGCCGAGCGCGGCGCCGAATCGGTCGCCGGGCCCGGCCCGTGGATCGCGGCGGCGCGCTATCCGAGCGTGTGGCTGACCGGCACCGCGCGCGCGCTGCCGCCGTCGGTGCGCGATCAACTGATCGACGCCGCGATCAAGGCGATCGGATCGACCCCGGGCATCGCGCGCGCCGCGCGCACGTCGGAGCTCGCCGGTTCGTGCGACACGCGGACCGGCGACGATCGCGGGCTGTGCCTCTCGATCGATCCCGAGCGCTCCGGCGAGATCGTCTTCCTGCCCGCCGAAGGGACGATCATGGCGAAGCGCGGCGATCCCGACGCGACCGATCACGGCTCGCTCTTCGACTACGATCGCGAGGTCCCGCTGATCGTGATGGGCGCCGGCG
>Ga0310811_10011693_pt1 | contig 11394 bp, 7 predicted proteins | sample YCmetagenome_FD_207642 | JGI IMG/M metagenome (GOLD analysis project Ga0310811, IMG submission 207642) | Soil microbial communities from experimental microcosm in Duke University, North Carolina, United States - YC | ecosystem: Engineered > Artificial ecosystem > Soil microcosm > Unclassified ... | reverse complement strand
GCCCGTCTCCGGGCCACCTTTCAAAATATAAAGATCATCGCCATCAAGGCCATTCAGGCAGATCAAGCCAGATCAAACCGGTCCAGGTCCATCACCTTCGCCCACGCCGCCGCAAAGTCCTTCACAAACTTCTCCTTCGCATCCGCAAACGCATACACCTCCGCAAAGGCCCGCAGCTCGGCATTGGACCCAAAGATAAGATCCACCCTGGTGCCCGTCCACTTCGGTTTGCCCGTAGCCCGGTCACGCCCCTCAAACTCCTGTGCGGCGTCCGAAGTGGCATGCCAGCTGGTACCCAGATCAAGCAGATGGATATAATAGTCATTCGTCAAAACCCCGGGCCGGGACGTCAGCACCCCGTTGGCAGACCCATCCCAGTTCGCCCCCAGCACCCGCAATCCACCGATCAGCGCCGTCAGCTCGGCTTCATTCAATCGCAGCAATTGCGCCTTGTCGATCAACATCTCCTCCGCCGTTCCGGGTGCCTCCGCACTCAGATAGCTGCGGAATCCATCGGCCAGCGGCTCGAGCACGGAAAAAGATTCGATATCCGTCTTCTCCTGCGTCGTATCCACGCGGCCGGCGTTAAAGCCCACCGTCACTCCAACACCCGCATCCTTCGCGGCCTTTTCCACCGCGGCGACCCCACCCAACACGATCAGGTCGGCCAACGACACCTTCTTCCCACCCGAAGCAGTCTTATTGAAGTCGGCCTGCACCCCCTCCAAGGTCTTAATCACCTTGGCCAGCTGCACCGGGTTATTCACCTTCCAATCCTTCTGCGGAGCCAGTCGCACCCGCGCCCCATTCGCCCCACCGCGCTTGTCGCTCCCCCGGAACGTCGAAGCCGAAGCCCAGGCCGTCGACACCAGTTGCGCCACCGACAAACCACTCGCCAGAATTTTATCCTTCAGGACAGCAACGTCTTTTTCGTCGATCAGCTTACCCTCCCTCGCCGGCAACGGATCCTGCCAGAGCAGCTCCTCGGCCGGTACATCGGGACCCAGGTAACGAACCCGCGGCCCCATATCCCGATGCGTCAGCTTATACCACGCACGGGCAAAAGCGTCCGCAAAGGCATCAGGATTCTCGAAGAAATGCCGGGAGACCTTCTCATACGCGGGATCCACCTTCAGCGCCAGGTCGGTCGTCAACATCGTGGGATGCGTCTTCTTCCCCGTGATATGCGCGTCCGGCACCGTCCCCTCACCACCATGCCCCTTGGGCCTCCACTGATGGGCCCCCGCCGGGCTCTTGTACAATTCCCACTCGTATCCAAAAAGGTTCTCAAAGAAATTATTGCTCCATTTGGTCGGCGTGGTCGTCCAGATCCCTTCGAGCCCGCTGGTGATCGTGTCGCCGCCATGACCGGCGCCATAGCTGTTCTTCCAACCCATGCCCATCTCTTCAAGCGCCGCCGCAGCCGGCTCCCGGCCGACGAATTTCGTCTCCGCGGCACCGTGAGTCTTGCCAAAGCTGTGGCCGCCCGCGATCAACGCCACGGTCTCAAAATCATCCATCGCCATACGGGCAAACGTCTCGCGTATATCCCGGGCCGCAGCCAACGGATCGGGCTTGCCATTGGGTCCCTCCGGGTTGACATAAATAAGGCCCATCTGTACCGCACCCAACGGCTTTTGCAGCTCGCGGTCACCCGTATAACGTTTGTCGCCCAGCCACTCGGTCTCCACACCCCAGTAGACATCCTCCTGCGGCTCCCAGGCATCCTCACGGCCGCCCCCAAAGCCAAAGGTTTTAAAGCCCATCGACTCCAGCGCAATATTCCCCGCCAGGATCATCAGATCGGCCCAGGAAAGCTTCTGCCCATATTTCTGTTTTATCGGCCACAACAACAACCGTGCTTTATCGAGGTTCTGGTTATCCGGCCAGCTGTTCAGCGGCGCAAAGCGCTGCATCCCGCTTCCCGCGCCACCCCGGCCGTCATGGATACGATAGGTTCCCGCACTATGCCAGGCCATCCGGATAAAGAACGGTCCATAATGGCCCCAGTCCGCCGGCCACCAGGGCTGCGACGAGGTCATCAGCGCGTGGAGATCCTGTTTCACCGCATTCAGATCGAGACTCTTGAATGCTGCGGCATAGTCGAAGTCCTTCCCCAGGGGGTTGAAGACGGGCGAGTGCTGCCGGAGAATATGCAAATTCAGGTCGTTGGGCCACCAATCCCGGTTACGCGTTCCGCCGCCGGCGCTTTGTTTCATCGCACCGTTGTGGAAAGGACACTTGCTTGTGGACGTCGATGTTTCCATGTTTTTTAGTTTGAGACACTAAAGCTACCCCTATAGGGACACGTGAACAAATCGATTATATTTATTATCTCATAGTTTATGTCTATGAGAGTTCTTATATAAGATTTTTATTATCTTTATAGTGGCCCCAATGGGCTTCCGCATCACCCTTCGAAACTATCTCCAAAATAAGTCACATCACGAGCGGCCGCATCTCCGATTTGCCGCACCCGTTTTTATTGCCCAAGACCTTTCCTCCCTATCCAACTGACCTTGATTCCCGGGTAACGGATCCCTTTTGGCCTTAATCGACCCATTTTATCCTCTCGCAGCCGTGTAAAAACGGCAGCCAGGCTACCTATTTTTTTATTTAAACCAAAATTGATTGCACATGAGAAAGCTATTAGCCCTCACATGGGGTGTCCTGCTCATTGCCACCATTGCGTCAGCACAACTACGAGCCTACAAGGGCCGCGTCGTCGACAAGAACGGCGCCCCGGTGCCCTTCGCCTCCATCAAGTCCGAAAATGGCCGCTTCGGCGCCAGCGCCGACGAGAACGGCTACTTCACCATCCGCGCCAAAGCCGGCGACCGGATCACCATCTCCGGCATCAACTTCGTCGGCAAGACCATCACCATCGCCGCCACCGACGAAACCCTGAACATCACGATCGATCAACAGACCTCCAGCCTCGAACAGGTCGTCGTCACCACCGCCCTCGGTATCCGGCGACAGGCCAAGGAGCTGGGGTATTCCACCACCCGCATCGGCGGGGAAGAACTGACGCAGGCCAGGGTCACCAATCTGGCTACCGGCCTGGCGGGTAAAGTCTCCGGCCTGCAGATCAACCTGGTCAACAACGGGGTGAAGCCCGACGTCCGGGTCACGCTCAGGGGTAACCGCTCCATCCTCGGCAATAACCAGGCCCTGCTGGTCGTGGATGACATCCAGCTTCCCATCAGCTACCTGGCTTCCATCAACCCCGACGACATCGAAAGCTCCAATATCCTGAAAGGAGCCTCGGCCTCGGCCCTCTACGGTTCAGCCGCCTCCAACGGGGTTATTATCATCACCACCAAGCGCGGGACCCGCGGAAGGGCGCAGATCTCCTTCAACAGCTCGATGCAGATCGAATCCATCGCCTATATGGCCGACTTCCAGAACATGTTCGGCCAGTATGGCGGTGAATCCCCAACCTCTCCCGGCCTCGTTTTTTTTCCCAGCAACCCCTATATCCCCTATGTGCCCTATGAGAACCAGAACTATGGCCCGCGCTTCAACGGGCAGCTGGTGCCCATCGGCGCGCCCATCCGCATCTACAATCCCGATGGCTCCTACACCATCAAACAAGCCACTACCCGCTATTCCGCCGATCCCAACGCCAAGAAAGGATTCTTCGACAACGGCATCGGGTGGATCAACAGCGTATCCTACAGCACCGGCGACGAAAGGAGCAGGTTCTTCCTCTCTTTCGAAGACCTCGACAAGACCGGCTATATCCCCGGAGATAAGGACCGGCGCTCTACCGTCCGGATCAACGGCGCCCGCACCAGCGGAATCTTCACGGCCGGCTATACCCTCGGTTATACGCTGCGCCATACCAATACCACCCCGGGGACGGGAGTACCCTTCACCTGGGGCACCACCGGTCTCTTCGGCGGCTATACCGGCGGCGGTTCGTATTTTCAAAACCGGCCGCTCTATTGGACCATCATCAACTCCCCCGCGGATGTCAACCTGAAGAACTACCGCAACTGGCAAACGGATCCCTTTGCCAGCCCCGACGGCTACTTCAACGCGTATTATGGCAACCCCTGGTGGCAGGTCGACCAGACCCGCTTCGACGAAAAGAGCAACGATCTGCTCGCCAACGTCTCCCTCGAACTCAAACCCTGGAAATGGCTCGACATCAGCAACCGTACCAGCATCGCCCGCGACGACTATAGCAACAAATACACGCAGGCTGGCTACACCTTTGCCCCCTGGGCCGTCGCCGACACCCTGCAATCCGGAAATATTCCCAGCTCGGTCAAGATCCTCTCACCCTCGGAAGGCGATGCCGTGAGCTACAACCAGCGCCTGCAGAACGATTTCCTTGCCGCCTATCACCAGACCTATGGCAAGTTCAGTTTCCACCTCATCGGGGGCGGCTCCCTTATCGTCAACACGATCCGGCTGCTGAACGCCTCCGCCGGTACCCTGGTCATCCCGAATTTCTACAACATTAGCAACCGGCTTGGCCAACCCGTCGTAGGGGAGTACAAAGAAGAGACCCGGCTGTTCGGCGTATTTGGCGACCTCACCGTAGGGTACAACAACTACCTCTTCCTCCACGGTTCCCTGCGTAATGACTGGACCTCGCTCCTGGCGCCCAAAAACCGCAGCTATCTCTATCCGGCCATCGATGCTGCCTTTATCTTCACCGACGCCCTGCCCTTCCTCCGGAACAACCGGACCCTCAGCTTCGGCAAGCTGCGGGCCGCCTACAGCCGGACGGCGCAGGTTAGCATCGGGGCTTACTCGCTCCAAAACGTCTTCAACGCCGGCGGCGGCTTCCCCTTCGGCAACATCGCGGGCTATAGCGTGAACGGCGCCTACTCCAACCCCAACATCAAACCGGAGTTCAGCACGGACTACGAAGTGGGCCTGGACCTGGGCTTCCTAAAGAACAGGATCAACCTGAACGCCGCCTACTACCACACCCGGACCAATAACCAGACGATCCCGATCACCATCTCCTCCACGACCGGCTTTACGACGGCCTTTGTGAATTCCGGGGAAATGGTCAACGAAGGCGTTGACCTCGATCTGAAGGCCAAGGTCCTCGACAATCTCAATGGCTGGTCCGTCGACCTCGGCGCCAATTATACCTATATCAAGAATACCGTCAAGTCGCTGGGCTATGGCCTCACCGACGTCAATGTCGGCTCGAACAGCTTCGCATCGGTAGGCGACCCCTATCCCATCATCAAGACCAACGACTGGGTTCGCGATCCCCAGGGTCATATCGTGGTCAGCGCGACCACGGGCTATCCCACGCTGGATCCCAATCTGAAGAAGTTCGGTACGACCAATCCGCCACATAAGATCGGGCTGACCGCCGCGGTCAACTACAAAGGCTTCCGTCTCGCCGCTGTGGCCGATGGACGGCTTGGCGCGGTCATCTTCAATTCGCTTGGCAGCAGCCTGGACTTCACGGGCGTATCGGCCTATTCCGCCTCTTCCGGCCGGCAACCCTTTATCATCCCGGGTTCCGTTATCCAGACCGGACCGGGAAAATATTCGCCCAATACCAATGTCAGCACGCAGGACGGAAATCTCCAGTTCTGGGCCAACGTATGGAATACGGCCGGGAGCAACTATGTCACCAGCGCCGATTTCTGGAAGCTGCGGGAAGTCACGCTCAGCTATACCTTCCCCAGGACGATCCTCGAACGCCTGAAGGTGGTCAATGCGATCACCGCTTCCGTCTTCGCGAGGAATTTGTTCACCTGGAAGTCCAAGGACAACGTCTGGTCGGACCCCGAGTTCAGCAACACGACCGGCAACGGTATCGGAACGACGGATATCAACCAGCTGCCACCGACAAAGATCATCGGCTTCAGCCTCGGAGTGACATTCTAGTATTTAAAACACACGACAATGAAAAATTCACTATATAAGATAGCCGTGCTGATGCTTCTGGTGCTCCTCGGCGCCGGCTGTTCAAAACATTATTTCGACATCAACAACAACCCGAACGCAGCCACCAACACCACCCCCGAGCTGGTGCTACCCAATGCGCTAAAGGTCACCGTGGGCAATGAGCTCACCGGGTTTAATTTCCTGAGCGGATGGATGGGGTATTGGGCGCCCAGCGGCAGCTACGCGATGAGCGCCAGCGATGTGGCCTCCTACCATCAGACCAATGACACCTATTCCGGCAGCTGGACCCTCTACTACCGGAATCTCGAGGACTATGATTACATCGAGACCAGCGCCCTGCAGCAGAAGAAACCCTTTTACATAGGGGCGGCGAAGATCATGAAGGCCTTTGTATTCCAGCGGCTGGTCGATTCCTATAACGATATCCCCTACACGGACGCGCTGAAAGGGACCACAAAGATCACCCCCAAATACGACAAGGCGCAGGCCGTCTATACGGCCATCGTCAGCCAGCTCGACTCCGGTGTCCTCAATATGCAGAACCCCAGCGCCACCGCCACGGCCAACAGCGATATCATGTTCGGTGGCGACGTCTCCAGCTGGATCGCCTTTGCCAACACCCTCCGGCTTCGCATCCTCATGCGGCAGTCGCAGATGAGCGGCCAGGCCTCCTATATCCAGGGGGAGATCGCCAAGATCACCGCCAACGGCGGCGGCTTCCTCACCGCGGATGCGACAGTCAATCCCGGGTATGCGGCCTCCTCGGGACAGCAGAACCCTACCTGGGGGTATTTCGTAACGCTCACCGGCAACCCCACCAGCGGCGGCCAGGCCGACTATTGGCGGGCGGCGGCGTACTCGATCAACTTCATGAAGACCAATAGCGATGTCCGGTATAAGTTCATCTATTCGACCAACTCCGGAGGCACCTATGCCGGTAATATATTGGGGTCGACAACCAATATCACAGGCACCGGAACCTCGTCCATGGGTCCCGGTATCCTTCAGTCCGTAAGCCAGCCGGCCGTCATGATAACGGCAGCGGAAAGCTATTTCCTGCAGGCCGAGGCCAATCTGCGAGGCTGGCTGGGTGGAGCCGGTGATGACGCCACCCATTTCGACGCCGGCGTCAGGGCCTCCTTCGATTATCTCGGGGCCCCGGACTCCAGCGCCACCGCCCTCACCAGCCAAAGCGGCAACAAGCAAACCAACTACGGCGCCTGCACCACCTTCGATGAAAAGCTCGCCTGCATCATCCGGCAAAAATGGGTGGCGATGAATGCCATCACCCCCTATGAAGCCTGGTCCGACTACCGGCGGCTTGCCCTGCCCGCCGATATCCCCCTCTCGATCTCGCCGTTCAAGGACGGGCCCAGCATACCCGTGCGTATCCTGTATCCCACCAGCGAGTACACCACCAATGCCGCCAACGTCGGTGCGGAAGGAACGATCGACGGACACACTTCAAAGATCTTTTGGATGCCGTAAGAGCCGGCATCCTTATGCAATAACCAAAAAAATGAAGCAATGAAAGCTAAATATATTGTTCTAATAGGTATGATCCTGGCGGCCGGAGTATTCTTCCCCTCCTGCGTAAAGAACCGCGACGGCGAGACCAGCTTCAGCAGCATAAAACCCGTCGTGCAGATCCCCGAAGGTGGGATGGCCAACTTCGGTGCCAGCGCCCTCACCTTTCCCGGCACGGATGATGCGGATACCGCCTGGTTCCGGATCGACTACGCCGCCACCAATGTGGCTTCGAAGGACCAGACCGTCACGCTTGGCTATGACGCCAATGCCCTGGCCGTCATCAACTCGTCCCTCGACCCCACCAGCCAATACGCCAAGTTCCCTGACAGTACGTATTCTTTTACGACGACCAAGGTAACGGTAAAGTCCGGGCAGAACTATTCGGCCCAGGTCCCCTTTATCGTCTTCCCGTCCAAAATCGATCCGACAAAAAGCTATATGTTCCCCATCTCCATTACCGATGGGTCGGGGAACACCATCAGCGGCAATTTCGGCACCATCTACTATCATGTCATTGGAAATCCCATTGCCGGATCTTACAGCTGGGACTGGACGCGCTGGAACAATAATGACGGTTCGGGAAGTCCGACAAGTTCGTCTTTCACCGGCGGCTCTACGGTGTTCTCCCCTGACAATCCCACGCAGGTCGAGGTCCCCAGCGGATATTTCCTCGGCGCGAGGTACGTCATCACCTTCACCAACAACGCCGGAACCCTGAGCAACTTCGCGGTCAAATTCAACGCCGACGACGTGGCCAGCCAGTTCGTCCCGAATACCATCACCGTGACATCCGGGCCCAACATCACAAAAGCCGACCCCGTCACGGGTGAATATATTTTCCAATTCACCGTATTCAACGGCTCGGCCTACCGCTACCTTATTGACCGGTATTACCGGTAACTCTCTCGTGTGTGACTCTCCTGCCCTGTGGGGCTAGGTGGGGGCCGATGGGCCCCCATCGTTTTTTTAGGATCGCAAGGACGCGACCCGGGCCTCTGAAGTCTTCACCTTTGCCTTCAGATCGCTCAAAATAGAATACAACCCAAAATACGTGCGATTCACATACAGCGAATGCCGCGAACCCCGCGCCACCTTCGACTCCCGCACCTCCTTCAGGTTGTAGATATAATCCATATACGCATAGATCTCTTCAAAATACGACTCGTCCCCAAAATCGAACTCCTCCCGCTTGAACGGCAGCGTCAGCATATCGATCATCTTCTGGAACAGCCCGGAAAAGAACGTGATCTCCTTCTCCGTATCGGTGGGATGGATCATCTCCAGCCGGGTATATATTTCCCGGCGCCGCACCTCGTCCTTCAGCACCCCGGCATTCGTCAGCAGGAAATAATTGACATAAAAATCCTCCGGGATCTCCTTGATACAACCGAAATCGAACACCCCTACCGTGCCGTCCTCACGCATCAAAAAGTTGCCCGGATGTGGATCGGCATGCACTTTTTTCAAGGCATGCACCTGGAACTGATAAAAATCCCACAACGCCTGGCCGATGGTATCGCGGGCCTCCTGTGAAGGGTTCAGCTGCAGGAACTCTTTGAGATGAAAGCCCTTCAGCCAGTCCATGGTAATGATGCGATCACTCGACAGCTCCGGGTAATACACCGGGAATACCAGGTTTGGGATATGGGCGCACTGGGCCGAGACTTCCCTGCTACGCCGGAGTTCGAGTTGATAGTCCGTCTCCTCCAACAGCTTCCCTTCGATCTCATCGAAATATTTATCCATGTCCACCTCGTTCATCCCCACGATGCGGATGGCAAAAGGTTTGATGATCCGCAGGTCCGATCTGACGCTCGCTGCCACACCGGGGTATTGGATCTTCACGGCCAGCTCCCTGCCCCATTTTGTCGCCTTGTGCACCTGGCCGATGGACGCGGCATTGGCCGCCTTCCTATCAAAGGAATCATACAACTGCGCAGGGGTCTTGCCCAGGGTCTTGATAAAAGTGTTCACCACCAACGGGCCCGAAAGCGGGGGCGCGCTGTATTGGGACATCGCAAAGCGCTCGGTATAAGCCTTGGGCAGCATGCCCTTGTCCATGCTCAGCATCTGCGCCACCTTCAACGCGCTGCCCTTGAGATTGCTCAGGGTGTCATAGATGTCTTCCGCATTGTTCGCATGGAGTTCTTCCCGCGTGGTCGAAGGGTCTATCAGCTTTTTGGTGTAATGTTTTAGGTAATTGGCTCCCACCTTGGCTCCCGTGACCACGAACTTGCTCGCCCGTTCTACTTTCCCGGTAGGGATATTGGTCTGTTCTTTCATGGGGATGTATTTCTGTTTTTGCTGCGCCGCGCTATTTTCTCGTAAACACAAACTTGCCAAAATCCAGGATGGAATCCAGCGTGTTGCTACTGATCAGCTGGAAGCTCAGGTTCACCGCTTTTTCGATGGCGGCATCCGTCATCTCGAACCCTTCGCTGTCGTCCTTGACCCAGTATTGCAGCACAAAAAGCGCCTGCAGCCAGAAACCATGAACATATTGATCCGAGATATACTTACGCTCTTTCACTTCTCCGCTTGTGTAGCCCTCTTTGATCAGGTCGCGGATGTAGTCGTAGAAGGCGACCCGGAAGAATTCCAGCTCGTCGAGATGCAGGGGCGGGGCCAGGTATTTTGCCTTTTGGAGCAGGATATAGCTCCGGTGCTGGCGCAGCTGCTGGACCCAAAGGAAGTAAAAGGCAAGCAGCTTCTCCCGGACGCCGTAGGTTCGATACGTTTCGTCCTCGTTTAATTTTTCCAGGGTGTCCTCAAAGAAGCTTCGCCAGACGTCTTTCCCGACAGCGTCGAAGGAGGAATACTGGTCGTAAAAGCCGGACTCGGTCATTCCCAGCTGCTGGCAGAAGGCGAATACAGACACCGGGTTCCGGCCGTTTTCCAGCCAGTATTTGATATAGGCTTCGCGAATTTGTTTTTTGTCCATGGAAAGGGGGTTTAACTCTACCAATAACAGCCCGCGAGCCCCCTTGGTTTAAATTGCGCTCACTATTTCCCCAGTCGCAGGAACCGCGCAGCGTTGTTGTACAGGATATCCTCCTTATCCTGCTGGGTCAGGAAGGGAAGGTGGTTGAAATATCGAAGGGCCTTCCCGATCGCCGACGGCCAGCGCATCTGATCCGTGCTGTACATGACCCGGTCGAGGTAGCCCTCCGCCTTCGCCGCCTTTAGGAATGCCGTGGCGTATTGCTGGTGCACCGGTTCCCCCCAAAGCAAAAGGCCCAGATCGGAATACAGCTGCGGGTAGTGGGCCATCAACCTCAAAACCCGCTCGTAGTCGCGCTCGCCCGAATGGATCAGGTAGATGCGGAGCCGCGGATACCGGACCAGTACGCTTTCGACCAGCAGGGGATCCCCCAACCGCGGCTTCGCGCCGGGGGCTACCGTATCGATCCTGCCCGGATCGGCGCCGCCCGTATGGACCGCCACCGGGATATCGTATTTCTCGCAGAGCCGCAGATAAGGCTGCCAGACGGGATCGCCCAGGGTCGTGCCGCCGTAGTAGGCCCCCACCTCGCCAAACACCTGGATCTTTCCCCCCTTGATCAGCGCCTCGAACTTCCCGGGGTCCATCCCATAGTCGGTAGGTGATTCCATATAGATCCCCCGGATGATGCGGTGGCTGCTGTCGCCCGCCACCCACTCGGCCACCGCCTCCGGTGATCCGCTGACCATCGCCTTGACGATATGATACCGGTCCATCTCCGCAAACGTCTCCCGCCGGTGTAATTCCGCACTGGAGGACCCGCTGTTGCCTCTAAAGTCCACAACCGGGGTGCTAAAAACCTTTTCCGTATAGGCATCGATGTGCATATCGATGATGCGGCCCTGCGCAGCGCCTTCACGCGCACTCAGGCAGCATACCGCAATCAGCAGCAGGCCGGGAAGGGGGTGTTTCATGATAATAAAATTATCACTATTTTGTCGGTCATGGAAACCTAGACCGTATCAAAAGAA
>Ga0310811_10011691_pt1 | contig 11396 bp, 8 predicted proteins | sample YCmetagenome_FD_207642 | JGI IMG/M metagenome (GOLD analysis project Ga0310811, IMG submission 207642) | Soil microbial communities from experimental microcosm in Duke University, North Carolina, United States - YC | ecosystem: Engineered > Artificial ecosystem > Soil microcosm > Unclassified ... | reverse complement strand
GGCCGCGGCCGCCGATGCGCCGCAGGACAAACGGCGCGGCGTGGTTTACACGCTCGCGCCGTCGCCGGTGCGCGCGCCGCTCATCTGGGCCGGCACCGACGACGGGCTGATTCACGTGACGCAGGACGAGGGGCAGACGTGGCAGAACGTCACACCGCCCGAGATCACGCCGTGGACGAAGGTCACCATGATCGAGGCGTCGCATTTCGACGCGAACACGGCGTTCGCGGCGGCGGAGCGGCACCAGCTCGAAGACTACGAGCCGCATATCTACCGTACGCGCGATATGGGGAAGACGTGGCAGCCGATTACGGCTGGTCTCCCCGCGGGGATTTACGCGCAGACGGTCAAGGAGGATCCCGTCAGACGCGGCTTGCTGTTCTGCGGCACCGAGCGCGGCGTGTACGTCTCGTTCGACGAAGGGGACCGCTGGCAGTCGCTGCAACTGAATCTGCCGGCGACGTCGATGCGCGATCTGGCTATCAAAGATGACGATCTGATCGTCGCCACCCACGGGCGCGGATTCTGGATGATCGACGACATGACGGCGCTGCGGCAGATCGACGCGAAGACGGCGATCGCCGATGCCGTCCTGTTCAGGCCCGCGGCGGCGGTCAGCCTGCCGGCACCGAGCGAGCAAGGCACGCCGCTGCCGAAAGACGAGCCGTCCGCGGACAACCCGCCGGCGGGCGCGATCATCGATTACTACCTGAAGGCCGCGCCGGCCGGTCCCGTCGCGCTCGAGATCCTCGACAGCGCGGGCACCGTCGTTCGGCGCTTTGCGAGTGACGATCGGCCCCAGCCGCGCGATCCCAATACGCTTGCGGTCCAGACCGTGTGGGCCCCGGCGGGCGAGCCGCTCCCTGCCACGCCGGGCCTGCACCGCTGGGTCTGGGATCTCCGCGGGACGCCGCCCGCCGGTGCGGCCGGACGGGGACGCGGCGCCGGTGGCGGCGGCGGAGGCGGAGGAGGCGGCGGGCGCGGACGCGGCGGCCAGCCCCTTCTCGGCGCCTATACGGTCCGTCTGACCGTCGACGGCAAGACCTACACGCAGCCGTTCGTTGTCCATCCCGATCCGCGCGGATCGTTCTGAGTCTGGAGGACTTCCGCCCGGAGCCGACAGCCGGTTACGGCTGAGTGAAGGAGCCGGCGTGCCGTGCCGATACCCAGTTTGAAGTGTCGGAGCAGTCGATCGGCGAACGTTTGAGGCGGGCGCGGCACGCTCGCGGAGAAGAGCTGCCGTCGGTGGCCAGGCGCATAGGGGTGCGAGTGGAGCACTTGCAGGCCATCGAGGCGGGGCGCTTCTCGGATCTGCCCGCCGGCATTTACGGCCGGGCGGCCATCAGGTCCTTTGCGAGCGCGTTCGGCTTCGACCCCAGCGAGATCCTGACGGTGTGCGAACCGCTGCTGCCGCCGCTCGAGGAGCCTATATCCGCGCTCGCGCGCCTTCGCGGGCTCCCTCCACCGCGATCGCAGCCTCCATCGGGCACGCGGTCCGTTTCGCCGACCGTGCTCCTGACGAAAGTGCCGGGCGAGTGTCCGAGCTGGCGTGGGCTCGCCGCCGCGAGCGTCGACGCCTGCCTCGTCGGCCTGCTGCTTCTCGTCGTGGTGATTTGCGCGCTGACTGCGCTGACCGTCTCGCCATCCGCGCTCGGATCGTCGGCCCTCGCGTTCGGCGTGATGGGAGTCCTGCTCGGAAGCGGGTACTTCGTCTGGTTCGGCGGCATCGGGGGGGCCACCATCGGCCAGCGCCTCTTTCGGATGGAGGCCAGCGGACCCGATCGTCCGCCGCTCACGCTTCAGACGATTGGCGCGCGCGCCCTCCGGGCGGCCACCGAAGACCTGCGCTTCATGATCGCGCTCGGCGCGTGGCTCGGAAGGGCGGCTAACGCGCGAATCGCTCCGACGCCCGCGCTCTGGCCTTCGCCGCCTCTGTCTCGCGATCGCGGGCCGGCGCCGTTGTCACCAGCGAGTCCAGCAGGCGCCGCGCCGCCACCGACACCTCGTCTATTGCGCGATCGAACGCCTCTTCGTTGGCCTTCGACGGTTTCGTGAATCCGCTGATCTTACGGACGAACTGGAGCGACGCCGCGCGGACCTCCTCGTCGGTCACCGGCGGATCGAAATTGAAGAGCGGACGAATATTGCGGCACATGCCAGTACTGTAAAACAGTTCGCGGGCGATCTGCGCGGCGCCGTCGGCGCGCCCAGGTGAGTTACTATCCCCGGCCATGAAAGCGATTGCACGGGCCTTCGTCCTGCTCGTCGCCGCGGTGTGCAGCGCGCAGCCTCCACAATTCTCCAATGCCGTCCGCGCGTTCATCACGGTCGACGCGCCGATCGTGGCGCTGACGCATGTCCGGGTCATCGACGGCACCGGCGCGCCCGCCAGGGAGGATCAGACCCTCGTCCTGCGCAACGGCGACATCGCCGAAGCCGGGGACGCCGCGCGGGTCAAAGCGCCGGACGGCGCGACGGTGGTCGATCTGACGGGAAAGTCCGTGATTCCCGGGCTCGTGATGATGCACGAGCATCTCTATTACCCGACCGGCCCTGGCGTCTACGGACAACTGGGCGAGAGCTTCGTCCGCCTGTATCTGGCGGGCGGCGTGACGACGATGAGGACGGGCGGCAACGTGAACGGCTTCATGGACCTGAAGCTGAAACGCCTGATCGACGAAGGCCAGCAGCCCGGGCCCGCGATTGACGCCACGGCGCCGTACCTGAACGGCCCGAACAGCTTTCTGCAGATGCGCGACATGAAGGACGCCGATGATGCGCGCCGCCAGGTCGCGTACTGGGCCGACATGGGGGCGACCTCGTTCAAGGCCTACATGCAGATCACGCGCGCCGAGCTGCGCGCCGCGGTGGAGGAGGCCCACAAGCGAGGACTCAAGGTCACCGGGCATCTCTGCTCGGTCACCTACACCGAAGCGGCCGACGCGGGCATCGACAATCTGGAGCACGGCTTCTTCCCGGCGACCGATTTCGTGGCGGCGAAGAAGCCCGACGAATGTCCCGGGCAGGCCGTCGGCCAGCGCTCGATCGCCGCGCTGGACGAGAACGGCGAGCTGTTCAAGGCGCTCGTCAGGACGCTCGTGAGCGGCAAAGTCGCGCTGACGTCGACGCTGACCGTCTTCGAGACCTTCACGCCCGGCCGGCCGATGCCTCCAGGACTCGACGTGCTGCTGCCGCAGTTGAAGCAGCAGTTCGAGCAGAATTACGAGCGCACGAAGCAGAATCAGAACCAGCAATCGGTCTATCCGGCGCTCTTCCCGAAGGAGCTCGCGCTCGAGCGCGCGTTCGTGAAGGCGGGAGGCCTGCTGACGGCCGGGACCGATCCCACCGGCGGAGGCGGCGTCATTCCGGGCTACTCGAACCAGCGGCAGCTCGAGCTTCTCGTGGAAGCCGGCTTCACGCCGCTCGAAGCGATCCGGATCGGCACGATGAACGGCGCGACGTATCTGGGCCGGCAGGCGCGCGTTGGATCGATCGCCGCGGGGAAGCAGGCGGATCTCGTCGTCATCGCCGGCGATCCCTCGAAGAACATCGCCGACGTGCGGAAGGTCGAAACGGTCTTCAAGCAGGGCGTCGGTTTCGATCCGGCGAAGCTGATCGCGTCGGTCACCGGAAAGGTAGGGCTGTGGTAATGGTCGCTGTTCTCCTTGCGCTTCTCATGCAGGCGCAGCCAGGCGCCGCGCCGCCGCCGCCCAGCGAAGGCGACTTCGCCATCAGGGACTTCCGGTTCGAGTCGGGCGAAGTGCTGCCCGAGCTGAGGATTCATTACCGCACCTACGGGACGCCGAAAAAGGACGCACAGGGAATCGTCCGCAATGCCGTTCTGATCATGCACGGCACCGGCGGCACCGGTGGCCAGTTCGTCGGCCGCGGATTCGCCGGGGAGCTGTTCCAGCCGGGGCAGCTCCTCGACGCGTCGAACTACTTCATCGTGCTTCCCGACGACATCGGACACGGCAAGTCGAGCAAGCCGAGCGACGGGCTGCGCGCGAAGTTTCCGCACTACGGCTATCTCGACATGATCCGCGCGGAGCACGCGCTTCTGAGCGAGGGCCTCGGCGTCACCCATCTGCGCCTGGTGATGGGCACCTCGATGGGCGGCATGCACACGTGGCTGTGGGGAGAGAAATATCCCGATTTCATGGACGCGCTCATGCCGCTGGCGAGCGTCCCTGGGCAGATCTCCGGCCGCAACCGCGTCTGGCGACGCGTCGTGATCGATGCGATTCGAAACGATCCCGAGTGGCAGGGCGGCAACTACGCGAAGCAGCCGCAGAGCGCGCGCACGGCCGCCGAGATGCTGTGGCTCGTCAGCAGCAACCCCGTGATCCGCGCGCGGCGGGCGCCGACGCTTGCGGCGGCCGACAAGGAGATCGACGACTACGTCGCGAACTGGGTGGCCCACAACGACGCCAACGATCAGCTTTACGCGCTCGAGGCGTCGCGCGACTACGATCCCGGGCCGGACCTCGAGAAGATCAAGGCGCCGCTGTTCGCGGTGAACTCCGCCGACGATCTGGTCAACCCGCCGGAGATAGGCCTTCTCGAACGCGAGATCAAGCGCGTGCCGCACGGCCGCGCCGTCGTGATCCCGCTCAGCGACAGGACGGCGGGCCACGGCACGCACACGATTGCGGCGGTCTGGAAGGACTATCTGTCCGACTTGCTCCGGGAATCCGAGCCTGCCGCCGCGCGGAATCGATAGGATCCGTCGTCGAGCCGCTCGCGATAGACGTTGTGGCAGGTCGAGCAGATCTGCTGGAGCTTCGGCACCGAAGCCTTGACGGCATCGAGGTCGCCCCGGCCGGCAGCCGCGGCGATCTCGTCGGTCATCCGCAGCGCGTCCGCGTTCCACTGCGCCGCATCGGGGCGCGGAGTCGCCTTCCAGAACGCGGCCGCTTCGGTGAATCCTTTCCTGATCGCGGCCGCCTGCGTCGACGCATCGGCGGTGCTGGACGCCGCGGCGGCCTGCCTCAGCGCGGTGAATCCCGGGCCGACCTGTTTCATCGCGCTGTTGAGCCCCTGTTCGGCCGGCGACATCGGCGGCGGCAGCTTCTTCGCCAGGTCCGTCATCGCGCTGTTGATGACCGACGTGGCGATGATCGCCGGACGGCCCTGATACTTTGCCGCGACGTCTGACGGCAGCGCGGGCGCGGCGTCCTTCATCCGCGCGGCGATCGCCGCTGTATCGAACCGGACGACCTCGCCAATGACCGTCACGTAGCTGTTCGGCTGCACCGGCGCCGTCAGCAGCACGGCGAGCACGAGGACATCCTGGCCCCCGCTCTTCGCGCGATCCTGATCGACGGTAAATGCCGTTGCCGACACCGCGCGATCGACCGCGGCGGTCAGCGTGACGGTGCTGCCAATGTAGCGGTCGGGATTCGCGGCAAGGGTACTGGCCGCAACCGGCACGAGCGGCTGCGGTCCGCGACCCCGACCCTGCTCGGGCGCGGGCGCCTGCATTCCGGCCGCCCCGGCGACCACCGCCGCGCACGCGATCAACGTCGCCGCCGCGAGCTTGTGGATGTTCATTGGTACTCCGTCCTGTTCCGCGTGATCCGCGGCCGTATTCCGCGGCGGCTATTGTAAGCTACGCCGCATGAAATCCTTGTCACTCGCGCTCGTCGTCATGTTCAGTTTCGCCGCGACCGCGACGGCGCAGCGAGGTGGAGAATCTAAAGAGGCTCCCCCGAGCGAAGTGATGTTCGAGATGATGACGTGGCCTGAAGTAAAGGCCGCCCTCGAGGCCGGCAAGACGACTGCGCTCGTCTACACCGGCGGCACCGAGCAACGAGGCCCGCAGAACGTCAACGGCGGACATACGCTGATGGGCCGGGAAGTGGTGCGGGCGATCGCGATCAAGCTCGGGAACGCGATCGCGCTGCCGGTTCTTCCTTACACGCCGAACAACGCCAGCGCCACGCTGCCGGGCACGATCGGGCTGACGAACGAGCTGCTCGCCGCCATCCTCGAGCGCATTTCGGAGCAGGCCATCGTCACGGGATTCCGCAACGTCATCCTGATGGGCGATCACGGCGGCGGCCAGCCGAATGTCTATCGCGAGACCGCGAAGAAGCTCGACGACAAATACGGACCGCAGGGCGTCCATGCGTATTACTGCGACGATGTGTATACGAAGAGGATGGCGGACTTCGACACGTACCTGAAATCGAAGAATCTGCCGGCCGGCGGCCATGCGTCGATTATCGACACCTCCGAGATGCTCTATCTCGGCGGCGACAAAGGCTGGGTACGGAAGGACTTGATCAAGACGGCCCTCGGCGATCCCGTCGGGGGCCGAGGCCAGCCCGCGGATCCCAATGCGGCCCCGCCGCCGCCCCGCGTCAACAACGGCATCACGGGAGATGCGCGCCCGTCGACGGCTGAGCTCGGCAAGTACGAGTTCGACATGCAGGTCGACTACGCCGTCAGGCAGATTCAGCAGTTCCTGTCGGCGGCGAAGCAGTAACCTCCGTCAGAGGAACACCTTAGCCGTCCGGGCTGCCTCTGGCGCGTCACAAAAAGATCGCGGCGCCCGGGCGGCAAACCCTTATACTTTCGGGAGTTGGAAACTGCCCGGAGGAGGAGCTTCCAGCGGATGAAGAGAGTGTTTGTGTCTGCGCTCGCAGCGGGTGTCGTCATCGCGGCGACCTTGCCGCAGGCGCGCGTTTCAGTGAGCGCCGTTCCGGCGGGCGCCATTCGACCTGTGCCCGCGCACGCGCCGAGGCTGTCGGACCCCGAGGCGCGCGCGGTGATCGAGGAGTACTGTCTCACCTGCCACGATCAGGATCACGCGAAAGGCGATCTCATCCTCGAGACCTTCGACCCGGCGAAGGCCGATCAGCGCGCGGAGATCGCCGAGAAGATGGTTCGGAAGCTGCGCGCCGGTATGATGCCGCCGCCCGGCGCCGAGCGTCCGGCCGACGGGTCGCTGGATGGCCTCGCCGCCGCGCTCGAGACGAAGCTGGATACCGCCGCGGAGTCGCACCCGAATCCCGGGCATCGCACGTTCCAGCGGCTGAACCGCGCGGAGTACGCGCAGTCGATTCACGATCTCCTCGGACTCGACGTCGACGTCGCGGCATACCTTCCGCCCGACACGATTAGCCACAACTTCGACAACATCGCCGACACGCAGTCGATGTCGGCGACGCTGCTCGAAGGGTACTTGCGCGCCGCGGCGCAGGTGAGCCGGCTGGCGGTCGGCGATCCGCAGGCCGCCCCGGGGTCGATGATTTACAAGATTCCGCGGATGGCGTCGCAGTTGTCGCACGTCGACGGCGCGCCGTTCGGCACGCGCGGCGGCATCTCCGTCGTGCACACGTTTCCGGCCGACGGCGAATACACGTTCCGGATGATGCTCCATTCGATTCCGACCGGACAGCTCTTCGGAAGCGGCGTCCGCGGCGAACAGATCGAGCTGTCCATCAACGGCCAGCGCGCGGCGCTCATCGACATCAATCCGCGCATGAGCGAATCGGATCCGAACGGGATGAACCTGCAGACGCCGCCGATCGCGGTGAAAGCGGGCCCGCAGCGCGTCTCCGCCGCGTTCATCCTGCGATCGGAGGCGCCCATCGACGACCTGCTCGCGCCGGTCGAGCAGACGCTGGCGGATACGCAGATCGGCAGCGGCAACGCCGGCGTGACCACGCTTCCGCACCTGCGCGAATTCGCGATCGTCGGCCCGCAGCGCGTGACGGGCGTGTCGGACACGCCGAGCCGGCGGAGGGTCTTCACGTGCCGGCCGCTGGCAGCGGACGAAGAACAGGCCTGCGCCTCGCGCATCATCGGCACGCTCGCCGCCAAGGCGTATCGCCGGCCCGTCACGCCGATGGATATTGACGGCCTGATGAAGTTCTACGCGTCGGCGCGTGCGAAGGAAGGCTTCGAGGCGGGCATTCGCACGGCGCTCCAGGCCATGCTCGCGAGCCCGCACTTCATCTTCCGCCTGGAGGAAGCGCCGTCCAGCCTGCGCGCGGGCCAGACGTACCGGATTTCGGACGTGGATCTCGCGTCGCGGCTGTCCTTCTTCCTCTGGGGCACCGGACCGGACGATGAGCTGATTGCGGCGGCGGCGAAAGGCGCGCTCGGCACGCCCGCCGGGCTCGAGCAGCAGACGCGTCGCATGCTCGCCGACCCGCGCGCCGACGCGCTCTCGACGCGCTTCGCGGCGCAATGGCTGCGGCTGCAGGACCTCGACAAGATCAAGCCGGACGCCCGCCTCTATCCGCAATTCGATCAGACGCTCGGCCTCGCGATGCGCCACGAAACCGAGCTCCTCTTCGACAGCATCGTCCGCGAGGACCGCGACGTGCTCGACCTGCTCTCGGCCGACTATACGTTCGTCAACGAGCGGCTCGCGCGGCACTACGGCATCCCCAACGTCAGCGGACCATCGTTCCGGCGCGTCCAGCTCGCCGACGACAATCGGCGCGGCCTCTTCGGGCAGGGCAGCATTCTGACGCTGACGTCGGTCGCGGACCGGACGTCGCCGGTGCTGCGGGGCAAGTGGGTGCTCGAAGTGCTGCTCGGCATGCCGCCGCCCCCGCCCCCGCCGAACGTCCCGATCCTGGACGAGACGAAGGCGGAGCACGGATCGCGGCTGCTCTCGGTCCGCGAGCGGATGGAAGAGCACCGCTCCAACCCGCAGTGCCGATCGTGCCATCGCGTGATCGATCCAATCGGCCTGGCGCTCGAGAACTTCGACGCGATCGGGATGTGGCGGATCAGAGACGGCAGCTCATCGATCGACGCGACGGGGCAGTTGTACGACGGCACCGAATTGAACGGTCCGGCCGGGCTGCGCCGCGCGCTCCTGAAGCGCAAGGACGTCGTCCTGCGCACGTTCACCGAGAACCTGATCGCCTACGCGCTCGGACGGCGTGTCGAGTACTACGACATGCCGACGATCCGCAAGATCGTCCGCGACGCGGAGAGCTCTCAGAATCACTTCTCGTCATACGTGCTCGGCGTCGTGAAAAGTCCGGCGTTTCGAATGAGCCGCGCGGACGCGACGACACATTAGCGATCAGGGATGCGGGATGCGGGATCAGGGATCAGGGATAAGGGATTCATTTATGTTCTTGACCAAGAAGCACATCAGCCGGCGAACCGTGCTGCGCGGCATGGGCGCGACCGTCGCGCTGCCGTTTCTCGAGGCAATGGTGCCGGCGCGGACGCTGCTGGCCAGAACCGCGGCTGCGGGGCGGACGCGGCTCGCGGCGATCGAGATGGTGCACGGCGCCGCCGGCAGTACGCAGATCGGCCTGGCGAAGAACCTGTGGTCGCCCGCGGCCGCCGGGCACGCCTTCGACCTTTCGCCGGGCAGTCTGGCGCCGCTCGAGCCGTTCCGCGACTACCTCACGATCGTCAGCAACACGGACGTCAGGAACGCCGAAGCGTTCACGACGCCGGAAATCGGCGGCGATCATTTCCGATCGAGCGCCGTGTTCCTCACGCAGACGCACCCGAAGCAGACGGAAGGATCGGACGTCCACGTCGACGTGTCGCTGGACCAGCTGTACGCGCGGCGGTTCGGGCAGGACACGCCGATTCCGTCCATGCAGCTCTGCATCGAGAACGTCGATCAGGCGGGCGGATGCGCGTACGGCTACGCGTGCGTGTACACAGACACGATCAGTTGGGCCAGTCCGACCGAGCCGCTTCCGATGGTCCGCGATCCGCGCGCGGCGTTCGACCAGTTGTTCGGCGTCGGCGCGACGCCGGCCGAGCGCGCCGCCAACCGCAAGACCGACCGCAGCATCCTCGACTGGGTGACGTCGGAGGTCGGCCAGATCGCCAAGACGCTGGGACCGGCCGATCGCGTGCGGCTCGATCAGTACCTCACGGAGATCCGTGAAATCGAGCGCCGCATCCAGCGCGTCGAATCGTACAACGCCAGCGGCGAGCCGCGCGAGCTGCCGGGCGCGCCGATGGGCGTGCCCGATTCGTTCACCGAGCACGTGAAGCTGATGTACGACCTGCAGGCGATCGCGTTCGCCGCCGATATCACGCGCGTCTTCTCGTTCAAGCTCGGACGCGACGGATCCGCCCGCGTCTATCCGGACAGCGGCGCCCCCCTGCCGTTTCATCCAGCCTCGCATCACGGCGAGAACGAGCAGCGCATCGGCCAGTTCGCGCAGATCAACAAGTACCACGTCAGCCTCGTCCCCTATTTCCTCGAGAAGCTGAAGAACATCCAGGAAGGGGACGCGAACCTGCTCGAAAAGACCCTCGTGATTTACGGGTCGCCGATGGGCAACTCGAACACGCACAACCACAAGCGATGCCCGCTGTTCCTCGCTGGCCACGCCAACGGCCTGCTCAGAGGCAACATGCACGTGAAGGCGGCCGACGGGACGCCCATGGCGAACGCGATGCTGACGCTGCTCCACGGCCTCGGCCTGGACGATCTGAGGTCGTTCGGCGACAGCACGGGCACGCTCGAGCTCAACGCGGTGTCGACAACGGTGGTGTAACGATGAGGGCACGGAGTCTGGCGTCGACGGCGTTCAGCGTTGCGCTCGCGTTATCGACGCTGCTGGCGGCGACCGGAGGCAGTCCCGTGGCGGACGCCGCGATGCAGGGCAGCCGCGACGCCGTGCGCGCGCTGCTGACCGCGGGTGAAGACGTCAACGCCGCCCAGGGCGACGGCATGACCGCGCTGCACTGGGCCGCCCGGCGCGGCGACGCGGATCTGGCTCGCATGCTGATCGCCGCCGGCGCGAACGTCCGCGCGACGACCCGCCTGGGCAACTACACGCCTCTGCTCATGGCCAGCGAACTGGGCCATGGCGCAATCATCGAGGCCCTGATCGCCGCCGGCGCCGATCCGAAAGCGACGACCGCGAGCGGCGTCACCCCGCTCATGCTGGCCAGCGCGTCTGGGCAGGCCGATGGGGTCCGCGCGCTGCTCGCGCACGGCGCGGACGTGAATGCCACGGAAGCGGCGCGCGGCGAGACGGCGCTGATGTTCGCCGCCGCCAATCGGCGGGTCGACGCCATGCGCCTGCTCATCGCGGCCAGGGCCGACGTCAACGCGGCGACGAAAGTCGTGAGTCTCAAGACCGCGCCGCCGAGTCCGGAAGAAGAAGCGTACCTCGCGGCGCTCGGAGCCGGACGCGCCGGCCGCGGCGCGGCGCCGCAGGCCGCAGCACCGCCGGCAGCCGGATCCGATCAATCCACCGCAGCGGCGCCCGCTGGGACGGCGCCCCCGCAGGGCGCCCCGGCATTCCAGGGCGGCGGCGGTGGACGCCGCGGCGGCGGCGGTCGCGGGGGCGCCTCCGGCATCGCGGGCGTCAGCCGTCCGTACACGTACGCCGAACAGATCAACGGCCAGGGCGGGCTCACGGCGCTGCTATTCGCCTCGCGCC